>Ga0247755_1000017_pt1 | contig 56382 bp, 114 predicted proteins | sample UWRJL096311B4_FD_180948 | JGI IMG/M metagenome (GOLD analysis project Ga0247755, IMG submission 180948) | Plant litter microbial communities from Arlington Agricultural Research Station in Wisconsin, United States - UWRJ-L096-311B-4 | ecosystem: Environmental > Terrestrial > Plant litter >... | reverse complement strand
AGCCTCAGAGTGTCCTGAAATAGCTTCGATATTCTTATCGTAGACAATAGCTCCACGGGTAGGGGCGGCCTTATCTCTAAACCAAGGTGAGGTACGTACAAGCTTCTCAATAGGATCGAAGAATGCTCTCTGTGCCTGCTGAGCGTTCATGGCTACGTTAAGAAGGTGAATAGAGTCCTGTCCAGGCATTCCATAGTAATCCTGAGGGGAGCGAAGGCATAAAAGTAGATAAGCTACACGACATGAAATAGTTCTACATACGTGACCCTTACCTGATCCCTTTCCCCATTGCAAGTTAATGAAGTTAACCATTCTTAATGGTTCAGCCCAATAAGGGTCCATAAACTCGCCCATAAGAGGGTAGATTTCAGGAAAGTAAACCCTCTCAGCATGGCGTACAGTGTCATATTGAACAGGTGAAAGTGCAGGGGAACCCATATACTTCTTATCGCGTACGAATACGTCAAGAGGTACAGGCTCCTCTGCAAAAATGGCATCTAGGTCAGACTTTGGGTTGTCATCCAGTGAGCCTACCAATAAATCTGAAAGATTCATTATTCCACCCTGTTTAGCAATGCATTAAGATTAGGCTTATCCGCTGCGAATTGAATTAATTCTACGTTCTCAACCTTGCGCTGTGAAGATAGTCGAACCATTTTAGAAAGTGCCCCACGGTCCTTCTCAGAGCACGGAATGAGGGTCGCACGCTCAAGCTGAGCATCGGTCAGATCGGTCTGAAGATCACTGTGAGATAGAGCTACATAAGTCTGCTTTACTTCAACCTCAGCACCGAAGGTTACCTTACCATCCTTATCTACAGAGTAAGGGACCTTGACGTATCTTGTAGCTTCAGTGGCAGAATCTTCTACATTAACAATAAGATGATCTGACCACATTTCACGAATCCAACGATATGGACCTGTAGTATCAGAAGATGGATAGCTCTCGCGGTACTGACGACGAACATCATCTACGTTATAAGAATTAGCAAGGAAGAGAGTAATTTCCTCATCGTGAGAGGTCTTTACCATCTTCTTGTTATTAGCTTTAGCAGCAACCTTCTTCTTTTCCCATTCTGCTAAAGCCTTAGCTGCCTGAGCACGAGTTTTAGCTGTTACACCTCCACCACCAGATGCCCAGGTCTTTACTCGACCTACAGCAATAGCGATAGCCTGAGAGATAGATTTTCCACCATCTCTATTAACTGCGCGGGCAATACGGCAGATGTAATCTGGTAGACCATCTACGGCATCTTCCTCAAGCCAGTTATTCTTTCCGGGCTTGCGCGCGAGGGTACATCTAGCAAGATAAATGATATGACCGAAGTCATCCTCTGTTAATACAGTTGACACGGTTATTCTCCTAACCAATAATTACACAAGAGTCTGCTTGACTTATCGGATAAAAGGAAAAGGCAGCCCAACCGAAGTCAGACTGCCTTAACACAAACCTTTTAAATTTTCTACCAATGAATATAATCATTGCGAGGTTTTTCGACCTTAGGAATAGAAAACTTCTTAATCATTTCCTGTAACTTGTCAGTAGGGTAGATATCAATAGCCCTTGGTTTTGATAAGTGCCAATAGAAACGACTACCATCAGCGTGCTCATAAAGAGCTGCCCTACCATCATCACTATATCTGATAAACTTCATTTAGATACCAACCTTTTTGAATTCCTCTACAAGATCAGAAAGCACCTCAGCCTTAGCTGGGCTGTTAGTACTGTTAAGTACTCGCTTAACGATATCTCTTACCTCACGTAGTGTTGTCTCACGATCCTCCGCTGCTGTAGCCTTAGCTAGCATCTTCTGGAATTGTGCAAGAACAGATAATAGATATACGTTCTGCTTATCCTGAGCAATAGGATTCAAGTTCTCGAATCCTGCTGACTCTCTCATCTTGATAATAATGTAGTTAGTGGCGATACGTTCGATGAGAATATAGTTAGCAGTAGTCATCGGAACGTTTCTTGCCTCTTCGAGCATCTTAGTCATGATAGCAGTATGAAGCATAGAGTACTTCATAGGAATATTATCATCACCCAGCTCAAAGGCTGTCTCTAGAAAATCTGGTCCCATGTTTGTCATAGTCAACCTCCCTATGACAATTATCGGCTCTACTTCAATGGGCCTTCAATTTCATCATAATAGTCAGCCATCAGCTTAGCAAGCCAAGTCTCTAGAACAATCTCTGAACTTTCTCCTACACGCATTCCAAGTACCTTACCATTGAAGTCTAGGAGAATCATGGTAGGAATAGATCGAACATCATATTCAACCATAAGCTCTTCAGAAGTTTCCTCATCAGCATTGACTTTTTGTAAAATCAAAATCTGTGAGTACTTTTCCACGACTTTCTCGATAATTGGGGTCATCCTCTTGCAAGGTAGGCACCAATCCGCCCATACGTCGATCAAGGTAAAGTTCTTGTCTTGCTTGGTTGTTGTCTCTAACATCTATCATAACCTTTTCACTAGATTGCGCGGACACTTCATCCGCTACAGTCATAGTACCATCGGCAGGACCAAAAAGGCTACGTAGTTCAGGCCAAACTGGACCATCAATACTCTGATCAGCTAGTTCATCAGCATAATGATAGATTCTCTCTACTAGAACATCTTGACGAGTAGCACTCTCACGAGCATAAACCTTACCCATAGCATGATCATTGTAAAGTAGCCAATCATCGATATTTGAAGTGTAGGTAAGTATCTGTCCCTTAGATGTCTCTGTAGGAAGGAACTCAATCTTAGTGCACTTTGATCTGTTACCTCTCTTACCCCACTCATTGACTTTGATGATCTTAGCTTCCACTAGAAGCTCTAGGCACTTGCGAATAGTGAGGTAACCTAGTTCCTTACCGTAGACAGCATTGATCCATACATTGATGGAGTCGAAGGCGAAAAGGATTTCATGCTTGAATTCACATGCTGCACGATGGAGGATAGCCTCAGCTACCATGTGAATATTACTCTGAGTGTCTTTCCTACGGTGTGTTACGTTCTGTGTGACGTTCTGTAGCACATCATATGCCTGAATAGGAATAGTCTTGAGATAAGTATCAATGCGAACTACTGCCTCATAGAGAAGCTTCTGACCTGCTGCCTTATTCAAGGATACTGGAAATTCAAACACCTTGAACTTGCCATCAGATAGAGTCATCCCAATAGGCTGTTCTGCTAGTTTGATAAGAGAGTCGGATGGAGTCTTGTACCTCAACACCCTTTTGATTTCATCTGGTTGATGCGTAAACATGTACGCAACCCAGGCATAAGCCAAAGGCTTGTTACTCTTCTTGCGCGGCATTAGCTTATCCTCGAATCTTATCTCATCGTTCATTAGTAGCATTTCCTGCAAACTATCTTGAATAAGGAAATACCCCTTGGCCGCTAAACCAAGGGGCTTACTACTAACCTCAATGAGATTCGAGGCTGCAATAACTTAGACAAGCATTTGCTATCCACTATAGTACTAGACTTTCCCTCCCTCTGTCAAGCCCCCATAGGAACAGATACTTACCTACACTTGGAATGTGGTAGACTGTAGGTATGGAATATATATTTGTACCACTATTGTTACTTACTTTTTTAGGTCTCTTCTTTCATAATATGTTTTATGGACCTTCACCGTTTGATAACTTTCCTAATCTAGATGAGCTATATTCCGATAAAAAGAAGGATACTTTATAGGGAGGAAACGATGGGTGTTATTGCAGATGAAATGAACCTGAAGCCAGGTGATCTAGGTTTTACTAGAATTACAGGCTTTACAGGTTGGTGGGTTAACTTAGGTCAGGCTATCACAGGTGATGCTTGTAGGTTCACTCACGTGTTCGTAGTGATGGATGATGATACAGTCCTAGAGGCTATGCCTAATGGCGCTAGATTCGCTCCTCTGGATCGAGAGTATAAAACTGATGTAGTCTATGCTAGACTTCCATTAACTACTTTAGAGCGCTCTAAAGTAGTTATTGAAGCTCGTAGGCTTATGGCTCGTCCTGGTGGAATCAAGTACAGCTTTACTGATTATTTAGCACTTGCATTAGCCCACTGGGGATTCAAAGCAAAATGGCTTAGAAGGTATATCGCTAAGTCAGGTCGCATGATTTGCAGCCAGCTTGGAGATTACCTTCTAAGCCATGCAGGTTTCCAGGTATTCAAGGATGGTAGATTACCTCAAGATGTAACACCAGGAGATTTGTATTACGGTACTGATCTAAGATTCCTAGGCCAGACTGATGCGGGAGAGAATCCTGAAATGCCTAGTCAACCACCGCTAGACTAAACTTCGATATAACGCTGACGGCCCCTGACTTCGGTGAAATCAACTCCAAAGCTGGTTTCCATCATATCAGGGGTCATATGCGTTCCAAACAATCCAATATGATTTGATCTACTCTGCACAGGATGAATAACACGAAATTCATTAGCCTGCATAATACGGTTGATATTCCAATCCCATCCAGCCTCAGTACCATCAGGCTTTCCAGTAGAGTAATCCTTATCCCAAGTATCTCTTAAGTAATTCTCCCAGCGATGACGCCATACCCCCCAGATCAGAGGGCTGAATCTTCCGCTGGTAGTTACTTGATTAGCTTTAGGTCCACCAAGATCAGAGAAGGCATTGATACATAATGTCTTATAGCTAGTTTCATACTCTAATGATGCCCACTCGAAATATTCTAGGGTGTCATGGCTGACAATAACATCATCTTCAGCTAATACTACGAAATCAGATCCGTTCTCGAATGCTGTATTGATCGCATTCCAAGGATTGACAAGAACTCCCTGTAGTTCATCATTCTGGTGGATTGTTACTTGAGTATCTAATGCTAGTGCCATATCAGCTACAGTACCCTGCACATCAGATGGTTCGATAAAGAATGCAGTATTCCATGCACGAAGGTTTCGTACAGCATTCCAGCTATTGATAGTGGGACCTAGATAATCAGGTCTATTGTAAGCGGTGAAGACTAAATCTCGCTTCATAGTTTGCTTGTTCTCCTAAGCATATTGTTCAGCATTAATCTGTGGTTCTCTAGCTCATCGGCTACGTATTTCTTGTAGGTAGCCTTATCACTCTGATCTAGCGCAAAGTCCCCTGAGAAGACGTATCCCGCATCAGAAAAAGCTTTTCCTACTGCGGGGTGCATATGTTCAATAAACACCTCTGGAATATAATCAATTCTATTAATTGCATTTCCTAAATCAAGCCAGAAATTATCAGCATAGAGATGCTGTAATGTCGGTAGAGTCATGAATCCAAGAGTCAGTGGAATATCAGATGTCATAACGACATAGGTAGGAATAGCTTGATCCTGTAATCCATCTCTACCATAAACAAATCCAGATTTCATCTTTATAAGTCTGTTGATAAAGATTTCATCCCAGCCATCTGTTCTTGGCATGTGATCATCTCCCATGAATCCGAGAGCGTAGCTGTATACTTCTCTTCTATCCTTCAGATATCCAAGATTTAGCGGGCTAACGAATCCTGGCTTATTAGGGGTTACTGTAATAGTCTCTTGAAGATCAGTATAGCGGTCAAGCTGTGGATCATTATCTGACATAATGAACACGATCCTGCTCGTTAACCTAGCAGTCTTAAAGAATTGATCCTGTAAACGCCTGGCATTATCAGGTCTACCCTTAGTAGGTACATAGATAGTCAGGTCGTATTCATCATCGTTTAAATACATTTTGCTCCCTCATGGAAAAGGTCTCAGTCTAATTATATCAGACTGAGACCTTTATCGTATTGAATTTAGGTTACTGAGCTACGCCCTCGCGTAGTGCTGTTTTCATAGCCTCAGCTAATTCTGCTGGACTAACCTCTAGACCTGATGGTAGCTTCTCTGCTACAGATGCAGCAAATGCGTTAACAAAAGCTGCATTGCTTGCTAGAGTATTAGCTACGGCTGCCTCATCTACAAGATCCTTAGAGGCAAATGCCTTAAGCTGATCTGCTACTGTAGATAGTTTACCTAGCATAGAACTGGCGCTTACGCCAGAACTTGCACTACCCTTAGCATCGCTGATCAGGTAATCACGAGCACCCCAAAGATCATTGATGAACTGCTTCACTGTTCTAGTTGGGTATGCCTTATTTCCTGCATTAGCTCCTAGTACAGCATCAGAAATTGCCTTCTTTCCTTCTGCTGAATTTAATAGGGCTAGCATTTCTGCCTTAGTCATGTCATCATCCTCTACTGGACTTATTGCTCCTGAAGCTGGTTCTCCCTTAAGCATAGAAAGAATAGCTCTCATTGCATTCATATCATTTACGTACTTACGCCTAATTTCTAGGTGAATGTGCCACTTGTGGTCAGCACTAGCAAAGGAAATAGTTCCCTTTACTACATCATAACGACCTGCATCGCCTTGGCCATCCCAACCATTCCACGCATTGATATACTTCATACGTGGATCATTGGCACGATTCTTCCAGATATTCCTCAAGCGAGTGTGGCACTTGATCATATCTGAAGTGCTCATTGTCATATCGATAGCTGCGGCACGATCGCTAGGACCATTACCAGGCTTATCATCTGGGCGGATTACTGAGTAGTTAGAAGAACTCTGATCCTCCCTAGAGATATGGTAACCACCCCTTGCCTTGTGCGCTAAATCACCTACGACACCTGACAATACGGCAGTACCATAAACTTTTTCCCACTCATCCGCTAACCAGTTAAGGCTTGATGTTGATAGCGTAGCCATTTACACCACCGCCTTAGCTTCCTCAGGTAGAGCACGAACCTCAGTATTTGAGCTTTCTGCTGCACGCCTGCGAGATTCAAAGTCAAGTTCACGAGTGGAATCCATTCCAGAAAGAACAGTTTCCTGAAGAACTTGCATTTTCTGAGTATCAGTCATATCATCCCAGAAGGCATCGTAACCGACAGGACGAGCAATGAATCTGCCAGATTCAGCATAGTAGTCATATAGCCATGCCTTATTGGTTGGCTTACTTACGAACAAGATCCCACCTGGGTATCTACCTTCGATAGTGCGACCATCCATAGGTCCACCCAGCGCTAATCCTGTGTAAAGTTCCTCTTCCATGTTGATTCCTCCTCATTTTATATCATCGGCAAATACCGGCAGGTAAACATGCCATCTTGCCAGGATGGGGAGGTTGTGATAGGCTACTGAGCATGGAGACGATGATTTATTTTCTGACAGTATTCCCTATTGGCCTGGCCTACCTAGGTTTCATGGCGTGGTATGACAACAAGGTTGTAGGTGTTCAAGTTGGATGAAATAGTACTTTACGGAGCTAGTGATGATCTCATTGAGGTTGAATCTACTAGCTTCCCTAATGAAGAGTTTGGCGTATGGCCAGATAATCCTCAACACAGTATAATTCTTGCCGTATCAGATGGTACTATCCTGCGTGTACGCTACGATGAGGATGGTATTTGGAGATTCACCCCATCTGTGGTAGGCTCTGCATCAGTTGACATCGTACCCGGTGTTGATGATAGACTTCACTCAGATCGAGTAACCCTTACAGGCGATAACCTGCGATGGGTGGTGCTCGCTTCAGATATCGCTAAGTAAGGAGAAACACTATGATGTATAATGGACTATTCACTCATGACGAATTTCTAGAAGCTCAGGACCAGGGCCTTGTGCGTTCACGCGCACACCCTGAAGCTGATCTTTACATTCTTAACTACACTGAAAAGGCAGCATACGATCAGGAATGGAATAAGGTTACGCTTAACTGTCGTGGCCTTATTGTTGACCTTGATGGTAATGTGGTGGCTCGACCTTTTCCTAAGTTTTTCAATTATGGTCAGCCCGGCTGCCCTACTATTGATCTAGATGAGGAAGCAGTAGTAACTGATAAAATGGACGGCTCCCTAGGTATCCTGTATCAGGTTCCTGGTGAGGCTCAGTATTCTATTGCTACTCGTGGTAGCTTCACTTCAGATCAGGCAATTCACGCTACTGAACTTCTTCGCACTAAGTATGCAGATTATATTCCTCCTGGTGGAGTAACAATGCTTTTCGAGATTGTTTATCCTCAGAACCGTATTGTCTGCAACTATGAAGATATGGATGACCTGGTTCTCCTAGGTTCAGTACATAATGATTCAGGTGATAGCTGGGAAGGTGCGGATCTCGATTGGGATTGGCCTGGACCTGTTGCTGAAATGTTCCCTTACAAGACTATGCGTGAAGCTCTTGAAGCTAAGCCACGTCAGGGGAAGGAAGGGTTTGTAGTTCACCTCTACATCTCTGGCATTCGTGTCAAGATTAAGCAGGAGGATTACATTGCACTTCACAGGATTGTTACTGGCTTGAATGCTCGTTCAGTGTGGCAGGCTATGGTAGATGGCACAATGCATGAACTTTATGCTGCTGTTCCTGATGAGTTTTATGGATTCGTTGAAGGTGTGCAGCATTCACTTCTTAATGAAGTAGCTATTAATTCACGAGATTTAGAAATAGAGTGGAACAGGCTTCAGCTTAACAAGCTTATGCCACGTAAGGAATTTGCTGCTAAGGCAGTTACTTCACCATTCCGTGCCGAGTTGTTTATGTGGCTGGATGGTAAGGATACCTTTAAGCACTTTCTTTACAAAGCAAAGCCTGCACATGATTACTCACCAGTAAACGTGTCTGACGACGCAGATTAGGAAATACAGTGAAGATCGATCCGGGAGCCAATTTACTTCTTAAGGGAGTAGTTGGCTCTACGGCTTTTGGCTTAAATCATGCTGGATCAGATGAAGATTATCAAGGTATATTCGTAGCACCTACCAGTATGCTTCTGGGCCTAGAGTCTAAGATAACAGAATCATATAAGTACAGTAATCCTGATACTACCTATCACGAGGCGGGGAAGTTCTGTAAGTTGGCTCTGGGCAGTAATCCAACCACCCTAGAATTGCTCTGGCTTGAAGATTATAATGTCAGGGCAGCTTTAGGTGCAGAGCTTATAAATCTGCGCAGCAATTTTCTCAGCGCTCCAAGAGTGCGTGGTGCATATTTTGGGTATGCTAACGATCAGTACAGTAAGCTACTTAAAGATGATCGCTTTGAGAAAAGAGCTAAGAATGCTCGCCACTTTCTAAGATTACTTCAGCAGGGAGCTGAGCTTTATCTAAAGGGAGACTTCAAGGTAAAGCTACACAATGCTGATGATATAACTTATTATGCTAAGCTAATCGCACAGGGAAACCTTGATGTAGCTAATAAGGCAATAGAGGTAGCGAGTAAAAAATTTGATAAGCCTTCAGTATTACCTGAAAAGCCTAATACTGAACCCATCAATGAATGGTTGTTAAAGGTACGTCATGAATTTTACAGATACCCCAACTGATACACTTCTTAAAGTTTGGAGTAACCTTAAGAAGGGCTTGGATGAAGTTTCTAAGAGCCTAGATAAAGGTACATTCCATACAGCAGGCGAAAAGGGAGCTGCGCCACCCTCTCAGTCTGGTCATACAACTCTTTGGTTTGCACTAGCTGTGGACCAGGAATTGACTAAGCGAGGCGTAAAGCACTAAAGAAGGCCCCTAGAAATTCTAGGGGCCTTCTACTATGGTGTTGCTATACAATGTACTACTCCATTAAGACTTAAAGTAATTGCGACCGTAGCTGTAGCAACTATAGTAAATCCTGTAGTAGTTCTAGAGTTAGCTTTAACAGCATAGGATAGTTTACCGATCAAAGTTGCGTCAGGTAAAAAGATTACATTATATGTCGCATTAGGTAGAGTTTTATTCCATGTAACAGCAATTTCTACGGTAGCTCCAATACCTAATACGCTGAGGATATTAACAGATGCAGACTTACCATCAAGAAATGAATTAAGTCCGGCTGCTCCTGTACTTCCAGTTGCACCAGTAGATCCTGTTAATCCAGTATCTCCCTTAACTCCCTGTGGCCCAGTTGCTCCTGTATTTCCAGTGTCACCTTTAATACCTTGTATTCCTTGATCACCTTTCGGACCTGCTGGGCCAGTTAATCCTATATCGCCTTTAACACCTTGAGATCCAGTATCTCCCTTAATTCCTTGGATTCCCTGGTCTCCTTTTGGTCCTTGCGGCCCAGTATTTCCTGTGTCACCTTTAAGCCCATCAGATCCAATAGGGCCTGTATCTCCCTTATCACCCTTTAGTCCAGTGTCACCGGTATTTCCTTTAGGGCCGATAAGGCCCTGGATTCCTTGAATACCTTGTTCACCCTTAGGTCCGGTATCACCTTGTGGACCTTGTAAACCCTGTGCTCCACGATCGCCAGGTAATCCTTGAATACCTTTCTGACCTGTATCACCTTTCTCACCACGCTCACCTTGAGGGCCAATATCGCCTTGAGGTCCGGCAATTCCTTGAGGGCCATAATCTCCGGTGAATCCTTTCTCACCTTGAGGGCCGGTATCTCCCTGGATTCCTTGATCGCCCTTATTACCCTTTGGGCCTTGAGGTCCAGCAGCGCCGGTATCACCTTTTTCGCCTTGGTCACCTTTAGGTCCAGTTAAGCCTGTATCGCCTTGGGCTCCTTTTGTACCAACACCTGTGGTACTATTCATTCTCATAAGTCTTCGCAGCACAATTCTAGCTGCTGAGTCGCTAGGTGCAACGGATTCATCATCCATAGTAGCCATAGGCTCCAACTCCCTACTTTAAGCATACTTTATTAGATAAATCGGACACCAGTTGACAGCTACTCCGAGATACGATAGGATCGTCCCATGACACAAAAACTTATTTTGACGCGAGGGCTACCAGGCTCAGGCAAGTCAACTCTTGCTAAGCAACTGGTAGATGAATCTAATGGAAGGCTTGTTCGTCTTGAGCGAGACCTTTTTCGAGATCAACTATATAACTCTCGCATGTACGTAGCTCCTGAAGGTTCCTCACCTGAAGAGATTGAGGCCGTAAAGGCTTATGTTGCAGAGCGAGAGAATACTATTACTACAGTGCAGTTCTCTGCTGCTGAGGGTGCTCTACGTGCAGGTAAAGATGTCATTATTTCAGATACCAATCTACGTGCTAAGTACGTAAAGGACTGGATGGCATTTGCACGCAAGTGGAGTGCTGACTTTGAGACCATGGTATTTGACAATGTGTCTGTAGATGAGTGTGTTCGACGCGATAAGCTTCGAGAGAACTCCATTGGTGAGAAGATCATTCGTGATATGGCAAAGCGATTCCTGGTAAAGGGTAAGATTCCTGATGTAGTAGCTAGTGATCGCAATTACAGTATTGTCATGAAGGTAGAGCCATACGATAATCCTACTGATCTGCTTCGTGCAGTTATTGTAGATATTGATGGTACTGTCGCTAAGATGAGCGACCGTTCACCTTACGATTGGCAGCGTGTAGGCGAGGATCAGCCCGTTCAGGCAGTTATTGATGCTGTTCGTGCTGCCTTGCAATACACCTCTCCTGCAAGCCATATCATCTTCATGTCAGGAAGAGATAGCTCATGCCGAGATATCACTATTGAATGGCTAGCTAAGTATGTGCAGATTTCTCCACTATCTTACGATCTGTTCATGCGTGCTGAAGGCGATAATCGTGCAGATAACATAGTTAAGTACGAACTGTTCAATGAGAATATTCGTGGTAAGTTCCATGTTAACTATGTTCTAGATGATCGTGACCAGGTAGTTAAGATGTGGCGTGAACTTGGCCTAGCTTGCTTCCAGGTTGCTCCTGGAGCCTTCTGATGAAGGGTTGGCAATGGGGTTGTATGATGATGGTATTGTGTAATATCGCTTACCATGTAAGTGGTGAGGACATTATGCCTCTGATTGCAGCCCCTGCCTTCATGATTGTAGGGTTTTTACATTCCTACCTAAAGGGAGATTTCTAATTAATTATAGAGCTAAGCAGATCGTCCGCGCAGTTAAGTGGGATGAATTAAATCTGTATGAAATGAAAGACCTACTTAAAGATGTCGTAGACTCTAATCAATGGGATGGAGTAGAGGTATATTCTGATTTCATTGAGCCTTATTACTCACCAAGCTGGGGCCAGCAGGATGGCTACTATATTCTCAAGTTCTATGCTGGTGATGATATTGAAGTAGATCCAGGTAAGTGGGTAGTAGTCTATGATGATAATGAAGTAGAGCTTATGACAGATCAAGAATTTAATAAGAAGTTCGAGAGGATGAATTAATGGAATATTACTCTGTAGTTCGAGGTAGTATTAGATTTTCACCCGCTGTAACCTGGGATCAGGTTAAAGACTCTGAATTTGTTATCACCAAATCACATCAAAATTACGTCAATAAAGATGTTATGCTAGAAAGTTTTGGTCCAGCATCAGATGACAGTGATCAGATAGATACTATCTATCCTCACAGTGAAGATTCAGCTAAGTTCTACAACATTACTGAAGATTTACAGGAGCTAGTTAATCTGGTAGGATCAGATAAGACCTTCGACGGATACCTTGAAATTACTGGTGAGGGCTATGATCCTAGTGAACCTGACATCTGGCGCCTGACAGTGAAAGATGGTAAGGTTAAGGAAATCAAGCCAAAACTAGTATGGCCTGAAGAGGATTAATATGGCTAAAAGTAGAGATCACCACAAGGAAAATGTAGGAAAGCCTGGCAAGTGTAAAATTCCTGTAGGTAAGAACTCTAAGGGTGAAGTCATTTACTGTGGTACGCCATTGGTAAACGGTAGGTGCCCACAAACAAGTCACTAGCCGCTAGTTGACAGCCTGAACCTAGGCTGCTACACTAGAACATGTACGCAGCTCCAAGAATACTACAGTAGCCCGATATCAGTTAGTTAGACTGAAGGGGTTGACACATTTAGGTATGACGAGGTAAAGTACATAGCAAGGTAAGGGAGCCCTTGGGGAGTAATCCTCCACATCGGGCTTAAACAGCAAGACTTGTGTCTCTTACATCTTTCAGGTAGGGCAACTGTTGGTAGTTGTGCGTGACTGTTAATCACGTCCCCCGCTGGTTCGATCCCAGCTACCTGAGCGTTTAAGAACGTGACCTCAGCAGGGTTTGGTGGTCCTAATGAATGAGACCCTGCACACCGGTGAGTATCCCCTCCGTCTGATAAGCGGTAGAAAGGGTAGATGGTTACACGTGGGTTCAATTCCCACCTTGCCGACCGAGGGCCTATACCTTTTTAGGTTTGGATATCTGTGGAAGTAAGCGCACGCATACATGTTCCTGTGTGTGATAGGTAAGTAGGAAGCTTGACGTAAACTCATCCCTCGGCCACTCCCGTGTTATTCCGTGCGGGTTAAAAAGTACCGGTGCACTGGTACAAACGGGATCTTGCCCCTTTAGCTTAGTTGGTAGAGCGTTCGGTTGAAGCCCGAATAGCACAGGTTCGAGTCCTGTAGGGGGCACGCTTTCGGTGTGATGAACTATAAATCGATTGACGTTCATCAGCAATTGATAGTTAAAGCTTAAAGGCTATCTAACCGAGACCTGGTGGATATAAAGCGTCGCAACCAGGATTAAGCTCAGGGTAACTGTGAATGGCTATCCCTTTTCGATTCTATTAGAGTTGATTAGCGATTTTCAAGGGCACCCTGAGCTATTAATTTCTCTTTCTCACACTTTGGATTCTGACGCTGAACGCTCGTGTCAAGATCCGATCTCTTTAAGAGCTACAGATCCAACCTACAGTTGGCCCTAGCAGATTATTTTGCTGGGGTCTTCTTCTATCTATAGGAGTTTTTATATGACAGACGTATTAGTAGAGCCCAACTTCGGCCCATCAGGGCAGGTTGTCTTTGAGAGATCCTATAGCCGTACTAACCCTGATGGTTCTAAAGAGACTTGGTTTGAAACTACTGATAGAGTAATCAAGGGAAATCTAGGACTAGTCTACGGAACTCCTGATACCTGGAGTACTGAGGTTCAGGATGAATATAGAGAGCTTAAGAGCTTTATGGATGACTTCCGTGTCATCCCAGCAGGGCGCCATCTATGGGCCTCAGGTGTCCCAGGACGCCAGTTTTTATTCAACTGCCATGTGAGTCACTGGAACCAGAGAATCACTGATCATTTTGATTTTACTTTCATGCGCTTAATGGAGGGTGGTGGAGTAGGAACTAACTACTCTACTAAGTACCTAGATCAGTATCCTGCACCTAAGCGTGAGCTTAAGGTTCATATCGTATGTGATCCAAGCCACCCTGATTACCAGAAAATGCTTGATGCTGGAATTATCTCTACTCAATTCTCACATGAATGGGCGGGAGCATTTCAGGTAGGCGATAGCCGTGAGGGCTGGTCAGCAGCTATGTGCGACTTTATCGATACTTACTTTTTAGATGATGTAAAGCATTATGACAGAGTGTATAATGTAACTGGTGTCCGTGAAGAGGGAAGACCTCTTGTCTCATTTGGTGGGACAGCATCAGGTCCGATGCCTTTAGCAATTATGCTTCAGGAAATTGGTGAAATCGTTAATAAGCGAGTTTCACAACAGCAGAAGCTTACCTCTATTGACATGATGGAAATCGATCATAGTCTTGCTAGTTGCGTAGTTTCAGGTGGAAACCGTAGGTCAGCTCGTATGTCTATGGTTAGCTGGGATGATCCTTATATCTTTGATTTCATCAACTGCAAGCAGAACACAGGAAAGCATTGGACTACTAACATCAGCGTAGTAATCGATGATGAATTTATTCGTCTTATCAATAAAATGACTCGTGATTACCATCCTTTAGAGTCTCACGCTAGGAAAGTTTATGAGGCTGCACTAAAGGGTATGCTTGAAAACGGTGAACCAGGATTCTGGAATTACTCTCTTGCTAATCATGGTGAGCTAGCAGAGGTTGTCTGCACAAACCCATGTGGAGAGATTGGTTTACGTGAGTGGGAAGCTTGTATTCTAGGTCATGTAAACATGGATGCATTTGCTCCAACTCCTGATAGGTCAGAGGTTGATTATGCTGGAATGTATAGAGCACATAAGCTTATGACTCGTTTCCTTATCCGTGCATCATTTGGGGATAAGGCAGATCCTAAGCAGCAGGAGATGGTTAACAGGAACCGTAGAATCGGTGTAGGTCACTTCGGCGTTGCAGGATTCCTTAACAAGCTCGGAATCAGATACAGTGATGCACCTAATGGTGACTTCTTCCCTGATTTACTAAGTAAGCTCAAGCTTGCTGTTAAGAGAGAATCTGCTGATTATGCATTCAAGCTACGCATTGCCGCACCTGTAGCTAATACCACAATGGCTCCAACAGGTAGTATTGCTAAGCTTGTAGGAGCAACCGAGGGTGCACAGGCACCTTATGCTAAGTACTATTTCCGTAGAATACAATTCTCTACTATCAACCATCCTGAGAAGATTCAGGAATATGCAGATCAGGGCTATGAAGTAGAGCAATCTGTATACTCTGCCAACACTAAGGTAGTTAAGTTTATCGTAAAGGAAAAGCTAGTCCAGGAAGTTGAGGATCTAGGATATGATGCAGACTCTATCGTAGAGTCTCAGGATGAGCTTAGCCTTGAAGCGATGTTATCTTTCCAGGAAATGTACCAGACTCATTATGTGGATAACGCTATCTCATATACTGCTAACATTCCTGAAGGTAAGTACACAGCTAAAGATCTAGGTGCTGCTATTAAGCCTTTCTTGCCAAATCTAAAAGGTACTACTATAATGGTAGATGGCACAAGGCCACAGGCTCCGTATGAAAGATTGACTAAGGAACAATACCTGAATCTCTCTGGACCTAAGTCAGTAGAAGATTCTACCGATGAGGATTGCAGCACAGGAGCTTGTCCCATTAGGTAGGAAAATAAATTGTTGACTAGGCTGGGCAAATTGTTGGGATGGAGACCAGGCATTATTTATGCATATTCTGGTCTCCATCCACTAAAAGGAACACGTATTGACTGGATTTATGTTGGCAAAACTAGACAGAAGTTAGAAAATAGACATGCCCAACATATGGGATACACTAAAAGACAAGATGCCCAGCCCTGGTCAGACCTCTATCCATCTGTTAGAGTGGTGTTCTACTTCAAGGCATGTCCTGAGTGGTGGTTGAACTTAGTGGAGAAGTGGACTATAAAATGGACATTCCCTCTCTTTAACTACCAACATAACCTGAAAAATCCTCGCAGGATACCAAAGTATGAGGCAGTAGCTCAGAGAGTTGAGCGTGACCGCTTGCGAGGTACGGTAGGTTATGGTAGAGTAATGATGTAGATGAGGTCGAGCAAGCGGTAAGGATCTAGAAGGTAGAAGCTCTCAAACGTATGCCTCTAGATTACCAAGTCTATGTAATGCCGGTTTAGCTTAGTAGGAAAAGCAGGCGCCTTGTAAGCGTCAGTGGCGGGTTCGAATCCTGCATCCGGCTCGCAATGTATGCCCGAATAGCTCAGTGGTAGAGCAGCTCACTAGTAATGAGCAGGCCGTCAGTTCGATCCTGACTTTGGGCTCCAACATTTAAATGAACCGATATTTAAAATGACCTTCAGACCGGGGGTCATTTTTACTAATTAAATCAAGGAGTTACGAGCGTGCTAGGTAAAATTTCTAAGGTTCTCATGGTGGGCGTGCTCGCACTACCTGCAATTGCTATTGCACCATCTTCAGCTCAGGCAGCAGTACCAAAGTATAACTCTTGTACTGATATGTATAAGAAGTATGGTTATGGTATTAAGCTATCAGGAGCTAAGGATAAAGTAAATACAGCTACTAGGCTTCCTAACACTTATGCCCTTACTGTAAGTAAGGCAATTTACAATGCTAACATTAGACTAGATACTGATCGTGACAAGATTGCTTGTGAGCGTACTAAGTACAAGAACTGCAAGGCTGCTAACCTTGTTTACAAGCATGGAGCTGGTATTAAGGGTGCTAAAGATAGTGCAGTTAAGCCAGTTACTAACTTTAACGTGGTTGCTTGGCAGATTTACACATCTAACAAGCATCTAGATCGAGACGGAGATAAGGTTTTCTGCGAGAAGCTATGACAATAGAAGAGCTTTTTAAGTATCATGCGGAATCTATCCAAAATCTTATGAATGATTCAGGCTGGCGTAAAGATGAAGTTGAAAGCTTTCTAGAATTTGCTTGGAATGCAGGATATGAATTTCGCATCCAAGAAGAAGAACTAAATAAAGGCGCAAGTTACTAGGAGGTAAATCATGGAGGACAGGTAAGTACACAAGGTGTGTACCTGAAAGGAATTCATGAGCAAAACCGACAAGACCCACCCTGTTTGGGTAAAGCTACGCTCTGACCACAGGGCACGTACTGAAATTCACAACCATGAAGATGGTATTTGCAACTTCAAGGAATGGTACGAATCAGAGGCTACTTTCTACTACTTCAGAAGCCGTAAGTGCGGATTCACTGTAAACTACTACGCCTGGAATGATGGATTTTTCGCTCGTCCTCCACATGGTAAGTGGTACCGCAGGGAATTTTACGGCCGTGAAAGGGCTAAGTGGCGCAAGGCTAAGCATGAAATGCGTAAGCTAAGCCGTGAAGATATCGAAGATTATGATATTGAAAGTCGCCAGCATCGTCACAGTGCGCTTTGGGAAATGTACTGACAACCTCCCTAGATTGATCCGATGTTACTTATAGGACAATCTAGGGAGGTTTTCTTATGGCTAATCCAGTCATTAACAACGTAACAGTTAAGTATGCCAATAACCGAGGCTACAAGCTGCCTGGCGAGGCAGCAGAGCTGTTGATTGAGGCTTTTGATGCTGACAATCAGACTATTTCTGTAACAATTACTGTTAAGGATGCATCTGGTAGCGAGCAAACTACTAAAACTGTAGAGGTACTTCAGACAGATCCTCTAACTTATTCAGCTACCTCATCTAATGCTGTAGTTACTCAAGACCCAGTAATGCCTAATCATTTCTTCGTAGTGTAAGGAAACTATTATGATCTCTCGTAACATTGCAGTTAGTGTTACCGTAAAGGATCGAACAGGTGCCTCATCTACTAAGCAAGTAAATGTATTAGAGCAGGTTCCACTTCCCGTAGTTATGGGAGGATATTACGTCTCTGGTAATGGTAACATGACAGCAGATGTAAATGGTATGAACCTAAAGTCCTTTACTCAATATCACTCATTCGCTGATGGTATTATGATTCCAGGATTCAATAATGATTATCTGAGAGCTTTCGGTACTCGTGGGATTCTAGGAAACTATGTTTGTGAATTCAAGCATTACGGTAATTCAAATACAGGAGCACAAACATTTACTCTTGAAGGTATTCGATACACTGTACCTGCTCCTAATATGCTGATCCAGAAGCGAAGTGGAACAACTTTCCCTAAAGCCTATGGATATGAGCAGATTTGGACAGGGCAATGTGATGGATTACTACATAAGCTTCTGATTCAGATCCGTAATATGGGTGGAGTACCTATCAACATCCAGTTAGCATCTGAATTTGATACCGATCACGAGTTTGGTACAACTGAGAATAATGTAAATTACACCTGGGCTCAGGCTGATGTCAGGGCTGTACGTGCTCTCAACTATGTGCTAGACTACTTCAGGTCAAGGCTTCTACCAGCTAATACTACCTTTACTATTGGTATGGGTGGATTTGATAGACCTTCTTGGATAAGGATGCACCCAGAGGATCTTATGGCTAAGGTTGACTTCTTACAATGGAATGCGTATCGTAGGTCAGCAGGCCAGAGTGCATATGATGTCTTCAAGAGAACTAAGGCATGGTCTGATGCAGATTTAGGACCTATTGCTAAGTCAAAGCATATTATGATCGCTGAGTGGGGAACACCTATGAGCTTAGGTGATCAAGCTACTTGGATTAAGACAGTACCAGCAGCAATTAAGCGTTTGAATGAAGAGTCTACTACAGGATATTATGTAATGACTAATTATTTCAATTCAAATGATGGCTGGGCTACTTTGAATCCTAAGGCAGCAGGATTAGATGCTCTAAAGACTATATATTCACAGAATCCATATATTTGAGGTTGACATGGACACTTGGAAAACCTGCGGTCCTTGTGGTGGGGATGGCTGGAATTGGTGGTACGGAATTAGAAAGACTTGTGACCTTTGCTCGGGCAAGGGCAAGATTAAGTCTTGACAGCTATGCCTCGATGAGGTAAAGTAGTTCATGTGAGGGAGCAAGGGCGACGCTAGCCTTAGGATGACTGGCCGAATGGTTGATAATACCCTTCTTGTTCAGGTTCCCTCACATCAAAACGTTCAGTGGGTAGTACATGGTACAATACTAAGGTGGGGAATCGGAGTCCTTAGCACTGAATATGCCCTGGTAGCTCAAAGGATAGAGTACCGGTTTCCTAAACCGTTGGTTATGGGTTCGAATCCCATTCGGGGCACGTAATAGCAATGGCCTATGATGTAATGGTAGCATAACTGACTCTGAATCAGTTTGTCTTAGTTCGAATCTAGGTAGGTCAGCGTGGAAAAAGAATATTGGCCTGAGAGCCTTGAAGAGTTAACGGAATTTATTAAGTCCAAAACAACTGAAAACCACGATTATAATTCTGCATCTGATGCTATGTGGCAGGTTGCTTTAGCGGCTTTCAACTATGCAGTACGTGAAATGGGTACTACAGGTTTCCAGGCTAGCACCGCTGAGCTGATGTTTCTAGCAAAGTCACGTAATATTGATGGTCCATTTGCTTTAGTTACAGGTAAAGATTTACTTTATCCTCAGTATGACATTGAGTCTAAGGTAGAGCGTTATGTAGATGAGTGGACACCTTGGGCAGCAGAAAAAGCTAAGGAACTACTTCAAAGTAGACCTGATGCAGCACCAGCAGTTAGACTACACTGGCAGATGCTAGCACAGTCTATTTAAGTTTACCCGCTAGATAAGGTACCTGTTTAGGTGCGGAGAATAAAGCCTTATCGTAATGCCTTGTAGTGTAATGGCTAGCACGCGAGCCTTTGGATCTCGCAGACTTGGATCGAAACCAGGCAAGGCAGCTTGGCCGAGTAACACCATCTGAGAAATCAGGAAAGGCCACAGTCTATGGGTAAATGGTGTCGCTTTCATAGGCGCGGGTAGAGTAGCAGCATGGAATAGGTTAGGGCTGCAATGTCAGATAGGGATGATTCTGACAACATGGGTTTATAGCTTATTCGGAGAAAGCCTGACATCTAAAGTCAGAGAAGCGTGGTTCGAGACCCGCTAAACCCTCTTACTCAGCCTAGATACAGTGCGTATAACGCTAGGATTTACGCCTAGTCGCTGTATTTGAGCAAGGGTTCACCCGTCTTTAGGACGCTCTGTAGCGAACCGATCGCAGTGGACATACTATTCTGAGTGTGGTAAGGTCTACAGCTAGCAGTTGGCAGCTTGGCTAGCACATGGGTTCATAGGTTAAAAGCGTAAAAGGATAAACCTCCGGACTTAATGCCGGGAATGTGAGTTCGAATCTCACTGAATCCACGCCCCGATTTTGCTAGTTTTCGCGGAAGAGCGTATAAAGCTAGGCAGCATTCCTCAACATCTGTTAAGTTGGCGAGGGTACGCTTCGATATAAAACTAGCACTTAATCGACCTGATGGTGTAAGCTGAAAAAGGTTCCGGAGCCTAGAGTAAGTTTTAAAGGTAGCACACTGGTTTGTGAGGCCAGAGATCCAGGTTCGAATCCTGGTCGGGGCGCAATTAATTCAGATAGGAATATATTATGGGTAAGGCAAAAGACGGCACTGAATGTGTTCTTTGTGGTGGCCAAGGCGTTGCTACTAGGTGGGTTCAGAAGGTAGGCTATAATGCCTGGGTATGTCGTAGACACCGAAGGAAAGATGTTAATCCTTAATGGTAATTAAAAGACTAAAAGGCGGCAAGGACTGGCAGAAATTGCCAGGAGGCTTGACAGGTACAGGTCTTGGACCTAAGCTTAAAGAGCCCAAAAACAAGAAAAACACTAAGCCTCCTAAACGAGGATCAACAGAAACGAAGTAGCTCTACTCAGGAATGGGTAGAGCTATTCTCATCTAAGGGGATTTAATGAATTTAGCACTTAAGTATCGTCCAAGGCGATTTGAAGATGTAGTAGGGCAGAAACTTCCTAGTGTAGTCATCCCCGCCATGATCGCTCAGGGAAGCCTCTCACAGGTTTTATTACTAGCTGGACCCTCTGGGGTAGGTAAGACCACCATGGCACGTATTATAGCCGCTGAGCTTAATTCTGAGGCCGCGCAGGACGTACATGAGGGAACACACCCATCAGTCCTAGAGATCGATGGTGCATCCAATGGTAGCGTCAGTGCTATCAGAGACCTGAAGAGGAATATCCAGTTCGCTATGCCAGGTAATAGAGTAATCATTATCGATGAGGTACACTCTATTAGTGATGAGGCATTTGATGCTCTCAAGGAGATGCTAGAGTTTCCTCCTGATAATGTTTACTTTATTCTGTGCACAACTGAAGCTCACGCTATTGAATCTGCGATCAGGCACCGTTGTGATCGCTATAATTTCAAGCGTGCATCTGTTGATGATCTACTAGATCGCCTGCATTATGTTATTGAGCAGGAAAATATTAATGTGGAGCCAGCGATGGTTGATCTTATTGCTCAGCGTTCAGAGGGATCATTTCGTGAATCTCTGATGCTACTTGGTCAGATTGCTGCTGGTGGAATTACTACAATCGAGGAATACAATGAGTTGCAAGGTGAAATTGATTACGGACCCAGCCTTATCCTCAGCACGTTTGGGGGCTCGGCTTCTGCTCTCAGTAAGCTCGAAAGTATTCTACATTATACAAGCTCCGAAGAGATTGTTGACCGAACAGTAGAAACTCTCAGAGACCTTATGCTTCTCAAGGGTGGTATTCAGCTAAAGTATTCTGGTAAAATGCTAGCTACTCGTGAATTCCTAGCCAAGAAGCTAGGTACGGCAGATATCCTTAAGGCTATTCATATTATTTGGGATCTTCAGACTAAGCTAAGTGCAGGTGATCCTGTACGAGGTCTTGAAATGGCCTATGCTATGCTAGGAGAAGTTCTTAAGCAACATGAAATTGTACCTGTAGTACCAGCTCCATCTAATGAGGTAATGAGCTTGGATGACATGAGGTCATTTACAGGTTGACACTAAATTAAGTAAGGAGTATGCTGTCAAGATGACTATTGAAGAAAGTATCAAGGCCGCTATGGGCCGTATGATCGAGCGCAAGTTAAATATTGAGAATGTAGAAGTAAGTTCTTGGTCAGAGGAAATTGAAAAGGGTTGGCGTGATGGCTGTGATACTTGTGGCTATGGTGCAGATGAGGATACCTACTCTGTAGAGATCTGGTATCACCACTCGGGCGCAAAACAGAGTTCTTATTATCGCTACTCTGATAGTTTCGGAAACCTTATTAGGGAGCTTGACTCAAATGATTGAGCCTTACGAGGCTGCACAGAAGATTATGGCTTTGGTGGACGAGTTTCCGTCAGAGCCATTCTCTTTTGAACGTAGGCAGCTTATAGAGAAAATAGAGTACTCCATAGGTAATTACGTGGATTATGTTGAAGAGCAGTTAAATGATGCCTTCAATCTAGGTGTAGATACCGGAGTTAACCAAAAGCAGGAAGAGCTTGAAGGACAGATTAAGGATCTTAAAGCTAAGGTAACTTCTCTTGTCCATGACGCTTTCACAAGAGGATTTATTGCTGGAACACCAAACCCTAAGGCAGGACAGATTGATTAAGTGGTATGGACATGTCCTATTCGCAGTTGTGACACTTGTCGCACTGTCCATGACATGGTACTCAATGATGGACTTAGCTACTGGACAGTTTGGACTTCCTCAACTTTTGTCCATAGGTGTGTCCTTAGCATTCGATGGTGCTGCCGTATTGTCCGCACTGTTTGCGATTGAGTATGCTAAGACAGCGGACAGTGGTGTCCTTGCTGAGCTTGGGACATTTCTTTTCATCGGGACAAGTGTCTACATTACTGTCCAACACGCTGTCCTAGAGAATTATGGACTTGTCGGAATGGTAATGTTCGGAGCTGCACCTATTATTGTAGGATTCATTTTCAAGCTTTACCTTAACTTCCTGACCAGGCAAGCTAGGCGTGAGGCAGGTCGTATTGTAGAGCGTCTACCTGTCGCAGGTAAGTTGACATGGTTGCGATACCCAAAGCAGTCCTTTAGACTTTTGTCCGTAGCTATGCAGACAAGGCTAGTTAATGCAGCGGACAGGTTGGACATGCCAATGGACAGGCATGGGATTCTTGGGACAGCACCTGTGACACTACAGGCTACTGTTGAGACACCTGTAAAGGACACTGAGACACTTTTAGTGGACAAGGGTGTCCTTGTCCAGGACACGTCCAATGAGGCGCAACAAATCACTGAGACAGTTGAGACAAAGCAATTGACATCAGGGGACAACCTGTCCTTACCTGTCTGGCTTCCTAACGAGCCTTTGATGAGCGTGTCCAATCTTGTCTCAATCTGCGTGGACAACGGTGTCCGTGACTTTGGGACAATTCTAGGGTATGCTAGGGACATCAAAGGACACGGAATTAATGAGCAGACTGTCCGCAAGTCATTGTACCGAGCAATCGGTAGAGTTGAAGGGTTAGCATGATATTCGTTTGGGGCTTTATTGTTGTAGTTATGCTTAGTTTTGTAGGAATCATAGTTTCCTGGTATGTTAAGCGCCCTTATACGGGTATGGCTATGAGTATTGCAATGGGTTTGATGCTGGTAGGAGTTCTCGGAGTAGTATTATCATGCTTGAGTCTATAGAACTTAACTTATCAAGCCCTATGCGCTGGTCAGAGAGCTTTGATCTGTACGGAGAGAGGCGTCCCAGGTTAAGTAGGGACGCTGATCTTAGTCAATTGCATAATTGGGCAGTTTTTAAGGCAAAATGCAAGGTCTGCGGTGAGTTTACCCCCGAAAGTGACTCAGATGTGCAGGCAAAGCGTATGCATTTTGAACATTGCTCTAGAAAACATGGTTATATCTTCGATGAAGGTACTATTTTCAGGGTAAAAGATCAACAATTGCAAGAAATTATCACGAAAAGCGATGATTATGGCCTTCCAATGCCTGGTTTTGATGACCATTCTAGCTGTATTAGAGTGATGTCAGGCTCTAAATCAGTGTGTGCAGTACACTCTGGCAATGAGTTTATTGATAAAGGGTTCAATAGATGAACTACTTGATATCGATAATTGCTGGAATAATAGCTATGATTTTTGCGCTAGCTACTACAACATGTGTTATCTATAGTTTTACAGATGGCTGGGAATGGATTTTAGTAGCAATTGCACTAGCTATGCCAGCTACCGTGTGTATTGCAATTGCATCTATAAGCTATATCTCAGGTAAAGAGTTCTGATTGGTTGCAATCTCCTGGTAATAAATGTATGATGATTAAACCTATCAGCATAAAGATCCCCAGGAGGGCATTATATGTCAACATCAACAAAGAATATTAACGTCTCCAAGGACGAATATGCGCTCTTTGGTAAGGCGTTACCGTATGTAGCAATGCTGATCGGGGCAGCATTGCTATTTTTCGTAGGGTTCTTTACTAGGGTAGGTATTTGGGCTCAGGCTAAACTGGGTGATACTAGTAGTATTGATTCTACTAAAGTAGTTACTTGGTGTGTTCTACTATCTGCAATTCTACTCTGTGCTGTAGCTTGGAAGCTGTTTTCGCAGCGTAAAGGATTGTTTATTCAGCACCATGCTACAGCTACAGTATTGTTAGGTCATATATGGTTATTGGTATCTCTCTGGGAGGATCAGGGAGATTGGATGTTCGGAATTCCTACACTGTTCTTATATTTCTTCGGAGCAGCCGTAATAGGCTTATCATGGTCTATCCGTAGGTGGGCATTCAGAGCACATGAACAAGATGAATCTAGCGGACATAATCCATTCGAAGAATTGGGATTGGGTGCATCATATATCGATAAGCGCAATTCACATGCTGTAACAGGTGGAGGACGTTATCGATTGAAGCTAGCGCTAGGTAAGACTGTAGAAAATGCTAAAGCTGCCAGAGTCGCTATTGCTCAATTAGCAGGTAAGCCACGTAGTTTAGTACATATTTCTGAAACTGATTCAGGGGTAGAGGGCCTGGTAGATGTCTTTATTCAAGATGAAGATCCTTTCGATGGTAGAACATTGTGGAGTGGTCCTGATCATGAGGGAGCATCTATTGCTGAACCTATAACCTTCGGTACGTATGATAATGGAATGCGCCCTAAGCTTTACATTACTGGAAAAGACGGCGCAAGTTGTCAGCACTTTCTTACAATGGGAATGCCAGGATCAGGTAAGTCTAAGGCTTGGCAGGTATTGTACGGAACTATTCTTAACCGTAGTGGTGTATCTGTAATCTTTGGAGATCCTGCTAAGGGTATGCAGACAGGTGGGCCTTTAGCTGCTGGGCTTGAATGGTTTGCTACTACACAAGAAGAGTGTGAAGAACAGATCGCAGCAGTTATGAGGGCTATTCCTGCCCGTACTGATTATCTGACTTCTCGTGGGTTAAGTCAATGGGAACCAGGATGCGGCCTTAACTTTGTTATCTTTCATCTTGAAGAGGCAGCTCGTTTTGCTAAAACAGATGATCTAATCCAGGCAGTTGAGGCAGCTAGATCAGCAGGTATTACTATGGTACTATCTCTTCAACGCGCTACATCAGATCGTATGGGAACCTCTACCAGGTATAACCTAGGGGGTACTATGTGCTTCGGTGTACGCGATAAAAGAGATGCAGCTCTAGCATTATCTGAATACACAATTAAATCTGGCGCGGAGCCTCACCATTTCCAGGACAGATTACCAGGTAGATTATACTTGGAAGCTACTGGAATTGACCCAAGAATGTTTGCTCATCAAATCCAAACAGATTGGATTAATGTAAGAACATTGGAATCTGTAGTAGATGCAGGAGCTATTCACAGAACTGCTCTTGATGATATTACTGCATCAGCGTTAGGATCTGATTACCAGGCTTATCGTGAATTGGTAGATGCAGGAAGAATCGGGTGGCAGAGATTGCGTGAGAACAGATACTCCCCAGGAGAGGAACAGCCTACTGTAGAAACTCCTGTAGTCGAAGGGGAGGTATCAGATTCAGGGACTCCTAAAGCTAAAAAACCTAATCCAACTCCAGAGGAAAAGCGAGAGGCAACACTTCAGCTTTGGAGTGTAATTATGAATTTTGCCGAGAACGGGCAAACAGCTTTTACTCCTAAAGATGTGTATCCAAAAGCTACACATAGGAGTCAAACTTGGATTAGAGATAGGCTAGCTGAATGGGTTTCAGAGGGTAGACTATATAAGGATGAGAGAGGAATTTATCAGATCCGCACCCCTTAATCACCTTTAAAACATAGGGAAATCACCCCCTAAACATAGCTAGTGCATAGCCATAATCACCCCCTAAAACACCCCTGTTTCCGCAGCCCTATACATATATAGCGGGCCAGGGCGGTAATGAGTGCGGGACTCCTAAGTCGATTAGGAGTCCCTTTTCTTATATGTCATACACTAGTAAATTAGTAGGAATTACCAAAAGAAGTCCCAATAGCCGTCGCGGGGCCGAAAAAAATTGCACCAGAATTGAGGAGTGTTTTTAGCAATCCCAATTCTGGTGCAATTCTCTATTACCATTCAATTGCTATTCCGAAAGCTGCGCCCTAAAGCACTGGAGAATGGTCCATCCCTCACCCTCAAGAATGGTGAGTGTGTCGCTATCCATGATGCCCTGCTGCTGAATGTCGATGCACTCACTCACCATGTCAGGGCCATACGATGTGGAGCTACCACCATCGGGGTTGGTTGTGTGCACCATACCCAATGAGTGAACACGTACACACACGCTACTCACGTACGCATCCCCCACCACACTAGGGGCACAGTCACCTGATACCGTCCCCTGCCACATACACAGTGCCTGCCCTGCGCCATCCTCAGCGGCACACTCAGGGACGTACGGGCTAGCGCCAGGGGTAGGTGTAGGGGCGTTGACTACGGGGGTGCTAGCGGCAGTAGAGAGGGCATAGGCGACCAGTACCGCAAGGGAGAGGCAGAGAGTAGAGATCATGGTGTACAGGACACGGCGCATAGCGGGTACTCCATTCCGTGAGAACTACTGACTAGGGGAACCTTACCAGAGAGGGGGTACCTATGAGCACCCCCTCTCTGTGAGCTATATCACACCGGGGTATCCGTGGTGGAATGCCCTCTGCGTACTGCGCGCCATGAGATCAGCGTCAAGGTAGAGCTGATAGGCGCTCTCATCATCGGTAGCGAGCCATACGCGGTAGGCGCTCTGAGCCACGCTACGGTTCGCCTCAATGGCCTTGCTCATCAGGGTACGTACACGATCCATCGTAGGCTCAGCGTCAATCTGAGCAGCCTCGCGGATAGCGGCAATGTGGGCGGTAGTGGTGGCGACATCGATCACGATGACCAATCCAGCCTTGCGAAGCTTGGTGTAACCGGAGATACCAGCCTGACGGGCGATCTCTCGCAGCGACTTGACGGTCATGGTGTTCAGGTACTCGGCGTAAGTCATACCGGAGACATTACCACAACGCGGGCAGACGAGGGAAGTCACTCCGTCAACCTTGTGGGTAGCGTGGCCGTTGATCTCGCAGTAGTCGGCGTGCCCTTGCGTGATAACCTCGCCCGTCAGAACCGGGAAGCTGGTCGCGTAGTTCATGGTGACCCCTTAATCTGTAGGATTAACTTACTAAGGTAACTCTAGCAGGTGGGGTTGGCGCAAGTTTACCCCACCTGTGTGACTTAGCTCACTTTTCCAAGAGGTACTTGATCACGTTGATGTCGACTCGCACGAGGTAGTTACCGATCCGGGCAGTACTACCGTTGATCGATCGGATGAAACCTCGCGTCAAGAGAGCCTTACCATTGTTCAGATCGGCGGGGGTCGAAATGAATGCGACCAACCTACCGCACTTGATCTGATCAACGCTGGTGATCCGGACCTTGCGGAGATCCTTATCTGAGGCGTTCAGCATGAGCACTCCCTGACTAGGTAACTTGACTATGGATGACACTAGTCGGAGCACCTAGACTTGTCAAATGTAACTTTCTGTGACTGCCTCAGGATCTATTGTACCTACATTCACTCCAGGTCAGAGGCTATCGTTTGTAGGTTTGGATACTAGTGGAAACAAAACCAGAGTGAAGATCAACATCACTTAACGTGATCAGAGATTGATCATGGCAGGGAGCTAACCCGTTGAGAGGGTTTTTAAGCGCTCTACTCTGCCTACCCCTACTCAGGTATGGGTTTAAGGGTTCTAGGCGCTCAGCGTGGATCTGAGCGGGTTTTACGGGGGTACTGAGCTGAGTTGCTATCCCTATGGTGTTATCAATGTAGGTACGTTCTGAAAATGTATCGATCAGACAAGCGTCATAAGCGAGGGGTTTTAGGGGAATGGAGAGGACTTATTGACGTTGCCTCTCTATCCCTTTCCTAGTACTTACTAGCGCACCAATCTCCCATACCCTGATCAATGCTGCTCTGCTTAGTCAGTTCAATACCGCAACGAATGCAGTAGTGGAATTCCGCTCCCAAAGCCTTAGCCTGCTCAATGCTGAGCTTATCCTCAATGCTCAGCGAGTACAGGGGAGACTTACCCTCATACTTAAACTCTCCGTACTTCAAACCTTTAGCAGTAGGCTCCGGAGTAATGAACAGGTTCCATTTGTATGCAACCAACTGCCGTGACTGGCGAGTGTAGGCAACCTTATAGATTGTCCCGTCACTCTTGCGGTACATACCTTCTGTGATCTCGCTGCCCTTAGTGGGAGCGTTGTTAGTGGCATCCTCCCTCTCTGCCTTAATGATTGACTTCAACAGCTTGAGAACATCATTAACCTCAGCGAAGGTGACGCTATTGATATCCGCTTCCGTGATTTTGTAGCCGGGGTCCTTGATCTGGCTGTTGAGGCTAGCAATGAAGTTCTTTTGTCCCTGACTTGCCATTCTGACAGCGTTAGGCTTGTCCTTAGCGTTGATCAGCTTATCGATCAGTGCCTTTCCACCCTGAAAGCTATTCTTGTGGGCATTCTCAACAGTCGCGTACTGGCCGGGGAAGATGTGAATACCGGTCATGTCTTTAGTGGAGAGCAGGACCTTAAGGAACCTAACCATTTTGGCGGTGGCAGGCTTGACGATTCCACCACCGCAACGCGTACCCGGTGCCATGAATCGCATACGCTCTGCCTCAACCTTGCCACCACCGATCAACTGCATTTCAGCATTGATCCGGTCGAGTGCATCCTGTCCACCGTTAGCCAGGATGTGAGCGTTCATGTCGGCATCCATGCAAGGCGGGCACATACACTCTTCGTCGTGGCCGGTAGTGGTGGGGTTTGCCATCGTGGCGATCATGTCCGCTCCCTAGGTCGTTGTGTTGATAGCTCTAACCTAGTGCCAGAGGCTGAGCCTTGTCAACCCCTGGCGAGTGACTTAGGTCACAGAGTCGTGAACTTGTAGGCAGACTCTAGAGCGATATCCATCGGGTAGGGGAAGCGGTCAAACTTGACGGTGAAACGATCATCTAGGTTAGGGAACCTGTGATCAGCGAGGATAGTACCCTCACCATAAACCATACCGTCACGTGCCAGCATCGATGTTGCTACCCGAACGTTTGACCGGATCTCATCGTAAGTCACTGTGACTCTCCATTCTGTCAGGATCAACGGGTGAGTCTTGACTCTAGCACACTATGGAGTTTTCAAGGTACCGATTACTTAGTGACTTAGGTCACAGTCTGATTCTGTCAGACTAGGCAGTGAGGCTCTTGAGCAAGTTACCGTACTGCTTACGGTACTTCTTATTGACGCGGCGATCCTGAGCAGCAGTGAGGCGGGTAGAGCCATTCTGCGTGTAGTAGCCCTGAACACGGTTGAGCATATGCTCAGTGTAGCTCTTGACCGTGCGAGGCTTAGTGACCACCTCAACGGGCTTAGGGGTGTTCTCCTCAGCGTACTTGAGAGCGTCGATGTGAGCGCCATCCATGAGCGTGAGCAGGAAGTTGATCAGCTCACCCTTGCGCATCTTACTGATACCGGTAGCGCGGAAGTCGGAGAGCATGGACTTGAGAACCGGAACGGTGAGGCTGTTGAAGTACTCACGGTTGGTCATGATGTCTCCCTAGATTCTGTGTTGCTTGGCTGTTGAGAAGAACACTACCCGATACTCTGCGATCTTGCAAGTTGTTATCTCAACCTGTGTTGAGTACGTCTGCTCAATCGCGTTGCTCGCTGTGTAGGGATCGAACCTACCATGACTTCCGAACTAAAGTCCAGCGACCCTCTGTGACTTAGGTCTCAGTTGTTCTTACCCATAGACTTGTAGATGCGCCATGCTGCGCGACCGTAACGCTCAATCACCCAATCTTTGAAGAGTAGGTAATCCTTATCCGTAGGGCGAGTCTCTTTACCGTCAGGATCGGCCGCCTCGATTGCTGCGAGCATCTTAGGAGGCATCATGCGCTTTCTCCCTTTCTGTTGGGGTAACTAGACACTATCACTACTTATTGACTAGCACAACCTCTCCACCGTTGAATTTTACGGCATATGCAACCTTGTCATACCAGGCATCGATTTCAGCCTGGCTACCTCGCTTAGCGAACTGCCGCCCGTTGACAGTAGTCGATGCGAACAGTTCGTAATCGGGGTGAGAGCTACGCTCAACCGTTACGGTTACGATCTTCTTAGCCACTGTTTTACCTCTCTGTGTTGGTAGCTAGACACTATCACGTCCCTAGCTACCCGACCAGTGTGACCTAGCTCTCATTCTCTTTCTTGTGAAGAGCATTGCTCAGAGTGATCGCCTTACGACGTAGCGCTGCTACCTTACGCTGGTTACCATCGATAACAGCCTGTTGGATTGCCTGCTCAACTGAGTAGAGCGATTGCCTTAGTACCGATGCTGTCTGCTCTGTCTGTGCCATGGACCTAACATAGTCGCTAGGTCCATGGCTGTCAACCCTAGTTGTGGTTTACCTGCCGGAGAATTTCATCATCGTGAATCGTGAAGTACTGGCCAGTTTTGAAGTCCCGTACGATCAGTACGATAGGGGTAGGCATATCCACTACCTCACCCGTGATCATGGGGCGAATCGCAGTTCCCTTAGCCGCAACCGTCATGATGTCTCCCTAGCTCGCTGTGTTGCTGATAGGACAAACACTAGTGCCAGCAAGGCTACTTGTCAACTACCACCACGAAATTTCGCTGACAAATTCCTCAATCTCTGAAACCTGAACAGTGCCCATATTGATAGCAAAAGCAGGGTTAAACATGATTTGGTTATATTGCTGATACCAGTCAATACCATCCGACTCATCCTCAACCCAATAAGCAACAATTGACCAACCATCAGGGAGCTTAAGGTTAGTCTCATCAGGGCAGAAGTCGCAGTAATAAGTACTACCTGTGCAATTACTACTAGTGTACTTACAACTATGATCAGTTGTAATCCATGCGAAGAATTGATTCGCAGTAACTGCGCAGCGCTCATGCGGCATGATAGCCGTAGGCGCCATTCCGTTAGTACCGTAGTTAGGTCGCTTTACAGAGAGGGTACAATTACCAACTTTGTATGGACCATGCCCGGTAAGGGAAATGCCCCCTTTACGGAATTCAGTAGAGTTACACACCGTACGATCATGTTCAGTACGGAAGATAAACATTAGTTCGCCTACCTCTGTGTCGGCTGACTTACTGACAGGACAAACACTAGTCGCTAAGTTTGAGCCTGTCAACACCTAATTTCAAACTACCCTCTGAGCAGCCCAAACACGATGAGAGGCAGCGTAAGGGCCTAGAATCTGGCTACCCTCACACTGCCCTACATCTAGTCCTGTTGAGCGCTCAGCGTGTCTCTCCGGTGATGTCCGTACGCCCACCATTGAAGTCACCTGATACCGATACCCAGTACAAAGCTTGGACCTGAGAGGGGAAAAGGCTCATGTTAAGCGCTACTTCCCTTACAGCTTCCGCAATCACAATGTATCCGGCACCAGCCTTGTTAAGGCTTTTCTGTGAGGCATTGAGGTACTTAAGAGCGGTAGCCTTATCCGTTCCTGTTGTGTTGACAAACGCAACCATCATCCACGTATCGACAGTGACAGAGTCACTACCTACCGGCGCCACGATGTTGTTATAGAAACTACGGCGCTTAATACCGGTAAGCACATTCTCAACATCACCACTACGCGCAATTGTGATAGCCATTGCGACATTGGTTCCGAGTGCCATTCCAATTTCCTTAGCCGCGTCTTTCGCGGAAAGGTCACTGTACTTGCGGAAGTCTCGCAGAATGGCATTAGCAACCGTCTTATTACGGAGCCACGGCATTCTAGGAGAAACGGCACTGATAACCCCTGCCGCAATTGAAATACTAACATCGTACTTGCTTGCAAGGCTAGCGGCGTACTCATGTGCCTCAAAGTACCATCCGGCGCTACGGGCCGCAGTTTCAGCATCCATACCCTTGATCTTACTGGTAATCTCATCCACCATTTTGATCATGCTGGCCCCATACTTATCGCTGATCTTGACCAGCGTCTGAGCCTGCTCAATGTCGAGGTTACAGAATGCCGTGAGAGCGTTGATTTCCATTTTTGTTGCCTCTCTGTGCGGTATGCCTTGCTGATATGGAGAACACTATCGGGGCATCTAGTAAGCTGTCAACTTACTTAGTTGTGATGTAGCTCACAGCTTACGATATTTAGTAAGGGTACCGCACTCGATAGTTTCACCGTTGCGCCATCCGTTGAGTTTAGAATCTACCACAACGGCACGGAACCCCGTAACGTCTTTACCCATATACAGATATTCAATGATCTTAGCTTCAAATGAACCGAATAGGTTTGTGATTAGGATTCGCACACTATCTCCCTAGTTCGTTCTGTTAGGTGAGACACTACAGGCCGCTAACCTGTGTGTCAAGCTAGCGGCCTGTGAGCTAGGTCACTCATCATCATAAGTTGAGGCGAGCATATCCTCATGACTTACAGCAGTGTGAGCAATCCAATTAGCAAGATCACTATCGCCATTGATATAGCTATTCTCGATTTTGTCAGATTCCCTGGTACTGGCTTTAGTGAACCAGCCACTAAAGTCAACGGGGATTTCATCCAACCCCAAAAGAATAGCCAGAGACAAACGGTGATGACCATTGCCCAATTTCCAATAGTTCTCACCCTTTACCTGAATACAGATAGGGACATTAAATCCCTCACTCTCAATCGCCCGGAGAATAGCGGGGGTTTGCTGATCTTGCACGTTTGTGGCAATGAGCCTAAACCACTCATGTGCCCCATCACCAACATCAAAACCGTCCGCAGTGTCATAGAGCTTTGAAAGGATCTCCGTAACGGCAACCATTTTCATAGTGATAACCTCTCTTAGCTGGTGATAGGTGAAACACTACAGGGTACCTAGCAGACTGTCAAGCCAACTAAGTACCCTGTGAGTTAGGTCACTGCCCGGTGCGCAACCAACGGTTACAACGTCGCATAAAACCACGACGAGAGTTTTCGATCAGAAAAGAGCTATCCATACCCTTGACATTGATGGCGTAAACAGCCTCGCCGTCAGAATCGATAATGTCGATGTACGATCCGTGAGACCACTCAAAGGTAAAGCCATCGCTCGTGTAAGTAAGTGGAGTAACAACATCATTGCGAGCCATTGTGATCTCTTTTCTGTGTGACCTGCTCTGTTAGAACGAACATTACCGCCTACCTCACGTGTTGTCAAGGTAGACGATAAAGAATGTTCTAGCGAACGTACAGGAAACTACCGTAAGGGTCTGCCGCTTCAAGAGCAGCAGCAATGGAAGTGTAACGGATACCCTTAGCGGGTGCCTTCCATCCTGCCGCCTTGTAGACGTTACCCTCAATGTCCACAAACGCATAGACGTGGCGCTGAGTGGAGTTGTGAGGCTTGGCAACGATTCGGTCATACTTGTTACCAGGCATGACGGTAAAGACAGCGTACTTGGAGGTCTCATCCTGGCTGTTGAGTCCGTCGATGAACTCCTGAGCGGCAGGACCGATAACCTTAGCCATTGTGACCCCCTGTTTCCGTTGGGCTGATACGTGAACACTACCGAGAAAACTTAGGTCTGTCAAGCCTAGCGAGAGAGAAGTTTTGAAGCGTGTCGAGCTACCGCAAGTGCATCGATATACTCAGTAGAACGTCGGTATGCACCATTAACAATTTCAAGTGCGCGGTTATAGTGATCTTCGTCTGTCAGCAAGAGCTTATCTTGCAACTCAGGAAAGCATACCTTACAGCCTTCCCAATTACAACCACCGTGTGGAATGAGCTTAGCACCCATAATGCCCCCTAGGTTACTTGTAGAAAGTAAAGCGGTAGGTTCCCTTAACAGGAACGACACAAGGGTAGTTAGGGCCACCCTTAGCGCTCTTGCACTTACTGACTACCTTAGCACGGTAAGGGCTGTAGCTGTCAACCTTGCGCCATTTACCATCATCGAAAGTGATACAGGGCGTACGCTCCGTTTCCTCACAGTTGATCAGCGTCGTCTTAGTGTGCTTAACAGGGGACCAGTGCCAACCCTGCCCACTAAGAGCCATCGTACCAGCCATGACAACAGAAACCAGAGTGGAGAGCAAAGTATTTCCTTTCGGTTGGTTGTACTTAAGTAATCTACCAGCTTTGCAAGTTGTTATCTACCCCTTAGGTAGTACGTCTGCGCTGCTGATAAATGAAACCTTACCAGGATGAGCTAGTGTACGCAAGCCTAGTCGATGTGGTCTGAGTCACAGCCTCTCGCTTAGTCCTAGGCTGACGATTACGGCGCACCCTACCCTGAACCTTGTTAGAGCCTTTGCGCTCGTTACAGGCGATTCTAACATAGCAATGCCGATATATATTGTAACAACTACGATCGGAGAGTTATGCAAACCTGTAATTCATGCGGACAAGAGAAAGTCTTATCCGAATACTACCATAAGACTATTAGAGATAAACCGTTTGTTACTAAAACCTGTAAGGAATGCTGTAGACGAAAGATAGCAGATAAAATTGCTAAAGAATCACCAGAGCAGAAACGTATCAGATTAGATAAGATGAAAACTTATGCTAAAAACAATGCTGCTGTAATTAGAAAGAAAAGTTGGAAAGCTAAAGGAATTGATCCTGATAAAGCAGAGGCTTACTATCAATCGCATCACGGTACATGTGATCTTTGCGGTCTAACTGATAAGGGTAGAGCTTTAGCTGTTGACCATTGTCATAAAACCGGGATCATCCGTGGAATGCTATGCACCAACTGTAACAGAGCCATTGGTATGTTTAAGGATGATCCCGATTTAATGATAAAGGCTGCTAACTACGTCAGAGCTAATCAGAAAGCTGAACTAGACGAACTGTAGGCCAACCTAGGGGCAGAGCTAGTAGGACGCTTAGCGTTGCTCTGACGGGGCTTACGGTTGGTCCTGACACGGCCTTGCACTTTCCGCGAACCCTTACGTTCATTGCACGCAATGTGCGCGGGGTGCATGTTGGCCCTAGTGTTCGACCCGCCATCGGCAAGCGCAACAATGTGGTCAATCGAGAATGAGTTATCATCCCACGTAGTATCCGTGTTGATCAATGCCTGTGCATCGCTCTTACCCTCTGCCTTACAAATCTGACAAATTAGCCCGTACTGCTCGATAAGCGAGGTACGAATCGCGCGCCGTTCCTGCGAGGTAAAGGCCCGCATCCCCGTGATTGGCTTACCCATTGTCCTGCCTCTCTGTCGTGGTGATAGCTAAACACTAGTGGCCACCCGACGTAATGTCAAGTGGCCACCGCAAGATTTTTTAGTTTAGTAGCAGTCGCACCAAAGCACGCACATACCACACTTAGTGCAGACATGTCTACCGCAAGAACAACGCTCGTTAGGGTCCACAACCCAAACGGTAACAACCATGATAGCTTCCTATATGTCTATGTGCAATTGCTTAAGAGGAATCCATTTACCGTTAACCTTGCACTCCTGCTTATCAGGGTGCAATTGAGTAATGGTTACCTTCTTTCCGTTGTTGTCCTTTACCTTAAGCCCACTAAGTGCAATAGTCCTAGATAAGGGGATACGCATAAACCCTCTCAATTTCCTCAGAGTACATAGGCAAACCAACTTCATAATTCATAACACGCACACGCTCTGAAAGATTGAAATCTCGCAGGTCACTAAACCTTACATAGACCAATGGAGCAACAGGGCTGTCATTATCGATATGAGTTACCTTACCCATAGTGCCAGCGGGAATGATACCAGGCTCGTTGTTGAAATCTTCAACAAGTGCGACTTTATCCCCAACGCGAAGCATAATGTAATCCATTCTGTAAGAAATAGAAAGGGCCTAGATAGTCAGCTTAACAAGTTGTTATCACAGCCTGTGCTGTGTACGTCTGCCTTACTAACTATCTAGACCCTATCAGGACTAGCTGCGGCTGTCAACGTTCTTTTTCCAAGTGCGCTTATCCAATGCACGCAAGCGACGGACGTAGCGGTTACGCTGGCGACCCCATCGAATGTGGCTATCCTGAGCGCAGCAACCGTAAGAGCACTGCTGAGCCTGGTAAGCACGACCGATCATGCGAGCCATGGTCATTCCTCACTGTTGAATTATCAAGGCTTGCCCTGCTGAGAACTACACTAGCAGCATCACCTAGGCTTGTCAACCTTAGACTTAGATGGATTGCTGTTCACTTGCTGCCATAAGTTGCGATCGCAACTACATAGACTAGTGACTGTAATACCGCCTCGTGTATGTACCTTACCACACAGGCAACGGATAAAGCCTGAATCCACCATAGCAATACCTTTCATGCCTGAGCGTCGATGATGTAAAGAATGTTTCCCTTGTGGATCACATTCTCGCTGTGAAGATCATCAATCGGAAGATCATGGATCTCACAGATAGCAGCCCAGCAAGTAGGGTCATCATCGCAGAAGTGAAAACCTCTGTGACACTTACTATTCTCTCTGTCTGCCTCAATGTACTCAACAGCGAGAATGTAGTTATCCTCAAATTCTGTCTCATAAGAGAGCAGGACCATTTCAGGAAATGCAATACCGTAAGGCAAACTATCCCGGTACATTACAAAGTTATCGTACTCATTCTCATTGGCGATAATAGCGTCAAACTCAGGGCTATTGCAAACCTTATATGCCCAGTAGCTACCAGGCTCGCGGTACACAGTTCGACTATCTCCTGAGCCGATGCGATTGTCAGGGTTAGAGACTGCGCGGAAGGCATCTTCAAGGGTAGGTACCGGAATCGTCAGCATTGCCATAATCCATTCTGTCAGACTATCTCGCTGTGTTCTGGTACCTACCCTATCAGGCTTCAAGCTAGGGCGCAAGTCCTAATTTTCATCCTCATGCTCACGGTCAGTAAGCTTGGTGACCTTCTTACCTTTCTCAAGGTGCTTACGATTCACACCGTAAACGGTCCCCTTTTCCTTATTCTTACCGGAGTGCTTACCCTTACCAGCGTGCTTCCCCTTGTAATCCTTAGGCTTTTCTTGATCTACCATTTAATGCCTCCCTTGTCGGAGCTGTAAGCCCTTAATTACTCTATTAACGATTTCTTGCTGAGCTTGAGGACTCATTGTAGCAATTACTACACGAGCCTCAGCCTTTCTACCAGAATTCCATAAAGCAGCAGCTCTTTTAGCTGCCTGCTTATCTGATCCGTGCTTTCCCATTTAAACTAATCCTTTATTCAATTACATTACCGCCTCGATAAGGCAAGGCTCACCATGAATCACCAGACTAGTAGAATAAGAAAGGCTACAAAGAGTGGTTGCTGAGGATATTTACCTGAGTTTTTCCTCAGGATAGCCGATATACTATATAACGACTAAAGGAGAAAGCAATGCCAAGAGTAACCACTCATAGAATTACTGATGTAATTGATAATTACGGAAGCTGCGCTACTTGTGGCCCCGTTAAGGTATGGAAGGCCGACAGTAGGGGCAACTACACTTGCAGCATCTATGGATCTCAAAGAGAAAAGAAATACACTCGCGCTAAAGAACTTCAAAAGCGATACGGTATCACCATTGAGCAGTATAACGAAATGCTTGCTAAGCAAAATGGAGTCTGTGCTATATGCAAACAACCTGAAGTATTACTTGCGCCTAATGGTGAGCCACGTAATCTTTGTGTTGATCACGATCACTCTTGCTGCACTTCGCAAAGAACTTGTGGTAAATGTATTCGTGGTTTACTTTGTCAGCGTTGCAATGTTGCTCTAGGATATCTTGAAAATTACGGATTTCATAACTTCCAAGGATACCTAGAGCAACACTCTAAATGAATCCTCTTAGGTATTAAATACCCTGCTCTTTGTAGCCAATCTTAACTTACCAGTTTAGTTCTCAGTACCGTCAAAGCGCCAGTTAGGGAAGTAGAGAATACTCGACAATCCCATACTGTCAGTCCTAACAGTCAGGTCCGACCATTCCGGAACGTCTGCGGTATTCTCAAGGTCAATCAGGACAACCGTCAGAGCCATTGCCAAACCCATAGGGTTATCAGTGACAAACCCGATACATTCATTGCCGTACATTGCGCGACCACTGTAAGCCCTGCGAGTCTCGAATTCCTGGCCCCAATCTTCGAGCTGATCTTCGATGTCTCGCATACTACGGCCGCCAGTGCTGTTCATAATGACTCCCTGTCGTTTGCTTGTGAATCTAGCCTATACCAACCCTGCTAGTCTGTCAAGTTAAAGGATAACTCGCTCTGAGATTTTGCGACAGGTGAGGCAGGTACGAGCTTGCAAATATCGACCTGTCTTATACCACTTGCTGTATTTGTGGAAATGAAAGTGAGGATGAAAAGAAAACATTATTTCCTCATCATCTTACGGTAAAGGTCGTTGTCTACAACGGCGATCGTAGACATTCCCATTCTAAATTCAAAATCATCACGGGTAATCGCAGTGTTCCACGAGGGATCACCAGGGCTACGCCACCCATCAGGGTCAGCGATCATGATTCCATACTGCTCTGCCCAGTATTGCGGCTTCAGCTTTAGTTCATCATTCATAGAGCTAACCTATCAGGTAGTAGTTAGGTTGTCAATTTATTGTGACAGGATCACCCGCTACCTGTCATTGTATCAGCTCAACACCCACGGAATAGAGAATCAGAACTGCGAACATCTAGCATCACCGGCAATCTGCCTCAGCTATTTGTTTCTGACCTATTCTCCTATCTGATACTCCCGTTCTTTTATGTTGTACGTCCACCGACAGGATTCGAACCTGCATTACTGCCTGCCCGGCAGGGTTTTAGCCAATTAAACTACGGCGGCATAGGCTTTAAACGGAAATCATGAAGAGCCTAGGTATACGATTTCAGTTATTGTCCCTATGTATCCGCGCCGTATACGGCGCTTAGCGCTAACCGCTAGGATTTGAACCTAGTAACCAATCCTTACCGATTGGCGTTCCCTATGAACTCGGCCAGTCTACGCAGCAAGGGTAAGTTGCTGGCAGAACGTTTAATGAGAGGTATTCGAGCGCTACTATTCCCTCCCAGTCCTTAGCATCAGGACTTTTTTGGTAGTACCTTCGAGCGCTACTATTTTTAACCTTTGCGCAGGCCCTTGGGCTCTTTATGTTCCTAGCCTACATCGACTAGCTTCCAGTGTCAAGCTCTAAATTAGTAACGCTTCTCATTGATCACATAAGGGTCAGTGAAGTCTACAGTCTCAAGCTGCGCCAGGAAATAAGATTTATACGGAGTGCTCAGATAACGCTTTGCTGCCGCACCTTTCAAGATCACAGTGTCAGTACCGGTCTTGTAAAGGTCTCTCATGGTAACCTCGATGGTCATTGTGTGCCCCTTCTTTGAAGTTACCATAAGCCTACCAGGCTGTCAGCGCTTGTCAAGCACTATTTTTCTAGCCACCTCAAGCGCACGTGAGAACACGTTACGATCCTTAGACACGCACTGAGGGCAGCGTACCTCCTGCCATCCCGTAGCCTCATCACCGGGCTTACAGCTACACATAATAACCTCTATTTAGGCTTAGGACATGAATGAGTAGTGACAATTGCATTACCACACTTGGGACAATGCTTAATATCCATTTAGCAACTCACTATAGATGGGTCAAGACTATCAGCAAAATTAATCAGCCAAATCGGAGAAAAGTTTCCTCTCTCCTCATTGCACTTACGGTGAGCAGGTCGGAGGTTATCGAAACTGCCAACGCCACCCCTAGACTTAGGTACTACGTGATCTTTAGTAAATTCTCTGGGATCATTACGCGGCAACTTCAAATTGATAGAAGCGACGTCTTTAGATTTCCCATAAGCCAAGCAAAGCCAGCAATAAGCGCCATAGTACCTAATGAGATTCATTCTAGAGGCTGCGCACGGTCGCTTACGCCTAGGCTTACTACGCTCAGGCTTAACATGCTCTAGTGGCAATCCTGCTAGTTGAATCTCTAGCGGAAGTTGATCGGAATCGTTCCACCAATCTTTCATAATGCACTCTCTACTAGAATTGATAAACACAACCACACAGGTACGTGACCTGCATGATTGAAGCTATCAGTCCCCTAGTGCCTCAAGTCGTTCAACAATATCACGACGAGCGATCTTCAGCCCATCACGCATTCCACGTGTGTGTGCATCGCTCGTCATGACAATATCACGATCGCGCAACCTGTCAAGTAGCTCATCGTACTGACCTTTGGGAAGGTCATCATAGTCGAAGTACTCTGAGAGAATGTCAAGGATGGTGGGCTGGTCTGCCGCCTCGCTGCTCATGTAAGTAACCTATCAGCTCTCAGCTACCGTGTCAACTAGCTGTTGAGAACAATCTTAAGTACTGCCGAGAACATGTTACCAGCAGCCATCATACCGAAAAGAGATCCGATAAGGGCAGCACTAAAGGCTGTCTTTCCTAGATTAATTTGCCTAGTCTGCTCAAGTACAAGTACTGTACCAGAAATTACACCAACAATGAGCGCAACAGTAAAGATAATAAATTCAAGCATAGTGCCCTCTCAAGCTTAGTAGTTAATTACTTCTTGTCATTCTTTTTAGCTAGGGCTTCCTTACGCTCTTTACGCCACTTAGAGAGCTTAGCAGCATCCTCCGAGCGCATACCCCTAGCTACAATACCGTTATCGTTTTCCATGTCAGCAGCGCGCTGAGAAATGGGCCAAGTAGCCATGTAATACTCTCCTAAAATAGTGAAGGCTCTAGGAGCCTTGCTGTCCCTAGAGCCTAACACTGTCGAGCTTACCTGTCAACGGTCCTTATTGATGATCTTTTCAGGGTTGAGAAACTGATCGTTCAGCTCATCGATAATTTCTTGATGCTCGATAGCTACCTGATCGGCAGGAACAGCAAACTTCTTAAACGTGGGAATAAGTGCAAACTTCCAGATTGCATAAGCAATCGCAGAGGTAATGAATGCCATAATTGCGTAAGCGATACGTTCCTCGCTAAACACCATAATATTCAGTGCTGCACGCATACCTAGAAGTACTGTAGCAGTACCTAGCAGCTTTTGAGCAGTTAGCAAGGTTTGGTAATTAGTTTGCTGAGCACCAGTAAGAAATTTACCTATAGCAATAACGCCTAGCACAGTAGCTACTGTGACAAGTGCTAGGGAAATAACATCAAACATAAAGATCCTTAAATAGTAGAAGCAATAGCAATTACGTGAGACTCATTCCAGGTAGGGAATCGAGTCATTACTGTTTGAACAGTTTCCACTAGATTAGAGGTAGTCTTTGCGATCTCCCTAACCTTAGCATACTCACCGTATGCTACATAGATGTCCTTGCCATCGATATCTGTGACCTTCATCATAGACCTATGCATACCTCCTGGATGAACAAATTCACCAGGACTCATAGATAGAGGCTCATACAAATATGCACCACGATAGATAGTAAAGAAACTATTCTGCCTTGCGAGCTTATTGATTGTCTTTACTACATAATTAATGGTTCCACCTAGGATCTTGACATCATCGACAAGAATCCAATTATGCCCAATGATTCCATCACCATCAGGCTGCTTAGAGTTGTGGCTAAGCTGTCCTGCCTTACGCATTGCAAAGAAAGGAACCTTAAAATGCCTAGCGAGTAGGGGCAATACTAGTAGTCCAGAATTACCAATACCTACCATACTATCAAATTCGATTTCCTGACCTAGCAATTGCATTTCAGCATTAGCGATCAGCTCTTTAGTATCCGAGGCGTAAGCGCTCTGAGAGTAGCTGTTAGGTGTCAGGTCCAAGTAATCCATGGTCTTACCCTAACAGCTACTCCAAGCACTGTCAAGCTCGGTTAGCTGCCCTAAATTCCTTGACGGTAGGAATGAAACGAACGAGGGCCGTAGCAGCAAGGCAAGCAACTATACTAAACACTAGACCTAGAATCACTGCAAAAGTAGTCCTACCTAGCGCCTCAAAAAATCCATACTCAAAAAACCTACCGATTGCAAATGCAAGGTTAACACCCTGCTGAGCAATAAGGCCAGGGATGAATAGGCGAAGCATTGCTTTAAATTCGCTGAAGAAAGTCATAGTGATCCTCAAATTAGTACGATCATGATAGCTGCCCAGAAAGCTACTGCAAAGATAGCAGCAAGAATTGTATCGAGCCAAGGTGCACGGTAAAGAAACTTCCATGCCAAAGTAAAAAACACGAATACTAACGGCGCAACAAACATTAGCTCCATGTCAGTACTCTAGCAGAGTAGTTAGAGCTTGTCTAGCTCTCTGTCACAAACTGCCGATACTATACTTGACATACATCAATGAGTGGAGAGTTAGATGGACAAGCAGTGTATTAAATGTGGTGAAGTCAAAGATTATGCTGACTTTTATAGCTACAAACGTAAATCAGGAACTACAGGATATAGAAATAAATGCAGAACATGCATGTGGAAAGAAGACAAAGCTAGAGATAGTTTTACAAGAATAAACAATGAAAAGAAGGCTAGACTACTCGAATGGAAAAAGGCTAACTATGAAAAGGTTGGTATCTATAGAAGACGCTCTGAATTTAAGTTATTAGGAGTTGATGTAGATGAAGCCGAAAAGCTATATCAGTCCCATAGCGGCCATTGCGATATCTGTGGCAATACTTGCACATCAGGTAAGCGATTAGCATTAGATCATTGTCATACTACAGGAAAAATTAGAGGAATGCTATGTGGAAACTGTAACACAGGACTAGGCAAGTTTAAAGACTCTCCTGAGATGCTGTTTAAAGCTATTGAATATTTACGTCAAGTTTAGTTAGCTCTCTGATGAAAAACCATAGCGGATCTTTAGGGTACTCATCTAGTACTACGTCAACAGCTCTACCGCCTCTGTGGACCCTTGTAACGGCCCCTGTGAGGTTTTTAAGGCTTGAGGTACCTCCACCATAGGCTATGGGATTTGAGACGCTTACACGGTCTCTCAGGGCTAGCTCTTGGACTTGCATACCTTAATCAACCCTCCGACAAGAACTAGGGGCAGAAGCACTAAAGGGATCAGCCATCCGATCGCTTCCCATATGCGAGGCATACGCACGATCAGACAACCAATCCCAAATAGCACAGCCGCCATAAGCAGCTTTTTCATTTACAGACTCTCGATAACCTTAACAGCGGCCTTAAGCTCTGCAATGCGAGCTTCAAGCCTTTCGATCTCTGCCTTAGCTACCGCGATAGGCCCACCAGCAGCATTAGTGAAAAGCTTATCAATGTCAAAGGTCTCTACAGACTTAGGGTCCTTAATCTCATCCTTAGTAACCAGCTCCCAAGCCCACGCAGCAGCCCACACAAGATCAGAAATGTTGGCGTAAGCTACACCATAAGACATCGCAACGCCAAAAGCGTTACACCTTACAGAAGTAATCCTTCCAATCTTGCCATCAAGTTCATAGTAACGGCTGTTACCGCGATAACGAACCCAGTCACCAAGAGCGAGGGGGAGGGTTTCCGTTTCGTTCATTACGAAGCCTTTCTAGGTGAATCCTTAGTCTAGCATTTAATTGCTTTTTAGTTGGCATAGCCCAGTTATGTAACTTAGCACCAGGTGTCCAACCCCATCCATGGTCTCTCTGAACTATACCACACCAGCGACAACCCATAGGTGAAGGAGCTTTTTCATGCCTGATATAAACCATCAGCTATAAGTAAAGTCCCTGCCACCCATACCAGCGCAGACAGAGCCACGAGGCATGTTGTAAAGCTTAGCTTCAGCCTTACGTACTCGCCTTGCCTGCTTGTCTGTAAGAGTAGCAGTCTCAGAGCCTCGCTGCAAGCGGTAGGCATACTCTTTATCCTCGGGGCGAGTCTTGCGAGTGAGCTTACCCTGCTGTCCAGCGTACTGACCCTTTAGCTTGCGAGCATCCTTAGCGTTGCGAATACCAGCAACGATACCCTCTACAAATGAGGGCTTAGGGGCATCGGCCTTAAGCTTGGCTTCGATCGCGGCTACAAGCTCAGCCTTTCGCATAGTACTTGCACCTACAATCTTAAGCTCAGACGCCTTCAGCTTAAGGGCAGGAACGGTGAGCTTACTGTAATCCGTCAAGGTATTGCCTTTCATCATAAGTTAAAGGGTGGCCACGGATCTTGACATCATCCTAATAAGGAATCCGCTCCCCTGCCACCTCTCCTGGCTTGCACAGAATGCCTCCCGGCAATCCTCTCACTCAAGAGCTTACTACATCTAGTAGGGCCGCACAAGCCTTAAAACTTGTTGGGATACTAGTCGAACCAGTAAGGAATATCTTCAAGCCAGTCTAGCAGACTAGAGCCACTGCCACCAGAGGATTTAGAACTACCTCCCCTAGTAGCCTTCTCACGCTTTACCAGCTCTTTACATTCCTTACACTTCTTCTCACGCTTGACGCCATGGCTAGAACATTTCATGACCTTAGCTTACTACTAGTAGGCCATGGCGTCAAGCGTGTCGGCAAAGTCAACCTCTACCTCATCGAGCATATCCATCCAGTACTGCTTAGCAACCAGATCACCCTCACGGTGAGCCTTGAGAACCTGGTTCACGATCTCAATCCAGGTCAGGTTCATGATTCCTCCCGTTAGGTTACTACACCAGATTAATGTCTGCAAGCCGTGAGGCTTCATTGTGCCGTAGACCAGAATCGAACTGGTCTAACATCTACTACCTGTACCGGCGACCTTGTAGCTACAGTCTAGCGCTTACCTATCTGCCTTGCAAGCTCTCGCTGTCTAGCTTTTTCAAGATTTTCTAGGTGACGCAATCTCTTCTTCTCGGCGTCAGAAATCTTGTTTGCTGCACGTTCCTGCGCTCTACGTTGAGTGCGCCTACCCTTACTATCCATTAGTCAGAGTTGCGTGAGTTATTAGCAGTATAGATAGCTAGAGGAACAGCGAACCATACAGTAGGACCGAATGCCTCCCAGAAGCCCATAGTAGGGATAACAGACCACCACTCGTGTAGCTCACCAACGCCTATCATTACACAAAATGTGGTAACCGAAGCAATAATAAACGCTACAAGAAACCAGCTTAGCAGTGCATTAATTGCTTTACCAATTGCTTTCATTTACCAATCCTTAAAAATTCTGTTAATTGCTGTGACAAGTAGCATTCCCGCTGCAAACATATTCCACAAAGCAAACGTTTGATTTTCCCCGGTAAGACCCGACATCAGATTCAGCCCGAAGAAAAGGCCAACCAGCATCAAAAACATAATGGCTCTTTCTGTAGTATTCTAAGGTGGGAGCCTTAACCCTTGTCTCCCTCGCTCTGGCCCCTTTACGACCGTTCAGAGCTTCCGCTTAATGCTTATTAGTTGTTAACCTTAGCCTCAAGGTCGCTCAGCTCAGGGTCATGACCCTCGCTAGCGATTTCCTCCATCATAGCAAGGATAGCCGCATCGTCAAGGGGCTCAGCAACCTCTACGAGGTCATCTGCATCAACGATGCCATCAGTGAAGCTCTGAGCAAGCTCCTCAGGGTCGGTAGCAAGGAAAGCCTTAGCAAGCTCAGAATCGTGCTCGTCATTTTCCTGCTCAACCTCTACAGGGGCGTTCTGAGCAGCGAAGTAGGCATCCATGATCTCAGCCTTGATACGACCACGGTCACCGATGGTGTAGCCGTTAGCCTTGGCCCAATCACGAATCTTGGTGGTCTCATTCTTGCTAGCAGTAGCCTTGACAGGAACAGCAACCTCAACAACCACGGAAGCAGCAACGTACTTAGCCAGCTTCTCAAGGTGGTTAGCGAAGTGCTTACGGTTAGCCTCACCAAGCTCAATCTCTCGCTTCTCACCGGTCATGGGATCGAAGAAGGTGACAGTCTCGACACCGCTCTTGATACGCTCGTCCAGGGAGTCAGTGAGGATGATCGTGGTCTGAGTAGCCATTGTGAAATCTCCTAGATTAGGTTTTGTGTTGCCCTATTGAGTGGAACTCTATCAGGCCGTTTTCGGCGTGTCAAGTTTTTCTTTGCCCGGGGCTAGTTCGTGAGAGTTAGCCCCGGGCTTTTCTAATCCTTCAAAGTCTACCTAACAGGGCACTCTACCCTGATCACTGGTAGCTGGGTTAAGTACAACTTACCAGGCTAACTTTTACCTGTCAAGGTGCCCGGCCTGACTAGTTTACCAGACTGTAGTCAGCTCAGCAGAATCTTGGCTACCCACTCGTTTAGTGGAGTGGACCTCACAGCTTTACCTAACTAGCGGGCTACCCAATTAGATTTAACTTTTATTGACAGATTCTATATAAAGGTCTACGCGAGATTTAATAGGCGGCGAAAAAGTTACTCTCTCTTTGTGGAAATTACTCAATGCTATGCCGTAAGTTTTAAACCCCGTACTAAAACATTTTTGCCCTGGTAATGCTTTACACTTTGGACATTGAGGTTTTGGCTTAGCAGGAGTAATAAACCCACGTACTGCCTTTGCTCTGGATGGAACTTTCAAGCTACTCGCCTTCGCGCTCATCCTGCTGGTTCATCTCATCATTGGCAGGGTCAGTAGGCTCTGTGCGAGGCTCCACATCCTTGCCGATGGCAGGAAGGAACTTACCAGATGCAGCATCCCAGACGCAACCTCCGTAAAAGAAGGCTTCATACTCATCAGGGCTACCACTGATGATAGACACATAGATCAGAGTACTATCATCACAGAATCGATGCAAGGTGTCAGTACCGGTGATCTTAGTAGCACCAGCAGTGTCTACATCAACAGATCCCTTAGAGCAGCCACCTACAGCCAGTACTGCAACCATAGCACCGATAGCAATAAACTTCTTCAAAACGCTTCCTTTGTTTGATGTTAACTTAATTACTGACTTTATGCCATGCCCAAATAACAATGAGCACTATCACAATAAACCCTAGCACGATCGGAGGAATGACATCAATAGCTGCCTCAACACCATTCCACAGAGTGCTGATAAAGTCAATGATGTTGTCAATACCAGATTGTACGTCTTTGTTGTCCATAACGGATACCTTAGCATACTCGAAGTTACTTACCAAACTCAGCCCGTAAATTCGGGGTGATGCCCAGCCATGATAGCTGAGCATAGCACATTACCTAGCCTTGCGCTTAACCTCTTTTGCTAGCTGCTCGCGGAACTTCTTAGCTTCCTTAGAGTTTTGCTTGACCTGGTTCGTCATGTAATGAGCCATATCATCAGCGCTACCACCAGGAATAGAGATAGCCTCGCCACGCATTTGTGCAAAGATGCGGTACTGCTCGATTGTTGACCTACTCAAGCCAAGGTCACCAACTGTATGCGTGTGCTTCTGAAGCTTAGACTTCTTACAACCATCAATACCACACTTGAAGGGAAGAATACCCATAGTGTTTTGATACCCCTAAAATCTAATTGTTTACGTTTTCAATAAAAAAGGCAAGATGCTTGGATCAACCGCTTCTCTGACGCCACTTATTTGATCTAATGCCCAGATTGGACGACCAGTATTTTGACATCTCCACGTACTCAAGCTATCTTGCCTAGGCTATTCAATATAAACCCTACCTGCTGGCGCCTATCTCAACATGATAGTTCATCAGGTCTCCCTGACAAGTTCTAACTTACCCTACTAAACTCAGTCTGTCAAGTACTTACTTAGGACCAGTACATGCATGACCAAATTCACTAATAGGTTTACCACAAACAGAGCAGTGAGTCAACATTACCTCACCTTTCTCTTGGTTGCTGCCTTCTCTTCACGACGAGCGCGGACAGCAGCAAGTTTGATAGCATCAGCTAAGCGCTGTGCATCCTGCTCCTGACCATACGTCTTAGAGTTGCACATCGAGCACATAGTCTACCCTCTACTTGATGCGCTGCTTACTGCGACGCGGTGAGGATTTAATCCTAACACCAGTAGGGGCACCAGGCAACCCTGCCAAGCCAGCAATAATTTCCGCAGCTTCGGTAGGGTCAACATCGATCATGGGGTTATCAGCATCATCCGTCCACACTCTACCATCAATGTAGAGGATACTTCCCTTAAGTACTGCCTCACTCTTTGCCATGTCTACCCTCCTAGTAAGCTGGCTGACGGTTAATAATTCCAACAATGAGAAGAAGTATAATTAAAGATACAGGAATTGCAAATACCACACAAGTAAAAACCATTTGTGATCTAGTAATTACCTTGGCCTTGTAATCCCTAAGAGCCTCAATAACTATCGTAGTATACGCTACTGGCAACATAGCCACAGCTATGCCCATGAATATAACCATAGTGCAATCTCCCAGATTAACTATCCAGAATATCCGTCAGCCTTTTAGGGCTGGGCTCTGGCTGTAATCCATAGCTTACACGCTTGCGGTTACGTTCGCAAGCCCTACACTTGCGATTTATATTTCTTCCTGAGCGCTGTGATGATGTACGTACATTACTACCACTGTACGGATGACCTTGAGGGCATCGCTTCTTATTAGCTTCAAATGAATTGCTATTCACCATAGCAGATAGCTTTTGTGTAGGTGGTCGCTTCACTTCAGCAGAATCACCTAATGCTTTTCTTTGCTTATATCTCTTCTGTGCATCACAATGACAGGGGCGGCAGTATGCAAAATTTCCTTTAATGTAGAAGTCACTTAGCCCGCACTTCTTACATGGATCTTTATACATACTGCCGCCCCTTTAGTCTAATAGGTTATAGACTAATTAACGGTCAGAGTAAAGTATAGGGATAGATAGCCCAGATACCCCAACCAATAGTCACCGTAACGAAAATACCTACTATACCAATTATTACAAATTTCATTTCAGCCTCATCAAAGCCGAAACATATGGAAACAATTGTAGAAAGAGTAGATACAATTACTGCTGCAATAAGCAGTACCCAAATTAGGACTGCAATAGTAGGGCTCATAGTGTTACGCGCCTTTCGTATTCCTCTTGGCTTGTTGTATGAAAGAAGCCGCAGCCCCCCTCTGTTACCTCACACTCATAGACTCGTGTAGGTACCTTATCCCTATCAGATCGTGCCCTTATTTCATCGATAGCCACCTGTGCTCGATACCCTGAGGTAAAGGATGTCTTAGAGGGAAATATCTTGCAGATAGGCATAGTGCGCTTCTCGTCTTTAATGAGAGGTAGAAACGTCTCATCTTCAATTCTATTATTCTTGCGGCCCATATAAGATCATTTCCTTAAGAGAAGAATAGGGGCTATCCGAAGACAGCCCCTATTCTGATTGAACTAGTGAACAATTACCTTACGGTCAGTCTTGTTGTTAAGCTTCTTCATAGCCTCCTGAAGAAGCATAGCACGCTCACGGCTGATTGCGTGAGACTTCTCCATCTGCTCACGGTTGAGCTGAGCAGCACTGATAGCCACGGTGTTCCCGGAAGCATCCTTGCGCCACGTCACGCCATCCTCACGGCACTTAAGGCAGCGCTTAGGAAGCGAACCACGAGTGTTGAGGACAGGGAAGGTAGTACCACAACCACACACGACGCTCTCAGGGCGCTTAGAGACCTGCTGAGGGCTTGCCTTTACAGTCTTGGGGCGGGTACTAGCAGCCTTGAAATCCCTGCAAGGCTGGCAAGCCACGGGAGGACGACCACGCTTGCGCTCGAAGGTGAAGGTACCCGTACACTGGGGGCTAACCTTGCGCTTGCAGTCATCGGTGATCAAGGTAATGCGTGCCATGGTGAACGCCTTTCGGTTCGTTGTTCTTGCTTGTAGCCATACACTAGCACTGCAAGCAAGGTACGTCAAGTCTGGCCTAGAAAATCTGTGCTGTGACCTTAGGTCCGAAGCTCTTGTAAAGCTCTAATCTAGTAGATTCCCACTCAAGCATACTGATATTTTGGATTCTTAATTCATGTCGAGGATCTATTTGCCACCACTTGGGTGGAATAATAATATGCTTAGTATTGGGGTTATCGTTATGTATCTCGATCATAGAAAATAGAAAGCCAACCTTTTGGCCTTTACCTCTAAACACTGCGGTATTAGTCATAGCCCAGAAATGTCACGAATCAGAGAGATGAGACCATAACCTGCAAGGAAACAAATTACAAAAAACATAATATCTCCCATTACTCCTGTACCTTTCGCTTTACTGTGTGGTCTGCTGGCATATCAAAAATTCCTTGGTCAGTATAAATGCCGATAGGTATACTAGACAATAAATACTCCTATCGAAAGGTTGTTCTAATGCGTGTATGTTTTACTTGTAAGGAAACAAAACCTATTGAAGATTTTCCTACCTACACTGCTGGCAAGTATACAGGAATCAGAAGAGATTGCAAACCATGCAGGACTAATAAAATTAATGCTAATGCGAATGCTAAATACGCTCAAGACGCTAAGACACGAACTCAAGCAGCATCTAAATCTGCGAAGTGGCGTAAAAACAACCCTGAGAGCTACTACAAATACAAAATCAGATACTCTGCGAGGCATTTGGGGCTTGATGAAGAGGAAATAATGGCTCATTATGAGCAACACTCAGGAAAATGTGATATTTGTGGTGGTGACCCTAGTCAAGGATCTAGCCGTTTAGTTATTGACCATTGCCACCTCACACAAAAATTTAGAGGATTGCTATGTCATAATTGCAATCTAGGTATTGGAAACCTAAAAGATTCTATTGACTTAGTAGAAAAAGCTTTGGTTTATCTAAAGACTAATCTTCAACAACCAACCTCTTAACTACATGGTCCGCTGGCATATCGAAGGTCCCTTGGTCACTATAAATTGTTATCCACGGATCTCCGGTCTCACCATCCCACCAATCAGTCTTACGATCTACTGTAGCATAACCTGCATCAGCAGCATCATTATAACACCATTCATCCTGAGCAAAGTCAAGTTGATCGCCTGGCTCTACCCATTCAGCGAAGGTGTCTTTACATAGGTCTACACTCACTCTAGCTCCACAACTTTGATAGAATCAACATCGCGTAAAGAGAGGTTAGACCCTAAAATCTTAGCCTTTACATTATACCTATCAATTAAATCTTGACGTAGTAATTGTGCTTTACGCTTACTGATAAATCTTTTAGATTCATATTTCTTAGCAATACCATCATATACAGTCCAGCGTTTGATCTTCATACGGTCACCTTACATGACGATGGCCCAGACTGTCAAGTCCAGGCCATGTCTAAAAGTTATCGGTAGTAACGCTTACCTCTACCAGAGCAGGCATTACAAGGCTTACCACCGATCTTGCCATCCGTACACATATCACATTTATGCCAACCTTTTAGAGTTGGCTTAACAACCTTAGTAGCCTTGAGCCCGCGCTTAGGGAGCTTTACCATTGTGTCTCCTAATGTACTAAAGTGTAATACAGAACTATCCAAGTAGCTTGGATGACAAACAAATAAATTCCTACAAACCACACATGGTAGCTCATAGGCATAGTTAGTGCGCTCCAACCTCTACGCTCAGCATACTTGACCGCGAGGAATCTTGCAAGGATGGCTGACAAGATAGCAAAAACAATCCAGCTACCAGCCACTATAAGTAAGGTCATATTCAAAGCCTTCGATCGATGTCCACAATGTAACTTGATTCTAGCATCGATCGAAGGCTTTGACAATTGAATTAACGGAAAATCAAGTAAAGAATACCCAGAGTCACACCATACGTTCCGAACATAACGCCTAGTACTCCTAGTGTGAAATGCCAGAGAGGAAACTCCATGTAATGGTTGAACCTAGTAATCATTACAGCAAGGCTAAAAGTAAGTACACTAAGCGATACAAACATGAATAGCCAGATCATTACCAATCAACCTTCATCAGATAATTGCCAGCAGGAATATGACCTTCAATGAATAGCCTGTGAAGAATATGCTCAAGTCCTACATCTACTGGATTCTCCCAGTATTTATGGTCAATTTCAAGGCCAGTTATTTCACCAGTCTCAATCCATTTAGCGACAATGAGATCATCGCCTATTAGATCCAGTTCAGATTCTCCATCTACAGTCCACTCATGATAAGTGTAATGCCCTAGACGCTCATAAGGAATAAAATCTCCTTCGAGAATATTAATGTCTAGTCCATAGACATCCTTAACAGTTCGTTCAAGGTCTTCATATTCGAATACATGAGTAGTTACTGTATTTAACTTAGCTGACTTTTCAATCACTCGATCTTCTCCATAAAGTCTTCAATTTCATCAACCGTAGGCCATACCGCATCAAAGATACGCTCTTGAGTAGGCATATAGCCACTCTCAAAGAGTTGACGAATGCGCCAGCGAATAGCTGCAATCTCTGCACGAGCCTCAGCAGCATCCTTACGGTAACCTAGCATAAGCTGCTCAGTAGTGTATGCAGCATTGGCTGCGTTCTGCTGCATGATATTAAGGATCAGGGCCGTAGCCTCATCCCCAATATCACTAACCTCTTCAGCACTAATACTCTTTGTCATAATGGTTTACCTTTCACCAATCTACAATGATGTTGTAATAGCCAGCCTGGATAAGTCCCTCACGAACCATGCAGTTAAGCATGGTAGGAATACCGAAATACCAAAAATCTCCTGAATCCTTCCACTCTGCAAATTCCTCGATGTCATCAGGAGAAAGTACTACGTCAGTAGCGAAGAACATGAGGTTATCCCCATTCCTCGCCTCTTGCATAGCAGCTACTTCAATATCGTGACCATAAGTATCCTTAACGAACTTCTCAAAGTCACCGAACATCACAGTGTTAACTACACGCTTGTGCGTCTTCAATGTCGTCATGCCAACAGACTAGCAAGGGCCAGGCTGTATGTCAACCTGGCCCTTCAAGATCCTTTAAATCCAGTCCCTACGTTCAGCAACTAGAACTAGCTTTCCATCCTCTTTTCGTAAGACTACACGATAATCACCATCAGCAGGTATAGCAGTATTCCAGAAATCTACATCTGTAGGAATAACTGCCTTACCTCCTAGAAGGTTGAGAAGATGCCATAAAACACTTTCAATTTCAGTGTCACTACGGAAGATATCTTCAATACCTACTTTTTCGAATACTTCCTCAGGCTCCATTAAACTGATACCTGACCTGTTAGCTTATCATGATGCTGATAATGGGTCAGACCAAAGTCGCTAGGCTCATAATCAAATATATCACGAGCACCTTGTACTACAAGTGTAGGAGCTGGATAGGGCTCTCTAGTGATCTGCTCTTTCATCTGCTCAATGTGGTTATTGTAAATATGCACATTGGTCATATCATGAACAAGCGTTCCAGGAATATATCCTGCTGATAGAGAAATCATATGTAGGAGAAGCGCATACTCAGCAATATTGTAAGGTACCCCAAGGAATACATCACATGATCGCTGATGCAGCTTCATATTCAGATAACAATCTTCAACATACAACTCAAATGACCAGTGACATGGAGGAAGAGCCATCTCATTAAGCTGATTAGGATTCCATGCGCTAACAACCATTCTCCTAGATTCAGGATTGGTCTCTAGCTCATTCATCAGCCAACGAATCTGATCCGCTCCCCTATCAAATTCAGTCACCCAACCCTTAGATAAATCCGGGCCGTCAAAATTGCGCCACTGATGACCATATACAGGACCAAGATCACCTGACTCATCCTTAGCCCACTTGCGCCAGATACCAAAGCCCATATCTGCAAGCTCATTAGCATTACTAGAGCCCTTAAGCATCCATAGCATTTCAGCAATGACATGCTTAAAACTCTGAGTCATGTCTTTAGTAGTCAGAAGAGGGAAACCATCTGCCATATCAAATACCATCTGATATGAGAATAGAGATCGCGTACCTGTTCCTGTACGGTCACCTCTCTGCTTACCAAGACCTAGAACAGCGCTAACCATTCTATTGTACTCATCATCTGCCTTACTCATTGGATTCTCCTTCAGCTTCCCAAGGAATTACTGGAGATTCATTAATTACTCTATCACGAATAAGTGCATATTCACTTTTTGTAAGTTGTTGATTTTCCACTTTTTCAGCAGCTTCTTGAAGTTCTTGCATTCCTTCTTTAGAAACTTCTCGATGGAAATTCAATTCAATAAAATTATCGCTCATTCAGTCTCCTGACTCTAACTTGTGTTGGATACTCTCTAGTGCAGGACTAGGCTTGATCTTAGCACCGTTTCCGTAGACTGGGTAGCGTCTCTCAAAGGCATCTCTAGCACCCCTCAGTTTAACGTGGAGCGCTGTTCTACCTTCAGGCAAGGATTCTATCAGGTCCCAGAGTTCTTGCCTGTTTAATTCAATTGTAGTAGTAACTTCCATCAGATATCAAATTCACCCTTGTTAGCACCTTCAAGGAAGGCTAGCCACTCATCAGGAGTGAAAGTTAGGACAGGACCATTACCCTGATCCTTAGTATCACGAACTAGAACCCCATCTGAAGTCATACATACTTCAACACAGTTATTACCACCGTTACCATTACTACGGCTTGACTTCTTCCATGTGTTACTTAGCATCTTACATCCTCATTCCAAGTGTAGGTAAGTATCTGTTCCTAGGAGAACCTAGTGTTCTCATCAATGATAGGGTTGACTTCTGAGAATCTTACATAACCCTCATCGTCAACTTGTAGCTCTCCATCTTTAAGCTTAGTTGCGGCATAAGAATCTCTATAAGAATAGTCATCTTCAACAGCTACAACTAGTAGATTATCATGGCATGAGAGAAATCGATTACCGAATGCATAACCTCCCTCAAGCAACTTTTTAGCATAGGGTAGCTTCATCTTCTGCATTGTTTCACCTCCAATCCAAGTGTAGGTAAGTATCTGTTCCTAGGAGTACTTCCTCCTAGCTCTCTTTACCTTCTTACGATTTTCTACCTGTTGCTGAGATGGTGCAACCCACTCATGCCAGCTACCTTTAAAGTATAGCTTCTTTCCTCCATGAGGGCTATTGCAGGTTGCACAATCCAGATACCAATCTTTTTTCATTTAACGATCTTGAATCGCTTCTTCTTGCAAGCAGGGCAGGTAACATCATTCCAATTCTTACGGAATTTAGTTACTCGCTTTCCGCACTTAGCAGTAACTACTAGTGCTGGCTTATCATCATCGTACTTGTGGTAGTAACCATCATCTGGCATATTCTCTCCAACTTTGAAGTGTAGGTAAGTATCTAGTTCCTGTACTACTTGACTTCTTTAAATTTAATCTTGATCTTCTTACAGCCAGAGATAAGGCTCATCTGCTGGTTTACGATAGTCTTCCAATGTGCCTTTGCAGCACTTTTGCTAGGTGCATGAAAAGTCAGATCAAAGTGATACCACTTATCTGCATTAATTTCCCCGAAAAACTTAGGAGTCGAGATATCGCTTAGTTGTGTATTGCTAAGTGCCATAGTTTCTTCCAATCCAAGTGTAGGTAAGTATCTGTTCCTAGGAGAGTCTCAGAGGGACATCATTCCAGATAAAATAATTTTGAGATGTTCCGCTATAGAGATGTTCAATTATCTTTTGTCGTAGGTCTTCTTCAGATGCAGGATCTTCTCCAAAGAAAAGCTCACGAGCTTTAACTTCATCAACTTCTATTTCAACAATAAATTTCATTAGACTTCCTCAGCCTTAGTTACACCATCTACAAGTTTTAGCTTATACCTCTTATCAGCAAACTCACTAAATGCTGTAGAGTGGGTAACCATAATAATGATGACATTGGTTTTATCTATCAGCTCTTTAATGAACTCCGCTAGAGGAATCTCATACTCTGCTGATACATGAGCAAAGGTCTCATCTAGTACTAGGACAGGTTCCTTGATATCCTTGCTCAAGAGCATGACAACCAACCTCAAGAGGAATCCTACCACAGCAGCGAGTCCACCACCACGAGCATCCATGACTGATGTTGACACAGTGCGCCCGTTAAGGCCCCTAGATTCAACGGAGAACTTCACTTCTGGGGTTTTACCCCTCTGGGTCTGGGTAACTTTAAAAATCATGCTAGGATC
>Ga0247755_1000016_pt1 | contig 58157 bp, 62 predicted proteins | sample UWRJL096311B4_FD_180948 | JGI IMG/M metagenome (GOLD analysis project Ga0247755, IMG submission 180948) | Plant litter microbial communities from Arlington Agricultural Research Station in Wisconsin, United States - UWRJ-L096-311B-4 | ecosystem: Environmental > Terrestrial > Plant litter >... | reverse complement strand
CTTCGCCCCGGTCCGCGACCTCGGCCTGATCGTCGTCGACGAGGAGCACGACCCCTCCTACAAGCAGGAGGGCGACCCGACCTACGATGCCCGCGCAGTCGCCCGCAAACGCGCCGAGGACCTGGGCGCGGTGCTCGTCGCCGGCACCGCCACCCCGCGGCCGGAGAGCTGGCTGGAGCTGCCGCGCCTGGAGCTGCCGCGCCGGGTCGACGGTCTCGGGATGCCGCCGGTCCACCTGGTCGACATGCGCGAGGCCGACCCGCGCTCGGGCCCGATCCACGCCGAGACCTGGGAGGCGCTGGAGGGGGTCCGGGCGGCCGGCGCCAAGGCGATCGTGATGATCAACCGCCGCGGCTTCGCGCCCTGGCTGACCTGCCGTTCCTGCGGCCACCACTGGGACTGCCCCAACTGCGACGTCTCGCTGATCGTCCACCGCCACAGCGGCCGCCTCGTCTGCCACCACTGCGCCCACTCCGAGCGGGCGCCGCGCGCCTGCCCGGAGTGCGGCTCGACCACGCTCTCGCGCGCTGGCGCCGGGACCGAGCGGATCGAGGCGCTGCTGGCCGAGCGGCTGGCGCCGATGCCGGTGCTGCGCCTCGACTCCGACACGGCCGCCGAGCGCGGCGCCCACGCCCGCATCCTCGCCCGCTTCGACGAGCTGCCGAGCGCCGTCCTGGTCGGCACCCAGATGGTCGCCAAGGGACACGACTTCCCCGAGGTGACGCTGAGCGGGATCCTCGACGCCGACGCGACCCTGCGCTTCCCCGACTTCCGCGCCGAGGAGCGGACCTTCGCGATGGTCGCCCAGCTCGCCGGCCGCTCCGGCCGCGGCGAGGCCGGAGGAGAGGTGATCGTGCAGACGCTGGCGCCCAGCGCGCCCAGCATCGAGCACGCCGCCCGCCACGACTCCGCCGGGTTCCTCGAGCGCGAGCTGACTCGGCGCGAGGTCCTTCACTACCCGCCCTTCTCGCATCTGACCAGGATCAACTTCTCCTCCGCGGGGGAGGACAAGCTCAACGCGGCGGCGAACGCGGTGGCGGGCGAGCTGCGGCGGAGCCTGCCGAAGGGGTCGGAGCTGCTCGGGCCGGCGCCGATGTTCCGCGTCCGCAACCGCCACCGGCGGCGGATCCTGATCAAGGCGGACGACCGGGGCGGGACGGTGGCGGCGGTTCGGGACGTGGTCGAGCGGAAGGCGGGGGACCGGTCGCTGAAGGACGTGGCGATCGGGGTCGACGTCGATCCCCAGTAGGACCTTCACGCAGGAAGTATCAGAACGGTGGCGCCTTTTAGACTCAGGCCCGATGAGCGACGAGGTGAAAGCCCCCGAGCGCGAGGCCGAGGAGCGACAGCTCGAAGTCGAGCTGCTGGAGCGCCGCGAAGCCGCGCTCGCCCACGTCGTCAAGTGGGGCGATCCGGTCCTCAAGAGCAAGGCCTCGCCGGTCGCCAACTTCGGCCCCGAGCTGCACGCGGAGGTCGAGCGGATGATCGAGATCATGCGCGACGGGCTCGGCATCGGACTGGCCGCGACCCAGCTCGGCGTCCTCCGCCGCCTGCTCGTCTTCCAGGCCGGCCCGGAAAGCGAGCCGGCGGCCCTGGTCAACCCCGAGGTCGAGTGGCTCTCGGAGGAGATGGCGGTCGCCGAGGAGGGCTGCCTCAGCCTGCCGAAGGTCTCGATGGACGTCGAGCGCCCGCTCTACGCCCGCTTCAGCGGCCGCGACGTCGAGGGCGAGCCGATCGTGATCGAGGCCGCCGGGCTCGAGGCCCGCGTCCTCCAGCACGAGATCGACCACCTCGACGGCGTCCTGATCCTCGACCGCACCGTCCGCGAACAGCGCAAGGCGGCGCTGCGGGCGCTGCGCGAAGGCGACAGCTACAGCCCCTCCTCGGAGGAAGAGATCGACGAGGGCGACGATCTGCGCGAGCCTCGCACCGACGCGTGAGGACCGCCTACCTCGGCACCTCGGACTTCGCCGCCACCGTACTTCGGCGCCTGGCCGCCTCGCCCCACCGCCCTAACCTCGTCGTCACCCCGCCCGACCGGCGGCGGGGGAGGGGTCGCAAGGTGCAGCCGCCCCCGGCCGCGCTCGCCGCGCAGGAGCTGGGGCTGGAGCTGCTGCAGGCCGAGAACGTCAACGACGACGAGGCGCTGGGGCGGATCCGGGCAGCCGAGCCCGAGGCGGTCCTCGTCTGCGCCTTCGGCCAGCTGATCCGCGAGCCGCTCCTCTCCGAGTACCCGATGCTGAACGTGCACCCCTCGCTTCTGCCGCGCTGGCGCGGCGCCGCTCCGATCGAGCGGGCAATCATGGCCGGCGACGAGAAGACCGGCGTCTGCGTGATGCGGCTGACCGAGGGGCTCGACTCGGGGCCGGTGGCGCTTTGCGAGAAGACCCCGATCGATCCGGCGGAGGATTTCGAGACGCTGGCGGCGCGGCTGGCCGAGCTCGGCGGCGAGCTGCTGGTCCGCGCCCTCGACCTCCAGGCGGAAGGCGCGCTCGAGTTCGCCGAGCAGGACGAGGCCGGCGTCACCTACGCGGACAAGATCGAGGCCGCGGAGCGTAGCCTCGACCCCGGGCGCCCCGCGGTCGAGTTGGCGGCCAAGGTCCGCGCCCTCACCCCGCACGTCGGCGCCTACCTGGAGCTGCCGGGAGGCGAGCGGCTCGGCGTCCGCGAGGCTCGCGCCGTCAGGTCCGACAGCGACCTCCAGCCGGGCGAGCTCGCCGAGCGCGACGGCGCCCTGCTGCTCGGCACCGGCGAGGGCGCTCTCCAGCTCGAGTTCGTCCAGCCCGCCGGCGGCAAGCCGATGCCGGCCGACGCCTACCTGCGCGGCCACCCGCTGCCGGCCTCGTGAGCGGCGCCCCGGGACGGGTCTCGCCGGCCCGCGCCCTCGCCTTCGCGACGATCCGCGCCACCTTCGAGGACGGCGCCTTCACCGAGCGCGTCTTCCGCGCCGAGGCCGATCGCCTCGACCTCGACGGCCGCGACCGGGCCCAGGCCCAGCGCCTCGCCTACGGCGCGGTCCAGCGCCGCGGCACCAGCGACGTCGCGATCGAACGCCTCGCCGGCCGCTCGACCAAGCTGCTCGACCCGCCGGTCCTGGCGGCGCTCCGCCTCGGCCTCTACGAGCTGCTCTTCGCCGACGCAACCCCCGACCACGCGGCAGTCGACCAGGCGGTCGAGCTGACCAAGGCGGGTGGCGCCGCCCACGCCTCCGGCCTCGTCAACGCGGTCTTGCGCCGCGCCGGGCGGGAGCGGGCGCAGCTGACCGCGGCGCTGCTCGACGACGACTCGACCCCGGCCGCCGCCGCGGTCGCCAACTCGGCGCCGGCCTGGCTGGCGCAGATGTGGTGGGACGAGCTCGGGCCGGAGGCGGCGCGGGCCGCCCTCGCCGCCTGCAACGAGCGGGCCGAGGTCGCGACGCGGGTCAACGCCCTGCAAACCGACCGCGAGTCGATGCTGGCGCGGCTGGCGGAGGCCGGGGTGGAGGCGCAGGCGCCGGACGCCGCCTGGCCGCTGGCGGCGCCGGAGGAGATCGTGATCGCGGCGCGGACCGGCGGTGCGGTCCCGGAGGCGATCCGCGACGGCGAGCTGACCCCGCAGAGCCGCGGCTCCGCCGCCGTCGTCGAGGTCCTCGACCCGCGCGAGGGCGACCACGTCCTCGACCTCTGCGCCGGGCCGGGGATCAAGACCGGGCAGATCGCCGAGCGGATGGGCAATCGCGGCGAGGTGATCTCGGTCGAGCTCGACCCCGACCGCGCCGCCGAAGTCGCCGCCCAGGCGCAGCGGCTCGACCTCCGCTGCGTCACCGTGATCGAGGCCGACGCGGCCGAGGCGACGTTCCCGTCGACCTTCGACCGCGTCCTCCTCGACGCGCCCTGCTCGGACCTCGGCACCCTCGCCTCGCGCCCCGACGCCCGCTGGCGCAAGTCGCCGCGCACGATCGAGCGCCTGGTCGAGGTCCAGGACCGGCTGCTGCGCAACGCGGCGGCGATGCTCCGCCCCGGCGGCACCCTCGTCTACTCGACCTGCACGATCTCCCGCCGCGAGAACGAGGACCGGATCGCGGCCCTGCTGGGCGACGCCGAGGCCGGCGACGCGCCGCCGCTGCAGCTCGACGACCTCGGCGCCCTCGCGCCCGCGCTCGCCTCGCCGGCGGAGCCCCACACCCTGCAGCTGCGCCCCGACCGCGACCGCACGACCGGATTCTTCGTCGCCCGCTTAAGCAGATCTGTCTAATGCGATAGGGCATGATTAAGGGGATGAGCCACCCCAACCAGTCGACCGAGGGGGACTCGAACCCCCTGGGCCGAGCACCCTGCCCGAATTGCGGCGAGCCATGGCTGCGGCCGACCCAGCTGCCCGGCCGCCTGCGCTGCGTCAACTGCCTCACCCGCTTCGAACTCGTCTCACAGTGCCCCAACTGCGGCGAACACCAGACGATCGCGCGGATGACCAACACCGCCGACATGGAATGCCAGTCGTGCGGAGCATCCATGTTGCGAATCGCCTGAGCCCGTCCGGACGCGCTCAGTAGGTTTCCGGTTGTGAGCGAGCGCATGCGAGAGCTTCTGGCCGAGCCGCGGGTCGCGCCTTCGATCCTCTCCGCCGACATGTCGCGGCTGGGGTCGCAGATCGAGGAGGTGATGGCCGCCGGCGCGCGGGTGATCCACTTCGACGTGATGGACGGGCACTTCGTTCCCCCGATCACGATCGGGCCGCTGGTCCTCGGCGCGATCGCCGACCAGGTCCACGACGCCGGCGGGGTGGTCGACGTCCACCTGATGATCGAGGCGCCGGAGCGCCAGCTCGCCGAGTTCGCCGAGGCCGGCGCCGACTCGATCACCTTCCACGAGGAGGCGACGCCGCACGCCCACCGGACCCTCGCCGCGGTGCGGGAGCTCGACTGCCTGGCCGGGATCGCGATCAACCCCGGCACCCCGGTCGAGGCGGTGCAGGAGCTGCGCGGGCTGGCCGACGTCGCCCTCTGCATGACCGTCAACCCCGGCTGGGGCGGCCAGTCGTTCATCGAGACCTCGCCCGGCAAGGTCGAGCGCCTGGTCCCGCTTGCCGGCCAGGCCCGGATCGAGGTCGACGGGGGCGTCGACGCGACCACCGCGGGGCCGCTGGCCGCCGCCGGCGCCCACCTCTTCGTCGCCGGCTCAGCTGTTTTCGGAGCCGACGATCCCGCTGCCGCTTACGCCGAGATCGCTGCTGCGGCCAACGCCGCTTGAGCGCCCCCGGGCGATCAGCGCTCCCGTCACCTCCTGCCACCAGGCGCGCTCGGAGGCGTCGACGTCCTCGCGCGCCGCGCGTCCCTCGCACCAGCCGGCCAGCGCCCGCCGGCCGCCGATCGCGACCAGCCCGGCGCTCAGCACCGCATAGCGCCCGTCGGCGAGGGCGACCAGGTAGGCGCCTCGCTCGCTGCGGTCGCGCATCACCCTGACGACCGGGATGCCGTCGATCTCCTCGCCGAGCTCTTCGTCGCCGCGGGCCGGCCGCACGGTGAAGACCTGCGAGGCGCCGCGGCGGGGGAGCGCCGGCGGGGCCGGCCTGCCGATCGGGCCTTTCGCCCAGTGGCTGGTCAGGCCCTCGACCTCGTCGCGCAGCTCGCTGCGGACGAGGATGTGCAGCTCGTCGCCCTCCTGCAGCTCGGTCGAGCCGCGCGGCGGCATCGCGTTGCCGTCGCGGACGATCACGTTGACCAGCGCCTCGCGCGGCAGCTCCAGTTCGCGCACCCGGTGGCCGGCGATGGCGGCGCCCTCCGGAATCCGGTATGCGATCACGTCGCCGCCCATGCGGCGGATCCGTCCCGACTCCAGCAGCCGCCGCGGCAGCGCCGGCTCGTCGGTGGTCAGGCCCAGGCGCGTCGCCAGCGGCTCGAAGCTCGCCCCCTGGACGAGGGTCGAGGTGACGACGACGAAGAAGACGATCGCGAACTCTTCCTCGCCGCCGGCGATCCCGGCGACCACCGGGAAGGTGGCGAGCCAGATCGGGGTCGCGCCGCGCAGGCCCGCCCAGCCGAGCATCAGTCGCTCGCGGACGTTCAGCGGCGCCAGGGCGGTGGCGGCGAAGGTCGCCAGGGGGCGGGCGACCAGGATCAGGACGGCGGAGAGCGCCAGGCCCTTCAGCGCCACGTCGTCGAGCCGGCTGGGGAAGACCAGCAGGCCGAGGAGGATGAAGAGCGACAGCTGGGCGACCCAGCCGAGGCCCTCGTGGAAGGCGACGACGGTGCGGCGGGCGGGGATGTTGGCGCCGCCGAGCGCCAGCGCGCTGAGGTAGGTGGCGAGGAAGCCGGAGCCGTGGGCGGCCTCGGCGAGGCCGAAGGAGAGGGCGGCGATCGCGATCGTCGCCACCGGGTAGATGCCGTCGGTCGGCAGTCGCACCGCGTTGAAGGCCGCCACCGCGAGGCGGCCGACCAGATAGCCGACGGCGATCCCGACTGCCAGTTTGACCGCCAGCAGGCTGGCCATGTCGACGATCCCGAAGCCCGGCTCCTGGATCCATTCGATGAATCCGATCACCAGCAGCAGCGCCACCGGGTCGTTCATCCCCGACTCTCCCTCGAGCGAGCGCGCCAGCCGCTTCTCCAGGGTCGAGCGCCGCAGCACGGCGAAGATCGCGGCCGAGTCGGTGGCGGCGATCGCGGCGCCGACGATCATCCCTTCCAGGGTGCTGAGGTCGAAGATCATCTTCGCCGCGAGGCCGGCGACGACGGCGGTGAGGATGGTGCCGATCGTCGCCAGCGAGGCTGCGGTCCCGAGCACCGGCCGGATCTCCGACCAGCCGGCGGTCAGACCGCCCTCGAAGAGGATCAGGATCAGGGCGATCGTGCCCAGGGTCCGGGCCAGCTCCGCGTTGGAGAACTCGATCCCGCCGATTCCCTCCGAGCCGGCCAGCATCCCCAGCACGAGGAAGAGCAGCAGGCCGGGAACGCGAATCCGGTCGGCGAGCAGCGCTCCGACGATCCCCGCGCCCAGCAGCGCGCCGGCGATCAGGATCAGCTCGGCGTCATGGGCTCCCATCGGGGGAACCTAGAGGAAGCGATTAGGCGACCGCACGCAGATTGGTCAGCGTTTCTAGGTGTTCTCGTCGATCGAGGCGAGGCGCAGCTCGAGTTCCTCGGTCGAGCCCTCGCGCGGGATGTCCTCCGGCCGCCCGTGCGGCCGACGGTAGACGAGGTAGAGGAGGGCGAAGAGGACGCCGGCGGTCAGCGCGAAGCCGATCTCGACCCGGCGGAACTCGTCACCGACGATCGGCAGGAAGTTCCAGAGGATGAAGAAGGCGGCGCAGCTGATCCAGCGCACCGCGGCGCGCCGCACCTGGCCCTGCGCCAGGCAGGCCTGGTTGACCGTGACCGAGGCCAGGTAGAGGCCCATCCCCAGCGCCACCAGCAGCAGCCCCGGCCGGTCGTACTCGAAGTTCTTGCTGAAGGCGAGCTGCATCATCTGCGGGCCGGCGATCAGGAAAGCGAGGGCGGCCACGGCGGTGAAGGCGGTGATGCCAAGCAGGACGCCGCGTACCGAGCGGTGGAATTCCCGCTCGGAGTCCGGCGCGCTGGAGGTATGGAGGCTGGTGAGGTGGGGGAGGATGCTGGTCGAGACAGCCTGGAAGAGCTGCAGCGGCGCCCGCGCGATCATCAGCACGTTGAAGATGAAGCCGGCCGCTGCCGCGCCCTGTAGGCCGCGGGTGATCAGCGGCCCGGCGTTGAGGAAGGCCTGTTCGCTGAACATGATCACCAGCACCGCCGCGGCGAAGCCGCCGCCCTCCTTCATCGTCATGTCCGACGAAGCCGCCGCCTCCTCCGCTTCGCGTCCGGGGGCGGCGGGCTGCGCCTCGGCCTGCGCTCTCTTCGCGCGGCGCCTGAAGGCGAAGGGGACGACGAGCAGCGAGAGGCTGGGCGCGGCGACGATCCCGACCGCGACCCAGGACTGGCCGCTCAGCAGGCCGACCGCGACCAGCAGCGCGAACAGGGTGCGGAAGCAGGACTCGGAGAGGATCAGCGCCGTGAACAGGCCGAAGGTCCGCTGCCCGGCGAGGAAGCCGCGGGCGAAGTAGCTGGCGGCGTAGAAGAGGACCGCGCCGAAGAAGACCCAGTAGAGCGTTTCGTTGCCTTCCAGCAGGTCGTCCTGGATCGGCCCGCGCAGGACCAGCGCGACGACGGCGAAGAACAGCGCCAGGCCGATCTGGATCGTGGTCGCGACGCGCAACTCCTGCCGCAGCGATTCGCCCCGCGCCAGCCGCTCGGAGACGTGGCGGCTGAGCAACTGTTCGACCGGCCGGTAGAGGGTCGAGATGGTGATGAAGACGGCCGACCAGAGAACGGTGATCTGCCCGTAGTCGGGCTTGGAGAGCGTGTGGGAGGCGATCAGGAAGTAGGCGTAGGTGATCAGCCCGGTCAGCCCGACGCCGATCGCCAGGAAGCTGGCGGTTTTCCCGTATTCGGCGGCGTTCGCCTCCTTGCCGCCGCCCTGCTGCTCGCTCACTCGGCGCTCCCGCGACCGGGTGGAGCTCCCGGCTCGTAGTGGGAGGGCTCGACCCCGAGCTGCAGCTCGACCCGCCGGACCCGTTCGAAGACCCGCTGGGTCATCACCCGCTGGCCGGCGAGGAGGTCGCCGATTACGCCGAGGGCGAAGAGCTGGACGGCGGCGATGAAGAGGACCGCGCCGAGGATCAGCGACTGGACGTGGCCGCTGGAGTCGCCGTTGAAGATCGCGTCGATCAGGAACGGCAGCCAGGCGCAGAGGGCGAGCAGGAGGACGACCGCGCCGGCGGTGGCGAAGGCGCGAAGCGGCTCGTAGCGGGCGTAGATGCGGAGGATCGCCGGGGCGTTGCGGCGCACGTAGGCGCCGGTCGTGGCGAAGAGGCGGGACTCCCGCGTCTTCGGGTTGGTGCCGATCGGGACCTCGTCGACGGCGACCAGCATCTTGCCGGCCTGGATCAGGCTCTCCAGCGTGTAGGTGAAGTTGTCGACCACGAGCAGCTGCAGGGCGGCCTCGCGGTTGTAGGCGCGGAAGCCGGAGGTGGCGTCGGTCACCGCGGTGCCGGAGAGGCGGCGGACGACCCAGCTGCCGAGCCGCTGCAGCCCCTTTTTCGAGCCGGAGAAGTGGTCGATCTGGGAGACCTGGCGGTCGCCGACGACCATGTCGGCCTCGCCGGCGACGATCGGGGCCACCAGCTTGGCCACGTCGGCCCCCTTGTACTGGTTGTCGGCGTCGGTGTTGACGACGACGTCGGCGCCGAGTTTGAGGCAGGCGTCGAGACCGGCCTGGAAGCCGGCGGCCAGGCCCTTGTTGTTGGTCAGGCGGACGATGTGCTCGACCCCACACTCGCGGGCGACCTCGACGGTGCGGTCGGTGCTGCCGTCGTCGATCACCAGCAGCTCGATCCGGTCGATGCCGGGGAGCTCACGGGGGAGGTCGGCGATCGTCTGCGGCAGCGTCGCCTCCTCGTTTAGGCAGGGGATCTGGATGATGAGTTTCATCGCCATCAGCGTATTCGCGCCCCGGGTCTTCGTGCCTGCCGCGCTAGACTGATTGACGAGTCAGTCAACCATGAATTCCCCGCTTACTGCCATGGATCAGGCTCACTTGGGGCGCGCCCTCGAGCTGGCTGAGGGTGGGCGCGGGCGGGTCAGCCCGAACCCTTTGGTTGGAGCTGTGGTGGTGCGGGATGGCGCGGTCGTCGGCGAGGGGTTTCATGCCGAGCTGGGCGGGCTGCATGCCGAGCGGGCGGCGCTGGCCGACTGCCGCGAGCGTGGCGAGGACCCGGCCGGGGCGACGATGTACGTGACGCTCGAGCCCTGCGCCCACGAGGGTCGCCAGCCGCCCTGCGTCGAGGCGATCCTCGAGGCTGGGGTCACCCGCGTCGTGATCGCCTCGGACGATCCGAGCGAGAAGACGGCGGGCCGCGGGCCGGAGATTCTGCGGAGCGGGGGGGTCGAGGTGGTCTTCGCCGAGGGCGACTTGGCGACCGCGGCCAAGCTTTTGAACCAGCCCTTCCGCAAGCATGCACGCACTGGCCTGCCCCTGGTCATCCTCAAGTTGGCGATGTCCCTCGACGGCCAGACCGCCACCGCCCCGGGGGACAGCCCCTGGATCTCCGGCGAGCAGAGCCGGGAGCTGGTCCACCGGTGGCGCGCCGAATGCGACGCGATAGCAGTAGGCATCGGTACCGCCCTGGCCGACGACCCGCTCCTCACCGCCCGCATCGACGGCGCCCGCCAGCCCAAGCGCGTCGTCTTCGACTCACAGGCCCGGCTCCCGCTCGACAGCCAGATGATGAAGACCGTCGACCGAGCCCCCGTGCTCGTCGTGGTCGGCCACGACGCTCCCGGGGATCGTCTCGGCGCGCTTGGCAGTGCTGGCGCGGAGACGATTGCCGCCGCCAACATCGAGTCAGCCCTTCGGACCCTGGGTCGCCGCGAAGTCACCAGCTTGTTCCTTGAGGGCGGCCAAGCTCTCGCCTCATCCTTCGTCGGGGCCGGTCAGGTCGACGAATCCCGTACCTTCATCGCTCCGATGCTTCTTGGGCAGGACAATGGTGGTCGGCGCGCGGGTTCTGTCTCCGATTCCGGGCTCTCCCTACCGGGAGAGTCCTCGGAATCGTCGCCACCCGCGCGAGTGGCCGCCCTGGACTCCAACTCGGAGCAGGTGGGGGACGACATCTTGGTTTCGGCTCGCTACAAGGAGTGGTGAGGTGTTCACGGGGCTGATCGAAGATTTGGGGACGGTTGAGCTAATCGAGCGCACCGATGACGGAGCGCGACTGCGGATCACCTCACTTCTTGCCGGTGAACTGGCCCTCGGCGATTCGATTGCCGTCAACGGCTGCTGCCTCACCGCCACCGGTCTCGAAGGCGGGACGTTCGAGACCGAGGCGATGAACCAGACGCTGAACGTCACCGCCCTCTCGGACGTCGTCGAGGGCAGCAGCGTCAATCTGGAGCTGGCGATGAAGGCCGGAGACCGCCTGGGCGGGCATATCGTCCAAGGGCACGTCGATGGAGTCGGAACGATTGCCTCGGTCGAGGACGACGGGTTCGCGCGACGCCTGCGCGTCGAGCTGCCATCCGAGCTGCTCCGTTACGTCGTCGACAAGGGCTCGATCACCCTCAGCGGGGTCAGCCTGACGGTCGCAGAGCTGGGGGAGACGTGGGCGGAGGTCTCGCTCATCCCCGAGACGCTGGAGCGGACGAACCTGGGCGAAGTGCAGGCGGGGAGCCAAATCAACGTGGAGTGCGACATCGTGGCCAAGTACGTGGAGCGTTTGGTGGCACCATTCGCCCGGAAGGAGCAGGCGTGAGCGGAATGGCGGAGACCCAGCGACAGGACGAGACGGCGGCGGCGGGCGAGAGCCCGTTCGCGACGATCGAGGAAGCGATCGAGGAGATCCGCGCCGGCCGGATGGTCGTCGTCTGCGACGGCGAGGACCGTGAGAACGAGGGCGACCTGGTGATGGCCGCCCAGTTCGCGACGCCGGAGGCGATCAACTTCATGGCCAAGGAGGCACGCGGCCTGGTCTGCTTGGCGCTGACCGCCCAGCGCTGCGAACGGCTGGGGCTGAACCTGATGGCGGCGAAGAACGAGGCGCCGCTGGAAACCGCGTTCACGGTCTCGATCGAGGCCGCCGGGGGGGTCAGCACCGGGATCTCCGCCCACGACCGCGCCCACACGATCCAGGTCGCGATCGACCCCGACTCGGGCCCGCGCGACATCGTCGTCCCAGGCCACATGTTCCCGCTGCGCGCCAAAGACGGCGGCGTCCTCGAGCGCACCGGCCACACCGAGGCCAGCGTCGACCTCGCCCGCCTCGCCGGCCTCACCCCGGCCGGCGTGATCTGCGAGGTGATGAACGACGACGGGACGATGGCCCGGGTCCCGGATCTTGTCCCGTACTGCCAGAAGCATGGCTTGAAGATGATCACCGTCGCCGAGCTGATCGCCTACCGGCGCCGGACCGAGAAGCTCGTCGAGCGCGTCGTCGGCACCGCGCTGCCGACGGCCTTCGGCGACTTCCAGGCCGTCGGCTATCGCTCGCTGGTCGACGACAAACACCACGTGGCGATGGTCAAGGGCGAGGTCGACGGCGAGAGCGACGTGCTGGTCCGCGTCCACAGCGAGTGTCTCACCGGCGACGTCTTCCACAGCATGCGCTGCGACTGCGGCGAACAGCTGGAAGCGGCGCTGGCGATGATCGAGCGCGAGGGCCGCGGCGTCCTTCTCTATCTCTCGCAGGAGGGCCGCGGGATCGGCCTACTGAACAAGCTCCGCGCCTACAAGCTGCAGGAGGAAGGGGCGGACACGGTCGAGGCCAACCTCAAGCTGGGGCTGCCGGCCGACCTGCGCGACTACGGGATCGGCGCCCAGATCCTCGGCGACCTGGGCCTGACCAGCATCCGCATCCTCACCAACAACCCGAAAAAGATCGTCGGGCTGGAGGGCTACGGGCTCTCGGTCACCGAGCAGGTGCCGATCGAACCGGTCCCCAACCAGCACAACGAGGCCTACCTGCGCGCCAAGCGCGACAAGATGGGCCACTCGCTGCACCACCAGGGGCTCGCTCTCGACGAGGAGATGATCCGCGACGAGGAGGAACGAGACGCCCAGGACGGTCGCAGCGGCGGGGGCAACGGTGGCTGAGCCGGGGGCGTTTCTCGAGGAGTTCTCCGACGAGGAGAAGGCGAAGCTCGAGAACCTGATTTTCGGCGTGGTCGTCGGCCGCTTCTACGAGGATCTGGCGCTGCGGCTGATGGAGGGCGCCGACGCCGGTTTCAAACTGGCGGGCGTGCCGATCGGCAACGTCGAGCACTTCTCCGTGCCCGGCGCCTACGAGCTGCCCTTCGCGGCCAAGTCCTTCATCGACGGCGTGCGGCGCCGGAACGCCCGCGAGGGCGGTGGTCCCGAGGTCGGCGGCGTCGCCTGCCTCGGCGTCGTGATCCGCGGCGAGACCGACCACTACGACTTCGTCTGCGCCGAGTCGGCCCGGGGGATCCAGGAGGTGCAGCTGGCGACCGACGTCCCCTGCGCCTTCGGCGTCATCACCTGCGACACGATGGAGCAGGCGCTGGCCCGGGCCGGCGGCGGCAAGCGGGACCAGGGGCGCAACGCCGCCCTCACCGTCGCCCGCATGGCCCTGCTCAAGCGCAAGCTGGGCTGAGCGCGATCTCCTAACGCGCGCCGAACCTCCTCTCCGGTACCATCCCCGATCCTCATGGCCAAGGTATGCCATAGCTGCGGCAAGGGACCGGCCTTCGGCCACTCCCGAAGCCACTCGATGGTCGCAACCAAGCGCCGCTTCGACCCGAACCTGCAAAAGGTGAGGATCCAAGAGAACGGCCGCCCCCTCAGGACCTACGTGTGCACGAGGTGCTTGAAGGCGGGCAAGGTCACCAAGGCGGCCTAGCGCCACCTCCGCGCTCCAAAGAGCGCGAAAAACAGCGGGGTAAGGGGGAGAGTCACGAGGCCTGTCGCCTTATTCCCACCCGTGCGGGAAAAAAGCGACACCCCTTGGTCTCGCCTCGCGAGAATTGCCGCGCACCAGCACGGTGTCGTGATCTCGCGGCAGCTCCGTGAGGTTGGCGTCGGCAAGAACGCAATCACCAAGGGCCTTCGCGAAGGCCACCTCCACCGCGTCCACCAAGGCGTCTACGCCGTAGGTCACCGAGGCTTGAGTCTCCATGGGCGCTTTATGGCTGCGGTACTCGCTTGCGGCAACGGCGCAGTTCTCAGCCACACCTCCGCCGCCGTCCTTTGGAAGCTCCTGCGCCCAATCGACGGTCCGGTTCATATCTCGATCCCCACTACCTCCGGCCGCAAGAGGCGACGCGGAATTCACCTCCACCGCTGTCCTGCCCTTCAAGCGCCCGAGGAGCCGTCTCCCTCGCCCTCCTCCTTGCCAATTAGAGGAGGGCGAGGGAGACGGCTCCTAACCACCCACCGCGACCGCATCCCCGTAACCACCGTCGCGCGCACCATCGAGGACCTCCAAAGCACCTCGTTGCCGCCGCACCTCACCCGCCGCGCCAAGCGCCAAGCCGAGCTCATGGGCTACCGCCTTGACGGCGTCGAAAGCGACAACACGCGCTCCGATCTAGAGACGCTCTTCCTCACGCTCTGCGCCCGCTACCGCCTCCCACCGCCCGAGGTCAACGTCAAGCTCGGCAACTGGGAAGTGGACTTCCTCTGGCGCGCCCAGCGCGTCGTAGTCGAGACCGACTATTGGATCTACCACCGAGGTTCAGTCGCCTTCGAGGACGACCATGGGCGCGACCTCGACCTGCGTGCTGCCGGCTACACGGCCTTCCGCTTTACCGACCGGCAGCTGGAAAACGAACCGCAGCGCATCGCGGCGGTTCTCCACGCCGCCCTGGAAGAAGCCGGCAGCTAGCCGTCCGACTTGGCGCCGGCCGGCTCTACCGCTTTGAACTCCCCGGTCGGCGCCGGGTCGCCCTCGGCCGGCTCCACGTGGAGCCGGGGGAGGATGCGGTCCAGCCAGTCGGGGAACCACCAGGCTCGGGCGCCCAGGAGCTGCATCACGGCGGGTACGAGGACCGAGCGGATGATCACGGCGTCGATGAAGACCGCCGAGGCGAGGCCGAGGCCGAAGAGTTTGATGATCCGGTCTTCGCCGATCATGAAGGAGGCGAAGACGGTGACCATGATCGCCGCCGCGGCGGTGATCACCCGCCCGGTGAGGGCGAGGCCGCGGGTGACCGATTCGGTCGCGTCGTGGCTGTGCTCCCACTCCTCGTGGATCCGCGACATCAGGAAGACCTCGTAGTCCATCGAGAGCCCGAAGATGATCGAGAAGAGGAAGATCGGGAAGAACGAGATGATCGGCCCGGTCGCGTCGACGCCGATCAGGTCCGCGCCCCAGCCCCACTGGAAGACGGCGACGATCAGGCCGAAGGCTGCGCCGATCGAGAGCAGGTTCATCAGGATCGCCTTCAACGGCACCCAGATCGAGCGGAAGACGATCATCAGCAGCAGTGCCGAGAGCAGGACGACGACGCCGATGAAGAGCGGCAGCTTGTCGGCGATCGCGTTGCCGAAGTCCTCGAAGATCGCGTTGATGCCGCCGACGTGGACCTGGGCGCCGGTCGACTTCTCGACCGGCGGGATCACGTCTTCGCGGATGCGGTCGAGCAGTTCGGTCGTTTCCTCGCTCTGCGGGGAGGTCGTCGGGTAGAGCTGGAAGACGCCGACCGTTTCGTTCGGGTTGAGGGTGACGTCGGTGACCGCCTCGACGCCCTTTTCGCTCTTCAGCTCGGTGCGCAGCTCCTGCAGGGCTTCGTCGTCACCCTTCTCGGGGAGCGCCGCAACCAGCTGGAAGGGACCGTTGAACCCGGGGCCGAAGCCGTCGGCGAGCAGGTCATACGCTTCGCGCGTGGTCGTCCCGGCCGGGTCGGTGCCGGCGTCGTTGGTGCCGAGGCGCAGCGAGAGAGTGGGGATGCAGAGGGCGATCAGCAGGCCACCCGCGGCCAGCGCCGCGATCCACGGCCGGCGCTGGATGCGGCGGCTCCAGCGAAACCACCAGCCGTTCTCGTCGATGCTCCGCGCCCCGCTGCCGAGCCCCGGAATGCGGATCCGGTTGACCCAGTTGCCGGCGATCGTCAGCAGCGCCGGCAGCAAGGTCAGCGCCGCGATCATCGTGAACAGCACCGCGATCGCCGCCGCGGTCGCCACCCCGTAGAGGAAGGGAAGCCCGAGCAGCAGCATCCCCATCAATGAGATGATCACCGTGATCCCGGCGAACAGGACTGCGCGGCCGGCGGTGTCGACGGCGGCGATCGCCGCCTCCCGCTTCTCCATCCCCTCGTCGAGGCCGTTGCGGAAGCGGGTGAGGATGAACAGCGCGTAGTCGACGCCGACGCCGAGCCCGATCATGAAGGCCAGCTGCGGCGCGAACTCGGCCGTGTCGAAGACGTGGGTGAAGAGGGTGATGCCGCTGATCCCGACCCCGAGCGCGAACAGCGCGGTGATGATCGGCAGCCCCATCGCGACGACCGAGCCGAAGCTGATCAGCAGCACGACGATCGCCGCGAGCACGCCGATCATCTCCGAGCCGCCTTCTTCTTCTTCGCTCCGGACTTCCTCGACCGGGGAGCCGCCGACCTCGACCTGGAGCCCGTCGCCGCCCGCGTCCCGGGCGGTGTCCATGATCTCCTTGACTTCGTCGTCGTTCAGCTTGTCGGTGGTGACGTTGAACTGGGCGGTCGCGTAGGCGATTTCGCCGTCGTCGCTGACCGCGCCGGCGCCGCCCTGTTCGTAGGGGCTGGCGACTTCGCTGACGTGCGGAAAGCCTTCGACCTTGGTGAAGACCGCTTCCATCTCGCGCTTGACCGCCGGCGCCTCGACCCCCGATTCCGCCTTGTAGACGATCTGCACCGTGTCGCCGGCCTGCGCTGGGAAGCGGTTTTCGAGCAGGTCGAGGGCGTCCTTGGAGTCTGAGCTCGGCAGGCTGAATTCTTCGGTGAAGTCCGAACCGGCCGCGCCGGCAATCATCCCGAAGCCGATCAGGGCGACGATCCAGCCGACGATCACCGTCTTGCGGTGGCCGGTGGTCCAGGTGGCGAAACGTCTCATTGGGCTGCGCACCGTACCAATGGCTCAGGCGGCGGCGATGTGAACACCGTCACGTCGCGCCAGGGGGCTAGATTCCCCCTGGATGCCCGAACCCCAGATCGCCCGCTTCCGCCGGGTCGTCAGTTCTGCCTATGCCTCTCTGGAGGCCCGCCGCCAGGAGGTCAACGACCTCAACGTCTTCCCGGTCGCCGACGGCGACACCGGCGACAACATGGCGATGACGATGCGCGCGGTGATGGAAGAGCTCGACCGCCTCGACGGCCAGGACGTCGACGAGGTCGGCCGCACCGAGCTGGTCCAGGCGCTGGCGCGGGCGGCGCTGATGGGCGCCCGCGGCAACTCCGGCGTGATCCTCAGCCAGATCGTCCGCGGCGCCGCCGAGGAGCTCGCCAGCCGGCCCGGGGAGCTGATCGACCCGACCCTGGTCGCGGCCGCCTTCGCCCGCGCCGCCGACGCCGCTTACGACTCGGTGCGCGAGCCGGCCGAGGGGACGATGCTGACCGTCTTCCGCGAGATGGCCCACTCGCTCGCCCGCCAGCTCGCCCACCTCGAGAAGGAGAAGCAGCGGCTCGGCCCCGACGCCGGCGAAGCCGAGCAGGACGCGGTCCTCGCCGAGGTCCTCGAACGGGCGATCGAGGACGGTGAGCGCGCCGTCGCCCGCACCCCCGAGCAGCTCGAGGTGCTGCGCGAGTCCGGCGTCGTCGACGCGGGCGGCCACGGCCTGGTCCTGATCCTCGCCGGCGTCGTCGCGGCGCTGCGCGGCGACGGTGGCCTGCCCGAGGTCCCGCACCAGGAGCCGCCCCGGGGCAGCCTCCCGCACCACGAGGACAGCCGCTACCGCTACTGCACCAACTTCATCGTCTCCGGCCGTGGGCTCGGCAACCGCGAGTACCTGCCGCGCCTGGAGAAGCTCGGCGACTCGGTTCTCGTCGTCGGCGACGACGTCACCCTCAAGGTTCACGTCCATACCGACGAGCCCGAGTCCGCGGTGGCGGTCTTCGACGGGGTCGGCGAGGTGACCAACCTCGACGTCGCCGACATGCGCGAGCAGATGGCCGAGCGCGAGGCCCGCCTCGCCGCCGGCCGCACCGGCGTCGTCGCGGTCGCCGCCGGCGAGGGGATGCTGCGCCTCTTCGGCGAACTCGGCGCCCACGTGGTCCCCGGCGGCGAGACGCTCAACCCCTCGACCTACGAGCTGCTCGCCGGGATCCACAGCGTCGCCAGCGAGGAAGTGATCGTCCTGCCCAGCTCCTCGAACGTGATCATGGCGGCCGAGCGCGCCTGCGAGCTCTCCGACAAGCCGGCCCGGGTGGTGCCGGCCAAATCGCAGCAGGCGAGCCTGCTGGCCCTGGTCGAGCTCGACCCCGAAGCGGCGCTCGCCGAGAACGCCGAGCGCCTGGGCGAGGCGCTGGAGGGAGTCGCCACCGGAGGCATCGCCCCGGCGGCGCGCGACGACGCCCAGGGCCGCTTCAAGCAGGGCGACGCGGTCGGCTTCGCCGCTGGCGAGATCGTCGCCTGGGGAGGCGCCGGCTCGACCCTGACCCAGACCCTGCGGCACCTCGCCGAGGGGGCCGAGATCGTCACCGTGATCGCCGGCGAGGGGGCGCCGATCGCGCTCGAGGAGATCGACACCCACGTGCCCGACGGGGTCGAGATCGAGACCCACGAGGGGGGACAGCCGACCTGGTGGTGGCTGCTGGCCGCGCAGTAGTGCGGTCGTTCGCCGGCGCGCGCGAGCTCGACCGCAGCGAGCTGCTGGCGGCCCCGGTCCACTGGCCCCGGCCCAGCGTCCTCGAGGTCGGCCTCGGCGCGCTGAAGGGCGTCGGCCCGAAAACCGCCGAAGCCGCGGCCGCAGCGGGCCTGCGAACGGTCGGCGACCTCCTATTCCACATCCCCCGCCGCCACCGCGACCTCCGCATCCGCCAGCTCGGCGACGTGAACCCCGGCGAAACGGCCACGGTCCAGGTCGAAGTCCAGGGCAGCCAGCCCCGCCCCTTCCGCCGTGGCCGCCTCCGCATGGTCAGCGTCAAAGTAGGCGACGAAACCGGCCACGTAAGAGCCACCTGGTTCAACCAGCCGTGGGTGGCGTCGAAACTGACTCCTGGGACCGCCCTCCTCCTCACCGGCAAACGCTCGGACAAAGGCTTCGCGGTAAGCGAATGGGAGATGTCGGACGGTCCCCGACCGGACCCGTCAACCGAGGGGCTGGTCCCAATTCACTCGTCAACCGAGAACCTTCGCCGCAGTCAAATCCGCGATTGGGTTCAACAGGCAATCGGGCTGGCCCCGAACGCGCTGGAGGGACTCCCGTCCGAGATGCGCGCCCGCCGGCACCTCGCCGGAGTAGCCGACGCCCTGAAGGTGGTCCAGTTCCCGGAGTCGACCGAAGAGCTCGAGCCCGCCTACGAGCGCCTCGCCTTCGAAGAGCTCTTCCTCCACCAGGCACTTCTCGCCACCCGTAAGCGCACCCACCGCACCGCGCGCCCGGCGCCCCGCTTCGGCAAGCCCGGCGACCTCGTCGCCCGCTGGCTCGACTCGCTGCCCTTCGAGCCGACCGGCGACCAGCTCAAGGCCTTCGACGAGATCGAGGGCGACCTCGACTCCGGCGAGCCGATGCAGCGACTGCTGATGGGGGAGGTCGGCTCCGGCAAGACCGTCGTCGCCGTCTACTCGATGCTGCGGGCGCTGGAAGCCGGCCACCAGGCGGTGCTGATGGCGCCGACCGAGACGCTCGCCGAGCAGCACGCGATCACCCTCGGCAAGCTGCTCGCCGAAGAGGCGATCCCGCTGGCCTTGCTTACGGGAGCGACGCCGGCGCCGATCCGGCGCCAAGCCCTGAACCAGCTCGCCAGCGGCGAGCTGGGACTCATCTTGGGGACCCATGCGCTGATCGAGCCGACCGTCCGCTTCGCCCGCCTCGGCCTCTGCGTGGTCGACGAGCAGCACCGCTTCGGCGTCGGCCAGCGGCGGGCGCTGGACGAGAAGGGGGTGGAGGGGATGGCGCCCCACGTCCTCCACATGACCGCGACGCCGATCCCGCGGACGCTCTCGCTCACCGCCTACGGCGACCTCGACACGACCGCGCTGCACGAGCTGCCCGCCGGCCGCCAGCCGGTGACGACGCAGCTGGTCGAGGAGCACCAGCGCGGGGAAGCGTTCGAGTTCCTCCGCCGCCGCCTGCGCGAGGGCCGCCAGGCCTTCGTCGTCTGCCCGCTGGTGACCGAGTCCGAGAAACAGCCCGGCAAGGCTGCCGAGGTGGAGGCCGAGCGGCTGCGGGCGGGCGAGCTGCGCGAGTTCCGCGTCGGCCTCCTGCACGGGCAGATGGCCTCGGCCGAGAAGGCGGAGGCGATGCGGGCCTTCGCCGCCCGCGAGACCGACGTGCTGGTCTCGACCACCGTGATCGAGGTCGGGATCGACGTCGCCAACGCGACGGTGATGGTGATCGAGGGGGCCGAGCGCTTCGGCGTCTCCCAGCTGCACCAGCTGCGGGGCCGGGTCGGCCGCGGCGAGCACCCGAGTCAATGCCTCCTCTTCGCCGAAGAAGCCGGCGAGCTGGCGCGCAAACGGCTGGCGGCCGTGGCCGGGGAGGGCGACGGCTTCAAGCTGGCCGAGATCGACCTCGAACTGCGCGGCGAGGGGGAGATCCTCGGCACCCGTCAGTCCGGCCTGCCCCGCTTCGCCGTCGCCAAATTGCCCGAGGACGGTCCGCTGCTGATGGAGGCCCGCCGCGAGGTGCTGGCGCTGCTGCAGCGCCACGGCTCCCTCTCCGACCCGGCCCTCGGCCCCCTGCTCGGCGCCGCCCATCGCCGCTTCGGCACCGGCGCCGCCGACCCGATCCCCCTGTGATCGGCGTTCGTCCTTTCCCGGGCATATGACCAGGAAAGGACGAACGCCGACTAGGTTTCTTCGCAATGCGCGTGATCGCCGGAGAGCTGAAGGGGCAGCGCCTGGTTGCGCCGCGCGGCTGGAAGGTCCGCCCGACCTCCGACCGGGTCCGCGAGGCGGTCTTCTCGATTCTCGGCGACCGGGTCGAATGCGCTCGCGTCGTCGACCTCTATTGCGGCACCGGCGCCCTGGCGATCGAGGCGCTCTCGCGCGGCGCCGCCTCCGCCGTTCTCGTCGACCGCGACACCCGCCCGGCGCTCGGCAACGTCCAGCGCCTCGGCTTGGAGGAGAGAGCCGAACTGGTCCGCGCCGACGTCGGTCGCTGGCTCGCGCAGGTTTCAGCCTCCTCTGCAGCGGGAAAGTTCGACCTCGTCTTCGTCGATGCCCCTTATAGACTCGCCGACCGCGTGACCCAGGACCTCAACACCCACCTGCCGCAACTGCTCGCCGAGGGCGGTCGCGCCGTGGTCGAGAGCGGCGCCCGCCGGCCGCTGCAGGTCGACTCGCTGGAGCCGCTGCGCCAGCGCCGCTACGGCGCCGCCGACGTCACCGTCTACGGAGCCCGGTCGTGAGCGAAAGGAACGGGACGGTCGTCTGCCCGGGCAGCTACGACCCGGTCACCAACGGCCACATCGACATCATCACCAGGACCTCCCACGTCTTCGATCGCGTCGTCGTCGGCGTCGTCAACAACCCCGTCCGCAAGGCGAAGACCCTGTTCACCGCCGAGGAGCGCAAGGCGTTCATCGAGGAGGCGACCGCCGACCTGCCCAACGTCGAGGTGCAGATCTTCGCCAACCTGCTGGTCGAGTTCGCCCGCGACAACGACGCCAAGGCGATCGTCAAGGGACTGCGGGCGATCTCCGACTTCGAGTACGAGTTCGAGATGGCGCAGCTGAACCGCAAGCTCGACCCGGGGATCGAGAGCATCTACGTGATCGCCTCGCCTCACTACAGCTTCCTCTCGTCCACCGGGGTCAAGGAGATGGCAACCTTCGGCGGCAACGTCTCCGACCTCGTTCCGGCCCCGGTCGCCGCCGCTCTGGGTGACCGCCTGGGGGACAGGTAGGCTGTGCGTCAACAGTCACGTCCGCTTGGGCGGCGCGTTGCAAAAAATGGCTCGTTGAACCGCTTGCTCACCAAAATCCCCGCATACACGTAGGCTTACGACTCTTCGCATGGACGTACTGGTCCTCATAGACAAGCTCGACGATGTCGTGCACAACGCCCGTCCCGTCCCTCTGACGGATCAGGTGCGCGTGGATCGAGAGGAGATTTACGACCTCCTCGATCAGATGCGCGCCACGATCCCCGAGGAGATCAAGCAGGCGCGATGGATCGTCAAGGAGCGCCAGGAGATGCTGGCCGAGGCCAAACGCGAGGCGGAGCGGATCGTCCGCGAGGCCCGCGAGCAGCAGGCCCGCCTGATCTCCGACGAGGAGGTCACCAAGCAGGCCGAGCGCGCCGCCGACGAGATCGTCGAGGACGCCCGCACCCGCGAGCGCGAAATCCGCCTCGGTGCCGAGGACTACGCCGACGAGATCCTCAACACCCTCGAAGTGAATCTGCAGAAGTTCCTCGCCGCCGTCCAGCGCGGCCGCGACCGCCTCGCCGGTCGCGAGGAGGACCAGCCGCAGCCCGAGCTGGACCAGCAGCCCTAACGGCGAGCCGGGACGGGAATTAGTACGGCCCGGATGAGGCCGAGTGACGCTGCGCGCTACGGCCTCTCCCCGAGATCCCGCGTAGCGCCGCTACGCGGGACTCGCATCGAGTCCGTATCGCTTGGTCATCGACCTCCCCGGTCTCGTCCTAATTCCCGCCCCGGCTCGCATTGACTTTTCAATCAATAGAGGCGGTGAGTTGACTTGAGACTGCGTAACCGACATTCACCCCACCAGGGTGTGGTCAAACTCGGAAGCGCTACTCCAGTTTCAGGTCTTTCAGTGCCGACCAGCGTGGGTCGGTCGCTTCCTCGTGCTCGTGCGGGTTGTCGTTGAGGCTCTCGCCGCAGATCGGGCAGAGGCCGGCGCAGTCGGGGCGGCAGAGGATCCGGGTGGGGAGGGCGAGGATCGTCGCATCGTGGGCCCAGCGGCCGATGTCGAGCTCGTCTTCGTCGACGTAGGGGCTGCGCAGTTCCGGGTCGTCGGTCCCGGCCTGGTCGATCTCGCGCGCCTCGACCTCGAGGTCGAGCGAGCCCGGTTCCAGGCAGCGCATGCACGGGCCCTCCAGGTGGACCGGGAAGTTGAGCCGGAAGGCGAAGCCGTTGCTGGGGCGGGAGACCTCGAGCCGCACCGTCGGCGCCCAGGGCTCGGGCTTGTAGGTCTGGCCGGCGAGCTCGAAAGGCTCCAGCGCCACCGGCACTTCCAGCCGCTTGCCCTCGCCGTGGGCGAGCGAGAGCCGGGAGAGGTCGATGATCGTCTGGGGCGCTTGTGACATGCTCCCGACGAGGTTACGGAATGGGCAGATTCCACTGGAAACCAGACACCTACTCGGAGCTGATCCGCGCCGAGATCCCCCGCTACGACGAGCTGCAGGCGCAGGCGATCGCCGCGATCCCCTTCGCTCCCGAGCGGGTCCTGGAGCTGGGGATGGGCACCGGGGAAACGACCAAGCGCCTGATCGAGGCCTACCCGGACTGCTGGGTGATCGGCCTCGACTCCAGCGCCGACATGGTCTTCCGCGCCCGCGAGAACTACGACGACGTGCAGCTGGCGCGGATCGAGGACCCGCTGCCAGAGGGTCCCTGGGACCTGGTGATCGGCGTGCTCTCGATCCACCACCTGACCGGCGAGCTGAAGAAGAACCTCTTCCGCCAGGTGCGCGAACAAGCCCGCTCCTTCGTGATCGGCGACGTCGTCAAGGCCGAGACCCGGATCGCCCCGATCGACCCCGGCTACGACTTCCCGGAGAGGGCGACCGACCTGGCCGAGTGGGCTGGGGGCGAGGTGACCTGGGAAGCTGACGACCTCGCCGTGGTGCGCGCGGTGTACTGAGCCCGGACCCGCTAGCATTCCGCGACTCATGGCCGTCCCCAAGAAGCGAACTTCCAGCGCCCGCCGCGACAAGCGCCGCGCCCAGCACAAGGCCGGCAAGGCGACGATCAACAGCTGCCCGCGCTGTCACAGCCCGCGGCTGCCCCATCGCGTCTGCCCGACCTGCGGCACCTACGCCGGCCGCGAGGTCGTCTCGCACCGGATCAAAGATCCGACCGTAGACAGCGCCGACTCCGCCTAGCGGTGGCGCGCCGGCGCGCGGTCACGGTCGCCCTCGACGGCTACGGAGCGGAGCAGGGGTTCGAGGTCCTCGCCGAGGGCGCCCGCCTGGCTGCCGCCGACGGCATCGGCGTGCGCGTCTTCGGCCCGCAGCGCGCCCTCGGGCTCGACGGGGTCGAGGGGATCGAGGTCGTCCAGACCGCCGAGCACATCGGCAACGACGAGGAGCCCGTTCCGGCGGTCCGCACCAAGAAGGAGGCCTCGGTCGTCCGCGCCGCCCGCGACGTCTCCGAGGGCGACTCCGCGGCGATGGTCAGCTGCGGCTCTACCGGGGCGACGATGGCCGCCGCCACCTTCGGCCTGCACCGCCTCAAGGGCGTCAAACGCCCGGCGCTCGCGGTCCAGCTCCCGGTCCCTGGCAAACCGGTCCTCTTCCTCGACGTCGGCGCCAACGTCGAGGTCCGCGCCCAGCACCTGGTCCAGTTCGCCTTCCTCGGCTCGGCCTTCAGCTCGGCGGTGCTGGACGTGAAAGACCCCTCGGTCGGCCTGCTGACCGTCGGCGAGGAGTCGGGCAAGGGACGCGAGGAGGTGGTCGAGGCGCATCGTCTGCTCAGCGAGGCGCCGGGGATCCGCTTCGCCGGCAACGTCGAGGGCCGCGACCTCCCCGCCGCCAGGACCGACGTCGTCGTCACCGACGGCTTCACCGGCAACGTCTCGCTGAAGCTGCTGGAGGGCACGGCCAAGACCGTCGCCGCCGCGGTCGGCGACGCCGCCCGCTCCAACCCGATGGCGGCTGCCGGCGGCCTGCTGCTGAAGCCGGCGCTGAACGGCCTGCGCCGCGAGCTGCACCCCGACACCACCGGCGGCGCGATCCTCCTCGGCCTACGCGGCATCGCGATCGTTGGGCACGGCAGCTCCGGCGCCGAGGGGATCGCCAACGCCGTCCGCCTCGCCGCCCGCTGCGTCGAGGTCGACGCGGTTGGCCGTACGGCGGCCCTGATAAACAACGCAAAGCAATGACCCGCGACGAAGTCCTCACCTTGGTCCGCGAGCATCTCGCCGAGGAGCTCGAGATCGAGATCGAGAAGATCGACGAAGGAACCCGCTTCAAGGAGGACCTCGACGCCGACTCGCTCGACCTCTACGAGCTGGTGATGGAGCTTGAAGACCGCTACGGCGTGACCGTCAGCGAGGAGCAGGCCACCCACATCAAGACGGTCGGCGACGCGGTCGGGTTCGTGCTCGAGCACGCCCCGGCCTGAGGTTTGGCGCCAGAGCCCGACTCGCCGGTCGCCGCGCTGAAAGCGCTGATCGACGAGCTGCCCGGGGACCTGCGCCGGCAGGCGCTGACCCACTCATCCTGGACCGAGCGCCGGGCCGACTCCTTCGAGCGCCTCGCCTTCCTCGGCGACAGCGTGCTCGGCCTCGCCGTCGCCACCCGCGTCTACGAGAGCTTCCCGAAGCTGGCCGCTGGCGGTCTCACCAAGGTCCACAACCAGGCGGTCAGCGGCGTCTCCTGCGCCGAGATCGGCACCCAGCTCGGGGTGCCGGAGATGCTGCGCGGCAACGAGCCGGAGGAGATGATCGGCGCGATCCCGGCCGAGATCCTGCTCGACGGCGGCCGGCCGCTGCCGGAGGCGACCGAGGCGCTGATCGGCGCCTGTTACGTCGCCTTCGGTTTCGAGCGCACCGCCGCGGGGGTGGCCGAGGCGTTCGCGCCCCGGATCGAGTTGGCGGCCGAGACCCGGATCGACTTCAAGTCCGCTTTGCAGGAGCTTTTGGCCCGGCGCGGGGCGCGCGTAACCTACGAGGTGATCGCGGCGACGGGCCCCCCGCACCGGCGAACCTTCGAGGTGGCCGCGATCGTCGACTCCAAGCGCGTCGGGACGGGTGAGGGGCGGAGCAAGAAGGCGGCCGAGCAGATCGCAGCCGAGGAGGCTTTGACGCATCTTGGGGGTTAATCGAGCCAGTGTCGCGTCCGGAGTGACCGGGAGCCTTGAGGGGATGCGAGGAGCGCGCGCGTGTATCTGAAGTCGATCTCGATGAAGGGCTTCAAGTCCTTCCCGGAGCGGACGACGCTGGAGTTCTCCCCCGGGGTGAGCGTGATCGTCGGCCCCAACGGCTCGGGCAAGAGCAACATCACCGACGCCGTCCTCTGGGCGCTCGGCGAGCAGAGCCCAGGGGCTATCCGCGGCGCCTCGATGCAGGACGTGATCTCCGCCGGCGGCAAGGGGATCGGCCAGCGCCGCGCCGCCGAGGTCGAGGTGACGATCGACAACTCCGACGGCCGCGCCGCCACCGAGTTCTCCGAGATCGCGGTCGAGCGGCGCCTCGACCGCTCCGGCGACAGCGGTTACCGGCTGAACGGGGCCCGCTGCCGCCTCACCGACGTCACCGACGTCCTCTCCGACACCAACCTCGGTCGCGAGATGCACTCGGTGATCAGCCAGGGCCGGGTCGAGACGATCATCCACTCGAAACCGCGCGAGCGGCGGCTGCTGATCGAGGAGGCCGCCGGGCTCGGCAAGCACCGCAAGCGGCGGCGCCGGGCCGAGCTGAAGCTGCGCTCTGCCCGCGACAACCTCGACCGGGCTCTCGACGTCGAGCGCGAGGCGCGGGCGCGGCTGCGGCCGCTGAAGCGCCAGGCGCAGGCCGCCGAGCTGGGGGCGCGGATCGAGCGCGAGGAGCTGGGCCTGCGGGCGCAGCTGGTCTCCGAGGAGCTGCGCTTCGGCGCCGACCGGGCCGCGGCGGCGGAGAAGGCCGCGGCGAAGGCCCGCGGCGTGCGCGGGAAATTGGAGGAGCAGCTGGCCGAGGTGGCGAAACGCCGCGCCGCGGCCGAGGAGCGCTTCGCCGCCCGCGACCGCGAGCGGACCCAGGCCTGGGGCCTGCTGACCAAGCTGCGCGGCGAGCAGGAGAAGGTCGCCGTCCGCGTCAACAGCCTCTCGGGCCGCGAGGCGGAGCTGGAGGCGGGCCTGGAGCGGTTACGCAACGAACTCGGGCCGCTGACCCTCGAAGTCGGCGACGGCGCCGCCCCCGGCGAGCGGGCGAAGAAGCTCGAAGAGGAGCTGGGCGAGATCGGCGCCGGTCTGCGCACCGCCGCCGAGGGCTTCGAGGTCGCCCGCTCCGCCGACGCCGCCGAGGCGGCGCGCGAGGCGGCGCTAGGCGACGTCCGCGCCGGCACCGAGCGCGCCTCCCGCCACGCCCGCCGGGCCGAGGGCCTGCTGGGCGAGCGCCACCGCGAGGCGCTGCGCGCCCGGGTCGCTGCCGGCGAGGCGCTGCTCGACGACGTCCGCTCCGCCCGCGCCGCGGCCGAGGCCGCCGGGGCGGCGATCCGCGGCCGCGTCGACGCGATCGAGCGCAAGGTCGTCGGCGGCGAGGACGATGGCGACGCGATCGCCGAAGAGCTGCGGGCCTGCTCGCGGCAGGAGTTCGAGCTGCAGGCGCAGATGAAGGAGACCTCCGACGAGCTGACCCGAGCCGAGGTCGAGGCCGCCCACCTCGGCGACCGCCGGGCCGAGGCCGAGCGCGAGCTGGCCTCGATCGCCGAGCGGCTCGGCGAGGAGATCCCGCCCGCCGAGGAGGCGCTGAGCGAGGAGGCGCGGGCGGAGATCGATCGCAAGCTGGAGAGGCTGGAGCGGCGGCGGGCCCAGATCGGGCCGGTCAACCCGCTGGCCGAGCAGGAGTACGACGAGGCTCGCGAGCACGTCGAGGCCCTGCAGACCCAGCGCGAGGACATCGAGCGCTCGATGCGGGAGCTGGAGTCGCTGATCCGCGACATCGACGGCGAGATCGAGCGCGCTTTCGAGGAGACCTTCGACGCGACCGCAAAGAACTTCGAGGAGATGGTCGAGCACCTCTTCCCGGGCGGTCGCGGGCGTCTGCGCCGGGTCAGCCTGCGACCGGTGCGCGACGAGGAGCGCCCGGCCGGGGAGCAGGAGGCGCCGAGCGACGCCGAGCCGGAGCCCGAGGAGGAAGAAGAGCGCGAGGAGCTCGGGGTCGAGATCGAGGTCACCCCGGCCGGCAAGTCGACGCGGAAACTGTCGCTGCTGTCGGGTGGCGAGAAGTCGCTGGTCGCCCTGGCCTTCGTCTTCGCCGTCTTCCTCGCCCGGCCGTGCCCCTTCTACATCCTCGACGAGGTCGAGGCCGCCCTCGACGACGCCAACATCGACCGCTTCCTGCAGCTGATCCGCCGCTTCTCCGACCGCGCCCAGTTCGTCATCGTCACCCACCAGAAAAGGACGATGGACGCCGCCGACGTCCTCTACGGGGTCAGCATGGGAGGCGACGGCGTGACCAAGGTGGTCTCCCGGCGCCTGCCGCGCGAAGTCGGCGAGGACGCCGAGGACGAGGGCGAAGCCGGCGGCGGCACGCTCTCCGCCGTCGCCTAGCGCTCGCTACCTTTCCTCGCCATGGCTACGAGCTGGCAGGAGATCGTTGACCTTGGGACTCGGAGCCCCTCGGCTGTCGCTACGGCAGAGGAAGAGGCGCCTGAGCAGCGCCGTGGTGTCTTCCGTCGCCTGAAAGAGAGCCTCTCGAAAAGCCGCCAGGCGCTGCAGGAGGAGATCTCGGCCAGCCTCTTCGACCGGATCGACGACGAGACCTGGGAGCTGCTGGAGGAGGCGCTGATCCTCGCCGACGTCGGCGCTCCGACCACGGCCGCGGTCGTGGAGAAGCTCGAGCACGAGGTCGAGTCCGGCGCGGTCCCCGCCGACGGGGTCGCGGTCCGCGACCGGCTGATCGAGATGCTCGCCGAGGTCGCCTCCACCGGCCGCGCCCCGATCGACCTCTCCGCCGAGCCGGCGATCCTGATGATGGTCGGTGTCAACGGCACCGGCAAGACGACGACGATCGGCAAGATCGCCTGGCATTTGAGCAAGGAGATGGGGCTGAGCGTGGTGATGGCCGCCGCCGACACCTACCGCGCCGCCGCCGCCGAGCAGCTCGAAACCTGGGCCGAGCGGGCGGGCGCCGAGCTGGTCCGCGGCCAGGAGGGCTCCGACCCCGGCGCCGTCGCCTACGACGCGATCAACGCCGCCCGCGCCCGCGGCGCCGACGTGGTCATCGTCGACACCGCCGGCCGGCTCCACACCCAGACCAACCTGATGGACGAGCTGACCAAGGTCCGCCGGGTGATCGAGAAGCAGATCCCCGATGCCCCGCACGAGACGCTGATCTCGATCGACGCCACCACCGGCCAGAACGGCCTCCGCCAGGCGAAGATCTTCTCCGAAGCGGTCGCAGTCGACGGCGTCGTCCTGACCAAGCTCGACGGCACCGCCAAGGGCGGCATCGCCCTGGCGATCGCCTCCGACCTGGGCATCCCCGTGAAGCTGATCGGCGTCGGCGAGACGCTCGAGGACCTGCGCCCCTTCGACCCCGCCGACTACGCCAAAGCCCTGCTCGCCGAGTAGCTCCGCGCCGACTCTCTAAGCTGCTCGGACATGTTCGACCAGCTCTCCGAACGCCTGCAGTCGACCCTCTCGGAGGTCCGCTCGCGCGGCAAACTGAGCGAGTCCGACGTCGACTCGGCGATGCGCGAGATCCGCCTCGCCCTGCTCGAGGCCGACGTCAACTTCAAAGTCGTCAAAAGCTTCACCAAGACGCTGAAGGAGCGCTGCCTCGGCTCCGACGTGCTGGAGAGCCTCGACCCCGGCCAGCAGGTGGTGAAGATCGTCAACGAGGAGCTCGCCGGCCTGATGGGCGGCACCGGCTCAGAGTTGGCGATGGCCTCCAGCGGCCCGACCGTGATCCTGATGGCCGGCCTGCAGGGCTCCGGCAAGACGACCGCCTGCGCCAAGCTCGCCCAGTTCTTCGGCAAGCAGGGCAAGGACGTGGCGCTCGCCGCCTGCGACGTCTACCGCCCGGCCGCGGTCGAGCAGCTGGTGACGATGGGCAAGCGGGCCGGCGCTCACGTCTACGAGCGCGGCACCGAGGCCGACCCGGTCGATATCGCCACCTGGGCGCTGGACGAAGCCCGGGCCGAGCGCCGCGACGTGCTGATCGTCGACACCGCCGGCCGTCTCCACGTCGACCAGGATCTGATGGCCGAGCTGGGCCGGATCCGCAAACAGACCAAGCCCCACGACGTCCTCCTCGTCGTCGACGCGATGACCGGCCAGGACGCGGTCGGGGTCGCCGAATCCTTCGCCGAGGTGGCCGAGTTCGACGGCGTGGTGATGACCAAGCTCGACGGCGACGCCCGCGGGGGCGCCGCCCTGTCGGTCAAAGCGGTGACCGGCAAGCCGATTCTCTTCGCCTCGACCGGCGAGAAGATCGAGGACTTCGACAAGTTCCATCCCGACCGCATGGCGCAGCGGATCCTCGGCATGGGCGACGTGCTCAGCCTGATCGAGAAAGCCGAGCAGCAGGTCGACGAGAAGGAAGCCGAGGAGATGCAGGAGAAAATGCGTCGCGACCAGTTCGGTCTCGACGACTTTCTCACCCAGATGAAGCAGGTCCGCAAAATGGGCCCGCTGAGCGGGATCCTCGGGATGCTGCCGGGGATGGGGGCGTTGAAGCAGCTGAAGAACGCGCCGCTGGACGAAGGCGAGCTCGACCGGGTGGAGGCGATCATCCTCTCGATGACGCCCCATGAGAGGCGCAACCCGGGGCTGATCAACGGCTCGCGCCGCAAACGGATCGCCAGCGGCTCCGGCACCAAGGTGCAGAACGTCAACCAGCTGGTCAAACAGTTCGATCAGATGAAAGTGCTGATGAAATCGATGGCCAACGGGCAGGCGCCGACGCCGCAGCAGATGGCCAAGCTGGCGAGCGGCGGGCAGCGCGCGCCGCGCCCCAAGGCGCGAAGACGCTAATCTGCCCGGCCCTATGGCAGTCCGAATCCGACTTAGGCGTGTGGGTTCCAAGAAGAACCCGATCTGGCGCATCGTCGTCGCCGACAAACGTTCCCCCCGCGACGGGCGGACGATCGAGACGATCGGCCAGTACAACCCGCAGACGGAGCCCTCGACGATCAACATCGACGAGGAGCGCGCGAAGCACTGGCTCGAGCACGGCGCCCAGCCGTCGGAGACGGTGGCGACCCTGCTGCGCACCAAGGGCATCAAAGCCTCCGGCAGCTAGCCGGTTCCGGGATGACGGAGCTGCTCGAGTTTCTCGTCAAGGCCCTCGTCGAGGACCCGGAGGCGGTCGTGGTCGAGGAGCTGGAGGAGGACGGCGACCTCGTCTACGAGATCAGCGTCGCCGACGGCGACCTCGGCCGGGTGATCGGCAAAGGCGGCCGCATCGCCAACGCGATCCGGACGATCGCCAAGGCCGCCGCGGTGCGGATCGACCGCCGCGTGATCGTCGACATCCTCGACTGAGAGGCCCGGCGGCCCGGTGCGGCTCGACGTCTTCACCCTCTTCCCGCAGGCTTTCGACTGGTTTCAGACCCAGCGCTCGGTCCAGAACGCGCTGCGCGAAGGCAACGAGTTCCGGCTCTTCGACTACCGGGACTCGACCCCGCTGAACGACGGGCGGGTCGACGACTCGCCCTACGGCGGCGGCGCTGGGATGGTGCTGCGGGTCGACGTCGTCGACACGGCGCTTCGGGCCGCCTACGGCGAGGGGCCGCGGCCGCGGATTGTCCTGCTCTCGCCGACCGGGCCGCTGCTGAGCGACGAGATCGCCGACGAGCTGGTCGCCGAGCCCCACGTCGCCCTGCTCTGCGGCCGCTACGAGGGCTTCGACGACCGCGTCCACCAGCATCTGGCCGACGATGAGCTCTCGATCGGCCGCTACGTCCTCGCCGGCGGCGAGCTGCCGGCGATGGTTGTCTCCGACGTTCTGATGCGCAAGCTCCCCGGTGCCCTCGGCCACGAGGACTCGGCCGTCGAGGAGTCCTTCAGCCACGCGCTGGAGGGGATGCCCGAGTACCCGCATTTCACCCGCCCGCCGAGCTATCGCGACTGGGACGTTCCCGAGGTCCTGCTCTCCGGCGACCACGGCAAGGTGCGCGAGTGGCGGCTGGAGCAGAGCCGCCGCCGGGCGGAGCAGTTCGAAAAAGACGCGGAATAGCTACCATTCCGCGACCGCGCGGTTCCCACACCTGGGTCCCGGCGGTTTTTTCTCGCAGCGATCCTTCTTATGAGCTCTGTAATCGACAGCATCGAGCGCGCCCAGCTGAGGCAGGGCCTGCCCAAATTCGCGCCTGGCGACCGTGTCCGCGTCCACTTCCAGGTGGTCGAGGGCAATCGCAAACGCACCCAGGTCTTCGAGGGCGTCGTCCTCAAGCGCCAGGGCTCGGGCGTGCGCGAGACCTTCACCGTGCGCAAGCAGTCGTTCGGGGTCGGCGTCGAGCGGACGTTCCCCCTGCACTCGCCCAAGATCGAGAAACTCGAGGTGGCGGCGCGCGGGGCCGTGCGGCGGGCCAAGCTCTACTACCTGCGCGGCCGGATCGGCAAGGCCGCCCGCGTCGCCGAGCGGCGCTGGGGGATCGACGACGACGTCGTCGCGGTCGCCGGCCCCGATGGCGAGTCCGGCGCGGTCGACGCCGAGGGCGTTAGCCAGGAGGAGGTCGTGCCGGTCGAGCCCGAGGAGGCGCCGGAGGCCGCTGCCGAGGAGACGGCCGAGCCCGAGGCTGCGGCCGAGACGGAGGCGGAGACGGACGCGGATGCGCCCGAGGCGGGGGAGACCGAGGACAGTTCAGCGCCCGAGGATGCCGAGGACGAGGCGCCGGCGGAGGCCGGCGACTCCGACGAGGACTCGAAGGCCTGAACCCGAAACTCCCGAAGCCGAAGAGTAAAGGCGGCGGGCTCCTAGAGTTGGTCGTCATCGTTGCGCTGGCCCTGGGGCTGGCGCTGGCGATCCAGGCGTGGATCATCAAGCCGTACCAGATCCCTTCCGAATCGATGGAGCCGACGCTCGACGTCGGCCAGCGGGTCCTCGTCAACCGCTTCGTCTACCACTTCAAGGATCCGAAGATCGGCGACGTCGTCGTCTTCCATCCGCCCGTCGGCGCCGACAACGGCACCGAATGCGGGGTCATGCCGAAAGCCGGCGAAGCCTGCCCCGAGCCCACCCCGGAGCGCTCGGACCAGAACTTCATCAAGCGGATCGTCGCCGGGCCCGGGGACGAACTCTCGGTCCGCAACGGCCATCCCGTCGTCAACGGGGTCGAGAAGACCGACGAGCCCTACATCATCCCCTGCGGCAGCGCCGAAGCCTGCAACAAGCCGAAGACGATCACCATCCCGCCCGACATGTACTTCATGATGGGGGACAACCGTGGGGCAAGCGACGACAGCCGCTTCTGGGGACCCGTCCCCAAGGACTGGATCATCGGTGAGGCCTTTGCCACCTACTGGCCCCCAAACCGCATCGGCGGGCTTTAAGAGTCCACGGATGGGTCCCCCGCGCACGTCTGGCGACGGCGGACACACTGCGCGGGGCGGCGTCCTCAGTCGGCCAAATAGCCTCCGGCTATTCAGCCTCCCTGCGTCCTTGCCCCGCTTGGTCCGGCGCTCGCCAGCCGCACACGCGGGACCCATCCGTGGACTCTAAGCCGGGCAAGACCCACCGGCGGCGGCTGGCCCGCAGCCGGCGCCTGTTCGCCTTCGACCGCGGGTTGCAGAGCCGCTTCGTCGCCGGCACCGACGAGGCCGGCCGCGGCTGCCTGGCAGGGCCGCTGGTCGCCGCCGCGGTGCTGCTCGACTACGAGCGGCTCTCGGTCTCCGACCGCCGCGCCCTGAGCGGCCTGCACGATTCAAAGCAGATGACCGAGGAACGGCGGCTGGAGATGTACCCCTGCGTGCTGCGGGCGGCGGAGCGGGTCAGCGTCGTGGTTCGCTCGCCGGCGGGGATCGACCGCCGGGGCCTGCACGTGACCAACATCGAAGCCCTCGCCCAGGCGCTGGAGCGACTGGCGCCGAGCGAGGAGACGATCTGCCTGGTCGACGGCTTCCGCCTGCCGACCTGCCGGGTCCCGCACCGGCACGTGATCCAGGGCGACGGGACGAGCGCCGCGATCGCCGCCGCCTCGGTCGTCGCCAAGGTCACCCGCGACCGCTACATGCGCGACGTCGCCGCCCAGCACCCCGGTTGGGGCTTCGACGAGCACGTCGGCTACTCGACCCCCGAGCACCGCCAGGCGATCGAGGAGATCGGCATCTCGCCGCTGCACCGGCGCTCGTTCCAGAGCGTGGCCTACTCGCAGCTCGAGCTCGGCTGACCTCAATTAGAAAGCGCCTTTGACGTAATCGACGTGGACCGCGCGGCCGGCGCGGTCGAGGGTGACGCCGACGGCGTCGAAGCGGATCCCGTCATAGGGCGGCTGGTTGCGGCGCTCCGCCATCCAGGCGGTGGCGAGGCGGCGGACGCGCTGCTGCTTGCGAAAGTCGATCGAGAGGATCGGGCGCTCGGGGCCGAAGCGGGTGCCCTGCCGCGCGCCCTTGACCTCGACGAAGACGAGGGTGCGACCCTCGCGGGCGACGATGTCGAGCTCGCCGTGGCGGGTGCGGGCATTCCGCTCGACGATCTCCCAGCCGGCGGCGGCGAGGCGGCGGGCGACGTAGTCCTCGGCGATGGCGCCGGTTCGCCGGCGCGGGTCGGTCATCTCGATCCAAGTGCTGGCGTGCGGAAACTCGCCCCCAAGCTGGCTCAGAGAATTTCCAAACTGCGCGTAACGCGTGCGCCGAGGCCCCCTAGCGTGGCGTCCGTGCTCGCCACCGCCCGCACCTTCACCCTCGACGGCATCTCCGCCCGCCCCGTGCGGGTCGAGGTCGACGTTCACCGCGGCCTGCCGAACTTCACCATCGTCGGGCTGCCCGACGCGGCGGTGCGCGAGGCGCGCGAGCGGGTGCGGGCGGCGCTGGTCAACTGCGGCTTCGAGTTTCCGCTGCGCCGGATCGTCGTCAACCTGGCGCCGGCCAGCCTGCGCAAGGCCGGCCCGGGGATGGACCTGGCGATCGCCGCCGGGCTGCTGAGCGCCTCCGGGCAGCTGGAGTGGGAGCGTCTGGCGCAGGTGGCGCTGGCCGGGGAGTTGGCACTCGATGGCGCGACCCGGCCGGTGCAGGGGGCGCTGGCGATGGCCGAGGCCGCCCGCGAGAGCGGCGCGGAGGCAATCGTGCTGCCGGCGGAGAACGCCGCCGAGGCGGCGCTGGCGGAGGGGATCGGCGTGGTCGGGATCGAGGCGCTGGGGCAGCTGCCGGCGCTGGTGGCGGGAGAGTGGGATCCGCCCCGGCCGGAGCCGCTGCCGCTGCGCCTCGATCCAGCGCCGGGCGCCCCCGACCTCGCCGACCTCCGCGGCCAGCCGCACCTGCGCCACGCGCTCGAGGTGGCGGCGGCGGGCGGTCACAGCCTGCTGATGGTCGGGCCGCCCGGCGCCGGCAAGTCCCTGGCGGCGAGCCGGCTTCCCTCAATCCTGCCGCCGCTGGCGTTGGTCGAGGCGCTGGAGGTGGCGCGGGTCGCCAGCGCCTGCGGCCGCCTCGACGCTCTGCCCGGCGGCAGGCCCTTCCGGGCGCCGCACCACACGATCAGCGCCGCCGGCCTGATCGGCGGCGGCTCGCCGCCGCGAGCGGGGGAGGCGACCCTGGCGGACCGGGGCGTGCTCTTTCTCGACGAGCTCTGTGAGTTCCGCCGCGACGCCCTGGAGGCGCTGCGGGCGCCGCTGGAGACCGGCGAGGTCTCGATCGCCCGAGCCGGCGGCCGCCTCAGCCTGCCCTGCCGCTTCATGCTGATCGCCGCCGCCAATCCCTGTCCCTGCGGCAGGGGCGAAACCGATCCGGACTGCACCTGCGCGCCCTACGACGTGCGGCGCTACCAGGGCAAGCTGAGCGGCGCCCTCGCCGACCGGATCGACCTGCTCGCGGCGGTGCGCCAGCCGAGCGCGGCGGAGATCGGCGGGGCTCCGGGGGAGGCGTCGGCGGCGGTGCGGGAGCGGGTCTGTGCCGCCCGAGAGCGGCAGGAGTGGCGGCTCGGTCCCGGACGGTGCAATGCCGAGATGACGCCGGCAGAGGCTCGCGCCTGCGCCCTGAGTGGCGAGGCGGCGACGCTGCTGGCGGACCTCTACGCGCGGCAGCGGCTCAGCGGCAGGGCTCACGATCGGGTGCTGCGCCTGGCGCAGACGCTGACCGACCTCGCCGGGGCGGAGGCGATCGGCGAGGAGCAGATGGCCCAGGCCCTGCAGATGCGGAGGCGGGACAATGGTTGAACACCGCGCCTGCGTCGATTGCCTGCGCCGAGCCTGGCTGCTGGCGGACCTGGGCCCCTACGTCGAGCGAATCGCCACCGGCGAGGTCGGCTCGCGCTCGCCGGAACTGCTGCGGCTCTCGAACGAGGAGCTGGTCGAGGTGGCGGCGCCGAAAGTGGCCGGCCAGCTGCTGGCCCGCACCGCGGCGCTGTCCGAAGCCCGGCTGAGCGAAGCGCTCGAGCAGGCGGGCTGCTGGGCCTGCTGCCGCCACACCGACGTCTATCCGGCTTCGCTGCGCGATGCCGCCGACGCTCCTTGGGCGCTGGTCGGCCGCGGCAGCCCGCGGCTGCTCGACCGGATCGAGCCGTTCGAAACGGTGACGATCGTCGGCGCCCGCCGCGCCACCTCCTACGGGCGCGAGATCGCCCGTGAGCTGGGAAGGGAACTGGCGGCGGCAGGCATGATCGTGGTCAGCGGCCTCGCCTTCGGGATTGACGGCTGCGCCCACCGCGGCGCCCTCGACGCCGGCCGCACGATCGCCGTCCTCGGCTGTGGTCCCGACGTCGCCTACCCCAACAGCCACCGCTCGCTCTGGCGCCGGATCTGCGAGCAGGGCCTGGTCATCTCGGAGCTGCCGCCGGGCGCGACGCCCTGGCGCTGGACCTTTCCAGCCCGCAACCGGATCATGGCGGCGCTGGCGGGGATGACCGTGGTCGTTGAGGCGGCCTCCCGATCGGGCTCGCTGATCACCACCGACCTCGCCGCCGACCTGGGCCGCGACCTCGGCGCCGTCCCGGGACCCGTCACCTCCCGAGCCTCCGCCGGCCCCAACGGCCTCCTGGCCGCCGGGGCCCACGTGATCCGCGACGCCCAGGACGTCCTCGACGCCATGCTCGGCCCCGGCCGTCGCCGGATCGAGCACAGCGGCCCGTCGCTCGGCTCAGAGCTGGAGACCGTCCTCGCCGCGGTCGAGGCGGGGGAAGTCACCTGCGACGGGGTGGCCGCCGTGACCGGCCTCTCCGGCCCGGCCGCGGCCGCCGCCCTCGCTCGCCTCGAACTGCTCGGCTATCTCGACTGTTCGAGCGTTGGGATTTACACCCGAACGCTGCTGCCGTCCCCGACCGGATCGTCTCTCTAGGCTCCGACGCCATGGCTCGAAACAAACCACCAGTCGTCCTCTCGATCGCCGGCTCGGACTCCGGCGGCGGGGCCGGGATTCAGGCCGATCTGAAGGCGTTTGCCCGCTGCGGAGTGCATGGGACGACCGCGATCACCGCGATCACGGCGCAGAACACCCGCGGTGTCGAAATGGTCGAGTTGGTCTCGCCGCAGGCTGTCTTCGCCCAGATCCTGGCTATCGCCGAAGACATGGGGGCGGACGCGATCAAGATCGGGATGATCGGTTCCGCGGCGATCATCGACGCGGTCGCGGTCGCTCTCACCTACATGGGAGTCCAGCACGCGCCAGTCGTGATCGACCCGGTGATGGTCGCCGAGAGCGGCGCCGTCCTCCTGGACGACGAGACCAGGCAGGCGCTCGCAGAGGTTCTGCTTCCCGTTTGTACGGTCGTCACGCCGAACATCCCAGAGGCTCGAGTGCTGACGGGGCTGGGGGAGGATGCGAGCCAGGAGGATCTGGCGCGGGGCGTGCTGGCCCTCGGGCCGAAGGTGCTGGGCCCGCATGCGCCCGGGCCGCAGGCGGTTGTGGTAACCGGAGGTCACAGCAAAGCGATGCTCGACCTCTTCTTCGACGGTGAGCGGGTGGTCGAGATCCCCGGCGAGCGTCATCCCGACGGCGCCGCGCACGGCTCGGGCTGCACCCACTCCTCGGCGCTCGCCGCCTACCTCGCGCGCGGCGAGGAGCCGCTGGAGGCGGCGCGGAAGGCTCGCGAGGTCGCCTCCGAGGCGGTCGGCAACGGCCTGCGCGGGATCGGCTCGGGCCCGGGGCCGGTGGACGTCCTCGGTATCGACTGAGCATTTCCACCGGCTCGATTCCCCAAAAGCGGCATCCGCCGCCTCTGCGCGCTCAGTAGATTCCGGTCCATGAGCACCAAAGGCGACACCGCGACCAAGCTGCCCCGTCCCCGCTCGGCGACCGTCTTCGACGGCCCCGACCGCGCCCACTCGCGCGCCTATATGAAGGGGATCGGGTTCGACGACGACGCGCTCAGCCGGCCGACGATCGGGATCGCCAACACCTGGACCGAGGCGATGCCCTGCAACTTCCACCTCCGCGGCCTCGCCGAGCACGTCAAGGCGGGCGTTCGGGCCGCCGGCGGCACGCCGATGGAGTTCAACACCGTCGCCGTCTCCGACGGGGTGACGATGGGCACCCAGGGGATGAAGGCCTCGCTGGTCAGCCGCGAGGTGATCGCCGACTCGATCGAGCTGATGGCCCGCGGCTACCAGTTCGACGCGATCGTCGCCCTCTGCGCCTGCGACAAGACGATCCCGGGCTGCGCGATGGCGCTGGCCCGGCTCGACGTGCCCTCGGTCCTGCTCTACGGCGGTTCGATTGCCCCCGGCCACTGGCACGGCCGCGACGTCACCATCCTCGACATCTTCGAGGCGATCGGCGCCCACAACGCCGGCGACATGAGCGACCAGGAACTGCACGAGCTGGAGGGCGTGGCAAGCCCCGGCGCCGGTGCCTGCGGCGGCCAGTTCACCGCCAACACGATGGCCTGCGCCTTCGAGGCGCTGGGGATCAGCGCCGGCGGCTCGGCGATGGTCCCGGCCGAAGACGACGACAAGCAGACCGTCGCGGAGAAAATCGGCGAGCTGGTGATCAACGTCCTGGTCGAGGACCTGCGGCCGAGCAAGATCGTCACCCGCGAGTCGCTCGAAAACGCGATCGCCTGCGTCTGCGCCTCCGGTGGCTCGACCAACGCGGTCCTGCACATGATCGCCTTGGCCCACGAGGTCGGGGTCGAGCTGACGATGGACGACTTCGAGCGGATCTCCCGCCAGACGCCGCTCTTCGCTGACCTCAAGCCGGGCGGTCGCTTCGTCGCCACCGACCTCTACGCGGCCGGCGGCGTGCCGGTGATCCTCAAGCGCCTCGCCAAAGCCGGGATCCTGCACGGAGAGGCGATCACCGTCACCGGCAAGACGATCGGCGAGGAAGCCGCGGCCGCCTCCGAGGCGCCGGATCAGGAAGTCGTGCGCTCCGTCGAGGACCCGCTCAAGCCCGAAGGCGGGCTGGCGATCCTGCGCGGCAACCTCGCGCCGGAAGGAGCGGTGGTCAAGGTCGCCGGCACCGAGCGCCGCCGGCAGACCGGCCCGGCCCGCGTCTTCGAGACCGAAGAGGATTGCTTCCGCGCCGTCAAGGACCAGCAGATCAATCCGGGCGACGTCGTCGTAATCCGCAACGAGGGCCCGGTCGGCGGGCCCGGCATGCGCGAGATGCTGCAGGTGACCGCGGCGATCGTCGGCGAGGGCCTGGGCGAGAGCGTGGCGATGGTCACCGACGGCCGCTTCTCCGGCGCCACCCGCGGGCTGATGATCGGCCACGTCGCCCCCGAGGCGGCGACGGGCGGCCCGATCGCCGCCGTCCGCGAGGGCGACGAGATCACCGTCGACATCGACAACCGCAGCCTCAGCGTCGCCCTCTCCGACGAGGAGATCGCCAAGCGCGTCGCCGAGTACGAGTCGCCGAAGTCGCCCTTCGGCCGCGGCGTGATGGGCAAGTACGCGGCGACGGTCTCGTCGGCCGCGAAGGGCGCGATTACCGGCTAGCCGACCGCGGTGTCTTGCGCCGCCCGCAGCGGCTGGGAGGACTCGATGAACTGCTCGACGAGCGGGTTCCACCGTCCCGGGCGCTCGAGCATCGGCAGATGGCCGGTGCGCTCGAAGAGCTCCAGGCGCGATTCCGGAATCAGCCGGTGGTACCCGAGGGCGGCTTCGACCGGGACGATCTGGTCGTTCAGCCCCCAGGTGATCAGGGTCGGGATTTCGATCTCCGGCAGGCGCTCGCGGGTGTCGTAGCCCCAGATCGCGGTCAGCGCGTCGGAGAAGCCAGGCGCCTGCAGCCCCGGCCGCACCTGCTCGGCGAGCAGCTCCGGCCGCAGCCTGTTGGGATTGCGGAAGACCCGGCCGAAGGCGAGCTTGCGGCCACGCGGCCTGGTCCAATAGGAGCGCCGTTCGCCGCTCATCATCGGAATCGCCGCCTTGAAGATGCGGGCGGCGGCGTCGAGCGACTTGCCGTCCCACTCGGCGAAGCTGATGCCGGCGGCGGAGATCAGCACCAGGCGGTCGAAGCGCTCGGGCTCCTCGATCACCGCCTCGGTGGAGATGAAGCCGCCCATCGAGTTGCCGACCAGGGCCGCGACCTTGTCGATCCCCAGCCGCTCGCAGAAGTCGTGGATCAGCCGGCCGTAGTTGGCCATCGTGATCTCCCAGGTCGGCATCGGGCTGTCGCCGAACCCGGGGAGGTCGATGGCGATCGCCCGGTGGGTGCGGCCGAAGTAGGGGAGGTTCTCGAGCCAGTTCCGCCAGCAGCCGGCGATCCCGTGGACGAAGATGATCGGCTCGCCTTCGCCGATCTCGGCGTAGTTGACGTCGTTCGCCCCGGGCAGGTCCACTTGGTGCAGATGCTGGCGCCAGTCGATCTGGAGCCACTCCGGCGTCGGGTCGGGGTTGCCGTAGTCGGTTCCCGGGAAGGCGGGCAGCGGCTGGCTCTCCGAATCAGGCATACCCCATCCTTTCCAAAACCGGGATCTCGCGGATCTGCGGCGGCTGCAGGTGGTCCCAGAGGATCCCGCGCGGGCGGTCGTACTGGCGCTCGACGTCGATCACCGCTCGCGGCGTGGCGATCAGGTCGACCGGCAGGTCGTGGTCGGTGACCATCAGGTGCTGGCGCAGGATCTGGATCGGGTGGACGGTGGTGGCGACCGTGGTGTGGGTGTCGATCTTGCCGGCGTCGGCGAGGATCCCGTACTCGAGGTCGTGGTAGCCGCCGCCTTTGCCGACCCGGGCGCCGCTGAGGTTGACCGCGACCGAGCCGCAAAGGATCAGGTCGACCTCCGGCAGGTCGTCGAGGGCGACGACGCGGCCGTGCTTCAGCGCCCCCTTGATCGTCGCCGCCTCTTTCACCGCCGCCTTCGAGAGCTGTTTCGGGTCGAGCACGCGAAAGGGATGGGGGTTTCGCAGCCGCGGCACCGCCATGATCATCGTCTTGCCCTCTTCCAGGGCGATCCGGCGCGCGTGGGTCTGCGGCGAGTCGGGATTGGCCTTGATCACCCGCGCCCGCTTCCAGAGGCGGTGGCCGGCGAGCTTCTCGGCCGCCAGCTTGGCGCCGGCGAAGTTCGGGATCCGGCCCTCGGCGCCCGGAAAGCGGGAGACCCCCTCGCGTTCCATCGCTTTCCAGATCTCGTCGCGGACTTCGTCCTTGGTGCGCACGGGCGAAAGATATCCGCCCGCCCTGCCGATAACCCCGAGCCACACGCGAAATTGCAGGGAAGCAAGGGCTTCGGGGCGAACCGACCGTATGCCTAGACTTTCCAAAGACCGGCAAACGACTTACCGAGGGTTGCTCCAGTTCAGATGGGAACGAAGACTTCTATTGCACTGCTGATCGCCGTGGTGCTGCTGGTCGTCGTGGTGGGTGGTGCCTATGCCTACGACAGGTCGCAGAAGGACAAGATCGCCGACGGCGTGACGATCGGCGGGGTCGACGTCAGCGGCCTCGACGAAGACGAAGCCGCCGCCAAGGTCCATCGCAAGCTGGTGGCGCCGTTGCGCAGCTCGCTGAAGGTCAGCTTCGACGGGGAGACCTGGGAGCTGACCGGCGAGCAGCTGAAGATCCGCGCCGACATCGACGCCGCCGTCGCCGAGGCGGTCGAAGACAGCCAGGAGGGCGGCCTGCCGGGTCGCCTGGTCCGCTACGTCTCCGGCGGCGAAGTCGACGAAAGCATCTCGCCCGAGGTCGCCTACTCGGTGCCGGCGGTCAACCGCTTCGTCCGCCGCGTCGCCGAAGACGTCAACCAGGAACCGCAGAACGCCGACGTCGAAGCGAGCGGCGACTCGCTCACGGTCGTCGCCGGGCAGCCGGGCCGCAAGCTGCGCGACAACCTGCTGGAGAAAGACCTCAAGGCCGCCGTCCTCAACGCCAACGCACCGCACGCGATCGTGGCCAAGGTCCACTCGGTCGCGCCGGAGGTGACCAAAAAGGAAGTCGCGGCCGAGTACCCGTCGTATCTCACCCTCGACCGCTCGACCTTCACCCTGCGGCTGTGGAAGAACCTGAAGCTGGCGAAGACCTACACCGTCGCCGTCGGTATGGAAGGGCTGGAAACGCCGGAAGGGCTCTACCAAATCGAAGCCATGGAAGAAAACCCGGTCTGGAACGTGCCGGAATCCGACTGGGCCGGCTCGCTGGCGGGGCAGACGATCCCGCCGGGACCGTCGAACCCGATCAAGGCCCGCTGGATGGCGATCTACGAAGGCGCCGGGATCCACGGCACCGAAGAAACCTCCTCGCTGGGCAGCGCCGCCTCCCACGGCTGCGTCCGGATGTCGATCCCTGACGTCGAAGAGCTCTACGACGAAGTCGAACTGGGCACGCCGATCTTCATCGGCTAGCCGCCCCCGAGAGGACGCGGCGCCATGGAGGCGAATGAAGCCTCGATGAACTGGGAGGAAGCACTGGCCGCCTACGATCGCGACCTGCGGGCGCGGGGCTCGGCCGAGCGGACGCGGCGCGCCTATTCCGTCGACCTCGACGGCTTCGCCAAGTGGGCGGGCGAGATGGGGCTCGGCCCCGGCGACGTGCGCCACCGCGAGGTGCGGCGCTTCGGGGCGGGGCTTTCCGAGGCCGGCGCCGCGCCGGCGACCGTGGCCCGCAAGCTGGCGGCGATCCGCGGGCTCTACGGCTACCTGGTCCGCACCGAGAAGGCCGGCTCCAACCCGGCCGAGCTGGTCTCCAGCCCGAAGCGCTCGGAGAAGCTGCCGACCGTGCTAAGCACCGAGCAGATGCGGACCCTGCTGGAGCGGATCCCCGCCCGCACGCCGCTGGAGCTGCGCGACCGGGCGATGCTGGAGCTCGCCTACTCCTGCGGGTTGCGCTGCGAGGAGATCGTCAACCTCGACGAGGGGTCCCTTGACTTCGAGACCGAGCAATTGCGGGTGCTCGGCAAGGGGCAGAAGGAGCGCCTGCTGCCGGTCGGCGAGCCTGCCCAGCGCGCCCTGCGCCGCTATCTCGACAAAGGCCGGCGCGCCCTGACGGGCGATCCGCGCGAGCAAGCCATGTTCCTCTCCAAGAGCGGCCGGCGCCTCTCGAACTCCGACGTGACCCGCCGGCTCGGCCTCTGGACGCGCGAAGCCGCGCTCGCGGCGGGGGTCTCCCCGCACGCGCTCAGGCACTCCTTTGCAACTCATCTGCTCGAGGGAGGGGCGGATCTGCGTACGATTCAGGAGTTGCTCGGCCACGCGTCGATCTCGACCACCCAGGTCTACACCCGAGTCGATGCCGCCAGGCTGCGTGACACCTACGCTGCAAGCCACCCCCGCGCATGAACCAAATCCCCGCAAACGACCGTAGAATCGGCTGATGGAAACGGGCGTCAAAGAGGTGGAGCTCCGCGACCTTTGGAAGCGCTACAAGGACGGGGGAGACGAGAACGCCCGCGAGCGGCTGGTCGTCGCCTACTCGCCGATGGTCAAGTTCGTCGCCGGCCGTCTCGGTGCGGGGCTGCCCTCGCACGTCGAAGACGCCGACCTGATCTCCTACGGCCTGGTCGGCTTGATCGGCGCGATCGAGCGCTTCGAACCCGAGCGAGGGATCAAATTCGAGACCTTCGCGATGACCCGCATCCGCGGCGCGATCATCGACGAACTTCGCTCGCTCGACTGGGTGCCGCGCTCAGTCCGCTCGCGCGCCCGCGAAATCGAGGGTGCCCAGGCCAAGCTCGAGCACGAGCTGCAGCGGGCGCCGACGGAGGCCGAGTTGGCCTCGAAACTGAACATGACCGAAGAGGAACTGCAGGGCGCGCTCCTGGAGATCGCCAACTCCTCCGTCTACGCGCTGGATGAGCTGTGGACCGTCTCCGACTCCTCCGGCGACCAGGTCTCGCTGCTGGACACGATCGCCGACGAAGCCGCCGCCGACCCGCAGGAGGCACTGGCGACGACCGAGGTCAAGGACCGCCTCACCGAGGCGATCGGTTCGCTGCCGGAGCGCGAGCAGCTCGTCGTCGCCCTCTACTACTACGAGAACCTGACCCTGCGCGAGATCGGCGAGGTCCTCGGCGTCACCGAGTCGCGCGTCTCCCAGCTGCACACCAAGGCGGTGATGCGGCTGAAATCGCACCTCCAGCAGGCCTGACCGCGGGGCGCACCGGGCGCCCGTTGGTACCGTGGCGGCAGATGAGCGCCGATGCCCCCTGTGCGATCTGCGGCCGGACGATCCTTGCCGGCGAGCGCGTGCACGGCTACGTCTCCGGCGCCGAGGAGCGGACCGTCTGCGAGCTCTGCGTCGCCCGCGCCGAGCGGCTTGGCTGGCGCCCGGCCGATGAGCCGGAGCCCCAGCGCGGGGGGGAGGCCGGTCACGAAGGGCGGCTGAGTCGCCTGCTGCGCCGCCGCAGCCGCCGGCCCGGGGCTCCGCCCACCGCGACCCCGCTGTCCTCGGCCGATCCGGCGGCGCCGTCGCGCCGGCCGCGCTCGGCGTTGCCGCTCGACGAGACCGCCCCGACACCTTTCGAACGCGCCGTCGCTCGCTTCAACTCCAGCGAGGCCGGCCAGACGGTCGCCCGCCTGACCCGCACGCTGGGCGTGCCGCGGGCCTCGGTAGGCGCCTCCGCCGGCGACCCGGACGAGGTGCGGATAACGATCGCCTGGGAGCTCTCCTGGTACCAGTGGGGCGTCGACATCGCCGACGAGCTGCGCGCCGTCTTCGAGCTCGACAAGGGCGCCGAGATCGACCAGATCGACGCCGCCGCGCGGCAGTGGAACGCCGCGGTCGGCGAGGACGGCAGGCTGCGCCTGGCCGCGGAGCCGGCGCGGAGCCGATGAGCCGGGCGATCGTCAACGTCGACGGCGGCGCCCGCGGCAACCCCGGGCCGGCGGCGATCGGCATCGTCGTCCGTGACGGCGACGGCGCGGTGCTGGCGGAAGTGGGGGAGAAGATCGGCGAGGCGACCAACAACGTCGCCGAGTACCGGGCGCTATTGCGCGGGATCGAGCTGGCTGCCGCGTACGGCGCCGGCGATCTGGAGCTGATCGGAGACTCGGAGTTGGTGGTGCGCCAGGTCGAAGGCCGTTACAAGGTGAAAAACGCCGGCATGAAAGAACTGCACGCCGAGGTGAAGAGGGCGCTGGCGGACTTCGACTCCTGGTCGATCCGCCACGTCCGCCGGGCCGAGAACGCCGACGCCGACCGCCTCGTCAACGAGGCGCTCGACGGAGTCCTCGGTGGCTGAGCGGACGCCGGAGCCGATCGACCCCGGGGTCGACGTCGGCCACGTCCACCTCAAGGTCGCCGACGTCGACCGCGCCCTCGGCTTCTACTGCGGCATCCTCGGTTTCGAGCTGATGCAGCGCTGGGGCGCCGACGCGGCCTTCATCTCTGCCGGCGGCTACCACCATCACATCGGCCTGAACTCGTGGCATTCGAAAGGCGGCTCGCCGCCGGCCCCCGGCACCACCGGCCTCTTCCACACCGCGATCCGCTACCCGACTCGCCGCGCTCTGGCCGACGCCCTGCGGCGCCTTAGCGAGGCCGGCTGGCCGCTCGAAGGCGCCTCCGACCACGGCGTCAGCGAGGCGCTCTACCTCTCGGATCCCGACCGCAACGGGGTCGAGCTCTACTGGGACCGACCGCGGGACCAGTGGCCGCGCCCCGCCGATGGCGAGGGAGTCGAGATGGGCACCACGGCCCTCGATCTCGACGACCTGATCGCCGAGCTGCGCGACTGAGGCAAAGGCAGACCGACGCGAGGCCGGGGGAGCGGTAGGGCGGCCGTGGCCAGGGAAACAACGGCGCCGGTAAATGGATTGACGCTCCTCCGAGCCTCGCGTCGGGGGGGATGGATCATGTGGGAACAGCGATGGGCTACCCACTAATGAGTATCACAAACACGTCGAGTCCGCAGTCGCTCTGCTCAGGGACGGATCAGCGCGCCGCGGCAGTCCAAGCCGTACGGGCCGATCGCCGGGATCGGCCCGCGAAACACCTGGATCTTGATCAGCATGTAGCGGCGCTGCCCGCAGATCGAACGGGTTCGGGACAGGACCGCCCTCGCGCGCCGTTTGATGATCCCGCCTCGGATGCAGTCCGGCCTGCACTTCCGCATCTGTATGAAGCCTTCAGCCCACGCCCGGCTCGTGCCCCAGCCGGCCCAATCGGTTAACGACCCGATCCGGAAGGTTCCGCCGAGGGTCCCGGTGCCGACGAGAATCAAGGATGGTTCCACCTCGATCGGTTCTTCGAAGGGCTTCCAGTAAGTCGCTTCGAAAGTTTCCGCCGGAGGGGGTTCCGGCGGTGCAGGCGCCGGTGATGAGTTCACGCTGCAGGGGCAGGGAAGATCCTCGCAGGCGACTCCATCGCTGTCGCCGTCGAGGTTGTAGGGATCCCCGGGCAACAGGTACGACTGCGCTTCGGCCTGGTTGCTGAAGTCGGCGCAGTCGTAGTCGACTGCCAGCGCAGATTGGGGCGTCGCGATCCCCAACCCGAAAAAGATCGCAATGGCCAGGGGAGCCAAGCCGCTTCTCATTAGTCGTACCCCGGCGACATCAATACCTCGAACCCGCGGACCGTTTCCCCGCTGAGCGTGGCTGCGAGCACGGGGTAACTGCTGCCGTCGCCGATCGGGGAGTAACCGATAGCCAGCCAGTAATCCCCTTCCCATTCGACGGCGCTGGGGTGGAGGCGTTCCAGGTCTTCGCGGCTATCCCCGATCTGAAGGCCCCGACCCGTCTTCCACCGACCGGCTCGAGCTCCTTGGATGGAAGCGAACTTGGCGATTCCCCGCTGGCAGGCGGCGCGCTTCCCTCCGCCGCCGTAATAGGCAAAGGTCACCTGAAGGCCGATCTTCCTCCAGGACAATTTGCAGCCTTCCCCGCCGTAGCGCGGCTGTCGCGACGACGGCCGGCCGAAGGCCCTGACAGCGGCCCTGACGGTGGGGTTGCGGATGGGGTGAAAGCCTCCCAGGCTCTGGACTCCAGCGGAGTTCGCTCGAATCACCAGTACCGGCTCGGCTCGGAGTGCGGGTCCCGGCGCCGGATGGGCGTCTGCCGTAGCGCTGATCACAGCAGCGAAGCCGATGCAGATGGCTGCCAGCATCCTCATAGAGGTCCACTTCCCACTCATTACCGAGCACAATACTTCAGCGGTTCCTATGTAAATCCGCTCCGCGCGGGGCGAGCTGTCCTCCGACCGCGGGCGACCGTATTGTGGCCCGCCCTTGTACGACGGTTCTCAGCACCTGACGGGCCCCGCGGCGCCTGCCGGATCGCTTCCGCCCTGGCCCGATGCCCGCCCCCTCCGCTCCTGGCAGAAGGAGGCGGCCGAGGCCGTGCGGGCGCATTCGGGGGCCAGCTTTCTGGCCTCGGCGACGCCGGCGGCCGGCAAGACGACCTTCGGCCTGCACATCGCCCACCGGATGCTGAGCGCCGGGTTCGTCTCGCGGGTCGTCGTCGCCGGCCCGACCACCCACATCTGCCGCCAGTGGGCTGCCGACGCGGCGCGCTACGGGATCGACCTCGAGCCCAACCGGCCCAACTCGGACGGGCCGGAGTCGGGCGACTTCCACGGCGTCGCCGTCACCTACCAGACGATCGCGGCCGGGCCGGACACGCACCGCCTTGCCGCCGAGCGCCGGCCGACCCTGCTGATCGCCGACGAGCCGCACCACATGGGCGATCTGGCCGCCTGGGGCGTGCAGACCCGCCGGGCCTTCGACGGCGCCCGCTTCCGGCTGCTGCTCTCCGGTACGCCCTTCCGCTCCGACAACTCGGCCATCCCCTGGGTCACCTACGACGAGGACGGCTTCAGCCAGGCCGACTACGTCTACGGCTATCCGCAGGCGCTGCGCGACCGCGTCTGTCGCCCGATCACCTTCCTGCCGTACGACGGCGAGATGGAGTGGCTCTCCGACGGCCGGCTGCGCAGCGCCGACTTCGACCTCGTCCTGCCGGCGGCGGAGTCGGCCCGGCGGCTGCGGACGGCGCTCAGCCCGGAGGGCGAGTGGATGGGCGAGGTGCTGCGCGACGCCGACGCGAGGCTGAGCGAGGTGCGCGCCGACGGACACCCCGACGCGGGCGGCCTGGTGATCGCCGCCGACCAGGACCACGCCCGGGCGATCGCGGCGCGGCTCGGGACGATCTCGGGGGAGCGACCCGAGCTGGTGATGAGCGACGAGCCCGACGCCAGCCGGCGGATCGCCGACTTCGCCTCCTCCGGGCGGCGCTGGCTGGTCTCGGTCCTGATGGTCTCCGAGGGCGTCGACATCCCCCGCCTGCGGGTCGGCGTCTACGCGACGGCGTCGCGGACCGAGCTCTTCTTCCGCCAGGTCGTCGGCCGCTTCATCCGGGCGACCCCGGGGCCGCGCCGCCAGATGAGCTACCTGCTGATGCCGGCCGACTCGCGGCTGAAGGCGCTTGCCCACGAGATCGAGCAAGAGCGCCGTCACGCGCTCGACCTCTCCCCGGACGGCGAAGAGGACGAGGGGGAGGACGAGCCCCCGCGGGAGCGCAGCGAGCCGGGCGAAAGCTTCGCCGCCCTCAGCTCCGGAGACGCCGAGCTGGACGAGGCGATCATGAGCGAAACCACGCTCCAGCTCTTCCCGACCGAAGATGCCGAGTCGCGGGCGAGGAAAGCGGCAGCCCCGAAGCCCAAAGCACAAGCGGACTCCGAGCCCAAGCGAGAGTCGGCCTACGCGACCCGCGAGCGCCTGCGCGGCGAGCGCAGCCGCCTGGTCGCCGAAATCGCCCGCCGGACCAAGAAGTCGCACCGGGAGGTTCAGGCCCGCATCAATCGCGCCACCCGCACGCGCTCGGTCGCCAGCGCCACCATCGAGCAGCTCGAACGCGGCAACGCGATGCTGCGCCGCGAACTGTGGGGGTAGGTGAAATCTACCCGCGGGCCGGGGGGAAAGACTATGGTCGATGTCCCAGGAAACATCGAGGAGGAAGTCCCCATGTATATACGTGTCGTCAGGTTCACCGACGTTTCTGCCGAGCGGATGCAGGAGCTTCTTGCCCGCGTTGAGGATTCCGACGGACCACCGCCCGGCGTACCTGCCAAGGGTCTCAAGATCCTGTTCGATGACTCGCAGGGAACGGCGGTCGTGCTTCAGTACTTCGATAGTGCGGAGGACATGGAGGCGGGGGCTCAGGTGTTCAGCGCAATGGATCCCTCGGAGACGCCCGGTACGCGCGCGTCGGTCGACATGTGCGAGGTGAAGCTCGAGCGAACGCTGACCTGATTGAAAGTCCCACATCCGGAAACAGAAAGCCCCGCCGGAGCGGGGCTTTCGTGCGAAGCGGCTGAAGGGATTCGAACCCTCGACCTTCTGCATGGCAAGCAGACGCTCTAGCCAGCTGAGCTACAGCCGCACTGCGGGCATTCTAGCTGTGGTGGGGCGGTTGGCGCGGTAGCCTGATCGGCGGGAACGAAGATGCTCTTCCGCCAGATCATCCACGAGGACCTTGGCTGCGCCTCCTACTTCGTCGCCGACCGCGAAGCGGGGGTGGCGGCGGTGGTGGATCCGCAGTGGGACATCGAGCCCTACCGGCGGCTGGCGGGCCTGCACGGGGTGCGGATCGGGCACGTGCTCGAGACCCACAACCACGCCGACCACGTCTCCGGCCACGGCCGGCTCTGCCGCAGTACCGGCGCCACCGTCCACTCTCACGAGCTGGCGGAGGCCGAGTACCCGCACGAGGCCTTCGTCGATGGCTGGACGCTGGAGCTGGGGACCCTCGAGATCGAGGCGATCCACACGCCCGGGCATCGCCCCGAGCACACTTGCTTCCTGCTCCGCGACAACAACCGCGGCGGTGATCCCTGGGCGGTGCTGACCGGCGACTCGCTGTTCATCGGGGACGTCGCCCGGCCGGACCTGGCGGTCGAGCCGCGGGACGGGGCCGCCGACATGTACCGCTCGCTCCATGAGCGGCTACTTACCCTGCCCGACGAAGTCGAGGTCTGGCCCGGCCATCTCGGCGGCTCGCTCTGCGGCGGCTCCGGCCTTGACCTGAAGAGCTCATCGACGATCGGCTTCGAGCGCCGCCACAACCGCGCCCTGCAGATCGCCGACCAGGCCGAGTTCGTCGAGGACCAGGTCGGCTCGCTGGGCGACAAACCGCCGAACGTCGAGCGCATCGTCGGCCTCAACCGCGGACCGCTGGTCGAGGACTTCGGCACCCCGGCGCCGCTCAGCACCCACGAGGTCGAGGAGCTGGTCGAGCAGGGAGCGGTGGTGATCGACGGCCGCACCAACGAGCAGTTCGACGAGGCCCACATCGAGGGCGCGCTGAGCGCCTCGGCCTACGACACCGGTTTCGCGACCAAGGTCTCCCGCGTCGCCCCGGAGGGCACCGACATCATCGTCGTCGCCGCCTCCAGCGGCGACGAGCGCCGCGCCGCCCAGATGCTGGCTTCGGTCGGGCTGTCGGTGCGCGGCTACCTCGAGGGCGGGATGACCGCCTGGCGCACGGAGGAGCGGCCGGTGCACCGGATCGAGCTGATCGACCCCGACGAGCTGGCCCGCCGGGTGGACGGGGGGGAGGGCCCGGTCGTCCTCGACGTCCGCAACGCCGGCGAGTACGCCGGCGAGCACATCCCTGGCTCGCTCCACATCCCCTACGGCGACCTGGCCGGCCGCTTCGACGAGCTTCCCCGCGACCGCCAGATCGCGACCATCTGCCGAGGCGGCAAACGCAGCGGCCTGGCCGCCTCGATCCTGCAGCGCGCCGGCTTCGACGTCGTCCACGTCGGCAAGGGCGTGGGGGTCTGGCGCGCTTCTGGACATCCTGTCCAAAGCGACTCCGCCGAGGCTTCGGACGCCGGTGCGTTTCCTGCATGAGTTCAACTGCGCCGGGAGTCACGCAAGGAGCGGGAATCTTGCGCAAGTTTCGCTCAACTTCTTTGACTTTGGGCTGACAGTTGTAAATGACGAGCGTTGCATCCTGTGCGCGTGCAACGGGCGTCGTGGTCGCTGACTGGTCGCCTGCGGCGCCCGTTTCACGCGCGAATTAGGCTTGCCTGCGAGAATCGGCTTCTCGTGGAGGGTCAACCCCAATTCGACCTCGTCCTCTTCGGCGCGACCGGGTTCACCGGCGGCCTGACCGCCGACTACCTCGCCGCCCACGCCCCGGAGGCGATGCGGTGGGCTCTGGTCGGTCGTAACAGAGCGAAGCTGGAGGCGGTCGCGGCGCGGCTGGCCGGTTCCCAGGGACCCAAGCCGGAGATCGTCGTCGCCGACGCTGGCGACCGCGATGCGATGCGCGAGGTCGCCGAGTCGACCCGCGTCGTCGTCACCACCGTCGGCCCCTACGCCCTGTACGGGGAGCCGCTGGTCGCCGCCTGCGCCGCGGCCGGCACCGACTACGCCGACCTCACCGGAGAGCCCGAGTTCGTCGACCGGATGTGGATCGAGCACCACGCCGAGGCCGAGCGCACCGGCGCCCGGCTGGTCCACTGCTGCGGCTTCGACTCGATCCCGCACGACCTCGGCGCCTACTTCACCGTCCAGCAGCTCCCGGAGGGTGTGCCGCTGACGGTCAACGGATACGTCCGCAGCAACGCCGCCTTCTCCGGCGGCACCTACCACTCGGCGATCAACGCCTTCGGCCGGGCTCACAAGACGCTGGCCGCAGCCAAGGAGCGGAAGCGGCTCGAGCAGCGGCCGAGCGGGCGGTCGATCCACTCGGCGCCGGCCCGGGTCCGCCGCGCCCCCGAGCTCGGCGGCTGGGCGGTGCCGCTGCCGACCATCGACGGCTCGATCGTGCTGCGCTCGGCGGCGGCTCTGGACCGCTACGGGCCCGACTTCACCTACGGCCACAACCTGCTCGCCAAGCACCTGGCCAGTGTCGGCGCGCTCGCGGCGGGGGTCGGGACGGGCTTTACGCTGGCGCAGCTGCCGCCGACCCGCAAGCTCCTGCTGAAGATGAAATCGCCGGGCGAGGGGCCGAGCGAGGCCAAACGGGAGCAGAGCTGGTTCAAGGTGCGCTTCGTCGGCGAGGGAGGGGGGAGGCGCGTAGTCACCGAGGTCAGCGGCGGCGACCCCGGCTACAGCGAGACCTCGAAGATGCTCGCCGAGTCGGGGCTCTGCCTCGCCTTCGACGACCTGCCCAAGCTCTCCGGCCAGCTGACCACCGCGACGGCGATGGGCGATGCCCTGCTGGAGCGGCTGCAGAAAGCCGGCATCGAGTTCCGGGTCATCGAAACCTCCGAGAAAGGGTAGGTAGCGGCCATGGACGACCAGCAAGTGCTCGACCGAATCGACAAGCTCGTCAAGGAAGAGGAGGAGCTTCTCCACCGCCACGAGGGCGAGGGACTCGACGACGACGAGCACGCCCGCCTCGACGAGCTCCGCGTCCAGCTCGACAAGGCCTACGATTACCTGCGCCAGCGCCGCTCCCTGCGCGAGGTGGGCGACGACCCCGACGACGCCAGCATGCGCGACGGCGGCACCGTCGAGGGCTACGAGCAGTAGCCAGCCGCGCCCGCCCGACCGCCGCTACCCTTCACCAGCCTCCCGGCGCCTTGGCGGAGTGGCTACGCAGCGGCCTGCAAAGCCGTTTACACCGGTTCGATTCCGGTAGGCGCCTCTTGGGACCTGGACCCGGGGACTGGTTGCCGCCCTCTTTCGCTCCTCAGCTTGGAGGCCGGCCCCGAGGTCTCGCTGGGTTGACGCAGGTCAACCCCGATGCCCGACGACTAGAAGACGCGCTGGAAGAGGTAGATCGCCAGCAGGACGAGGATGACGATGATCAAAATCGTGACGAGGCTCATTGCGCTCCTTCGATCGAATTACGGGTCGCGCCGTCCATCCCCAGTTACCGGGTCGATCAAACTTCCCGATCCGCTCGCAGCTCGGGCGGCGACGAGCATCTCGATCGCCGCCCACGACGCGGATGGCCTAGCTCAGGTGTGATTCGGACCGTCGTCGGAGCCGCCACCGCCACCGCCCTGCGTCTCGATCTGCTTGGCGACGAGGCCGCTGCTGGTCTTGACGTAGTCGACCTCGATCGCCAGGCCTTTGCGTAGGGCGCCGAAGCCGCTGAGACGCTCGAACTTGGTCATGGAGTTGACCTTGATCATGAGGGTGCCGCTCTGGGTGCTCATCTTGAAGGTGCGGTTGTCGCCGTTCTTCGACACAACCGTGCCGTCGACGTGACGGAGGGCGGCGCTCGCGGGGGCCGCGAGGACGCCGACCATCAGAGCCGCGGCCAGCGCCGCGGTGGCGATCAGAGTTGCGCGTTTGCCATTCATCTTTTCCCTGCCTTTCGTTTGAATCTGTCCCGTTGGCGGAGGGATACGGGAACCCGGTTCCCCAGGTTCACCGGATTCATTCCGGCCGGGGCTTGCGCTGCCAGTTGGGACGCAGGTAGGCCTCTTCGAAGCCGGCCTTGAGGATGTTGCGGTAGCTGGCGGAGGGGCGGTCGGGCACCCGCTCGCCGGTCTCGACCAGAAGGGTGTGGCAGCCTGCCTCGGCGGCGGCGACGATCCGTCGGCGCAGGACGGCGGTCTGGCAGCCGCGTCCGCGCGCGGCCTCGAGCGTGGCGCCGATCCCGAGCTCGGCGACGCCGTCTTCGATCACCATCGCCCCACAGCCCTGGGCCTCGCCGTCGACGCGGGCGACGTAGCAGCGCCAGCCATCCCGTCCCGGCAGGTGGGCGAAGAGCTCCGCGCCCCAGGCGGGCATGCCGAAGCCGAGCGCGGCGATCGTCCCGAACGGCTCCTGGTCTGGCGCCGTCACCTCGACGACCTCGACCCCGTCGGGAGCCGGGAAGCGCGGCGGGTGCCGGTCGCGGACGAACTTCATCCAGGCGTAGGTCGGCTCGAACCCCCGATCCCGCAGCCACTCCTCGGCCGCGGCACTGCCGGGCAGGCCGGGCGTGACCGAGACGTAGGGGGTCGACCTCTCCTCCGCCCAGGCGACCGCGGCCTCGAGGTCGGATCGCTCCTCGGCCTCGGCGGTCCCGAGTAGGAGGTTCAGCATCCCGACCTGACCCAGCGCCCTGGCCGTCGTCACCTGGATCGGGCCGAAATCGCGCAGCTCGATTCCGCGTTCGGCGGCGACCTCGGCCGGGACCGATTCCCAGATCTCGCGCCAGAAGCGACGGTCGACCCGGTCCAGCGCCACCGAGTCGTAGGCGACCCCGCCCTTCGTCCTGCCGGTGCTCATCGAGTGTCAGCATAGGCTGCGGCGATGGGGAAGCGTCAATCCGATCACGAGGTCCCCGGCGATCAGGTGATCGTCCTCTTCGGGGCGACCGGCGACCTCGCCAAGCGCAAGCTGCTGCCCGGGATGTTCCACCTCGCGCAGGTGGGCCTGATGCCGGAGCGCTTCCGCATCGTCGGCGCCGCCCGCAAGCCTCTGGACGACGACGCTTTTCGCGATCTCGCTCGCGAGGCTGTCGCCGGCTCCAGCCGCGAGCGCGGCGACTCCGAGGCCTGGGGGCGGTTCGCGGAGTCGCTGCGGTTCGCCGGCGTGGGGGAGGGCCTCGGAGATCTCGAGCGGGTCGTTGGCGAGGCGCGGAAGGAACTAGGCGGCGACCCGAGCGTGCTCTTCTACCTCTCGCTGCCGCCGCAGGCGGCGGCCGGCACGGTCGAGCAGATCGGCGCCCACCGGCTCGGCGACGGCGCCCGGGTGATCACCGAGAAGCCGTTCGGCACCGACCTCGCCTCGGCCCGCGCGCTCAACCGCACCCTGCACTCGGTCTTCGCCGAGGAGTGCATCTTCCGCATCGACCACTACCTCGGTCGCGAGGCGGTGCAGAACCTGCTGGCGCTGCGCTTCGCCAATGGGATGTTCGAGCCGGTCTGGAACCGCAATCACATCGACCACGTCCAGATCGACATTCCCGAGACGCTCTCGATCGAGATGCGCGGCTCCTTCTACGAGGAAACCGGCGCCTTTCGCGACATGATCGTCACCCACCTGTTCCAGGTCCTCGGCTTCGTCGCGATGGAGCCGCCGGTCTCGCTGGAGCCGAAACCGCTCGGGATCGAGCGCGAGAAGGTGTTCGAGTCGATGCCGCCGCTGCGGCCGGGCGACGTCGTCCGCGGCCAGTACCAGGGCTATCGCGACGAGGACGGCGTCGATCCCGACTCCGACACCGAGACCTTCGTCGCGGTAAGGGCCTTCGTCGACAACTGGCGCTGGGAGGGGGTGCCGTTCTACCTTCGCTCGGGCAAGCGCCTGGCCGAGAGCCGGCACCTGCTGACGGTCGCCTACGCCCAGCCGCCGCGGCGGATGTTCCCGCTCGACTGCGACCAGATCGCCGAGGCCTTCGGCCACGACCACCTCACCTTCGAGCTCGGCGACCCCGGCAGCATCTCCGCCTCGTTCCTCGCCAAGGTCCCCGGGCCGCGGATCGAGCTCGGCGAGGCGCACATGCGCTTCAGCTACGCCGATACCTTCGGCGGCCCCGACGAGGCGCTCGACCCCTACGAGCGCCTGATCCACGACGTGATGACCGGCGACCGCACCCTCTTCACCAGCTCCGCGGCGATCGAGCGGCTGTGGGAGATCTCCCAGCCCGTGCTCGAGGACCCGCCGCCCGCGATCCCGTACGAGCCGGGCTGCTGGGGACCGCCCGAGGCCGACGAGCTGATCTCGCCCCGCCGCTGGCACCTGCCCAGCGAGCACGTCTGAGCCGGGAACGGAAAAGGGCCCCAATTGGGGCCCTTTGTCTCCGAAGGACGTACCACCAGAGAGTGCTAAGTCGCTGGCTCGTCGGTCCTCAAGCTTTTTGCAGTTCGCCCCTATAAACACCGCAAGGACGAATTAGTTGCACCGGTTGCATCGACCGTTGCAAGCATTCCTTTAGCCACTACCCGGCTTTCTCCTTCCCATTGCTAGATTCCGGCGTCCCGGGCGTATAGCTCAGTTGGGAGAGCGCCAGCTCGACAAGCTGGAGGTCACTGGTTCGAGCCCAGTTACGCCCATCTCATGACCGCCGAGCGCGCTGAAGCGCCCCGAGCGATCTTCGTTCGCTTCCTCAAGTTCGGGTTCCTTGCCTGGGGTGGGCCGGCGGCGCAGATCGCGATGATCAAGCGCGAGTGCGTCGACGAGGAGGGGTGGATCGACGAGCGGACCTTCCAGCGGCAGCTGGCGGTCTACCAGGTGCTCCCCGGCCCTGAGGCGCACGAGCTCTGCGTCTACCTCGGGCGGCTGCGGGGCGGCAAGCTCGGCGGCTTCCTCGCCGGGCTCGGCTTCATGCTGCCCGGCTTCCTGCTGATGCTGGCCCTCTCGGCGCTGTACGTCGAGGCCGACATCGCCAGCCACCTCGACTCGCTCTTCTACGGGCTCAGCGCCGCCGTCGGGGCACTGGTGGCGCGGGCCGTCGTCCGGCTCGGGCGCTCGTTCCTCACCGACGTGCCGCTGGTCCTGATCGCCCTCGCCGGCTTCGCGCTGACCCTCTTCGCCGGCGCCAACTTCGTCCTCGTCCTGCTCGGGGCGGGCATCGCCTACGAGCTCTGGCGCAACGCCCGCGCCTGGGCCGGGCGCGCCGGCTCGTTCACGGTGGGGCCGCTCGCCGTCGTCGCCGTGGCTGCCGGCGCGATCGGCTTCTCGCTCGGCCTCGCGATCTTCTGGGAGGGGCTGAAGGCGGGTCTGCTGACCTTCGGCGGCGCCTACACCGTCGTCCCCTTCCTTCACGACAGCGCCGTCGAAGGCCGCCACTGGCTTACCGACGAGCAGTTCGTCGACGGGCTGGCGATCGGCGGCATCCTGCCGGCGCCGCTGATCATCTTCGCCACCTTCGTCGGTTACCTCGCCGGTGGCCTGCCGGGCGCGCTGCTGATCACGCTCGGCATCTTCATCCCCGCCTTCGTCTTCCCGATCTTCCTCCACCGCCAGCTGGTCGCGATCTCTGAGAACCCCCGGCTCCACCTCTTCCTGCTCGGGATCGCGGCGGGGGTCGTCGGGCTGATCGCGGCGGTGACGGTGGAAATCGTCGAGACCAGCGTCGTCGACGCCTACACCGCCGCGATCGCCCTCGTCGCCTTCTTTGCCCTCAACCGCTGGCACGGAAAACTGACCGTGCTCTGGGTGGTGCTGGGCTGCGGGGCCGCCGGAGTGCTGCTGCAGGCGACCGTCGTCTAGGCGTTGGCCGGGATCTTCACCTCGGTCAGCCGCAGGCTGTTGCCCGACGGGTCGCGGAAGCCGCAGTCGATTCCGTAGGGCCGCTCTTCCGGCGTCTCGGTGAACTCGACCCCGCGCTCCCTGAGCCTTTCGTAGTCGGCCTGGCAGTCGTCGGTGGTGAGGAAGACGGTGCCGGAGAAGCCCTTCGCCATCAGCTCCTCGACCTGGCGGGCGGTGGCCTCGTCCATCACCGGCGGTCCGGGGATCGCCATCAGCACGACCGCCACGTCGTCCTGGCCGGCGGGGGCGACGGTCAGCCAGCGGAAGTCGCCCATCTCGGGCAGGGTCACGTCGCTCTGTACCTCGAAGCCGAGCTTCTCGGTGTAGAAGGCGAGCGCCTCGTCCTGGTCGTGGACCCAGAGCTGTGCGGTTGAGATCTTCATCGTTCCTCCTCGGTTGGGATCGTCTGCGGCGATGCTAGGTCTGGCGGGCCTCGCTGTCTTCTCGAATCGTGCGGTGTTGCGGGCGGGCGTAGGCGCGGACGACGCAGCCGGGCAGGCGGGCCTGGCTGGAGGCGGGCGGGAAGGACTCGCGATAGGCCGTCGGCGTCATCCCGTAGGTCCGCTTGAAGCTGGTCGTGAAGGAGCCGACCCCCTGCAGGCCGACCTCGAGGCAGACCTCGGCCACCGAGTGGTCGGTGTTGCGCAGCAGCGCCGCCCCCCGCTCCAACCGCCTGGTCAGCAGGTAGACGTAGGGGGACTCGCCGAAGGTGCGGCGGAACTCGCGGCTGAAGTGCGCCTTCGAGAGCCCCGCTGCAGCGGCCAGGTCGTCGACCTCGAGCGGTTCGAAGAAGCGCGCGTCGGCGAGGTCCTTGGCCCGCAGCAGATGTCGAGCGGGAGGGACAAAGGCCATCGGCTCAGTCTAGGCTCGCGGGTCTCGTGATCGCGACCTATGCAGCCGTGCTGGCGATCTGCGCGTCCTCGCTGGCGATCGGGCAGGCGGCGATCGGGCTCTGCGGGGCGCGGCGCTGGTCGTGGCTGGCGCCGGCGGTGGGGCTGGCGCTGGTCTGTGCGGTCTGCTGGGGGACGGTGCGGCT
>Ga0247755_1000015_pt1 | contig 58620 bp, 46 predicted proteins | sample UWRJL096311B4_FD_180948 | JGI IMG/M metagenome (GOLD analysis project Ga0247755, IMG submission 180948) | Plant litter microbial communities from Arlington Agricultural Research Station in Wisconsin, United States - UWRJ-L096-311B-4 | ecosystem: Environmental > Terrestrial > Plant litter >... | reverse complement strand
TTCTTTAGTTTTTTTTTTAGGTTTTTTTTTTTTATGAAAGAAGGACTTAAAGGTTGGGAAATAAGTGATTTGAACACTAATACAACTTATATAATATTTTATAAAGATACTATAACTTAAGAGCTACATACATAAACTTTATCAGATTTAAGATTATTGATCATGGACTCTTAAGCTAATTTATTATCTCTATCTTCATCTATGTCACAACCAGATGAATGTAAATATAAAATGTAAATATGTAATATTAGTATATCCCTTATAAACATAAGTCTATCTTTATCTAAAACAAGAGGTATAAATCTAGCTTTTTCAGAACCTATATATATACCAATATAATACACACTAGGTTTACGCTTTATATCATTTAAATGAGATAGAGCAGTAGAACAAAAATATTTTACACCTTAAATTAGATACCATAGAAAAAGTATGAGTTAAAGTAGACAAATTAGGTCTTTTTAAATACATGGTAATTAATGTCGCTAAATGTATTTTCAATAAAAGTAGTAAAATACATTATTACTGTGAAATATAAGAAATATAATACAGTACTTATTTGGCCGAATTCAATAAAAGGTGATTCAACGTGTTTGGCCCCTAATTGCATTAATATTAAGAAGTTTGCAATAAATATATAGAAAGATATTTTACTTAAAGGTTTAAATTGCATTCCTCTTGATCTGCTTACATCTGTAACAGGTAAAAGTAATAGTGCCAAGATGGCTGAAAACATTGCGATAACACCTAATAATTTGTTAGGAATAGATCTTAATATTGCATAGAAAGGTAGAAGATCAATAAATTATATAAACATAGTTCTAATACTATTAGTTAAAAATGTAGTATAAAATATATTAATGTTGAAAAAAAAAAACCCAAAAATTTTTTTGTGCATTTAGAACTAAAAATTATAAAATTAAACATTATAAATAGGTTATAATATATTCTCTTTGCCATTTATATATCTTTAGCTATATTTTTTAAAGTTAAATTTATGTCTTTTAACTGTTGTAGAAAATATTATTTAGTGTCCATACCGTCTGTATTTTCACCAAATTGTGTTAAACATACTAAATAACAAATATATATTTATAAAGGGTAAGCATGAGTAAGTCTTAGAAGTTCATTTTTAATAGAAACAGTTGTACTATTATCCAACAAACCAAAATCTGCTGAATTTAAAGTAGCTATCTCATTATGTAATTCTAAAACAAACTCTTTAAACATAACGTCCCCTTCTTTGCCCATTAATATTAAATGAAGAAGAGTGTTTTCTAATTCAAATATACCAATGCATGCACCTAATAATTTTATATCTTGAGGTGTTACAAAATTAGGTTCACCTTTCTCCAGTGAACATAGTTGTTTTTCGCTAGATATAAGAGCAAAGGTACAATACTGTTTTACAGAGTTATTTAATTTAAATACTAAATCAAGATGTTTGCTGTTAGTTTCTGTTTTAAATAAATTAAAAAATTTAACATAGCTACCTGTGTCCATAAAATTTGTAGGGTTAAACACGTCTTCCCAATTTTTTCTATCCAGTGGACTTATTTCTTGCTTGTCCCCCATGATTGCTATATTAGTTAGATTATTTAACTCCATCTTATGGTTACTTAGTTTATTAATAACATTTTTATAGTAACTAATATTATATTTTAAAAATGTTAATGCTTCCTCATAATTAGTTATAGCATACACTCCTTTAGGTGGGATAGAGCTTTTCAATATATGCACAGAAAGCTTGTAATCACTAATTGTAAGTATATCAACTAAAGTATTTTCAACTAATGTAACACCATACATTATAACTGAAAAATATAAGAAGTATAATGCTGTAGAGAGTTGACCAAACTCGATGAATGGTGATTCAACGTGTTTAGCTCCTAATTGCATTAATATTAAGAAGTTTGCAATAAACATGTAAAAGGCTATTTTACTTAAAGGTCTAAACTGCATTCCTCTTGATCTGCTTACATCTGTAACGGGTAAAAGTAATAGTGCCAAGATGGCTGAAAACATTGCGATAACACCTAATAATTTGTTAGGTATAGATCTTAAAATAGCATAAAACGGTAGAAGATCAAAAATAAAAAAACATCAAATAATACGTACTACTAGTTAATACTTAAATAATACACTTAATGTACGTGACAGCTTTATAAACTAGTTTGTATTACATTTCTTTAATAAAACATGGACTAATTAAAGATCTTAATTTATCCATAGATTATTTAAAAATGTAAATTCTAGGTTGAGTTGGTGTAGGAAATTGTAATGTACAATCTAATCTGTATTTAATGATCAATACATTAATCAAATTAACAACTTCTGGTACACAATAGGAATAAGTACAAATTAATAAACCATGAGGTCGTGCAGATCCGTCACCCGTAATAAGGTGAGCGAGAGCTATTGGTGTTAATAAATCGTAAATACTATGAGGTATTACCTTAGTACCATTTAGATAAAAAAAATAGAATGTAATTGGGTAAAACAAGGCAATGAACGAGTTTCAATTTGTAATTCATAAAATCGTTTTCCTAATCTAATACCACTAGTTAAAAGAGGTACTTTGTTACAATAATTAAATAATATAGAAAATACAAATCAAACATAGTCAAAATGAGCAAGAGTATTGCTTGAAACCTAACATACAATATATTGACCCTTTATTACCAATTCTAAGTCAAGCGTCAGAAAGAATTAATCCTACAATTACAGATTATTGGTAAGGAGGAAACTTAATCATATCGCTAACCTGCTTTGTAAATCTGCCGGAACCTACTTGAGATGTTAAATTTGATCCTCAAACAACCAAGTCCGTACATTGTGTTAAGTTAATGTTATTTTTTTGAAGATAAACGAATAATACCTTTTGTAGAACGGGTAGCATAGAAAACTAAGCTACCCGATATTAAAAAATAGTAGGACATAGACCTTGTTAAGTCTATTAATATTTAAATGTTTATATACATAATATTACTATTATGATTGGACTATCTCTTCATAAAAAAAAGTTTGTTTATGTCTCGCGTATAGTCTCTGAAGATCCTACTAAGACCTATGGTCCTTTGGTTTCCTGCTGATTATCCTAATATATAGGAACTCCCAGCAAACAGCGAGATTAAGTGACATCTTCTACTTATCACTCCGGAACGATCGCAGCTGGCGTTTGCATTGGATTTGCCCAGTTATGCCCAAGGAAAATATGTTATTATTGTAACCTCTCTAAAAATAATCAATAAAAGACGGAAGGAAAGAATTGCAAAGGTTATAGTTTAAAAAGTATTAATTCAATCTGAGATAATTTTATCCCTATATTCTACAGCTAATTGGAGAGCTTTATCTTGCCCGCCACAAGTCGAACATATGAATGCTTTATTGGACTTAGGTAGTTTTAATGTAGAAGCAAATCGCACCTGTCAACCCCTAATAACTTTATCTGGTGTATAAATGGGGTAGATATAATACTCTCCTCAATCTCTACGGTCGGAAACTCCCTTTAGTCAAATATTTAAACGACTTATTCAAACTTCCTTGGCTGTAAACCGCTCATTAACACTACTATATATTTTATCAATTAGAGCATTAAGTCCAAAATAAGTATGGTGGCCTCCTGACTTAACCAGCTGTTTTACTCAGACTAATAAGTTAAAGCTATCGCTTTTTCAATATAAAAAGTGTGAGTATTTTTCCAATAATGGGTATAAAGATTTAAAAACATTATCTATACCTTTAACAGTTAAGGTTAAAGTTTTAGTACTTTTAACTAAAGAAGTCTTTATACCCATACTATTTAAAGTGTTAGTCATTATTTCCATTATTTGCTTATTAGATTCAACATTAGATTGTATAATATTAAATAAAGGAATAATAACTACAGTACTATTTTTCTGTTTTCACTCCAATTTTAAATGTAAAGTACCGTCACCTAAAAATAATCCAAAAATAAAGAGAAAAGTAGGAGTAATAAAATTTTCAGGTAGATTAATTCTAGGCACTTTTTTCAGTAAAACTGGATCTAAATTAAGGGAAACTACTTTATCCTGAATACTTAATTTATAACGGGAAGAATGAGCAGTCAATGAATAAGCAAGACTTATCAACAAGACTTTATATATATCGCGCTTCGCTACTGAATTTTTTTTAATTAAATTCTTTAATACATAAATTTTTTTTAACTTATGTATGGCTTGATACTTTGCTCCATAAAGCATATAAAAGTATGGAACAAACATAGAAAAGAATGTATCTCAACCTGATAATCTATATACTATAACAAATTTACCCATATTATTCAAAGTAATACTAAAAGTTCCTTTATTAGATAAAGACTTATCTAACCTGAGGAGAAAAAGTACAGATTGTTCCGACAACAACTGAGTTGCTGTACAAATAGGATAAAAATTTAACCCTGATCTAAAAATACCACCTATGTAACCTTCCGCTTGTCAAAATCCATTAGCAAGTATACAGAATTCTTTATCTGTACCTTTGCCTGTACAATTGAAATTATTTTTTTTGGTTAAGAATCAACCTTTTACTTCCGAAAGGGTCATTTCTTTATTACCTAACTTACCTTTAGTAGTAGGTTTAACCATCTCAGGTTCAATCAGTGTTGATTCCTTCTGAGCTATATATAGGTCATTACTTTTAGTCTTTAAACAAGTATAAAAAGTAAATAAATAACAGATACGCCTAAGGCCTTATCCCTGAATAGTTTAAACTATCCATTTAATGGAAATAATAAATATTTCCTACACTCTTTCGAGTGGGGCTTGACTATATCTTAAGCTAATAAAAAAAAAAGCCAACCAACATCTAGTCGATGAACTGCATACCTAAGATGATAGGTACTTGGCTGCGGATTACCCATTTATCATATATTATGATAATCTGTGTCGATTTTACCGTACCACGAGTCATTACCTGTGCCATAAGATATGTTACCATTCTTATTTGGTTGAAACAGCTTTAGGGACTTCCCGACAATTTGATGGTTTGTAGCCAGAGGTTCACTCTGACAGTAACTAAAGTCAACGCTACTTAATTACGTAATTTTCTGAATCACCTAGCACATTGGGCATAAAGAATACAAATAATGATAATCCGAAAATAAATATAAAGATTGTAATTAAATCTTTAAATAGGTAGTAAGGTGCAAAAGGAATTCTTTCATAATTACCTGATATACCTAAAGGATTTCCGGCGTAATTTTCGACTATACATTAAGCATAAAACACTAATTTTACGCCCATCAGCGACCTAGTCAGTAGCGACCATATTTAGCCAGACCTAGGCTTAATACAACCGACGGTCTTATTTTAAGTTTAAAATTTAACCGTTTTCGCTAATATTGCCAAACCATAACACCCCATTAAGAGTAGTTATAATTTAAATCTCCCGTCGGAAATTTAGAAATTAACTATTTAATTTCACGACTACTTATATATATATTATCCTAATTTGTAAATCATACTAGGTTCCATATAAGGGATTATTAATTTTCTTAATAAAGGCATAGATTCTACTTTAATACACAGGTAATTACCCTTAGTTGTACTTGCAAGGTGTGTAGGGGCAAAACCCGTACATTCCCAGGACAAAGTACTTTTTATATTAAATTTAGTTTCTAAAGCTAATGATAATAACCTTACATCTTGTTTTGAAAAACTTTGGATATGTATTCGAAGACTAGGGCAGTGGAAATAACCTTTGTCGCAAATCCAAACGGCTAAACTTAAAGGTGTTAATAAATCCACTATATTTATAGGTACTCTCTTTTGTTTCTTATGGTTATAAAATAATTTATATAGCCAGATTAAATTTGTATAACTATACGTAACAAACCGAATACACACTAATTGGTTACTAGTTCCATCATGTTTGCAAACAACAGGTAAGTGATTGGTACAATAACCCCTTTTATTAAAAAACTCGTATAACCAAAATATATAATCCTTATCTGCTTTACTTTTTTGAAATATAAATCTAACCCCTCCGCTTTTAGCTCGCTCTGCGTGACTATCACCTAATAATGAACCTACCAATAAAGAGATAATATCTTCGTTATGTGGACCTATTCTTTTACCGGCACTAAAATTAGGCAATATAAATGCTAGCTTTGCTTTGTTATGGGGTTCTCTTTTAGTTCTAATCGTAGATAGTCCTATATGACTTCCGCTACAATAGGTACGACGAGCGAAAAGTTGACGTATACTCCAAAAAGATGAAGATTTTATATACATGAATTTGGGGCCAGGAAATTCTAAGTTTTTACTCATTACTATCTTGCTTCAGCCTTTTATATACAAATAATTCTTTATTATCTACTACTACGGGCATACTTTTCTGTAATCTGGTTGTAACTGTACCTGGTGCTAGATCTAAAAATTTGGCACACTCAGATATTGAACCAAATGTATAAACAATTAAACCGTTTTTGTCTTGGAGTTCTACTTTAACACTACCACTTCCTGTGTAATATTTATTTAAAGACTTTATTAATATTCTTCCGTCTTTTTCTACCTCCAGATTAGATGGTCCAGTTAATAATTTAAGAATATCACGTTGAAGGGAATCCAATTGGATTTGGCTCATTTTAGCTGTATTAGTAGATAATCGGTTAAGATTCATTTGACTTAGTATAAGATTTATAACTGTTACACCTTGTTCAGTATAGTGTAGACCTAATTTTTTAAGTTCTAATACAGTTTTTCAATCATTATAGTCTTTTTCTTTCTTACTACTTCAGGTCAAACCGTCAAAGAAAGGGATTAGCACATTAGTTATATAATCTACACTGCTGACATGTAGACTAGTTATATCACCTTTGTTACCTATTCTATTATCCCATGAAACTCTTATAGCATTTTGCTTATTAAGTCCATTATGGCTAATAGCTAAAGATTGAAAAAATTCTTGTAAAGCCTTCATTAAATATGTATTTTTCTTCTGGGTTAATGAAAAAGTTAGAGAGAAGGGAAATACTTTTTGAACTGAAAAGGAACCTTCCACTTCTATAAATCCTAATACTCAATGAGGAGTTATACGTAATTTATGAAAATCTGGCATGGTTAAATCAGTTCTAAGTTTATTCATCCTACACTTTAGTTTATTAATTTCTTGTTTGGTTAAGGCTGACTTAGATGAATTATAAAGCTCTAAGGCTTTTTTGAAATCTAAGTAGTTTAGGTATTTTGTAGAATTAAGAGGAAATTTTTCAAACATCTCTATTAAAAATCAAAGCTCACTCTGTTTATTAACACGGAAAGATGCCATACCAGAAGAAGTATCTACTTTACCTATTCCTAGCTTTTCTTGTATAAAAAGTAAAACCGATAAGTCATCTAGGTGTAATGATATCTTAAACTCGAATTCAATTGCTCTAGCTCGTATTCTAAAAAAGAAACAAGATTCCGCATCAGCTAATCCACAGAACCAATCGTAGAAATCATTTAAACTAGGCTGTATCTGTGATTTTATAGGCAATGTTGGCCTCATTGTGGTCGTAGAATAACTATGTTTGCGAACACTTAAAGGATTAAGAGGTTTTATATTATGTACGAAAAGATAACTTTGAGCATTATATATTTCGCTAAAATTCTCTGATATATCCATAACCCAGAAGACAAATATGCTTAATGAAATAATAAACATAGTAGTAGTAATTAAATATATTACTTGATAGTAAGTACTAAAGTATCTGTCGAGGTAATAATTTATATTACCTAGGATAGTTGAGTAAAAGTCGGCTACTCACCCCGCAGTGTCATGTAACACTATTAAATGCATTAATGCTAAAGCAGCTAAGACAAAAGGTAAAACAAAGTGTAGTGAGAAAAATCTATTTAATGTGGCATTGTTAACAGAGCATATCTGTTGGTAATTTCATTTGAAACAAACTATCATTACACTCAATGAATCTCTTCATTGATCGGACTATATCATGATCTTTATTTAGTATTTTGAAGGTATTTTAATATTAGCTGAATACCTAGGTATTGTACGTAATTGTTTTATTCATAACAAATATTGTAGTTTCTTATTACCCAATAATTTTACAGGAGCCTTTTGTAAAAAGTTAATAACATTTTCTACAGATCTTACACCTGTAACTTTTAATTTGGAACAATTCGTTTTGTCTATGTATATAGTATTAGTGAAAGATAAATATTCACGAATAGCAGATATTAACACCTCTCCATTTCTTTGAGAAATATCGAAACTAGCCACTAAATAATCTTTATCTTTTTGTAATTTATAAATACTAAAACAACCTTCAGCTTCTATAAATCCTACTAATCAAGCGGGAAAATAAGAAACACTTGTAATAGATTCTACAGTATTTATAGGTTTGCTATCCCTTGTATATTCAGGTAAATCTTTTGAATAAACAATTCCTGATAATAGTGCGTTTTTAAACCTTAGATAATCAAGTTGTTTATTGGAAAGCATAGGGTATTTATCAAAAATAGGTATAATAAATTCTTTTAAATGATCTTTTTTTCTAATTCTTAAAGATACCATCTCAATTTCATTTCTTGTTCTGAAACTTACTACACCTATACCTAAAAGATTTTTAATTTTATATATCAATTGAACATCTTTAATTGACAATTCAATACCTAGTTCATATGCTAAATATTTACCTTTTTTTGTAATAGTAAAAAAACCATCACCTTCGAATAAACCTACTAAATATGCATAGACCAAAAAAGAACTATTGTCCACATTTACGTCTTTAAAAAATGTATTTCTAATCTTATATAATTTATTCATGTATTCTTCTAAGATTCATGTTCCTCTTAATCAATTTTATATCTTGTAAACCTTCCTCTGTTTTATGTGCATTACTCTTAACTATCTCTTGTATTTTAATAAAGTCTTTTAAATCTAAACTTTTACAACCAAAAAGACCGCCTTTTTCTTGAAATAAAGAAATAATAATATCTAAATCTCCTCTTTTTGTTACAGTAAGTTGAGTAATAGAACGAGTTGCCGCACTACTTACTATACCAAAACCTAAGTATTCTTTGATTCTAAGCATCAAATCTAAATCCCGAGTATCTTGAGTTAAAACAAAAGATAGAGTAACTTGATATTTTATTAAATGTGTTAAGTTTGGTCTAATTAAACAGAAAAAGGATCCCTCAGCTTCAATAAATCCACACAACCATTCTCAATAAACAGTCATACTATGACACTCAAATGCTGGTCTTTTTACAGGTTTAATATGAGGATATAGTTGACAAAGTTCTGGACTTAAACCTTTATTCATAGAAGCTTTTATGCTCAAAATATTATCTATACCTTGCGGGGATAAATGACTCCCTTCAACCATTAGATTAACTACCATTTTAAATAAAAAGTAATCTGCTCTTTTCTTAGTTAATAAAGGATATTTGTCAAAATGGGGGATAATTACATTACTAATATCTTTTAAAGATTGTATAGAGAATATGGCAGATTTCGCTTCTTTTTTAATAATGATCGATCCAACCCCGCCAAAAAAAGATTGTAATTTAGTTAATAACTCCAAATCTTTACTATGTAATTGAATTGTATATTTAGCTTGGATTTGGAAGCCGGATCTATAATTTTTATTTTTCAATATAGAAACATGAAAAGAAGATTCCCCATCCGAAATCCCTGTTACATAATAAGGCGGTAATGTATTTTTTGAGTTATTACTGGGAGTTGAAAGGTAAGAATAGAACATTTTTGACATAACATTAAGATTAATACCCTTAGATAATAAACACTTATTTTTTAAAGACTTAAAAATGTAATTTTTGCTGTTCGAGCTAAGATCTTCTGCGTGTAGTCTCTGAGAGGCTACTGAAGTATGTAAACTTCTCACCCCGGCTGATTGTCTCCGTGTCAATGCAATTTTCACGCTAATAATTGTGGTTAACATCAAGAATATTCCGTATGCATATCCTAGATTGGGGGATGTTCCAGCATTAAGCAAAATTTTTAACATTACGTTTCCGTAATGTGGTTCAACTGTATCTAAACCACCTCAAATGACGAAATAAACGAATAATCGTTTGAATAGGGTATTTAATCCCTATTTTCACCAATTTTATATATATTTGATGTTTAGACTATGTCTTCAACTAAATATTATTAGTTGTGGGGTACTCGTGTTGAGCTTATTGTTGGTATTACTCACTCATTAGCCGTTGAACGTTCTTGATCCACCTCTTATACCGAATCAAGCTCCGCTGCAAGTAATCTATAAATTGGTGGTTGTAATATAAAGACGTTCTTGCAATTATCCCCATTTGCCTCTATAATGTTACCATTATAAGGAGCCCGTATATACAGATAAAGAAAATATAAATGTGATTGAATATATAAATGTGATTGAATATATTTATTTGTTTGGAGGATAATTAAGATTACCATAACGGTCACTACTTTTTAAATCGTTTAATCATTTTAGATAAGAAATACCTTTTAGTCCTATCAAAGGATGTAACCCGGAAAAAGAAAAGAAATTTATGACAGTTTGTATATCAGCTTTGGAACTAACAGAAAATTGATTGTACATATTATTTTCAATATCTATCTTCCTATTTGTATTGAATACTAGTTTAAATGATTCAAATAAACTAGTATGTATTCTTTGTTTCAATTGAAAACAACCGTCATTATTACTTTTTATAAAAAATGATCCTTCTGCCATTGTGAAACCAACTATTCAATTTTTAAAGAAACTTAATTTAGCATAATCTGCTGCTTTTACCAAACCGAGCGGTTTGGGTATATTATTTTTACTTGGTATATTATCGAACATTTTTATGTCTTGTTCTAGTATTACCATAGCAGTATTAAATTGGTTATTTCTTGTTTCAGTTAAAAAAAATATGTTGTGGTGTAGCAACAATGGAAATAAAACTTCTTGTAGATCGGTTTTGTTAATAATTAACTTACAAGTTGGACTCCTATTATCTTTGTATATAGTAATTTTACCTATATTAAGAATAGAACGTATATACTCTAAACTTGAGATATCTTTCAAATGAATAGATATAACAAGTTTAATAGCTATGAATCCTTTAGTTGTTTTTGTTATTTGTATGTAACCGTCTCCATCAATAAATCCTACTAAAAAAGAAAGAAAAGAAGGAGGTATAGATAAATATTCTTCTTTATTCAATCTCACATTTTTATTTCCTTTTTTTAATGCGTTGGTATTAACAGTACCTATCGTAGGTAATAGACTAGATAAGGAATAAACTGTTATACAACGATCTGCAAAATTATTTGACTCAACAATATCAGTTCCAACTCAAGGGATGGCGCTCATTAGATTGGTAATACAAAATTCACAATAAGATGGTTGCTTTAACTAATTTTTAATAGGAGAAAAATTTGATTTAGAGTAAGCTTTTATTCTTTCTATGCGTTTAGCGACTACTAAACCTTCTTTATTTTTTATAGGTTTACCATCATTTAAACGAGCAGTTATAGTATTATTACTTACATGAAGAAATTTAGCGCATGAAATTCCATTAGTAAAATAATTAAAAGAATTATTTAAAAAATAAGCTTTTATAATATAAGTAGATCTAATGTATTTTTTTTCCGAAATTATCATTGCTCTACCCTCAGAATCAATATGTATTAAAGGTTCTGCTTTAATTAAAAGATCTAATTCTGATTTAACGATTTCATCCAATATGAGAGGGTTTAAGTTTGTAGATAATCTATTATTATTCATACAATCTCCCAGTTTTATTATTAACTCTTTACCTTTTTCAGTTAAATGTTTACCCTCTAAGATTAAAAAAGCTATTGTTTTAAAATCTGAATAATCTTTAAATTTTTTAGTTCTAAATTCAACACTGTCTAAGTAAGGAATTAATATATTATGAATAAAATCAATTTGGTAGATTTCTAATATAGAAATAGGTCTAAAATCACTTTTTACTTTTTTATCGGAAATATTAATTAGTTTAGTAGTACTACCTAACATATAAGAGTGTTCGTCTAATAAACTTAAAATAAATTCACGTATTTTTTCTAAAACTTGTCTATTTACAGAAGTAGTGACAAGTGAAACACGAACAGTCATATCTGATTTATTTAAGTAAAATGACCCATCTCCTTCTAAAAAACCTACCAAATAATTACCTGTAATTCTTATATTATGATTTGCAGGTAAAACAAAATTAACTCTATTAGAATTCATATTTTGTTTCAATTCAAGAATATTTGAGTATATTTGTAGTATACTTAATTCATTAGATTTACGATTTTTAAATAAGAAAAATGCTTCTTTAAAATCTAAATAATCCAAGTATTTAGTAGTATTTAATGGAAATTTTTCAAACAAAGGTATTAATATTGTTTCAATATCACTTAATTGAGATATTGTAAATACTAAAGTGTTTCTCTCAGTATTTAATCTACCGCAAGCTAAAACATCTTTTATGTGTTCTAAAATTTTTCTATCATCTATGTGTAAAGCAATTCTAAATACAAATTCAAAACCTCCTACTTCTCCTTTTTCATTTTTTCTTGTCCTTATTAAAAAATTAGATTCCGCTTCACAAAGGCCTATAAATCATTCTATAAAATTACTATCTATAGGTAATTTAGGTAATTCTTCATGGACACCTGTTGATAAACCATTAATATTATCGTTTTTATTCTCATCCTGTTCCCCTTCATAGGGAAAATGGGTTGAAAAATAAATTTGATTACACTCTGATAAAAAAGGTGCGATTAAAAAAGTAATACTTTAAACCTTTATGATTTGCAACCCAGCATCTATTAAAAAAATTGGAAGATACTGATAAATTTATCTAAAGGTGGAGGCGCGACTCTCCTATCGCTAACTCTCGTTAACGGATCGGACTATATCTTTATCTTTTTAACTATATAATTACTTTTATAAAACCTATTTAAATGCTTTTACTTTTATTAAAAAAATGTACCACGTATAGTCTCTGAAGAACCAAAAGTTGAATTCGTTATATACAGCTGCGCTATATTTAATATAGGTTCCTGCTGATTGTCTTTTAAGAGTTTCCAGCAATTAGTGGTATTTTACTACAGCTATTACTTCGCCTGTTCAACTGTAGCACCCCATAATGACATTTGCCCGTAAGGCAGTACATACAAACTTACTTATTATATCAATAATAAGCTAGAATAACTTTGAATTTGTATATTCTATTAGTAAAATTAATTTAATTTTACTAAAAGTTCCGACTGTGCATTAAGCATCATTTCAGACACCCATTAGTGACCCAGCCTGTCGCGATCATATGAATAACCGACGATCTCTAACTTTAATCCTATATTTTTATTTAGTTTAACCTTAATATAGATAAAATTAACGTTCTTTGATCGTGTATCACTAACATCGCCAAAGAAATTATAAAATTTCTTCAATATTCCCTGTCGGGCTATTCCACTTTAATTTTTATTTCTCTCCATAGATTGCATAAAAAATTTAACTTATGGGACTATCATTTAAATTAAACCTTTCTACAATATTTAAACGTATTTAACAATTCAACGCCTTCTTAAAATCTTTTTGGGTGTTCGTAAAGCCCGATATATGGTTTTTTGAGAACTACCCAAAGATTTAGATGCCTCTTTTATACTAGGAAATTCACCATACACTGTGTAGTCCATGTTATAAACAAGTATAGCTTTAAATTTTTTTTTCATATTTTGAAAACTCTCTTCTGAATTTATAGGTTTTATTCTATTTGAAGCAGATTGTTCCATTGCTTCAATAGTACTAGGAGAGAAGCTTTTACCTTTATTTACATTATCCACGGCTAGTCCACACTTTTCACTATATACGGCTAGTCTATGCTTTTCACTATAAACAGCTTTTATATTTAATCTGTGGATTTCGGTATGTTTATAACCAAAGCTTGAACCTGCTTCAGTCAATATGTTATAATTTGGTAATAAAGATTTTAAGTAAAAGTCCTCCAAATCTATTAATTTTTTATTATTTTCTTTATTTACTATATCAGTAAATAATTCTAAAATCATAAATACAAAAGAAGATATACCATATTTATTTACTGCATGTTTAATTACTTTACTACCCTTAAAATTAAATAAATGATTAGAAAGTCTAGCATGAAATTTACCAGTGGAAGCTGATCCTATATAATAATCTAAACTAACTTTATTAAAAATTAAATATATACCGCTAAGATGCCGAGTCTCATTCAAAATTGTAGTAACATTTTTATCCGAAAGATTTTCATATATAAAAACAGGATTAATATTTTTTTCGGATATGAAATCTAGTATTACTTCACTAACACCATTCTGTGCTAAATTTTTACTAGGCCTGCACGGATCCTCTTCTAAACTTTTACCAGGCCCGCACGAATCCTCTTCTAAACTTTTACTGGGCCCGCACGGATTCTCCCCAAAACTTTTACTAGAGTAAAATTTAATTCCCGGTCTTTTTATCAAGCAAAAAAAAACAACGGATAATGTGTATGCGTGATTATTCGGGTCCCATGGAAAGAGTACATGAGCACAAATTATACTAAAAACAGTAATACCTAGTTTTATATAAACCCCGCCCCAAGGGTTAGGTTCAATGGGGTTAAAAACAGAAGGGTTTTCAATGGGGTTAAAAACAGAAGGGTTTTCAATGGGGTTATGAAGGTTTTCTATAAATCTTTTAGATATTTCAGATACCTTGGATGGTGTAGCAACGGATTCACCTGCTGAATTGTAAAGAGCCACGGAAACCACAGTTACAACTACAAAATACCAGACAGTTCAGCTAGTAAATATTTTTTTAAGCACTTTAAAGATAGTTTGTCTTCTAGTTAAACTTAGATAGTCTATGTCATAATGAGCAAATCAAGTTTTTATAGGTTTACTAGTAAATACTGTAGAAAAACAAAATATAATAGATGATGCTAATAGTATAGATAAATAAGTGTTACTTGATGCTGCTAATACAGAATAAACACAACTTCCTACTCCTCCTGCTAATAAAGAAGATAGAACAGTTCATAACCCAACTTTAATAGGGTTAATTTTAAAATTCCTTAAATAATCTTCAGCTAAATTAATAGTAGGTATATTTATTATACTTATACCTGTTAATCAAAAGAAGAATATAAATAAAATTAAAGTGTTATTACCACTATTTCCACTTAAAGAGATAATGTTTTGATTAATTTCAGTTAAAATTTCAGGTAAATTGTCAAACTTATAATTAATATTTTTAACAAAATTAGTTATAGGACTTTTCGCTGTATACATATTATCTAAAATTTTTATAAGTTTATTATATGTTTCTATATCAATATTACCTTTAATTGATTCTAAAATAGTTTTAAGTTCATCTATCTGTATAGCAGAAAGTGTATCTTGAAAGATCTCTAAGGCCGCCGCTAATCTCTCTTCAACTTCATTTTTTAGAACTTTACTATTAGATGCAGCCTTTATTAAAGCGAAATAACCCATACTATACACAACGGCTAAATATTTTGTTGTTATATGAAAAGCTCCTGTAAAGATAGGAAAAGAACTGTGAAGTATCATAATATTTGCAGGGGAATCATTAGAATTAACTGTACTAAATCCAAAGTTACCGTTGCCTAAGGGTTTTCCCGCCATATTTAATTTATTTAGGCTTGTAAAGGTACCAGTTCTATAATAAGAGTTAAATTTGTTTATATTGTTTTTATGGTTTAGTTTAAATAATTTTGGGCTATTTAACAAACCCAAGAAAGCTGTAGCCATCATTAAGATAAAGATAACAGTACCAATAGTTCATACTAGAGTTCTTGGTGCTCTATATGATCCATAGTACATTCCTCTTCCTAATCGAGATAGGTAGGCCCTCACGGGCTTTCCCCCTCTAAGAACCATACGTGCGACTTTCACCGCATACGGCTCAAGCTATCTAAAGTAAAAATTAAACATTACTATACTAATTAGTATAAACTTTACTTGTTAAATGGTAGCATATTAACAATCTTTTTCTATAATAGGGTCTATTTGATAACCTTGATCCTTTAATCAATTATTTATTATTAGGTCTCGTCAAGTCACTGCTGCGAGCAATGCTTGATCTTTATCACCTGAACTCTTAAAATAAAAGTATTTAGTACGAGGATTAGCATTTAAAAACTCCGGTAGATAAACATTTCAACCATTTAGGGTTGTTTTATCTGTTTTATCTTTAACTGATGTAATATAAAACTCACCTGATACATTTCTAGCAGATTTATTTTTAAATATTTCATCAATTCTTTTAATTCAATGTTCAATAGGATAATTACGGTTATTATCTATAGAATAAATAGTTTTAATTAAAAGATACTTAACAGTTAATAAATTACGAGTATCTAACGATATTAATTTACCGAACTGATTTGTCATTGTTAATTGACGTACTTTTCAAAAAAATAATTTATTGTGTTCTTCTAATAAAGGTAATAATTTGTGACAAACATTATCAATACCTTCTACAATAGATAGAACATAGTTTTTATCAGATTGTAAAGTAGCTTGTACACCATTGTCTAAAAAGAACCGAGTGATCAAATTCATAAGATGTAAAGAACTAGGAGTATTTTTTTGTTTTATTTCAAATTTGGGGATAAACACAAGTCCAGAGACTTTATCTCTAATTCTAATATATAAACTACCATCTCCTAAAAAGAATCCTAAAATAAAACATATATTAAGTGGTAGAATATTTTCAGCAAAATTGTTATTAATTTCTTTGTTTAGGGATTTAACCGTGCTAGATAACTCTGTTAGTGTACCTTCACCTATACAATAAACTATTTTATCTTCTAGAGAAATAACACGATTTGGACTCCAGAGGTTAAGCTGTACACTAAACAAATAATCTCAATTTTAGATAAGACTGTACCTACTTTTTCCAGTGCAGCTATTTTTATTAGTTTAGACATAGCAGTATATTTCTCACCATAGGTTAAAGAAAAGTAAGGGAAAAGAGTATTAATCATATATTCTAAATTAGTACTTCTTAATTGAATATGATAATTCATATTTTTATTTTTTGAGATTTCTCATACCAATTTAAAATCTAAAACAGCCCACATTAAACTAAAAAGCTCAATGCTTTCAGAGCTTGCATTTTGACCTATAGAGAATTTCGGGTTAAACCTGTGACTTGTACGAGAAGTAAATTGTCCTGAAAAGGACCCTTCTGCAGTAAAGACACCATTTAATAATGACCGTAACGATGATAAAAAGTCAGAATTAAATCTTTTCTTAAGGTAATCCTCTTTTGATTTTTGTTTAGATTGTTCAATTAAATTTTCTAACTCCGACTTTGTCACTAGAACAAGTCGTCCATTTAATCTAACGTAACCCTTATCTTCGTCTTTTCCATTTTTATTGGAATGTACAGAAGCTATAATATCATTGTTATCTACCTTAGCCGGGGTATTGTTGCTGTATCTGCTTGAGAATTGTAAAACTGAAGCATTCAATCTTAATAATTGCGATAGTAGATCTTTAGGATTTTCCCCCGCTAGGAACCGTACGTGCAACTTTCATTGCATACGGCTCGAGCAATCTAACGATAATATTATAGAGTTAAACTATCTTTATAGCTTAAAAGAGAATAATAACAAGTTAAATATATAAAATTCACGTGTTATACATATAAAATATATAGTTAGTTACTGTTAGATAACCCATATCAAAGTCAGCATCTTTTCAGATTAGGGATAACCCTTATCCACTCTATTACTAAGTGGCATTCGCTTTTTTGACTGTCTCATGCCCACAGGTCGATATACTCATTTCGATATGAATCTTATAAAGTACCACCTATAAAAGATACCATTGTTATTAAAGATATCCTTGTTATAATTGTTATTAAACATATAGGAGACCTTTGGGTTTACCAAGTTCCGATAACTACACCTAATTTAATAAAGCCTTAGGTAGGTACTTTAATTCGTTGCATTTTCTTACTAACTAATATTTTGTCTACAAGATAAAGGGTTACAATAACAATACTGTGTTTGTTAGCTAATGAGAATTAGGGACCCATCAGGTAGACATCTTTATTAGTGTTATAAGAGAGACCCGGCTTCGGCCGCACACAACCTCACACTCTTACATATTATTTTCTATACTTTACATAATATTTTATATACTTTACATAGAAAAACGAATCGTGATCATACCTTCGCTTGCGCTTACCATAGCTTATTTCCCCTTACCTTGTATTCAGAGCTTCACACCTAAGAATTACTTCTAACGCATGTCTGAGTGGGGACTCGAAGGGTCATTCGAGGGGGAATCTCACCCCATTGTAATTATCAGCTTCTTGTCGCACTGTGCAAGTAAACTAAGAAGAAAAAGAATGAAGCAGTATTAGAATGTAAATAACGTATTAATCATCCGTTGTTAACATCTCTCATAATCGTCGTGTAGATTGAGTCTGTTCCAAGATTTGCTTTTATAATTTAGATAAATAAATCCTAAATAACAACCACAATATTTTATTTAATAATTAGCTAATTTGAGGATATATTTACAAAGGAATAGAAGAAAAAACATATTTATCTTTATATGCTTTACCTGTATCAATATATCTTCCTATTACCCTACTACCTCGTCTTAGACCTAACGCTTCATGTCCTGCACCGTAAGTTGAAAATGGTGAACCAATTAGTTCTTTATTACCTTCAGACTCACGATCATAAACATAAACAATAAAACCTTTCCGTCCCCCTTTAGAGATAGTAAATTCTCTAATCATTTCAAAGTGGCTTCGCCCTCTAGTAATATCAAATGGAGGCTGTAGAGCCAAAAGTTTAGATATAGCCTCAACACTAGGGAGCTCTGCCGAACCTTGAGGGGAGGCTAGTTCTGTTTTATTTAACTTTTTAGTACTATAACGATTTTTATTAGTAGCCGAAGATATTTGTAAAGCAATTTTTTTACCCTCAGGTAAGTAGAAATAACCAAATCTATGTATCACTACAGAAAGAACTCAATAATGAAAATCCACATACTTTCTGGTAAAAAATACCATAGATTCAAAGAAAGGTACAATATTACTAAAAAGGGGTTCAATTTTTTCCACCGTCATACTATATACGCCTGTTCCTTTGTTTAGTGTATATCTTACTTTAAATTCATGACTGTTATCAGAAAAATTTTTAAATATATTAGACAAATATCTTTCTATAGCGTTTAAAACAAAAAGATTTTTTTTATGTTGAGCAATTTGGAAATACGGAACAAGGTGTTTATAACCAAACGTTCCCTCTCCTTCTACAAAACCCAACAATCATCACATATTAATAGAAATTTTATCCTTTAAAGAATATTTTTGCTTTTTATCTAATACCTGTCTTTTACTGTTCATAGTTCCTTTTAATTTTTCTATTTTAGTTAAATCTGTTGCACTTATTTTTTTTCCACCTCTTACTCCTACTGAACTTTTGGATATAATTTGGGCAGCTTGCAATAAACAAGTAAAGTCTAAATATTTAGAAGTTTGTAAAGGGAACTCTTGAAAAATAGGTATAATAACCCTAGTAATATCCTCAAAATTAATTACATAAAATATAGCAGAATTACGATGATTAATTTTAGTAACCCTTCCGATACCTAATGTTTGGGCTATTTTGTTTAAAATCCCTATGTCATCCATGTGTAATTCAATACTAAATTTTAAATAAGCTGAATTTTTAATATAAATAGAGAAATAACCCTCTGCGTCAGTAAACCCTACTAGTCATTCTATAAATTGGCTAGTAGCATTGGGGATACTTTTTTTAAGATGAGAGGGTAAATCTTTCGGGTTGTTATTTAGTAATTTAAAATTGGATTTATTTATAAATTTTTCATTTAAAAATCTTCCAAAAGATTTATCATCCATTAGGGCTAACCCCTTGTTGGTTGTTGATAATAAACTAGAGGAAGATAAAAAGTAAGGACCGCTCATAATCTTTTATTGTGGCATAGAGGATAATTTATATGTCTTATGTTAATAAATTTGATTGAGTCTGTGCCGAAATGTTTATAAACCCCCGTTTATCTAGGCTTTAGCTATTTATATGAAAAAGCCGAATTAAATACTAGATTATTTGCATGCAAGTAATTTTTTTTATAAACTAAATTTATATATCACTTATTGACAGAGGAACAGAAGAAAAGACATATCTACCTTTATAAGCCTTTCCTGTATCTATATATCTACCTATTACCCTACTACCTCGTCTTAACCCTAACGCTTCATGTCCTGCACCGTAAGTTGAAAATGGTGAACCGATTAGTTCTTTATTACCTTCAGACTCACGATCATAAACATAAACAATAAAACCTTTACGTCCACCCTTATTTATAGTAAACTGTTTAACTAAATCAAAGTGACTTAGACCACTAGCAATATCAAAAGGCGGCGCTAGAGCTAAAAGTTTAGATATGGAATCTTCACTAGGAAGTTCTATTATTTTTTCTAGCTTAGTGCTAGTATAACGATACTTATTAGTACCCGAAGAAATATGTAAAACCAATTTTTTACCTTCGGGGAGGTAGTAATAACCAAATTTGTGAATTACCACAGAAATAACTCAATAGTAATAGTCTAAAGATTTTCTAGTAAAAAAAATCATAGATTCAAAATAAGGAACAATATAGTTAAAAAGCGAATCAATACCCAGTACCGTCATACTGTAAACACCTGTTTTGGAGTTTAGCGCATAATGTACAGTAAATTCCTTTTTACCTGTAGTATTATTAAATTCTTTAAATAAGTTAGAAAGAAATATCTCTATAGCATTTAAAACAAATAGATTCTTTTCATGTTGAGCTATTTGAAAATACGGTACAAGATGTTTATAACCAAATGTTCCCTCACCTTCTACAAAACCCTGTAATCATCACTTATTTATAGAAACCTTGTTCTTTAAGTTAACTAGTTGCTCTTTATCTATTATTGATCTACCGCTATTCATGCTTGTTTTTAGGTTTTTTATTTTAATAAAATCTGTTTTACTAATTATTTTATTTAACCCTAAGCTTTCGGAATTTAATTTTATTAGGACTGCTTCATAAAAACAAATGTAATCCAAAAATTTGGTGGTCTGTAGGGGAAACTTCTGAAAAATAGGTATAATGACTCTAAGGATATCTTCGAATTTATATACAGAAAAATCTGCAGAATTACGGATTTTATCTTTCCTTACACATCCTACACCTAATGTTTTTTCTATTTTATGTAGAATTTCTATGTCATCTACATGCAATACTATAGTGAATCTAAATGAGACCGAAGTTCCACTATAATTAGGAAGAAGAATAAAAGAACCCTCTGCGTCCACAAACCCTACCAGCCAATTTAAAAATTGGCTGGAGGCATTTGGTATATTTTCTATAGGTGGTAAAGATTTATCTCTGTTATCTGACAAATTAAGTTTATTATTACTTAAAAATTTCGCTACAATGGGGGTAATTAACATATCAGGGCCTCTCATAATCTTTTATCGCCCTTCCCCCGCAGGCTTAAAAAAAGCGGGGGAAGATAAGAGAGTTATTTATATACTTTATACTAATCTTTAGCCATTATATCTAAAGGTTTAGAAGTAAAAATATATTCCTTTTTATATAATCTGTTTGTATCTATGTAACGATTGCAAGTATTACTACTAGGTTTTAGGCCCAATGCCTTATGTGCAGCACTGAATGAAGCAAAAGGAGAGCCTTTAACTAATTGTTTATCCTTATAGATATAAACAATTTTTTCTGATTTATTAGATCTATAATATTCTCGTACATTATCTATGTGAGATTTATTAGATTTTACATCAAATATCGGATCTTTAGATAATATAGATTTCGATCTATTAAAAATATTTGTAATAACGTAATCAATATTATCTGTAGAAGTAGTACTGTATCTTTTGTTTAGAACTTCTGAAATTTCTAAAAATAATTTTTTTCCTTCAGTTAAAAAGTAGTAACCATGTATTTTTAATAATAAAGCTACTCTTCATAATTTAAAATCTATAGCTTTTCGAGTATACATCTTAGATGAATCTAAAAAAGGTAAAAGATAATAAAATAAACTATCTACACTACTAACAACTAAAGATATTACATCTGTTTTTTTATTTGTCGTACACACAACATTCAAAGGCAATATTTTACTTAATTGTAAAGTATTATTAGTTTCCTCTTTTTCCTGTAGAGGACTAGATAATCTAGTTAGAAAGGTTGTTATAGCATTTAAACTTTCTTGACTCGTATTTTTTTGAGCTACCTGAAAGTATACAGATGATCCTGTTTTAATACCAAAAGTACCCTCACCTTCTAGAAATCCAATGAATCAGTTAGGGTTTATTATAATTTGAGAATCTGTTATTTGGTATGTAAAAATACTTCTTTTTAAATTCATACCATTTTTAAGTGATACAATTCTTTCCTTATCCGTATTACATAAAGATTTTCCTCTAGCGGAATCTTTAATAAGAAATGCTTTATAAAAATCTTCAAAATCTAATTTTTTACTAGTATGTAAAGGGAAAGTATTGAAAATAGGACAGATTATATTTTTAATATCTTCATGCTTTTCTACTATAAAAGCACAACGGTTTCTATTACTTTCAACTGTAACTCTTCCTATTTTCAATTTAGATTTTATTCTATTAAGAGTTTCAATATCATCAATATGTAATGTTATTTTAAATCTAAATTTTACATAATCATGATCTAGAGTAATTAAAAAATTTCCTTCTCCATCTGTAAAACCTGAGAATCAAAATAAAAAATCCTCAGATACATTAGATAATATAAAATTTTTTGTCACAGATTTATCATATTTTGTATTATTTAATGTTAACTCTTTAGGATAAGAAAAATTGCTATAAAAATGAAGGACTCGGACTCCCATTTTATTTTTAATACCCGATACACCCATATATGGTGGATTTTTTACTAATATAAGGCATAATAAATTAACCCTCCTCCACTTTTTAGTGGTGGAAGGACTATCTCATCATTTAATTTTTTATAATTATTAAACGCCAAACGTATAGTCTCTGAGGATCCTACTAGGATATTTATGCATCCTTTGGTTTCCTGCTGATTGTCAACCGTTTTTATACGGTGGAGTTTCCAGCAAACAGCCTGGTTTAAAGGGCACATTACGAGAAATATGCTATATTAGAATTTTTTTCTATATTTATATTAAGGTAACGCTACTTCACGTTTAAACACTAAGTTTTTTCCATTATATTCAAAAAAAGAACCTTTGTCCAATCTTCGAATAATGGTTCTCTCGCTAACGCCAAAAAACAAAGCACACTCTTTTATAGAGCTAAAAGAATCTATTAATATACCCTTTTCATCTAAAGCCTCTACACTTATGTTACCTCGACCCTTAAGATAAACACCCAATGATTTTATTCAAATCTTTCCGTCAGGTTTAATTTCATAGTTTGAGGGGCTAGCTAAAAGGTTTAACACTCTTTCTTGAATGTTTATTTCACCGGGTTTGGTTAAGTTAGTTGAGAGTCTATTACGATTAGTTCTTTGAGATATTAAAGATATTAGCTCCTTACCCTCGTCAGTAAAGTGTTTACCTTGATTTTTAATGTTTAAAATTAATTTTCAGTCTTTATAATCTAATTCTTTTTTACTTAATCATATCAAATTATCAAAAAAAGGCACAATAATGTTTGTAAGAAAATCAGTTTTACCTATCTCGATTTTTGCCATCGGTTTAGAATTTTGATTTTTAGCTTTCTTATTTAGGGTAAGACTTACAGCATTCGTGTCCTTTCTCGCGATTTTGTAACTACCTGGTAAATCTAATAAAAATTTTCTAATTGCTTCTAACACGGGAAGTTCACTGGCCGTCTGCCCTAAACCAAATATCAGTCTATGGCTTGTGGTACCTACTGAAAAGTATCCCTCGGCCTCCACAAAACCTAGAAATCAATAGGGAGTAATATTTATTTTATGGCCTTCCGGTTGATTAAAATCAATTCTTTGTTTGTTCATTTTATTTTTAAGGTTAATAATTTCTGTTGATATTTCTATTAAAGTTTTTTCAGAAGATTTACGATTAAAATAAAGCTCATGCGCTTTTTTTAACGTAAGGTAATTTAAATTTTTACTTGTATTAAGAGGATAAAGATCAAAAAGACTAAAAATTTTTCGTAAATCATTTTGATTTGAAACACGTAAACAGGCAAAATGATCTCAAGTATTTACAGAACCTACTTGTAATCTGAGGGCTATATAGTTAAGCATAGGAGCGTCATCTTTATGTAAATATATATCAAAAATAAACTTAAATTTATTCTTGTCTTGTGTTATAATAAAACAACCTTCACCATCAGTCAAACCTCTAAATCACTCGAAAAATTGTTCATCAGAAAGAGAGTTTAGTCTCTTTGTGACATCACAGAAAAGGCGTCTAGAGTTACTTGACTGGACAGGTTTTATTTTACTTAACGATGACATCTTAGTTGAATTACGTGTGGTTGATACCTTATTAGTTAAAAAAACGGATAGAAAAAGTACACACAATAAAATGCACAATGAAACACTTACTTTATGCTCTACACTGTTAAATGCTTCTGTTACACTAGGGTTGTAATGCCATATTCTAGTATAATAAAGCCTATTACTTTTTTTTTATTTCTATTTTAAATTAGATAACTCTTTTATTAATTTTTCTAACTCTGCGTCTCTTTGATCTGTTCTTACCTGATCATTTAAAAGATAAACTATTTTAAATCAAACTGAACACTGTCAAGCTTTATAACCGGCTAAAGGATAATTATTCAAGTGAGGGATTAATGTACTAATAATTTGATCTTTAATACGTAATCTATATCTGCTTATACCACTAGTATCAGTATAAACATTACCTACTTTAAAATAATTAGCTATTAAATTTAATATGTGTAAATCTTGTGTTCTCTGACTTATTTCAAACACAAGAGAATAATCCTTAACTGTTTTACCTGCAGAATTAACACGAGTTTTTGTAAAATACGTAAAAGAACCTTCACCTGTGGCAAACCCAGATATTCAAAAAGGATTTAAGACTTGTTCAATATTTGAAACACTTAAGTTGAAAGTTTCAAACTCTACTTTAGGTAAAGGACCTATTTGTGCTAATTTATCTAAAAGTGATTGAGATAACGGTTTGTTCATTTTATTTAGCATATTGTTAGTTAAAAAATTTTATACTTATCTAAATATAATTTATGAGTTTTTTTATAATTACGAACGGTAGTAGAACTAACACCCAAAGCTTTAGCTGCATCATTACATGAACAATACTTTATAGTTATACCCGTTGTTATATCTGTAACAGTTGTAGGTATTTCTTTTACAGCTTTCATTTTTGCTCTTACTTCTATTGGAATAGCTTTTCCTAATCTAGCTGCCGACATTCTTGTTCTATGTTCTAATGTTTTTTTATATTTTTTAATTTTTTCTATAGTTTCTTTTGAATGGGTTTTTCCTAATCTAGATCCGGCTATTTTTAATAAATTATATTCAGGTTGTAATAAATCAATATAATGTTGTTCTCTTTCTAACAAAATATAAGGGTCACAATATTCAATTATCTCTAAACTAAATTTCGAAAATCCATACTTTAAAAGAGCTTTATAAATCAAACTAGATTTAGAATGTTTGGCTAAAAATATTATATTATAATACTGTAAAAATCTTTGGTTAAGGTTTTTACTGCTACCTATATAACTTTTATTAGAACTTAAATTAATAAATCTGTATATCCCGGATTTTTTTCTATTTTCTTTTAGAATATTTAATTTTTCCGCATCAACATTCTTATAAATTACAGCTGCAGTGTGCGTATGTACAGTATAGTTTTTTGTTTCTTTGTTATAAAGAAAGTAATGGCTATTTATTAAAGAAGCTAATTTTAAAAACCCAGAAATATTAGTATGAACTCTTTTATTGATATTATCAAGTATTTCACAGAAATATGCAAAATTTAGAGCTTTAGTTGTTTGTAAAGGATATTTATGAAAGTGAGCAATAATTATATTAAGCTCTGATCTTGATCTAACTCTAAACCGAGCATCTTTACCCACTATTGACACTGAACCTACAGAAAATAAATTTTTAATTAAATTCAACAGCTCTAAATCTCTCACATGTAAGAATTAAACTAGCAACGTTACCCCAGCTTTCTACGAGATAAGTGAAACATCACGTTTAAGTACTAATTTTTTTCCTTGGAACTCAAAGGGATTACCGTTGTCTAATTTATTCCTGATTGTAGTTGCACTCTTAACATTAAAAAAGGAAGCACATTCTTTTATTGAATTAAATTTATATACTAATCCTCCTCCCTCTGAATCAAGAGCCCTTACACCAATATTTCCTCTACCTTTTAAATAAGTTCCAGAGGATTTTATTAATATTTTACCATCCGATTGAATTTCATAATTAGACGGAGTAGATAAAAGTTTTAATGCTCTTTCCTGGATAGTACCAAAACAATGTGTTTGCTCTTTAGAGGCTAAGTTAGTAGATAATCTATTATTATTCATTCCTTTAGCTATTAGGTAAATTAATTCTTTACCTTCATCCGTAAAATGTTTCCCTTTATTTTTTATATTTAGAATTAATTTTCAGTCATTGTAATCAGATTCTTTTTTACTGAATCAAGTTAAACTGTCAAAAAAAGGTATTAGAACATTGGTTAGAAAATCCGTCTTGGATGCAGATAAGATAGCCATCGGTTTAGTATTTTCCGTTTTACCTTGTTTTTCCTCTATAAGACGTAACACATTAGTTCTTTTGTTAGCCATTTGATATTCACCCGGTAAGTCTAACATAAATTTCTTTATTGCAAATAAAACGTCAATTTCCCCCGCGGTAAGAGAAACCCCAAATATCAAGCTATTTGTGGTATTAGCTACGGAAAAATAACCTTCACCTTCTATTAGGCCTAGTAGTCAATAAGGGGTAATTTTAATTTGATGTTCTAGAGATTTTTGGAAATCCACCCGCTTTCTATTCATATTGTTTTTTAAATCCAGAATTTCCTTAACCAACTGAGGGGAAATATGTTTATCAGTTCTATTAATATAGAGCTCATACCCTTTTTTCCACATCAGAAAATTTAAGTTTTTACTTGTATTTAGTTCAAACCCTCCCGGGTGCTTACCGAAAATATCAAACAATTTTTTCACATCACTGAGGGTAGACACCAAATAACTAGCAAATTGGTCTCCCTCCTTTGTAACCTTTCCTATTCCTAACCTTTGAGCTATGTATTTTAACATTACTGTGTTATCAATATGCATGTAAATAGAGAATCTAAAACCAAAACTATTATTATTATCCTTTTTTATAATAAAACTACCTTCTCCGTCCACTAGACCTCTAAATCACTCCAAAAAGTTTTCTTCGGATAAAGAATTTAAAATTTGCTGCTTAGGGTGTTCGTGATTAGAGAGCTCGGGAAACTTGTTAATTTCTGTTACAATAGGCAGGGTATTACCCTCCATCAGTTCCTCATTTTTGTTATTATTTAGGGTAGAGAAAGATACCCTCATTCCACTTCCGAATAAAGTTACTACATTAGGGAGTTGGTAGGTAAAACCTTGAAGGCTATAAATTGTATTAGTGCTTTTTCTTCTTACACGATCATATAGAAATGAAGAGCAAGCTTTTTCTTGAATTAGGTTTAATCCCTTAGGGTTGTAATGTCTATTCTCTTTGATCTTAATATTCAGATTGCTTACTTCTAGATTATTCGAGATAAGAAGAATGAGATAAGTCAGGGCCCTAGTAATAATAAAACAAGGTTCTATAGTTCAACCTATAGCAGCAGTTTTTGATTTAAATATAGACATTGTGAAAGAACCCTCTGCATCCACAAAACCAGTGACCCACCAAGGATTTAAATACTTAGATGTATTCTTATCATTAGTACTATAACATCTAACTTGTTTAACTTGATTTTTCTTTTTAATAAATGAGTGGTTTCTAGAATGATAATTTGATAATTTAGAGTTAGAACTAGCATATATAAATAAAAAAGCTAGCGTCAGAAAAATAGAAATAAATCAAGAATGGCTAATCCCTTATTTTTTTAATAAGGACGGACTATATCTTCACATATTATACGTATATTTATAAAATATGTGTCTTATGTTTAGTCTCTGAGGACCCTATTAACATTAAAATATTGATAGGTTTCCTGCTGATTGCCCTAAATAAAATTTAATAGTTAAAAAATAAAAGGAAGAATTAAATATTGAGGGTGTTCCAGCATATAGTAAGATTTTATAGCAACCCATTAATCGCTAAAGTTACACCTGTAATAATCTGTATAACTAAACAAAAGGCTAATAAAGAACCAAAATTTCACAAGTAACTTAAGTTTATAGGTTGTGGTGAGTCCACAAGATAAGAATTAGCTAATCTTAAAAGGGGATGACTTTTTAACAGTCTCATTAATTTGTATATTTATTGTATTATCTATTTTAGTTTAATCTCATTTTATTTGTATTTTTATAATATTATCTATTTTAATTTAATACCTGTTAGCAAATAGCAGTTATAATACTAATATAACATTATTTTTAATTCTATTGCTATAATTTTTATATAAAAAGCAACTAACAAATTTAAACCTATAGGATATTATATTTTAGCCATTACTACAATATAAATAGCATAGGTTAGATTTAATATAATTTCAAAGCTAAGTTGACTTAATATAGTGAACAGCAAAAATACTATTTATAAAAAAAATTTTGGGTTTTTTTCTTTTACATCTTTAATGTATAGGCATATAATCATATATTTTCCATACATTCCTACATATTAATAGATTATTTTCGTCATATACTATTAAGAAGTTAACATATATAGAATAATGACCTATATATTGAAAAATAGTAAAAGGATTAGCTTGTGAAAAAAAAAAAACCATATAGTAGAGAAACCTTTTATAAATAAAAACTCTTTTGCTAAAGCCATAAGACTAGTAAAATTTACATCTAATAATAAAATTAAACCATATATACTGGGCAATGGTATTAATTTTATAATTTGTCATAAAAAGCCTAAAATCTTAATAATTATATTAAATATGTAATTAGAGTAAATAAATCCCATATCCGTGTTTCTAGCAATAATATAAAAATGATAAAAAATCTTATCATCTTTTGCACGTGTTATTGAAAATATACAATACAAATAATATAAGACTAAAACTGCCCATATAAGTATGGGAGCATTAAGGTCCTGGCATTCTACTAAATATCCAAAATATATGTTTGTATTAGTTTTTTCACATATGTCTTTAAAAGCACATATAATATCCCAACATTCATGAAAGGGTACATAAAAAAATCTAAAATTGGTATTAAATATTTTATTTATTAGTATTTCTATTATCTCAAGAAACCATCAAATATGTAGGTTATTAGAATAAAATCCCCATAGCTTGTATTACTAGTATAAATAGATCTAGTACTATATAAACGGTGCCATGCATAATCTTTATGCATATAAGACATACTTTCTATAACATGAAAAAAATAAGTAAAACACAGATCAATTAAAAAAATTATAATTAAAATAACTATAATTATTCAATATAATAAAAGTATGGTTTTTTTATCCTTATTCTTCTTAATGTGAATAAATGTTATATAAGCCATCCATACTTAATATTCCTCCACACCCAACAATGGGGTAGGTGTCTTCTTACAAGAGCTAAGGGAGTTACACCCTAAGAACGATTAGCCAACCATAATCATCTCCAAACCATCTTGAACCTTTTTTATTTTACTTATTTTAATAGTCTAATCTGTTATTCTGTAAAATTCCAACTTATTAGGTGGTAAGACCCCAACCTGGACCCGATATCTGGACCTGGGTATATATTGAGATATGTATGAATCTGGAGATATACCTAAATTTCTGAATAAATAATAAATCATACCAAATAAAAATTATTTATCTATAATAGTACGGCATATTTCAATATTGAAACAAATCTCTAACCCATAAGGCATGAGCTAATTTATTTTTTGGCTTTAAATTTTATCTTCTCCAATATTGCTGTACAAATATAATAACTATTCTTATTATTTTTATTATAATTATAATGCAATTTTCCCCAAACCCAAACTAATGAAAATGGGGGATTTGTTATACTATTTTTAATTTTCATAACAAGTTAACTGTAATGTAACAATTATTTTAGCCTAAAATTAAGATCCAAACTTGGTTATAAACCTAAAGCGCTACTAATATACTTATGTTTAGTAATTCTTTCTCTAACCGAGTTTTTTTGAGAAGAGTAAATCCTTGAAACCGGAAGGAAATTTTTAATAAAGACTATCTTTAGCAAGTGATATGTCAACGAGTCTTTGTTTATTCATACCTGATTTAATGATTTGTATTTGGTCTAATCCATCGTCAGTAAGATGGCCTTTATTTACCATAATACTTATCACTTTGCATAAATCTAAGAAATCATTAGATTTAACACCTAGAATACTATGTTTTTGAAAAAAAGTGTTCCGGATGATTTTTTCATTAAGGTCGGCTAAATTTCTACATCTGTAATCTACGGTATTTTCATTACTCCTTATGTGCAGATTTCCACATTCAAAATAAGCAATAAAACTTTCTAACAATGCCTTATCTCTATAATGCTGAGTCAATTTAAATTCAGGACCTACGATGAATTTTACTTTAGTAGATGGAGATGAAGACATACTTACTGAAAATGACCCATCCCCTGATGCAAAACCTGCCATTCACTCTGGATGAGTAACTTTTAAGTTTTCCACGAATGGCCTTGGAACAGGATTAATGTCTGGGTAAGCAGCTTTCAAATCATCACTAAGACCTAAATTTAAACTAGCTTTAATGGCTACAAGAGTTTGTAACCCTTCATTACTTAAGTGAGCTTTTCGTTTAATTATTTCAAAAGCCATCTTAAATAGAAGGTAGTCCGCTAACTTTTGAGTTATTAAACCATAATTATCAAAATGATCCATAATTATACTTAATTGTTTTACAGATGTTACAACATACATATAACTAAAAGGTCCATGTTTTGATATTCGACCTATACCCCCAAAATAAACTTTTATAGCCTCTAGTACAAATAAATCCTTTTCATGTAAAGATATAGAAAATGCTGGTCTAATTTCTCAACCTGAACGTAGTTCAGGATTTTTTCTAATAAGTATCATAAAGCTACCGCATCAGTAAATCCTGTCACAAACCAAGGTTCTAATTGAATACCAGAAGATTAACGGTCAATATCCGTAAAATCTTCTACTGTGTACTATAATTGCAAGTACTTTTAAAGTTATAAGGTATTAATGAGGAAGGTGTATAATTTTCATGATTTTTAAAATTACTATATTGTCTAATTCCAAAAAATTTTAAAAAGAAAGTTTAGTTGTTAATAATGAGTTTGTTTTTATGTTAGAATTTTCTTTAATGCTTTTAAAAAATGCTTCTTTATTAAAAAATCCTGATTTTTTAATAATTAGATTACGGTTAACATTATACAGATTACTATTACTATATAAAGTACTAACTAGTAATATAACTAGTACTAAAATAGTAGTAGCATTACTAAAATATGCATAAAATAACATATAAGATATTAATCCTACTAAAATATATAAGGCATAAGATGTAATTACACCAGTATTTAATTTAGCTAGGTTATTACTTATATTTAATAATCCTTTCTCTAGACCCCAAGGTCCTATATATTCAATAGATCCCTTATCTATTACCTTAGTAGTCTGCCCACCTAGTTTTAATACAATACCTGTAATAAACTTATTATAGAACAGCTCTACTAAGAAACGTTGATTAAAGAAACTGAATATGTTGTAACCTATTCTAGATAATTTAAAATAAATTAATATCGTTGATAAATATTCAGACAACACTATTGAAATTACACTTAATGAAATAGTAAGGATTAAAGGTAATAATTTAAATAGAGTTGGCACACCAAATTCAGTGTCCAACATTATTTCATGATGGGGGTGGATAAATAAAGCATTGTCTGCAAAAAATCCTGAACCCAATCCTATAAACATATCTTTTGTTATAAAACCAAAGAATATTGAAAATATCGCTAATATAATTAACGGAATACTCATAAATAAGTTACCCTCATGAGCATTTTTATAATTAACTATAGGCCCATTAGGGTTAGTTATAAAAGTAAGATATAAAACTTTTACACTGTAGAGTGTTGTAAACATTGCTCCAATAGTAGCTATAATATATACAACAATACTAGAAAAGTAGAATTGACCATATGCAGACTCTAGAATGAAATCTTTAGAATAGAATCCAGTCATGAAAGGGAAGGCTACTAAACTAAGAGAAGCAATAAGCATTACTGAATAAGTAAGAGGTAAGTAAGGTCTTAATCCTCCATATTTTCTAAAATCCTGATTATCAGCTACTGCATGAATAACTGACCCAGCTCCTAAAAATAATAGTGCTTTATAGAATGCATGATTAACCAAGTGGAATAAAGCTATGTTGTAACTAGATAAACCTACAGCTATAACCATCATCCCCAATTGCTATTATTTATATAGAATAAATATTCTTTACTGTACTTATTTTTTTTTTACTAGGGTTACTTTTTTTTTACTAGTTATATACTCAGTATATGACTGATTTTATTTCATTATACCCCCATCATAATCTGTTCTACCATTACCTCCTCAATCTAAAGTAGATAAGTTTATTTTATTGTCAGCCATATACTGTAATATACTACAAACACTCCTATTTTGGTGCATATCACTGTAGGTTAACTTATACAACCTATGTTGAGTTTCTATAGTATCTTTTTGAGATAAAGGCTTAACATTAAAATTGGTATCAGCCTCCAATCCTATGTATCCGTCAAAAAAAGGAAGTTTTCTGTGGAACCCATTCATAGAATGAAAATCCTGTGTAAATATACCAAAGGATATATAGGTACATTTATTAGTAATAACATAGGCATATTCAAAATGATCATTACGATTTGCGTACTCTATTGCTTGTGTATACAAATCTGTTCAAGAATATTTGCCCTTTAAGGCTTTTGATTCCACAATCGCTCAAACCTTCCCATGTCTTTTTACAATAAAATCTGGTTCACCTTGTGTTGGAGTACTTTGAGGAACAATCACAAAACCCTTATTAATAGTAAAATACTCATAAAGTAAAGGGTTCATGAATCCATATGTGAAAGACTCTAAAGTATTATTCTTGTCGCTTAGGTACATTTCATACCTAAAGTTAATATTGTTCATAATAGTTAACTTAGGATTGGGACTAAAATTCTCAAACCTGAAGAGCCTTTGTTGAATATTAAGAGAATGAGTTACTTGTTTTTTAACCTGTCATAATGGAAGAGCTCCTTTCTTAGACACCTTAACAAATATATCCTTTTTCATACCTACAAGTTGTTTAGCTAAACTTCTATCTTGATCAATTATAAAAGATTTAGGTAATAAAAGATTAAAACTTTCATGATATTTAAACCCCATTTGTTCTAATACCTTTATAGATTTAAATTGGCTAGTATTTTTAAATATAACCTCCTCATCTTCAGCATTATAATATGGTAATTCTACACCTATTTTAATAGGTATAGCACTTACCATTCTACCTCCAACAATATATTTATTACCAACAATATATTTATTACCAGCAATACTAGTAATAAAATTAGGTAATTTAAAATGCCTCGAACTTTTAAAGATATTAAAAATATAGTTTTTATTTGTGGCTCCGTTATAAATCAATAAAGATACTATACTTTTAAAAGTTAAGCTTAAAATACAACATATTAGTATTGTACTTAACTTATCGATAGTAAAATCCTCTGTACTAAGTTTAATATCCATTTTCAAGATATATATTAGAAAAAGATCCACTAATATTTTTGTAGGTAATCATAAACAAAATATTATTAAATAATAAAAGAGGAAATATTCACAACTAATTGAAAAATTCAAATCTTTTAAAACTAGGTATCTTATAATAAAAGATACAAAGAACATTAGAAATAAAATTACTATGATAGTAGGATTATTAATAATATTATTAATAATTTCAAATATATTGAACTTAGCTGGAATAATATGTATATTACACCGAAGTAAATATACAGTGTATACCCCTGTTAATAATAATAAATACAGTAATATAAAGGTATACTCATTAAAAATAGTATGTAAAGTAAATATAAAAGATAACGATAGTAAAATAATAGGTATAAATTGTGATAGAGTTCTAATATTGTATATTAAAAATATAATAACAACTATGAAATAAACTATTAATATTACGTATAAAAAGTTTATTTCAATATAACCGTTTATATATAGAAACATGACAATAGATTCTAATACACTAAAAATAACAGTGATGTCTAGTAAAAATAATACAGGATGATCTGCATATTGCTATTATATAAATAATTGGACCATTTCTTTATTAGTCTATATATTTTTCTCATCTATCTTTGAATTTAACTCATTCATTAAATTTAACAATGTCTTGGTTTTTTTTAGACAATCTTACTAAATAAAATTGTTTTATTAAATTAACTCTTTTCATTTTCTCTGTTCTCAAAGGATATTTATTAAAATAATTATCTATTAAATTAAATAATTCAGCCTTTCTATAGATAACATACTTAAATGCTTCTATTTTAGGACCACTAATATCCACTCTTCCTCCATATATATGTATTAAAGGTTCTAATAAATATTTATTTTTTTGAGTTATACCAATAAAAACTTGCCCTGAAGCTTCATTATAATATATTGAACCATCACTATCAATAAACCCACTAAATCATCCATTATTAAATGAAAGGTTATCAGCATATTTTAGTTCTATATTAAATTTGACACAAAGTTTATTCATTTGTAGTAAACGTGTAGGATTTCGTATTAATCCATTAACATCATTTATTAATGCTATTAAACCTGCTCTATTTCTTAATTTATATTTAAAAGCAAGGGCATTTGAAATTTTTTTAACACTTCCTCCATACATATGCTGTACTAAATATAAAACTTTTTTATCTCTAGCATCCATGGTTATCTCACAACTATTATATCCATTTTTAGATAATAAAAAGTAACCATCACCATCAATTAATCCCGCTAATCATTCTTTGAAAGCAATATTTTTTAGATACTTGGTATTATTACTATTATCTAACTCATTTGTGGACATTTTTCTGCTAAATACCGGGCGGTGCCCATTATTTGTAACTTTACATAATGATAGAATAGGGTGTTTATTTCCCGGACATTGTTTTTTTAAGACAGATAATTTTGATATTAAATTAATTAATTTTAATTCAATAAAGACTAAGATCAAACGTATGGCCTCTGAGGTTCCTACTAACTGACGGATAAACTCAAATTTCCACCTTATTAACACAGACATAATATGCTGGAATAACCTTATAATGGTAGATGAATTAAAAAACTTGAAATTATAGTGATTATTATAAAAATAATCACGAGCTTTGGTTACCTGCGAATTAACTATAATAATTATTATATTTATAGACTCAACGCATATGGTTTGATGCCTGAATATACTAGAATGAGAAGTATATTCTTGAGCCAATTGACTCATTGTAGAATATGCTATGACCTTTTTTATATCTTGTTGGAATAAACCAATTAGGGAGCTAAATACAGTAGTAATAGCACCTAATCATAAACATAACATTAGTACCGTTGAACTATATTCTATTAAAGGAGATGAACGCATTAATAGATATACACCTGCTGTTACCATAGTAGCGGCGTGTATTAATGCGGAAACAGGTGTAGGACCTTCCCAAAGCTCACTGTGTATAAATAATTTTATGGATTATTTATCGATTACACATTTTATCCTATGATTTCCTGTCAAAATAAAGGGAGCTTCCGACTGTACATTCAGCGCCATTACAGGCACCCCGTAATGACCCAGTCTGTAGCGATAGATTAAAATACCGACGGTCTTGATTATGGCAATCTTTGACCGTTTTCATAACATTCGCATTCAATACCAAATTATACTTTATATTGGATTATAATTTTATATTGGATTACATATATCTATAATTTTCATGAAGAAGACCACTTGAGGGGCAGCTAAATTATAATACCCCTGACGAATATACAATGGAATAAGTAGGACTGATAGGCAGAAATATAAATAAGAAAAAAATATACTATTAATCCTAATTATCATCCCCTAAAAGAGCTTTTATAATTCCAATCATAATATCCAATCACTGCACGTGACTATAATCATAATAATTTCCTTCAGCAGTCTTACAAGAATAAGTATCACCACCTTGATAAGGAGTTGAAGGTGATGAAGGACCTGAACTACTTGAAGGACCTGAACTACTTGAAGGACCTGAACTACTTGAAGGATCTGATCTATTATTATCATCTCCATCATCACTACGGGATCTTTTTTTAGCTGGTGGTTGAGCATCATATTCAAACCCATCATCTTTAAAAGGATTTTTAGAAGACTCCGGATTATCTTCAGTTGAATCATGAGTTAAATCTTTAATTTGAGCATTTATTTTTATAAGTTTAGATTTTAAACTACCTTGTTCACCTTTAACATATTGTTTTATATCATTTAAGCTGTCCTGTATAGAAGAATAATTACTCTCTTCATCAAAAAATGCAGAGAATTCTTCCTTAATATCCTTAAGATAGCTATTTTGATTTTTAGCTCTTTCAGGTAATTTACTATCCAATTTTTCAGCTAATTGAATATTTTTAAGGATATTTTGGTTGTATTCAATCTCATCAACTATTTCAGACTTTTCTTCTCGTAATCTTGAAAATTCTTTAAACTTAGAATTTTTAGAATCACTTGAAGGGTCTACATATCCTGATCCTCTAGAACTTGCTGATCCAGTAGTAGTAGGCAATCCACCCGTATAGCCTTCAGATTCTCCCTCAGGATCTTCTGTGCATAAACATGTAAAGGGATATGATTGTTCTCTGTGAATAATTATTAATTTATTATGTAATCCTCCAATTAAACCGTACATACTGCGAATAAAGGTCCTACTATTAATTTTAGCTTTTGTATATGTAAATTAAACTTATACTTAGAAGTATATTTGGTATTTACATACGTACAAAATATATTAGGTTTAATCCTTGCTATATTTCTAGTATGCTGCTATGATCGAACTTTACCATTACTGTTTAAAGCAGTAACTGTTCATTGACCATCTGCGACAATAAGGTTATCGCCATAGGTAGTCACACATGAAGCAAAAAATAATTTTGGACTATATCTTTAAATAGTAATATCAATATTGACTATTTACTTTGAGTGTCCAGGTTTAACATGTGGATAAAAATTAAACCCAGGAGGTAAAACCTCAGTCTCTGAGGGTCTTCTAAAGAATTAACTTAGATTTTAGGTACTTTTCTTAATTTATTTATAAGACTGGCTTTTTTTTTTAATAGGTTATAGTCAACTTTTTCTGAAGATGGTTTATTTTTTCTGTACTCATAAATTTCGAATCATTTTTCTAAAGATTTAGCTTTAACTGAGTGTAATTTATATTTAGATAAATAATCCATAATAGTATCTAAAGCAAAAAAATTAACAACCACACGACTATATGTTTTACGTATTTCGTAGTTACCTTTTAAAAGTTCTTTTAAATATAAAAATTCTGACTCTGCATCTTTTTGTGCTAAAGAAAACCGTTGAACAATTCTAAGATTAGAAACTGAAACAAAAAAACTTCCTTCTGCGTCAGTAAAACCACTTAATCAACCGTGATTTAATGAAGGAATAAACTCATTATTTTTAATTTCAATATCAATATTATTCTTTCTATTATAATTATAAACTCATTTGGAAAACTGTTCTTTACGTTTTTTTAAGAAAAGATTCCCATTAAAAATATGAATTATAGTAGAAATATCTTTATTAGCTTTAACAATAAAAGTAGCAGAATCGTCCTTAAAATAAACATTTCCCATATTTAATTGATTTTGTATATAATACAATAAAGGTAGATCCACAATATGTAAATGTATAGAAAATACACTTTTTCCACCTGTAACCACGAAATAACCATCTCCTTCAGTAAAACCTATAAATCATTCTAAAAATTTCCCATCAAATCTATTTGTGCGCAAGCAACTAATTAATTCGTTTATTCCCTGCTGATTGGCTCCTTGTCCTTGAGATTTTTTCGGATCATTAAGGTAGTATAAAAATGGACCTGCGAACTCTAAGGCATTTGAAGCTATTCCAGCAAATATTATTATACAAATTTATTTAACCTCTGGTAGGTTCACTCCTACTTCCTCTGATGCGAAGCTCGGAAATCAGAAGTATGGAGAGAATAAACATTATATCTTTGTATATAAATTCTCAGATCTGAAATTATAAACTCAGTCTCTGAGGATTTTTATAAATTAAACAAATTTTTCGCGAAGCTCGCTAACAGGATAATTCGCTTTATTTATAAGAGTATTAAAACTTAAACAGTGACCACCTTATAGATTTCATAAGATCATACAATAACATTGACAAAAAAAAAAGATGAGAATACTAAGGATTCTAATAATTGTTTACAACAAAAATCATAATACTTGCTTATTTTTACTTAACTCTAATAAATCTATGAATTAGTGACTATTTTTAAAGAAACTAATTTACCTTTATAAATAAATTTATAATCATCTTTAACTAATCAATTAGCTACAGTTGTACTACTAATATTTAAGAATTTAGCACATTCAACTCTTGAATTAAATGTTTTTAAAATCTCTCCGGGGTTAATTGGATCCCTAGATAAAAGTTGTATTTGTTTAGCTCCTTCATTTAAATATCTATTTTCTGATATAATAAGTAAACGCCCATCTTCTTTTCTTTCTAAATTAGAAGGAAGACTTAACAATTCAGCAATTTTGGCTTGTAAAGCTTGTTTATTTTCAAATGTAGTAATTCCTTGAATTGCTTTTGAATTATGAATTGGTTTAGTTGATAGTCTTTTAAGATTCATTTGATTTATAATTAGTTCTATTACTTCACGACCTAATTCTGTATCATTTTGACCTAAATCTTTTAGATTTAAAATTATTTTTCAATCTTTATAGTCAAATTCTTTTTTACTTTGTCAAATCATAGAATCAAAAAAAGGAATAAGAACGTCTCTAAAGTAAATAGTATTATAACTAGAAATAAGAACAGCTTGCTTACTTTTAGATCTAATTTGGCCTACATTCAGATTAATTGTCGTATCTTCAAATTTTTTATTTTTAGGTAAATCTAATAAAAATTTCTTTATAGTTTCCATTAAAGGTAAATCTACAATAGATTGTGTTAAATTAAAACCTAACTTATATTGAAAATCTTTCCCTTTTGATACGAAAAAAGAACCTTCAACTTCCACAAAACCAAGCAATCAATAAGGTGTTATTTTAAAATCATTATTTCTTTTGAAATTTATTCTTAATTTATTCATACCGCCTTTAATATTATCTATAAGATTGATAAGTTCAATAGATTTTTCATCAGATGTCGTGTAAAGCTCATAGGCTTTCTTAAAATCTAAGAAATTCAAATACTTAATCGTATTTAAAGGATTAGATTCAAAAATATCAATAATAACTTGAATATCTTTTATTCTAATAACTTTATATAGCGCAGTATTTCTATAAGTATTTACTATCCCAACCTTAAGTTTAGACTTAATAAATTGTAATAATGCTACATCATCAATGTGCAAAATAATTCTAAAGTTAAATTAAAAATTTTTTGTACCTTGTTTACGTCTAAAATCAAAACAACCTTCTCCATCTACTAACCCTCTAAATCATTCAATAAAGTCTTTATTTAAAGTAGAGTTAGGAACCCTAGATAATTGGCTATAATGTCTGACGTTAACTAGTTTAGAATTTAATTTTATAAAGGCAGCATTTCTTTTTACTAAAAAATAGTCTTCAGTTTTATAGTTAAGATTAGAATTAGATACTCTATAATTATAGATATCCAATCATTTTTTCATGGAATAAGCCTTAACAGTATACAATTTGAACATAGAAAAGTATTTTACTATAGATTTTATATCTATATAACCTACAGTTATTATATAACGATTTCTCTCTTTTTCAAATAATTTACCTTTTACTAATTTACTTAAATACTCAAACTCAACTTTATCTTCTTTATGGTAGATACTTAAATATTGATTAATAGAAACATCTTTACCTAGTAAAGCTGTAGAAACATCTAATTTTACACTACCCGAGGCATCAAAGAATCCAGCTAATCAACTATCGCTTAAAGAAGGTTTGAATGTATGAGGTATTAATTTAATAGTAACTTGAGTTTTATGAAAATAATTTTCACATCAACCCTTCCATACAGTTTGTACAGTTTTGAAATAAATTTTACCATTAAATATTTCCATTAATAACCCTATTTCTTTGGAGTCGCTTACTTTAAATTCTACATTTTTTTTATTTATATTAATAGTTCCAATATTCAATTGAGTTTTTATTTCAATCAAGGTAAGTAAATCTGAAAAATGTGTATGAATAACAAAGCAGTTTCTTCCTCTTTCAACTAAAAAACAACCGATACCCTCAGTATACCCTATAAATCAACTTAAAAAATCTGGACTTAATTCTTTAAGTCTTCTCTCTCTTCATATCTGTAATTCTCTTAATTGAAGGTTAATAACCGCTAGGTCAGGTTTCCTGTCTGAAAATTTTTTTAATTTAATTAAATCCTGCTGATTAATCCCTTGTCTTTGAAATTTTTCCAAGTCAATTAGCTTATGTGTATAATTCGTAACATATTTAAACACAGAATTTGAACTCATGGATTCTAAAGCATTTGAGATACTCCCAGCAATTTGCAAAGTTCAAAAAAACTGTCCATCGTATACTCAGTTTTTAAGGGCCTTTCTGTGACCAACTTGTGAACTTTTAGCCATTGCTCCTATTAATAAACATATACCTACAATAGTTACAATATTTTCATTCATGTAAGGCGCAAGTGAGAATACAGTAGCATAATCTAAATTCAAATAACTTATAACCTTTCAGCTATAATTGGACTGTATCTTCACCCTGTTGCATATATATTGCAACAGGGGTATAACGTGCAGTCTCTGAGGATCCTCGATATATAATGTATATATTTAATGTTTCCTGCGGATTGTCCATTTTCACTTAAACTTAAGATTTATTCACTTTAATGTTTATGGTCTGTGTGCGCATCTAAAAAGATGTTTCACAATATCCTATAAAATGACTTTAGGAGTTTCCTGCTATATAGTTATATAATAAGGGTAGTATTACTATACCCACGGCAATTTATTTTAAATGTAAAGAATCTAAATGTGAAAAATCAAATACTTTTCGCTTTCTGTTAAAATTACTTTTAATAGTTTTTATCTTATCCAACTTCTCTTTACTTAGACTTCCTCTGTGAAGATCTTGAACAAGAGTTCAGTCTTTATATGCTAGATACTTAGAAGAATATAAAGGAAAACAATCAAAATATTTACGAACAATTTCATGACTTCTTGAGTTATGAGCCACCACCAAAAAAGCATAATACACTTTATCCTCTCTTTTCCGAGTTCTAGTGTAAAGGTTAACAGTAAAAAAGGCAGATATTTCACTTAAAATGTTAAAATAACTACTCCCTCCATTATCTGGAGAAACTTCTCTAGAATAATTCTGTTTCACTTCTATACGAAAAACAGTTTGAACACTTGTTCTTAAAAAGACTCCATTTTTCTTTCTGTCATATACTGTTATACCAAAACTACCATCCGCGTCAGTAAAACCTGCCACATGTCTTAACTTTCTTCGTCCATCTCAGGACATAGCTAAAAGCATAACGCTTCCTTTCAGTCGCTATTGGAATACACCTTACACCTATGTTATATTTCCCATGCAATTTAGTATTGTGAAATAAGATCTGACCATATGATATTAAACGTAACTCTCACAATCGAGACAGAGGTATCACACTGTAACTCTAGTAGTTCAACCTTATTCCTTAAAATGCATTTCTTGTTGAGGGACTATTCGCCCGCTATAACTTTTGTTCGTAGTCACTACTTACGCTCCTATCTTAATGTTCTAGGGTTTTCCCATGCTGGTTAACCCTACCAGACCCACTATCAGTGGCCATGGTTCTATCCCTCGTCATTGCCGGATTAGCAGATAACTTTTTCGATCGTTAATCTAGTGAAATAGCTTCGTAACATAAACGCACGACCGTCTACTCTCTGCTCTTTTACACCTCCAATTTACTTTTCTCTAGCTAAGCTTTACCGAATCCCTTCTAAGAGGTGAAGGAATCCTCCTAACCAAGCGTTTCAGCCGGACAGATGATTTAGATCCGCGGTTTTCCATTTCACCTTCATTTCGATGAATCTCTTATCTTTTTACCTGCATTTAGACCTATATTCCCTCTTTCCAATTCTGGTTTATCTTGTTTAAGAGGAATTTCAGTTTACGCATTACCGCTGCCCCTCCCCTCAGAGTTGTAATGACGCTAATTGAACCTGTTACCAGGGAAGCATCATTGACCTCACAGTATTTCCAATATGAGGAGTTGGTAATAAGAGCTTTAGGAATTACCCGGAATTTGGCCGTGTTAGACTGTTATTAGGTGGGCTAAGCACCTATCCAATCAGCTATTACTGTCTAAAGGGGATAAATCTAAACCTAGACAAGGTATAGAAGTACTATCTTTTTCATTTATTCAATTTATAGCTCGATGTAAAGCTTCTATTTTTGGTGTACGCATATGCCCGTTAATTAAATTAATTATTTTTAAAACTTCTTCTTTAGCTAATATTTGTAATAATACATGACCTGTTTTTTCTCGATTAATAACTTTTCCTACTTCTAATTCAGCAGATAATTTTTCAGCTAAAGGTTTATCAGAAATATTAAAAGCAATAATGATTTTAGGCCGATAAATAACTTTAGTTTTAGAGTTTGGATTCTGAACACCAATATACCCGTCTCCTTCCACTAATCCAGCTAAATAGGGTCCAAAGGAATGATTTATTCCGATTTGATTAGTAGAATATCTTCGTGTTTGATGGTAAGAAATAGATCCATTTTTCAGAGTGCGATCATATCTATTCTCACATTTAGAAACTTTTATTTTTTTTTTATTACCAACTGATCATAATATGGCGAACATACCAATAGTTAAGAAACAATCACCCACACGGTTTGTTAAAAATGCTGAAAGAGCACTTTGGTTTGCTGCAATTCTAGTAAATCAGAAACATACTAAAAGATAACTACAAACTCCTACACCTTCTCACAGGTTTATTCAGCCAAGAGCTGATATACAGTTTAATATTACTAAATTTATTATTCTATACTCCTAATTTATATAACATTTCAGCTATAAAAAAAGGTTTTACCAATGTTACTAATTTATCCATATCTTTTTTACTTATTCTAAAACTGTTAACACCAGTGCTAGATATACGTTTGTTTAAAGTAGCTTTAATTCCAAATCTTGAATATAAGGCAATTATTAACAGTTCTTGCTCTTCTCTAGTGAAACTTTCTGTGCATAATATTACAGTACTTGATAGAAAAAGCCATCTCCCCCACCTCGCAAGGCTAACTATACTCATAGTATATACCTTATCTAATCCTACTTTTTATCCTTATTTTCTGCCAATTTTACGATATATCTTTGTTTCTTTATAGGTTTAACAATTCCTGTTTCATTGAATGCTTTAATAGCTACTTGAATTGTACTATGTACACATCCAATAGCTTGTGCAGCTACACGAATAGAAGAGTAAATTGTAGTTTTATTATTTAAGGTATCAAAAACCTCTACTTTTTGACCTTTTGATAGATTATATTCCAAAATACGTTTTCTCTCCCAGCGGGAGCTCCTTAGAGCTCCTGCGGAGCTCCGCAGGAGAGATTTTTCCCTTTGTTCTTGCGTAGCATTATGTAATTTTAAATGTTCAAGTAGTTTGGCTCTATGTTCTAAAGTATAAGATCGATTTTTAAATTTGGCCAGAGTCTCTAGGCTATGTTTAGAACCCAACCTTGAACCTGCTGTTTTTAATATATTGTATTCAGGGTTTAATAAATCTAAATAATATTGTTCCCTTGAGATTGCTTCGGATAAATCACAATACTCTAGAATTTCTAACCTAAAGTTGGAATAACCATATTTAAGAATCGCTTTACTGATCAACATTTTATTTTTACTTATATAATTAAAATCATAGTAATTTTTAAACCTTTTGGCTAAATTAATACTACTTCCTACATAACAACTACCGTTCACTTTATTTACCCATCTATATACACCCGATTTTTTTATATTTTCCTTTACAGCTTTTAACTTATAAAGGTCCGCATTGTCATATATGGTAACAGGAACAACTGAATCGGGTAGTTTATTTTCAGCAGCATTATTATGCGTATAGCGACAAAACGAATTAGTTACAGTTATTTGAGAAAAGTTAGTATTAGATAACATAACATAAGGGGTAGATAATTTACTATGGTTAGTTAGTTGTCTACTTATGCGGAACGGTTTGTAACTAAAGCGCCTTATAGATGTATTTTTAATGGATAAGAAACTTTCTAGTTTACAGTTTCATTTTCTAAATATTTCTCACAATAATAAGGTAAATTGAAAAACTATTCCAGTGTTTAAATTTACATATTTAAACAAATCCGTATAATTAAACAACCGCCTTTGGAATCCTCTATAAGTTAATAAATCCTGTATATTTGAAGGAATAACTTTTTTTCTATCCCTGTAAAATAAATCATGATATTTGTTTAAACAAGAAAACCTTAATGTTCTAACATATATAGATTTATATATTTTACTTGTTCTAGGGTCAGCCTTTCTTACATTTATTACGGGTTTCATATCTATTAAAGGGGCAAATAAAGTATATATATTTAATACGTATGACTCTTGTTCAGGGTAAGTATGATCAATTCTAAGTCTTGCGTTATGAGTAGGTTTTCCTTTTTCCAAAAAACCATCCGCAATACGGTGAATACCTCCTCCCTCCTCCCTCCTCCCTCCTCCCTCCTCCCTCCTCTCTTCATAAACTACCCCTTTGTTAGTATTAAATCGGTCTCTTTACTGAAAAAGTAGTAAGATTTTTTATTTTTTAGTCTAGACGTTTTTTTAGTATCTAAGTTTTTGGCTATTGTACTTATATCCATATTTAAGTAACTAGCTGCAGATTTTCTATTATCAAAAGGGCGGTTATTTACTAATTCGAGAGTTGTAGCGTCATATACCCATACTGGTCGACTTCTAGTAAAAGCAAGGTTTTTACCCGTAATCAACTCCTCTTTTAAGAGAGGATCAATTTCTTTTTTAAAAAAATAAACTAAAGTACCATCTTGATAAGTCGCTTTCTTAGTTTCTAGATGACGAGAAATTGTTCTATAATTTACCTTAAAATAAGTTGCAGCATCCAAGATTGATATAAAGGCCGAGTTATTAATTAATTCAAGAGTATTTGCATTATAGGCCCAAACTTTTATTTTTTGACCCATTTTAACATTTGGTTGTTTTAATAAGCTTTTAATATCGCTGGCTTTTAATTTTCTTGAATAAAGATAGTTACCTTTGACTCCTTCAGCCTTTCCTGTATCCAAAAAATAGTCAATTACACTTCTTCCTATACCTAAAGCTGCGGATGCTTTAGTTTTTGAAGGAAATGGGCTACCGTTCACCAGCTTTAAAGTTAAGGCATTGTAGGCTCAAACTTTAATAGATACAATTTTGTTTACCTGACCTTTCGGTGTAATTTTTTGTGATTCTTCAAATACCTTATTCAAATCCATAATTTGATTTGTAAAAAACAATTTCCCTCTATAAGGTATAGAAGTATTTTTGTATCTAAAAATACTTGTACGAGGTAGACCCAAAGCAGCGCTAAGCTCTATACTATTATTAAAAAAACTAAATTTAGGGTTAATTCCTCTCTTATTAATATCGTAAACATAAATTTGACGTCTATAAGTCTGACCGGTATTATATCTAAGATCCTTTAACATAGATAACAATGTCTTATTAATGGCCATTTCAGTTGAAGATGAAGAAAACAGAGAATTTAACAAAGGTAAATAATCTTGTAAGTAGAAATTTTCCCGTTCTCCTTCACACAGATAATTAGATATTATATTAAGTTCTTCGTTTAATCGATAAACCGGTAGTTTATAGAGTTGATTGTAGAGTGTTAGGTAGCATATAATATATCCCCAATCTAGTTCCCTATAAATAACTATAATAATAAAAAAGCAGATATTTAAAAACAGTCTTCTTAGTAATTAATACTATATTTAGTTATGGTTAATTATTAAACCGTTTTACCACATATCGTTTTTTTATGGGTCTATTAACTCCTTTGTCATGGTTTTGCAAAGCTTTTCATACTGTTTCAGAAGCACATCCTATAGCTCGTGCTGCTTCCGATTGAGAAGCGTAAACAGTACTCTCATTAGTTAAAGTATCCAATAATTCTACTCTATGTAAGAACTTTGAGTCTTGTTCTAAATGTTCTAATTCTTTTATTATTACCTTATATCTACCTTTTATTAGTACTGAAACACCCTTCTCCTTAAGATTTTTTAGGGCGTATCGTATAGTACCAGGATCACATTCAATTAACCGTGCAGCTTCACCAATAGAAGGGTAAAAAGTTGTAACATTATTTAAAGTATCTTTAACTTCTACTGTTTTACTTCTTGACAGGCTATACTTCAATAGCCGTTCTCGATTTTCCGAATTTGAATTAAGTATTTCTAAATGTTTTTGTTGTTTTGGAGATCGTACTTTAAAATTTTCTATGGTCTCAGCAGAATGTTTGAAACCCAAGAGAGATCCTGCTTTGGTTAATATATTATACTCCGGATTTAATAAATCTAAATAGTATTGTTCCCTTAATAATACTTCATTAGGTTCACAATATTCAAGAATTTCCAAACTAAAAGAGGAATAGCCATGTTTTAGTAAGGCTCGATCTATCCTCATTCCATTTTTTTTTACAGATTCTAGGCGATAAATGTTAAAATACTCTTTCAATCTTCTTCCTAAATCTATACTACTACCAATATAACTATTTCCGTTTATTGTGTTTTTTCACCTATAAACTCCGCTTTTACCTTTATTTTCTTGTATTATACGGAGTTTATCGAGATCCGCATTTTTATAAGTAATTACCGGAATAACCGAAGAGTTAGTTGAATAATGTCTATGTGTGTAAAAATTAGATGGATTGTTTATCATTATGCCCTTTAATCCAGTCGGTAGGAAAGACCTGCCTACTGTAGGACAAGGTAATAATTTTTTACGCGGAATATGCTTGGTAGGGTTAATAATCGAGGGGACAAAGAGAATACGAACAATAAAAAGAGCACATACCTCCACGATATGTACATTAAAATGCTCTCAACCAACCAGTCTTAAAAATAAATGAAATTTATTTAAAGAATGAGCTTTAAAATGATCATAAAATCTTTTTTTGAAAAGACTACTTCTTCCAATATAAAAAATAGAAGGATCATGCTTATATTCTATAAGATAAATACCAGATTTGGACCCCCACTCTTGTAAAAATGGATCTTTTAAGGCTTTATCTAAAAAATTTGTACAAGTAGCAAGTAGTTTTCGATCGAAAGGTTTAACAGGTGCTATTCTGTTTTGGTATAGGTTTTTAATGTACAATGTATGTAAAGACTTTAGGTCCGATTTAAGCTTATCAGGTTTATTTGCACATTTTGTATGCATAAAACGTAATTGTATCGGTCTTAAATCAGAGTAGCTCTTGGCTAAACGAAGACGAGGTCTTGGTATACCTATGATGGATTCTTTTTGCTCCTGTGTTAGTTCATACTCTTTTTTGTACTGCTTAGAAAATTTACTAGTTTCAACTATTTTACTATAAAAACGTTTAAATACAGATAGAGAATAAACATTTAAATTTAAATAATAAAAATAGTATAAATAAGAGTTATAATATGAATAATGAGTATAAATAGTCAATAAATTAAGTAAATAACTGTAATAGTTTTTCAATAAACCTTGGACTATATTTTTACCCCTATATACATTTTTTATATACATAGTAGGGTATCCCACGTATAGTCTCTGAGGATCCCTTAAAGTATAAAAATAAGGTTTCCTGCTGATTGCTCTAAGGCAAAAAGTTAGAGTTTCCCAGCATATAGTGGAATAGTAATTTATAAACTTAAAATTATAAACGGCCGAGAATAGACCTACAAACATAAGTAAGTAATTGTTTGCTGTAACTAATATAACCATCATGAAAGTGAAAAGACTTAAATAGCTAAAGAACCTTTGATTATGCTATGTTGTCAAATTTATCGTACAATTTGTCTCATTTTATCTGAGCTTACTCTTTGAAAGGTGGAGGAAGAGCGAGAGTAAAGGGGGAAGTGTTACCTTACTACTTGCTCAACCTCAAAACTTCTACCCCTATTCATACCTAATTTAATATCTCGTATAGAATTCATACCTTCAACGGTTAGGTGTGAACCATTAACCATTAATTCATGAATTTTACACCAGTCTATATAATCCAGAGATTTTACACCAACTAAAGGATTTTCCTTAAACAGAGGAATTATTCTTTGAGTGATTAAGGAAAAATCTACTATACTCAAATGAACCCCCGACTGAGTATATTTATGTACCTTACCTCCTCCTAAATATTTAACTAATCTTTCCATTAATTTGATATCTCTAAGGTGTTGGGTTATTCTAAATCTTAACTGAACGAGTGACTGGCTAATAAGCCTAATACAAATAAAATACCACCTCCTCTTTTTATAGTGCCAACAGGAAAGCATTTTTTTTATGTTTCACGGGCCTACACTAGTGCTAAGGTAATTTTACCTCTCTTTTGGTATTCATTTTTTCCTTTAAAGATATTATCTCTTCTAAACCTGGTTTGGTTAAATGACCCTTAACTTTCATTATATTAGCTATTTGGCAAAAATAAAAAAAATCTAGGGCCTTAACTCCTTCTAAAGGATATTTTTTAAAGAACGGAATAATAATATTGACAATCGAAGAAAAATCTGTTACAATAAACTCTCCAGTATCACGGTGGGGATGTAATTTATAACGTCCACAAGAAAAATAATGTGTTAAACTCTTCATTAATTTTGAATCACGAGAATGTTGAGTTAAAATATATAACAAACTTACTTGTCCTCCTGCTTTGTACAGTCTAGATTTAGAAACTTTTACCATAAAACAACCATCACCACTAGTGAAACCTGCTAATCAGTAGGGTTCTTTTATCTCTTGATCGTTAACCAAAGGTCTTGGAACAGGTATAGTTTCAGGAAAAGCCTTATTTAGTTCTAAGGGCAAACCTTTATTTAAGAAGGCACGTAAATTTACAATTTCTTGTAAACCCTCTTTAGTTAAATGGGCTTTACAATTAATTACATCTAATATTTGCTTGAATATGACGTAATCTGCAAATTTTTGTGTTCTTAAAGGATAATTCCTAAAGTGATCCACTAATATTGATAAATCTTCCCTTGAACTAATTTTATATACTGAATATTCTCGATCTTTATGTATATGACCTACCTTAAAATAAGATTTAACCTTTTCTAATAAAACTATGTCTTTTTCATGTAAACTAATTTGAAAATTTAATAAAATTCGTCAACCTACTCGAAGTTCTTTGTTTTTAACTATCTTAACCATAAAGCAACCCTCAGCATCAGTTAGACCTGTAATAAATCAAGGGTCTAGGTATAAATTTGGAGCATAGGTAGTTAGAGACCTACTCAGATAATTGGTACCTACTATTTTACTTTTGTGGCAAGAAAAATTTCGGCACGCAGCTACGCTGCTATGTATTATGACGGGTAAGCCTGCCCGCCTCCTACGTAACGGCGAAGCAATAAGACAGAATTGGTTAGAAGGGATTTTGACATTATGCAGGCTAGCGCGGTCTTTATCACTTAGCTCGGCGATATAAACCGTTATGTTAAAAAGCTTTCAAATACTAAGCAAACCCGAACTTTTTCTACTTCTATGTAGCTGGGCCCCTAATGGTAATTGACGAACCATAGATGCCACCGGAAAAGTTTTACTATTTGTTTTAGGTGTACGAACGTCGAAGTTTCCTTCAGCACTAACAAAACCTGAAAGCCAAGAAGGGTTTATAATTGCATTATCACAATTAATGACTGGTCTCTCCACCGCTCGATATCCAGGAAACTCGGATTTTAACTTATCAGATAAACCTAAATTCATGGATGCTTTTAGATTTACTATTTTATTTAAACCTTCAACCGTAAGATGAGCTTTATTATTAATTAAATCTAAAATCTGTTTAAATAAGAATAAATCGGCTGATTTTTGAGTTAATAGTGGGTATTTTTCTAAATGAAGAATAAGTTTATTTAAATCTTTAATTGAACTAATTATGTAATTAACAAACTCTCCTTTCCGAGCGAAATAGATAGCACCTGCCCCACCCAAGAAAAGGTGTAATTGAGATAATACATCATAATCTTTTCTGTGTAACCCAAGTTGAAATTTGGGTTCAACACGTCAACCCAGTTTTCGAGTTGGGTTTTTAACTAATATTATAGAAAAAGAACCTTCTCCGTCAATTAAACCAGACCAAATACCAGGATTTACCGAAGTAGAAGTTGAATAATTTACTTTTCCCTCTCTTCACTTACCTCCTAAATAACTTAAGGATACGTAACCTCTTAGAGGGGCGACGGGATCAAGACTGAATTGTTTAGACGGGATTTTAACACGTGAGCTTCAACCTTTTGAAAGGTTGAAGCCGTGGTTTATACCACGGTTTTTTTCAAAACCCTTTAGAGTACACCTTAAATCAGTTAAATTTGACTTAACCAATCAACTGTCATCTACTCTTTGCTCTTTTACAACGTTTAATATTGTTGACTTAGATCCGCGATAATCCATTTTGTTTTCACAAATCTTAAAACTTGTTACCTTACCTGAGTAATTAGTTCAGCCACTTATAGCCTTTCGACTACAGCTTGGTATCTTAAGCTTTAGAAGATCCCCGGAGTTTGACAATTTATCCCCATAGGAGCGTTTTCCCTCAACGCAACCTCGAGGATCCTCGGACATATAACCTATTGAATACACATGCACTAAAGAAGAAACTATTAGTACAGGGATAAGCATGGATCATCCCCAATTAGCGTGATTCCATTTTCAGAAATAGTAATATAACTGAATTGAAAGCACGGGTTTTTAGGAGTTACTTGCGTGTAAGAATCGACTATCCACTGTGCACAGTGTTGTTTAAATAATCTTTTCTCCTTGCGATTTCGTACTCCTTTTGGGGACCGATTGTACATTTGGACAGACATTTCAGCCTAACCCCGGTGAACCAATCTGTAGCGACTTTTATAACGGCCGACGGTCTTTAAGATGTTTTTCCACTTTAGGATCTTATTAACCGTTTTCACCTAATTGTATAAGTATAGAATTTTAAGATCATAATCTTTCTAAATTCCTCTTGATTTACTGAATATTTGTTCTAACTCGACATGGACGGTAAATATGGCCACAGGGACCGGATACCTATGGTACTGCCTCTCCTTTCCTCATTATTCCCTCCTCCCTTTTAATAAAACCCCTTTTACTTGATATACGAAAGGGGGAACAAGGAAGGAGGAAAGGGATATTTATCTACCATAGGAAGTGAGATAGCGGTACGGTTTTCGTAATAGTAACTTATACTTTTATTATGGGATTGCTCCTAAGTAAATAGTACCCTACATTAATTTCTTATCTGTGAAACTAGTACCTAAATCAATTCACGTAATTTCACATCTGTTCCATAACACAAAGATGATTTAGACAAAATAACAGATATAAAACTAAAACTTAAGCCAAATAAAAGTAGATATTACTATGCGATGGGGTTAAGGTTAAAAACAGCTACTCTTCTAATATCCTGGTTATTGAGTCGAACTCAATGTTCTATTGAATCTTGGACTTTAACATCTAAATATTTACTTAAAGTATCAGGATATACTCCTACAATAGAGGCAGCTTCTGGTAAAGTATTTGCTATAAAAACCTCTCTATCCAATTTACGTATCTCATATACACAACTGGTTTGTTGATAAAGAATTTTTCCTGATGAAATTTCTCTTACTCGACCATCGTAAAGATGTTCGACAGTCGGTACTGCAGAAAATAGCTTATCTCTTTCATCTTTACTTAAAGATGAGGCTGGTGCTGTATTAGTAGATAAACGGTAATTATTCATTGTATAAGATAACTTTAAGATTATTCTTTTTATCTCATCATTTCTATATGCCCCATTATGCATAACTCTGCAAATAACTTTAAAATCTTGAAAATCTTTACCTTTTTTAGTTAAAAATCATGTCTTAAGCTACTTCACCCATCTCAGGGTAAGCTATAGCCATAACGCTTTCTTTCGATTGCTATTGGAGCACACCTTACGCTATAAATATATTTTCCATGCGTATTCATACTCGCCCTATTTTTACTAACCAGGGGTCAGAATCCAACGTTTCCTCATCCATAGCCAACTCAATCCATTGTTGTCCGCTGGTTAACCCTACCAGACCCACTATCAGGGGCCGGATCCTTTTTCTTATTAACTACTTCAGAAAAATTCCCCTTCATCTTTCCTTCTGTATATTGGTTATGGATTCCAATTAATCTTCGGGACTTTCTCAGTACGCTCTTATTTAGGAACTATTCGCCCGTGTAAAGTTACGGCGCCTATATGTTTGTTTTCGATGGTCCATGTCCTTGACTCTACACCTGTTTTCTCAACTAGCTGACAGTGCGACAACCTCATCAGCGATCGATGTTTTCTCTACCATTTCTCACAACATCACTTTTTGTAGATTCTCATCGGTGTTAGCAACGCTAATCCTAACTACTTAGGCCCTCTTCATGGTATCTAATTACTCCCCCTACCGTATTGACTCATACACTTCGTATTTATAACGCACAACCATCTGCTCTCTGCTCTTTTACACTTGAACGGCTGAAGGACCGTTCAGAGGTATTTTAGATCCGCAAACGTCCATTTACTCTTCTCTACCGTTTCGTATTCTTTCGTAGTTTTTCGAGTTATTTTGTCACTTTTTCACTTATCCCCTTTCGGCCCCCGCCTCACTTAGCACTTCTTTGATTGATATTTTTATAGCGTTGAGTATATTACATCTTTCCATGAGATTTCTCCCGGAACATAGACTAAATTCAACGGCATAATTCAGGATTCATTCGAGCATAAAACATTTACGTTCTTCCATGATCCATTCCGGTTCTTTAGGATTTGGAATGTTTCTTCGCGACCGGAACATGAACTAGATTTCATGGCCTATGTTATCCTTCAAAGAAAGTTTCTAAGACAGCTTTGTACTATGACGGGTTAGTATTGACAAACTTTAGGATTTACCCGGAGTTTGATTGTGTTAGACTTAACGCACCTTGCTTAAGGGCACTTCAGTCATATCGTCTAAAAAAGGTATCATATAATTATTTAAAATTCTCACATTTTTAATAATAATAGCTACGCTACTTTTACTATAATTTCTAACTTTTTTTGTTGTTACTGCTATGGTAGAAGAGTTTTTTAATTTATATAAACTATATGAATTAAAGCCCAGAGACTTTTCTAAAAATTCCTTTATTTTTAGTAAAACGTCAAGTTGTACTCCAGTTAATTCTATAGTAAAATGGGGTGTTAAATTATCTCTTCTTACAAAAAATGATCCGTCTCCTTCTATGAACCCTAATAGTCAGCTTTTAGTAATTTCAATTGGAGAGTTTTCTGGTCGATCAAAATTAAAACGGTTAGTATTCATTTTATTTTTTAATTCTAGTACTGTATTTTTAACCAATTCAGCATTCAAATTTTTATTTCTCACCCCGCGCTCATTGCTAGGGATATTTATATATAAATTAAAAGCTTTCTTAAAATCTAAATAATCAAGATATTTAGTAGTATTAAGATTGTACTTGTCAAAGATAGAAATTAATAATTTAATTTCTTCCCTGTCTATAACATTAAATATGCATTCATCCCTATATAGTCGAACTTTCCCCACGCCTAACTTATTATGAATATATCTTAAAACATCCTCATCGTCTTTGTGCAATGCTATCTTAAACATGAAATAAAAACTAGATACCGTTACTTTATCCTTATTTAATGAAGGAACAATACTAAAACTTGATTCAGCATCCGAGAACCCGACAAATCATTTTAGAAAATTTGCTTCTTTAAAAAGAGATTGTGTAGTATCAGGAGTACTTTTTATTGAAAAGTATCTTTTTTTTTTTATTTGCAAAAAATAATTCACGAGATATCTTACCTGATATTTAGTATTTAGATGAACCATACCTAAATTATTACCCATAAAACCGCCACCAGAACAAAATTTATTGACAGAAATCACCGAATACAGTTGGATTTTCACCAACACAGCATACATAAATTCTTTATTTAAGATTAAGTCATTATAAACTGTTAGTGAATCAAAATGAAATCCTCATGATACATTTAGTGATTCAGAATCTATTCATCTAAACACCTCTATTGAAACAGGTATATTATTTAATCCAACTTCAAAAAAAGCAACTACAGCCAATATTGTTGTTAATACAACTGCTGCACAAGTAATTATTTGGGCTCCAGTAACTCCGATTTTTCTACCAAAAAAACCAGAAGCTATTGATCCTAATAGTGGTAAGATTATTATAGCTAGATACATTATTTAAATTCAATTGCAATACTTCCTCTTCGTTTTACTCCAATACTTTCATATTGAAACTGACTATATCTTAAGCTTATTTTAAATAAACCCACTTCCATTTAGTCGATGAACTGCACACCTTTATTATTAGGTGCTTGGCTGCGGATTACCTACATATACAAATAGTTTTTACCATACCATGAGTCATTACCTATGCCATTAACTATGTTACCATGTTAATTTGGTATATTTGTCTTTAAGGCTTTCCCGCAATTTGAAAGTTTAGCTATAGGTAGAACTATAACTAGATAAAGGTTCACTTTATCTATCTAGATCAAAACTTTAAATTATTCCTTATTAATTATAGCTTTTAGCTCTTTTATTCTATCCATACCTTTGTTTGTAAGATGCTCTTTATTTTTAATGATAAAGGCAGCTTCTTTAAAATAAATATAGTTATTATATTTAGAACCTTTTATTGGATATTTTTCAAAAAAAGGTATAATCTTCATAACTATATCATCTATTTTTGCCACAACTAACTCACAAACGTCCCGATTTTTATATTTATTTATTTTACCACAACTTAAGTAAATACCTAAATTTTCTAATAATAAAGCATCTCTTATATCCTGACTTACAGAAAAACGAACTGAAGCATATTTACCTGTTATAAAAATAGAAAAATTAGATTCTCCCGTACAAAAACCAGCTACTCATTCAGGTCTTATATTATTTATATCACTAGTCACTAAAGGCCTTGGTATTTGTAATGTTAAGGTAAAACTTTCTTTTAAATTTTCAGATAAACCTCAATTCATAACTGCTTTATTATTAATAATTTTTTGCAACCCTTCAGGGGTGTAATGTTTATTTTCAAGAATAATAGAATATATTTCTTTAAATAATAAAAAATCAGCACACTTATTTGTTAGAAGAGGATTAGATTCAAGATGCGAGATAATTATATATAAATCTTTAATATTAGTAACTCTAAATTCAACTGAATTTCGTTTATTAATATTAGATATATAACCTATATTATTAAAAAAGTCTTGGATTGCTAATACCAAATATCTGTCTTTTTCATGCAGTTTAAATTGAAATCTAGCTTGTATAACTCATCCTAGACGATATCTAGTATTTTTCAATATAGTTACAACAAAAGAACCCTCTGCATCAATTAAACCTGTGATAAATGAAGAATCTAATTTCTTTGCCAGAGAAATTGTATTATTATTACGCATTTGTTTAGCATTTGTAGAAAAAAATCTGACTTTAGGATAAGGATATATATTTTTATATGGAGCTATAAAATAAGGATATGATTTAAAGGAGGAGTTTAATCTGTAAAATGCTACCAATATTCCTAATCCTATAGCAGATTCTGCACCTGCTATGGATATTATGTATATTGCGTACGTTTGACCTAATATATCATCAAAGCTAAGTGAACTAACCAATATCAAAAATGTAATAGCTAATAGCATTATTTCTATTGAAATAAGCATTAAAATAATGTTTTTTCTATTTAAAACAAAACCTAAAATTCCAATGGTAAATAAAATTAGTGATAAATTCATTGTATTTATGTGTAAATTAATATCTGTATTATGGGGAAATTAATATCTGTATTATAGGAAAATTATTATCCAAGACTTGAACTTAGACTTAGATAAAAAAACTATCTTGTTCTACCATTAAACTAATAATACTTGTAAAAAATGTTTTTAAAAACTAGTCACTATTAATGTACGAATTTCTGTAAAGTAAGTTTATAACTATCTTTTAACATTTTTATTTATTATAATACTTTTTTTGTAAACGCCCTTGCTGACCACTAATCATGGAAAGTAGGATTAATAAAGGTAGATTTTGAAAAATGAAGTCGAATTCATCCACACCCGTTGGGGTTTCAATTAGGGTAGGCTCTGTGTCTTTGCCCTAAATTATTAATTTCATTAAAAATTTAAATATTAAAAGTTGTATTTAGGTGTTCCCAGTATTCTTTATCAGGAGCTGGTAGAAAAACATGGTCTATAAACTCATAAAAATTATCATCTCTCGGGAAAAAATTCTCAGATAATAGTTTTTGTAAAAATAAATCTTTATATCAAGAAGAAGCATTTTCACCCACCAAAGAAATAGAATCATCTGAATTAGTAACTCCATATGCTAATTTACCATTCATGCGTATATAACAACCTCTTACCTTGTTACTATTTTTATATAAGAGTTTTAGTTTAGAACCATATAAATCACTTTCGTCTACAACTACATAATAATGGTTTCCGTCATGTTTTACTAAAATTATTTTTTAATACAATTTAATAGTTTTACGTCTATTTTAAAAATCTTCGGTCGTAGCAAAAAGTATTCATGCTGTTCCTAAGATAGCAGCAATTCCAATATATCCTGCAAAATTATCCAAACCCCTAAACCTCCATATCATGTACCTACTTCGTTAGCACTATTTTGGAAATAAAGTACTACTGGCATAAATTAATGACTACTTACTCAAGTTTTTAATCCAAAAGCTCCATTACGTGTTTTAGACATAATTAGTATATACTGTTCATTAGATTTTAAAATACCTCTTAATATTGTAGAGGCTAGATTGTTAAAAGAAGAACGTATATTTTTTAAACCACCAACATATCTTACTTTAAAGATAGCCCTCATTGCAGTTAAACGTCTTGTTAATCTACCTGCCGCTTCAAATCTTACACCACTTACTACTTGTTGTTTTATGACATTTAATATATTATGTTCATTTATACTTTCTATCCGATCATCGAATGTTATAAGTGTATGTAGATCAGGTATTTTTACCATTTGCAATACCGCTTTTCTTAATACTCTAACTACTTTATTTTGTCTATCTCTTAGTTTCAATTCTACTGCAGAAGCAAAAACATCACTGTTTAAGTGTATAGATTTTAAGTCAATTATTTTAATTATTACTTTTTTGTTATACATTTTTCCTAAAATATCTTTTAAACCTAAATTTTTTCAATTTAAAACTAAATTGTTAAATTTAGATATATTAAAGTTAACTAAGTCTACAACATTAAAAATTATAATTTGTAACTTAGAAAGTTTTTTTAATAATCTGTAATATAATCTGTAATAAATAGGCATTTCATATAAATTAAGCTGCAATTTAACATAGGATGCCATACCTTTAAATAAATTATCAGTTTTTTTCACAAAAGCCATATCAAACTTTTTAATAATAAAAAATTGTTTTTTTAACATAAGTGCAAGTCTGTTCTTGTTAATTAGTTTTTTAACTGTTTTATTGGTCATTAAATATTTAGTAATTTTTAAATTTATATTTTTTCTAACATACCGTTCAAAAGATGCTTTTTGTTTATTATATACATAAAATAAAATTACAAGTTTAGTATTAGTGTGTTTAGTTTCAGCTCTACTCACATATATTTTATTTGCTGAATAACGACTTTTATTATGCCGTCTACGTTTAAATAATCTTTTAATTTTATCTTGTAACATATTAAAATAGCTTGTTACTAGATTATTTACTCTAACATTTATAGAAATTAATGATTTAACATATGATTTGTTATAACTAAATACACTGCTAAACCATTCATTAGTTGAAGAGGGATAAAATATAAGGTTTTTGTATTCATTTTTATCAACTTTATTTAGTATTTTAAAATTTCCGTTTATATTAATACTATTAGTATTATTATTTAATAATTTATCATCATAGTTTTTTTTTTTTTTTTTGAATATA
>Ga0247755_1000014_pt1 | contig 72464 bp, 119 predicted proteins | sample UWRJL096311B4_FD_180948 | JGI IMG/M metagenome (GOLD analysis project Ga0247755, IMG submission 180948) | Plant litter microbial communities from Arlington Agricultural Research Station in Wisconsin, United States - UWRJ-L096-311B-4 | ecosystem: Environmental > Terrestrial > Plant litter >... | reverse complement strand
CTTATTTTAAAATTATGAGTCTAAATACTCACATTCTGCATAAAACGCCAAAAGGCCGCATAAAGCAGCCCGTTTGGACAAATGGCATTAGAACGTCCTAAGAGCGGGTTATTTCCAATATCTTTTTAGAGACAGCCGTAACCGCTGCAAGCTGATCTTTGACGCTAGGATTGGTTAATTTAAACCTATCGTACACTTCTTTGACCCTTGCAATACGGAACTGTTTCTCCTTTTTTATTTCATTAATTTTATTAATAGCCTCCTTATTCCGGGCTGGTGTATTGCCAGATTTTACCCGAACATGTGGTATTCTTAAGTCAAAAAATTCCAGTTGTCCCTCCTTCTCGACAACATCCCATTGGTGGTATTCGTCCCAACGAGGTCGGCTACCTGCCCAAGAAATATTATAGTAGTCTGGGTGGTTTTTTACGTCTTGTAAATGCCCGATTTCAGAAAACCACATTTTATTTGAGCATACCCCCCGTTGAATAACTTCTACGGATCCGGCTTCTATGCTTGGGTTCTCCAATAGGTATTTAGCAATTCTTAAGTAAGAAACCGCCCTGCTGCGCTCGTCTTTATCTTTAAATCCGATATTAACATACCGGCTGTAGTTTTTCATCGCCTTATTGATCCCCACTTGATGATCGTATAGCCTGTCCCCAATACATAATGCCTTCCCGATATAGCGGAGTCGGCCTATTCGTATGAGGTAAATCCCTTTCATCCAATAATGCGAACTGTCTTTCATTACTAACTTAAATTTTCTTTCCATGTTACAATAAAAGGCGGCGATAACTTGGCCTTACCGCCAACCTTTTACGTTCTACCTATAAGTAAACAATTTCATCGGCCAAGAATAAAACTGTTTGTTATTTCCGTTCTGTCAACACACTAAATCATTTTTTTTCTCGTATGGATTGACAATTATGCAAGGATTATGAGGCTTTGTTATCACCTCAATCCAACCTTGATCACCATCAACCCAATATTTTGATACTTCACCCAAATGGGCTACTTTTTTATCTTCAGTGAATAAACTATCAAGAAAAGCCTTCAACAAATTGTCAAGATCCGGCTTCTTTCGATGCAAATTGTTCCTGTTTGCTTCCCTCTCAGGCTTTCGCCAAGTCTTCGGCATTGGTAAAAAAAACCGTATAATGGCACCCTCATCCGGCAAAGTGAACCTTTGTTGCTTCGCTAATGCTAAGAGCGAAATCTTATAATCATTGTACCGTAATAACCGGTTTACCCGCTTTGTTCCGGCGTCGCTTCGCCTGCTTTCAGGTATGCGAAACAATATTCTATCCCCCTGCGTTGCCCTTACATGGGTCTGCGGGGTGATTAAGAAGATATAATGTTTCTTTTCGGTCATTTTTTTACCTTCGTTTTTAAAGCAGGAACCGGCTAAACGGTTTATATTTTTTATGTCAAATTCAAATAACACCCTTCCCTCCCTTTGGCAAATAGGCGATACTGTCCTTTTGCAATTCCCGGGTTCAGGGGAATTAAAAAACGCCCGGGTTTTAAAAGTCTCATTCACTAAAAACGATGTTCTGTATGATGTGGAAGTCCCCTATCAGGTCTATTCGGAAGAATCCCCATTAGGTAAAACATCATTTGCGCGGCTTCATGGCTTAAATGAATGGCATCTCCGGCAAATGCCGTTTAATTTACCAAACGCGCCAGAACATCACCCCGCGACATAAATTCAAAAAGCTTTCTTTACCTTCACAATCTCATTACAAGTAGTTTTTGTTTCACGTTAGCCCTTTCGTTTCCACGGAGGGGTTTTTATTTGCTTACATTGGCGGCTAACAACCGCTTTTTTTAATTCAACTCATGCGTATGTTCTGTCTCATCGAAAAATCCACAACGAACCAATAAAAAATCTTTTCTTGTAGCTGTTTTGTTCAAGAGCGTTGCCTCTTTTTCGTCTTCCTCGCTTTCATATAAACCTCCTTCACTTATCCCACTATCTTCCATACAAGGGGATACAAACACACCATCAAATGAACCAGTATGTGATATTAAAACCTGCATTTCATCTGGCGCGTCAGCCAACATTTCTTTTAAATCCTTAACTGTCATAAAATATAATTTTTCGTTATTAAATAAGCAAACAAGCTGCTCCAAAACATACCCGGTACTCTCCATAGTCACGCACTCTAAAGCCGCCCCTACCGTTTACACGAACACCCCCTCAAAAGGGCTTTAACTTCCAGCGCCCCGGTGGCATCAACTTTTCGTTTCCCATACGTTAGCCAACAACCAATTCCTTTAGCCGTTATTTAATTGGTCAGTCCTCAAAACCCTTTACCAAACCTATTCTAATCCCTTTCACGCCCTTATCTGCGGGGAGATGCAGCCACCGCTCCATTGCGGGGGTATTGCCCTTGCCGGGGAATTGTGAAAGCCTGATGCCATGCCCTTTGATCCCTGCTTTCAGCTTTTGAATTGAGTTTGGTTTGAACAAAGCTGTTTGGATCAGGGGTATTGGATGTAAAGCTGTTTTTAAAGCCTGTTTTAGGCGATTGTAAGGGTTATCTGGGGGAAATTGGTATGTTGGTCGAGGTTCAGGGGGAAAGGCTGGTTGGAGGGCTGGGTTGGATGTTGGGTGGTGTCAAAGAACTGGATGTTTACTGGAGGGAAGGTAGGATTTTTTTGCCGTAAATAAACCATATCGCCAGCTAAATGGCACTCTAAACTTTTGCAACGATATGAATAAACTAAATAAACGTTATAAAAGATTGGTGGATTGAATTTAGTTTCTATCTTTGGTGAGAATTGTTTAATTAATGGAACTTGAAAAGTATAAAAGATGGCCTTTTGTCATTATTGATGATAAGGGTCGTGTTTGGACAAGGTGCAAGACTAAGGGTTGGTTTGAATTGGCAGACGAAGACAACAAGGGGCATTTCAAACATACAAAATTCTTAACCGACCCTTACTTTAAGGACGCAACAAAAGTAACAAAACACAATTTTAAAGGGTTCAATATTTCAATTAAAAAATTATGAGTCCAAGTAAATTTTACGAAACATGGTGGCGAATAAAGGATAAAAATGGCAATTACGTGAAGCCTCCTGAACTAAGCGATGCGGAAAAGGAATACTTAGATAAAGCCGTTGAGGGTAGTTGTGACTATGTTGAGTTTTTTAGAACTCGGAGGCGTCGGCTTCAAATTAATATCCAAAACCTAATGTTGGACTTGCGAAAACTTCCAAAAATGTTCATGCCAGTCAACCAACCCAAATTAGATAAATACGGACAACCTATAGAAAATGAAACCAACCCATTGCAATAACCAATCGTGCGGAAATAAATTGGTGCATACTGAAGGGCGCCGTGCTAAAAAATATTGCTCCGATAAATGCAGAATATCACATCATAATAAGCAAAAAAAAGAGCCGAAATTTGTTCAATTAGCGACCTTCAAAAAACTGGAAAGCGAGCTTTTAGCATTGAAAGAAGAAAAAAATAGCTCATTGATCAACGAGACGCCAGACAATGGTGCTTTCGAAGGGATACTTCCTGCTATTAAAAAACAAGATAAACCAAACACGGACTATCACCCAACAGTTGAAGAGTTCAATAAACTTGTAGACAGTACCGTTCGGCCAAAATCCTATGACGACTTTTTAAAAGAAGCAAAATCGGGAGTAAAAGATCTGTCAGCCTTTGAAAAAGAAGTAACAGCGTCAAAACTTACTCCTAATCAAAAATCAATGGTGTTGTCTAAAATTAAAAAATAGGTTATGAGTACCAGATATTTTCCAGTATCAATAAAACATGAACTTCTTTGAGACACATCATCCCAATATCAGGTAAGGACAGCCTTTGTACTGCAATAGTCCAGCGAGAACTTGACCCTGATTTAAAGTACGAATATTTATTCAACCCTACCGGAGCTGAACTGCCAGAGGTCTTTTATTGGATGAAAAAAGTAGAAGCATATTTGGGACAAGAAATTGTCCAAACTGGCCGTGATTTAAAAAATATCATTGAGGATTACAACTTCTTTCTGCCCAGCGGCCAGTCCAGATATTGTACCCGACAAAGCAAGATAGAGCCAATGGAAGCATATATTGGAAAAGATGATTGTATTGTTTATTACGGTATTCGTGCTGACGAAAAGAGAATTGGATACATAAACAACAAGTTTCCGAATATCATTCCTAAGAACCCATTGGTTGAGCAAGGAATTGGCATTGATGGTGTTTACTCAATAATTAATTCACACGGGTTAAAACCTCCTGTGTTCTTTTGGAAATCTATGTATGGCGAAGTATGTAGGCTATTAAAAGGAGATTGGTGGAGGCAGTATCTAACCGAATGGCAATTTGATATGTTGTTTTGTTGGAGAACAAGAGCGAATTGTTACTTCTGCTTTAACCAACGGCAATATGAGTGGGCTGGCTTATACGAACACCACCCTAATCTTTTTTGGGAAGCTGAATGGTATGAACATCAAGTAAGTGATTACTTTTGGATGGGTAAGGGTAAGCCGCTAAAGGATTTTATAGATAAAATTCCGGCAGTTAAAAAGAAACGACTTAGAACTATTCTTTCAGTAATAACAGATGCAAGGCAAATACCAATGTTTGAAAACGAGGAGAATTTTTCGGATAGGCTTAATCAAACTACTTGCGGCCTTTTTTGTGGTAAATAGAAAAAACTAAATTTATATGACAGTACAAGACATTATTAGAAATGACAAGACGCTTAGTTTTTTTATTACGGAGGCAGACATTGACTGGTTTAATAATTGGCAAGTAGGACTTAGATTAACTGCTTTAAAACTGGCTTTATTTGATTGGATAGATAAACAAGTAGATTGTGCGTGTGCCGCCTAACCGGGCAATCTCCATCCGGTACTACCTCACAATCTACACTTCTATAAAAAGCACTAGATATTTATCCCCGCAAATCGGTTAAGCAGGTACAAAATAGCCACTACTGCAAAAATAAGCCATATCAATGATCGAATATTAGGCGACAATCCTCCAAATTCAGCAAGCAACAACTTCAGCCCATAGGCTATAACAGCAATTACAAGCAAGCAGATAAGAAAGGCTACAAGGCCATTTCCGGTTAATATTCCCAATAGAGTTATCATGGTGTATATTTTATGGTAAACAATCTACAAGGATTAAGCCAATAAAAAGCCCCCGATCTCTACAAATCAGAGGCTTTAATTTTAATGACTACTAATTAGGGGGTCGGTAACTGCTATGTGATAGCACGGCAGGCCGTTTATTTCACCTTTGTACTCGATAGTAAGTTGTCCGGAAGAGAGTTGAAGGAAATTAGTTATTAATTTGTCCCTTGTATCGTCGGATTGCCCGTGAATAAGCTGGATAACTGGCCTGTTACCGTTGTCAAAATCCACTTGGATTGAAATTCGTGATTCCATGTTTATTATGTTTTTTAATATGATACCGGCTATATAGTCGCGGCAGTGCTAAGATAAAAAACTTTTTCAAATAAAAAAATCCCCCGGAAGTATATACCTCGGGGGGTTGTTAAACCTTCATTTCAACCAACTATCCAAAACTGTATGAGAAAAAATACTTAACCAAGCCATTAAATTACAACAAAAAATTCCAGAAAGCAATAACACACCGGATAATTTTTTCCCGCCTTGTCTTGGCTCCGGATCCTTCCCAATGGTATCTTTCTGGTTGCTTTAGCATAATGGCTTGGGATTTATTTTAATTCGCTGTCTCATTGTTGTTTTTGGATGCTTCTTTGCAAATTTTTCCGATACAAATCTTCCTGTTTTAGATGATCTAAAAACGAAGTAATACTTCTGTGGCATATTATTGAGGCTTTAGTTTAGTTTCTTTAGGCAGATGACTTAGGATGTGGGCTATTATATCTACCGTCCAGCCGTTTCCTAACATTTCATACCTAAATCGATCGTCAACGCAAGACGTAAACCCGTCTGGGACTGTTTGCAATCTCTCGCATTCTACTGGCGTTAATCTACGAATACCTTTCTCGTCTTGAATAAAATTTCCGCTCCAGTTTGCATACATTCTACGAGTAAGGCAGATTGCTTTTTCTGGATTTAATGTACAATACTGCTTATTTAGCAAGAACTCCCTTTTTTTATCGAACCATTTTATCCACCCTGGTGACTGGTAGTATCGATCATCGACCATATTCTCCAAAATGGAATTTAGGCTAAGATGTTTTTTTTGAGGGATACTGTTAACTGGGATATTAGTCCAATACAAACGTGGTCTTTTCTGTGCCGAAACCCAACAGCTATTAAACTTCATAGGGCGAACTCCAAGTATTTTTGTTATTGTGGCTACCGCGCCCTTATCTCCTGCCACATTCTCCAATAGAAATAAGGCTTTCGGGTTTTTATTCTTTATCTCCTGCCACATTCTCCAATATTGGTAAAATAAACCACTTTTCTCGCCGCCTAATCCAAGTTTAAATTGGTTCATATTAGAAATATCTTGACATGGGCTACCACCAATCAGCAAATCTATATTTGGCAGCGTTTTAAGATCAACATCTACCACATTTCCTAACTGCTTTGTGCCAGGAAAATTGTTTAGGCAGACTTGTATTGCATATTTGTCTATCTCTGACGCAAAATAATTATCAACCTTCAAGCCACTTCGCTCCAAGGCAATCTGTCCACAAGACATCCCATCAAAAAGACTTAGTACATTCATTCTAACTCAATTTCTGGTTCGTATTCATCTTCGTCGTCTTCACCTTTAGTGGATTCACTTCCCACCTCCCACCATCCAAATCCTATCGGCAGACTTGGATCATAGTCATTAGATACCGGGTTGTTGGTTCTGTATATTGGGTAGATCATACTTCAATTAATTTATCCTGTAATAGTTTTTCGATCTGTACTAAAAACAAAGAAAGTAGTTTTCCTTCATTAACCTCTCCTTTTGTAAAGATATAATTAGCTATTCGCTCCTTTACTTTAGCGTCTTTTATTTCCTTTACAAACTCTATTTCTGTAGAGTCGGAAAGGAATTTTATCTTATGTGGGAAGCTGGTTAATTGCACTTCGCACCTCCTTTAACTATTTTTGTTACTCGTTCTATGTGAACGGATACAGGGGTGGCATCACACATTTCAAAACCAGTCTGCATTGCGTTTTTAAAATCTTCGGCATTAAACCCTTTCAACATATCGACTTCAAACGCGTATTGGTCGTTTGCAGCATCGGTTAACAACATTGCTACTGTTATGGGCGAGCCGTCAATAGCCCATGATGGCAGATTTGTCGTGCCTGTTATCTTTAATTTACTCATGGAAACAACCCTCCTTGCCTAAGTTCATTTGCTTTCATCTGGTCTAAAATTTTCTGTCCATCTTCAATTGCTTTTCGTTTTGAAGGCGGGACGGGCAAATCGGCAAAATATTCAACGTATAAACGTTTATCGTTTTTGTCCTTCACCCAAACCTTCTTTATAACATTTGGTCTTGCTGCTATGGCATCTCTTAATCTACGGTCAGCTATGCCATAGTTTTGGACTAAGGATTGAGCAGTTAATCTTTTACCAGAATAAAGAAGCTGCATTACTATTTTCATGTCCCCTTTGAACTTGTCAAGGTTTTCGTCAAGATGCTGCTGGCTGTCTTGGTTGTCTTCCTTTTCGTGAATCATTGGATTAGTTTTTTCTTTGCTGCTTCAATTAGTTTATTTGGCACTATAACCGTATAATCGCCTTCCGGTAATGTTGACTCAAAATCTAGATCAATATGTAACGCCTCTATATCCTTTACTGAAAACATCGGTTTGTTTTCCAAAATATATTTCTTAGCTGCGTCTTCTGTACTGAAGTATTTTTCCTCTTTACTGTTTATAAATTGAGGCATCCCTAAATTATACGGCTTCCACAGTTCATAGGAATGGTTAACCATAAACACCCGCCACAAATCGCCGTTATACCCTTGTTCAATATCTACTCCATCTTCTGTAGTAAACAGTACCTTCTTATCTTTGTTTACAATTATTATTTTTTTTTCTTTATCCATCCCTTTAAACCGAGCAGTTAAAAAGGCTTTATCGTTAAACCTCCCATCACATATCATTTCCGAAACAACTGAAAGTATCTCTTCAAGAGAAAATCCCTCTGTCTTTAACTCCTTTCTGTCTTGTGTACCTTGTTCAGGTAGTATTTCTTCAAACCAATCAGAAGTTCGTTCTACAAGCTCTTTACTAATGACGGTCGCTGATCTTGTTTCATTTGAATAGCCTTTGCCACTCCACGAATAAATATCACCTGTAAAGGCGTCTGGGAGATCGTGTAATAATTTATACTGTTTCATTATTGAGTAAGGTTTGTATTCTGTTATTTATGTTTTTTATCATTTCGTGCGCATCATTTCTGAGTAACACCCACTCAACTTTTTCTGAAGAATGGGCGACTCTGGTTGTATTCATCAGCAGTTCGCCCCTCAAATACAATAGGCCAACTAAATGTAATGAATCTTTTGCTCCAAGTTCCATCCGAAGCGAATATAAATTAGTCTCGCAAACCCTTATGCTTACATTGTCCTCTTCAGCTATTTCAGCGAGGGACTTACCTTGTAACCTGCGTTGTATAACAGATATTGTCTTTGCTCTTGTCTGTGGCCGCATCATGTTCTTTTGAAGCAGTTAAAAAATAACCGGAGCGCACTTCCCTAGTTAAATCATTCAATCAAATTACGACATTGTTTTAGTGCAACTCCGGGTTCACGTCCCACTTCATTTTTTATAGTGCCGGACGCTTCTTTAGCGCAGTTATTTATTGTTCCTTGGCTGATGGGGTTACTGTTCTTTCAACAACCCATTTTTCTCTAAATAATCTTCCACTCCTTTGCCGTATAACAATATATAGCAGAATATTTCCGTTAAAACATCGGTGGCGTTTTCGGGTATCCACCCTATAGGGTCGTTCATCTTCCCTAAATCTTCTAGCATCCTTTCTACATGTTTTTCTATAATTACTTTTTTTGCATTGTTAGTTGCCATTTGTTTTAAATTTATGTTGTGAGCAAAATTTGTTTTCTTGGTTATTTTTAGCTGTCCATTCGCCATTAATAAAGTACTCGTTAACTAAGGTAAAAACCATCCGTAATTTGTCGTGAATGATAGATCTTTTTCTTCGCTTAATACCGCAGTTAATACAAATATCCTCGTCTATTCCTAGGTTCCACCTATGGTAATGCCTTTTCTCCACCTTAGTAAGATTTTTTAACAAAAAAACGAAGCAACCCACCAAACAACAAAATTTCTTCCCTATCCTTCAATTCCCCTTTTTCTTTCTTTTCTTCCATTATTTTTTTTACCGCTTCTTTATTCAAAGATAATTCTATAAGCTCAGGTGCTTTTTTATACAAGGCTGCAAGGTCGGTACATTCATAGTCCCATTGGCGCCTTGCTCCTTTTGGAATTTCGGGTAGGATTATGCTGGCTCCGCTATCACCCGAAGGGCTTGCTTCCGTGGCTGCGTTGACAAAAGTTTCCTGAATTTTGATCGAATTGGCGCTTATTGAGGCTTCCAGCGCTTCTTTTTTGTCCTGAATTTCCAAAAAAGCCTCGTCATCCTGCTTTTCCGCCGCTTCCTGCTCCTTTTTTTCGAGTTCCACCAGTTGCCTCACCTTATTTTTTTGGTCAGCCAAGAGGCTGCGAATGCCTTTTGCGGCGTCCGCAAGTTCCGGCAGAAATTCGGCATACTTTCTGGAATTGCCGGTTTCAAGGTTTATAAGCCGTTCGATGGCTAAAAGTTCTTCGTTGGTCTTAGCCCCTGCTATTGCGGTTGAATAATGCGAAAGAAATTCGGACATGGCGGTTTTTATGCCTCTTACGCGGGTTTCTTCAGCCTCCTTTTCCTTTCTTTTTCGTTCCACCTCCTGACAAAGTGCATTATACTTGGATTGGGCTTTTGACTGCACTAAAGCGATTTCACTTGTGATCAGCTTTGCCCCGGCATCAACTGCGCGTCCTGATTCTAAGTATGGCTTTTTTAGCGCCTCCCGTTCTGCTTCTACAACATTGTTTGCCTTTTTACATTCGTCGAGAAAGGATTTTATGGTAAGCAAATTATCTTCGTTATAAACTAAGGTTGCTTCAGCATCGTGCAGTTTCTGTACGTTTTGTTCGTTTTTGGACAATGCAATAGCCAGCTTACTCCGAACTATTTCAGGGCTTAGCGTTTGGACGGTTGTGGGTTCGTTACTCATTTATTTTAGTTGTTATGGATTTATAGAATTCTTAGGCAAACGTAACGGTTCGTACCAAATATTTTTTTAACTGAATACTTTTTCCCAGATAACATTTGTTTACTATTTCCTATAAAGCTCCTAACTGCTCTTGATTCGCTTTCATCCAGTTCAAAATATTCTCCAACTTCCAATTTTAAAACCGGGAATCTTGACGCCTTGCCCAGCATCAATTCTTCTGTAACTTTCTTTATTTCGTATGCCATATATTTGGTTTTTACTTTTAAATACGCTAAATATCAATACTTTGTCATAGTCCCAATTCTTTTTTAAAATCAATTAAATGTCTTTCTGCATCTGATCCCATTTGTTCCATGTGAGATGAGTGGCGAGAAAGAACAGCCTTTAATTCGTCTTTAGTAGTGGCCTTCTTTATAGCATCAGTATCAAACAAATCACCACCGAAAAAATCTCTCCACTTTAGCATTCTGTTTTTTATCATTTCAATTTCTGTCATCTCTTTTATTTTGATGTGGACAATCAGTTATCTCACAGTATTGGCTTTCTTCTTCAATTATTCTGGAGCATATAGAGCAGGTCATGGTTTCCATTTTAGTTCTCTTTCGAAAAGAGTTTTTCCTTCGTTGGTGCGTTGTTCAAATATTTTAAAGTCAGCGATCATATTTACCTTTCTAAACTCAACAGCGCTACGTCGGTAAGGACTTCCCAAAGGGAAATTTGGATTAAAAAAAATAGCCCAACCCTTCAATACATTCGTCCAATAAACCTGACTTACAACCTGCCAGAAAAGCTCAGGGTTTAATGCTTTTATATCATCAGGTGTTTTACATTGAACGTGTGCCATGTGAACCGAAGGCGTTATGTAGCTTTTGCTTTCTACTGTTTCGCAGTTAAGTTCGCCATTGCTAGTGTAAATCAACTTTTCATCTCTTATCGCTAAAGCATCCGGGGTAACAGAATATCGATCATCGAAAACGATATGCTTGTTTGTTATCAGCATTGGTATGTTATTAGCCTCTTGCCATTCCTTTAGTGATTTCGGTTCGTTCTCAATACCAAAAAGAATACCTTCGTTCGTTATATTCCGTTCGGTTGAAACTCCCGTTATCGCTTCAGAAACCTTATTTCGGATATAGGTCATCCCGCCAACACCAATACCCTTTGGAGCGCATAATACCGATATTCTGCTCCCTGTCATATAGCCAAGGCGGTGCTTAAACCAATCCTCTGAATATGGGACAAGGGTTGATATTTTATCAAGGCTCAACATGGTACTGCGTTTTTAAACGGCCTATTGTAGCGTTATCGCCTTCAACAATTGCTCTTTGGTACTGCTTCAAAGCAATAATATCCATTTTAGGTTTTTGCTTGGATGGGGTTGAGTAAACCGGCATACAGTCTTTTAACTGTTCCATTACAAAATCCTTTAGTTCTTTAGCCGCTAATTTTGCATCCTCATCCTCTCCGATTTCTCCCATTGCTTCAAACCTTGGCCAACTTTCCTGTCCTTCACCAAATACATAAATCGTATTCCCGAATTTAATTTCTTTGATTTTCATTGATGAGTTATTTTATGTTGGGGGTTATTACAATTTCCTTTATGGCATATGCTATAATAGGTATTATATGTTTTGAATTGATAGTATTGGCATCCTTCGATAATAACAATCCTTAATCCATACAATCCACGAGTTTCACCTTTAATGGTTTTATCTTTCTTTGGGTCACCACAGGCGGTAAAGAAAAGAATTAGTACTAAATAAAACGTCTTCATTGCTGCTTGTTTTTACCTTCTGGTGGTTTAGGAGATGGATAAACTGTTGTTTCTTCGCATTTTTCACACCATATCTGATTACCGTCCCAATTCCCATAGGCAGAACCCGTAAACCCTCGTTTCCCACACTTGCAGCATTTGTCCAGCCAGCGCCTTTTGAATTTATGCCACGGATGAAACTGGATTTTCCAATGCCTAATGTGCCAGCGAGGGTGTTTGTACCACGGGCGGTAGTAGCCACGGAAGGCACGAAATAATAGCATCACAAATTCTTCAAATGCTTTCAATCCTTTCTCTCCTGGCTCCATTATTCCCTTCATGTGCCATTGGAAATTATCAACGGGGTTTGTGGCTAACTGCATAACATACTGCATATCCTTGTTAGACAACCCAACCCCATACTGCCAAGGAACCTTCTTATTAAACTCGTTTTTCAATGCCCGCCATATCCAGTAAATAGTGCCAAAGCAATCTTGATTATAGCAGATATAAGCATAGCTTTTTTCTTGCTCGTATGCAACCTTCTTTGAAAATAATTGATAGTATTGATCTTTGGCAAGTTTCTTTACTATCAACTGCTCTTTCTCTGTATAAGGCGGGGATGACCACCCGCAAGAGTCGTCGCGCCTTGTGCCAAGCGTATGCTTTTCTGGGTCAACGTGCCAAATAGTTATTAACGGGGATCGGTAATAGCCATTCTTCTTTTTCTTTCTGCCCAAATAGATTTCGTGGGCTACCGTTTGTGGATCGTGCATAATAGTATTTTTTATCCTTCAGAAACTTCAGTTTCAGATTCTTTGATTTTCATTGTGATTAAATTATGCTATGATTAGGGTTATTTCGGTTATACTTGGCCGTTGGCTTTGATATTGCTTTGCGTCCTTGCAAGTATCTTCTACGACAAATTTCGCATGTTCCTTTTGGAGACATATGCCCCCTAAAAATAGAATATTGCCAATCTATCAATTCTCCTTTTTCATTGAAGTATTTTCTATTCCAGCCGTTAGAACAATATGGATTCCCGGGGTTGGCAAAATCTCCTTCGTACAAATGGGAAACTATCTCGTTGCCGTTGTTGCCCCTAAACATTCCTTGTATCATATCTATATTTTAGGTTTATGCCCTTCCGAAACGTCCAATTCGGAAAGTATTTCTTCCTGCACATTTTTTGGGTCATGGAAGTCTTCCAAAGGAATTTCATTTGTAATGAGTGCTGTTTGTAAGAAGGGTATCATAATAATTGAATTTTATTAAGGAAAGTTAATTCGTCAACCCGCTGTTGAAGTTCTGCGATTTTCATCATTAGAAAGACGTTTGTAAAATCCTGATAGGATGTTTTTCCGTCTTTCATAGCATCTTCAACTTTAGCGTGTAGTTCATCCTGCATTTGCTCAGCTAATTTTATTTGTTCTGGTGTCATAGCGCTTGTATTTCTTTTTTAACTTCTTTCCAATAATCAGTTGTTAGCCTTTCATCCAAGTATGTATAATTTTGATCTTGATACCATCCCAAACTCCATGTGGAAGGGATAATTTCATCTACTGCTATCAAAGCACATTTCTTAACCAATGGTTTAGACACACATGATCCGCTTTCAAATATTGAATTCGTAAATAAATTTACTAGTGATTGAGCCCTTTCTTTAGGTGTCATAGTTTATTGTTTGATTATTGGTTGGGTAGAATGTTGATTAGTCAGGTAAATCAATTTGTTTCCCAACAAGGGATTCAGGATATTCTTTACTTGGGTTTGATTTTTCACACCAAGCAACTGTGCGCTCTATAATATCAATTGGACTGGATTCGCCTCCGAAAGATGCAATTTCAACATGATCTCGATAGATGAACACATTATTATCACCTTCGCCCCAAAACTGAAAAGAAATTTGATATTGGCTCGCCCAAAACTCTATCTTAAGCATAGCCATACCGATAATAGTAGCCGATTCCCAATTTAATTCTTGTGCCATGTTTTTATTTTTAAATTAAATGAATAGATCGGAAGGTAGGGTTATAGTTGTGATTCGTATTTATTCATTAACTCAATAGCTTTTTGATAAGCACTATGGCCTTTTGGATTAAGCCCTGACGTTTTAACCCGGTAACTATTTCTGGAAGGGGAAAACTGGATTTCATAATTGGCCGTATCAATACAATCTCTTCCGGTTATTATAGAAGTACACTGCCATTCTCCTTTCAAAGCCTCTACTGTTTTCCAATCTTTTTTGCCAAATATTCGCTCTAATAAAGCCATGAATTTAAATTTTAACGATTCTACAGAAATGTGGTTACTTGATTTGAAAAATTGGCGGTTGCTATTGTTAGTCATACAGGAAGCATAGTAGTGGTATGCGCCTATCACTCTAACTGCTCTTATCTCCCCCATTTCTGGAAAACCCTCAACCGCCAAAGAACTTTACAGCCATGTTACCTGCCAAACTGGTTCCGGCTCCTTTGGTAAATAACTAAGTTTGTCGTAAGATAAAGGGGCGCGGGTGGTTGAATAAACACGAAACCCTTCTGCTTCAAGTAACTTTTTTGCATACTGGTCGATTTCGTGCTGCCTAAATATGCATTCTGTTTTTCCAAGCGCTGCTGCCTTTTTAATATCTTCAATCAGTTGGGGTAGATTAACTTTTGCGCTGTCTTGTTTTTTAGCGATAGCATCGGAACTTATCGCCCGTACCTCGTCAAGGATTTTTGTCATTGTATTAAAATTTAAACATTACGAACTGTTTTTGTAAGGAGTAAATAGAGAATGACAGGATTTGATACCTGCAACCAAAATACGTTCGGCTTATAGTTCGATTTTTACGTGATGCCTCAATACGGTTCGCAAATTCACGCTTTTCTAAGCCGTAAGTGCAATTTCTAAATGTCCAACCAAACTATGCGTTTAACTCCGCCACATTCTCTACTACTCCAAACTATTTTTACAAAGAACTTTTATTATTCCCATTCAGTCCTAAACATCTCTTTAATTTCCCTCACTACACGATACTTATATTCAGGACTTATTTTCTTTTCTGCTTTAAGTAATTTATTAGCACTTGCTTTAGTCAGGTGTAGAAAGTATATCTCACCCGTTTTTTGGTCTTGGCTATGCCCGACAATTTGTTCTTTCCCTTTTTCATCTTTTGACTCCACCCAAAAGGTGGTTGATTTTAATCGCATAATATTTTTTTTATCGAGTGAAATGTAATTGTCTTTTTACAAACGGTGTTTTTTAAACTAAGCCGAATATTTTTTCATAACCTTAATAAGAGCAGGTATTAACCGGTATGGAATGTTTACCGATTCTCCATCCGTTCCTACGATCTTTAAAACACCGCCTCCTTTGTAGTTTTCTACAATAATAGGTTGTTCTGCCGCACCTTCGGCATCCCAATCAGAAATTAATGTACTGTCTTGTGCTAAGTCTTTCACAATAGCCATAATTGTTAGTTTAGAGATTATTTTCGATTGATGAAGCAAACGTAAGAAGTCTTTTTCAATTCACCAAGAAAATTTGGTAAATCTAATAAAATAAATATTATTGGTTGTTTCGCGGAAAATTATTTACTTCGCATAACTAATTATTATTACTATGGATAAAGTAGCATTAACAGTGCCTGAGCAAGTAAAGATTGCATTGGATGGCAGAACGCAGCGCTGGCTGTCTTTTAGCGCTCGTATACCTGAAGCGGATTTGTCTAAAAAGATAAACGGCGTTTGGGAGTTTACGGACGAAGAAATAAGCCGAATTAATCAAGTGCTAAACTGTAAAATCAAAAAGTAATGGCAACCAGCGAATGCAAACACCTGATCTTTTCTTCGGATGGGTGCGAAATGGTAATGCACATGAATGCGATCGGAGAGTTGTTTGTTGCCGAAAACAATGATATGGCAGGATCCTTCTGGTTTACTATTACAAAGGAAGATTGGGAGAAAATGAAAGCCTTTGTGGATGAAGAATTTAAGGCAAGAGAAAAATAAATTTGCTGGTCTCGTTTTATTTTTTATAAATTTGTTCTGCTAAGTTTAATGCTGTATTAATATGTTTTTAAGAAATTCTTCTTACATTTGTCCTGTTGACGGGTTTCGTCAATATTCACGTATATTTTTCAGCATTTAGCTTAGCAGCTTCGCCCTCCGGTTTTCCGGCAGGGCTTTTTTTATTTTAGTTCTTGATCACAATTAGGGGTGGTAAAAAGCGAGTGAATAAAGCCGAATAACGGCATACAATACGATTTTTAAAACGCAGAAAGGGGTTTTCCAAGAGTTGCCCTGCTATGTTCAAACGAGAAACAACTATTGCGCTTCGCCCAGACTATATACGCAAGTGGGAGGTTTTAACGCCTCCCACAATTTTGAACATATCCGCTGTGTTTTTAAAGCATTGACAGCGTAGGGGATTATTAACCCTATTCAACTCAAAGTTACGAATTTTAAGTTTATTGCGTTTCTACGCCATACAGGTAAAACTTCTGACCCAGCACTGTCAGATGAACAACAAAGCATATCGTACCGTTACGAGAAAGACCTGTGATACTGTTGCCTTACTTAGCGAGAATGCTTTTTAAGGCTTAAATTGAATAGAACGGCTAGCGAGCACTACGATAATTACGAGATAACTATTCTTTTGAAGGATGCCAGTAAAATAAGCTAGTTACATTAGCATTCAATATAGGATGCTAAGGAAAGTGTGCTATGCAAAAAAAAGAAATTATGAATAATACTGATTTAGAAATCTTCAGCGATATTTTCGGAATAACCGATGAGAATATTAGTTTGTTTGACTTTTTGCAGAAAACATCTGATATAGAAAAATGCTTTAGGTTCTTATATTTAAAAAAAAACAAAGCAGGCAATAGGTGTGTGTGTCTTAAATCAAAAGAAGATACGTTCAAGATGATGAAAGGCGGAAAGCGTTATCAATGCGTAAAATGTTCAAAACAAATATGCGTAACTGCGGGGACGATTTTTCAAAAAACGACAACTCCGCTTCCTTACTGGTTTTATTTGATGTATAACAGTAGCATAAGTAAGAAAAATATTTCAGCAATACAGGCAAGTAAAAACCTAAATATTGAGTATAAAACGGCGCATCGAATGATGAAGTCTATTAGGAAAAGCCTTTTTCAAGTCCCTCTGGGAAAGTTTTCTGGGGTAGTTGAAATTGACGAAGCCTTTATTGGCGGCGGCACCAAATGGTCAAGGTGGGGTTCGATTTGCAAAACTCGAAAACAGCCTATTTTGGGATTCTTGGAAAGAAAATCAGGTTTGATTAAGGTCGAACTGATTGAAGAAAGAAATATTAAAACACTTGACGAGGTTATCGGCAGGCATGTTGAACCAAATACAACAATATTTACGGACGGATGGTCAGGATATAATAACCTGAAAAAAAGTTATGAGCATGATTTTGTAGAGCATTCTAAACATGAATATGTTCGGGAAGAGGTACATACTAATAGTATTGAAAACTTTTGGGGCGTTATGAAACGTAATATACGCGGGGCGCATACTAAAATTGGGCATGAGTATGTGCAAAATTATATGGATGAAATAGTTTGGAAGTTTAATCATAGAGATAAAACGCCGTTGTGGAGATTTAACAATCTTATTGACAGAGCCATTGTCACAACCCCTGTTATTGGTTATAATTTTAAAAAGGAGAAATGAAATGAAAACACGCCAACTACCTAAAAACATTGTTAATCCCTTTTCAGAAGCCTTTTTAGACACATGGCAGCTATGGAAAGATTATCGATGGGAAGAACATAAGTTTAAATACAAGGGCGTAATCAGCGAACAAGCCCGCCTTATGCAACTTGTAACTTTATCAGGGGGTGTAGAAGAAGTTGCTAAGGCTATTATCATGCAATCTATCGAGAATACATGGTCAGGATTTTATATGCTTAAAAATAACAACAATGGAACAAAATCAGCTTCAGTCGAACAAAACAGAAAAATCACTACTGATATACTTAGCGCAAGGACTTACTAAAGATGGGAAGGTAGATGTAACGGGAATTGACAGGGTTGGCGTGAATAATGAACTACGCAAGTATAAGGACGGAGCGGCGCCAAATTATGCGGAACTTATTAAAATCCCAAACGAGGAAAGGATATGTGCAATGGCTGAAAGAGACATGAGAGGTACCGTTACAATAATTACGGTTGCTATTACCCTTGCAATGGAAGCAATGAACCTGAAGTCGCCAATGACGCCGATTCAGATAGTCGATCTTGCTGAAATGATTATTGATGATTCTAAAGATGATAAAATTTCCATACCAGACCTTCTTTTATTCCTTCAACAGCTAACACGAGGGAAGTATGGCGATTTGTATGGCTCTATTGATGCAGTAAAGTTTAACCTGTTTTTTAATAAATACAGGGATGAAAGATGGCAGGAGGCGATAAAAATAAGAGATACTCAGCACGAATATTACAAAAGTATGGGGGATGCTAATATTTTTGACCGGCAAAATCCGAAAGACGGCAGCGCCTTTGGTAAAATGATGGAACAGTACAGAACAAAAGCCCAGATACAAAGAGACGAAAGAAGGGAACGTAAAAACTATAATAACTAATGAACCTGACCGAAAGTCTTGTTGAAAGATATTTAAATGACCTGCAATCGGGGATGAAATATCCTGTAAAAATTAGCGGGGAGTGGCAGCACCATTACCTGTCTTACCAGACTATTTTAAAGGCCTACTGCACATTGGCAATACCAAGACACGTTTTTCTTTCCAAATATAAGTCCGTCCCTCCAATTGAGACCATAGATAATGAGGAGAAAATAGGATGGAGAAAATTCGTAAACGAAACATTTCCGGGTACTCCGCCTGAATTTAGACTTGAAGCGTTGAAAATAATTTATACAATCGGCATCTTAACAAGCTAACCAAATGATCTACCAAGATAAAAACCTATAAAAAAATATGAAAAACATTTTTAAATGGTATATATCCAAGTGGAAAAAGAAAGACATGACAGGAATTGAATGTATTGAAATGTGCTGGGCAAGTGTTTTTATATTACTGTGTCTTACGGGGATATTCATTTTAATAGTTCTAATTCATAACGGGTAAAAAATAATTACATGAGCGAAGAAAAACCAATACTCTCCTACTTTGCAAGACTGCAAAAGATAAAGTTAGGTCAGTTGCCAAAAGAGGCAGTGAAGAAAACTCCCAAGGCACCTAGAAAAGTGTCTTTGAAAAAAGAGGCTGAAAATAAAGCAGCGAAAGAAAAAGGGTCAGATAGCGAACTGGATAAATTCTTTGATAAAATGCTACGGCGATGTACCGGGAAATGTTTTTTTTGTGGCGGGAAAACAACTGCAATTGATACAAAGTTTTGGAGAGACGACAATTCCAATTGGTCAAAAGAAGCCAATGATAAAAAACACGAAAGAACTATCGAGACCATGAAACGTGCGTCGGTAGCACACCTGTTGCCAAAACGTCCAGTTGATAAAGGCGGATTCCCAAGTCAAGCAGCAAATGAAGATAATTGGATTGAACTTTGTTTACAATGCCACACTTCTTTTGACCAAAACAAAATCACGTGGTTAACACTAAAAGACAGTAAGGAATGGGATGTTCTGAAAGAAAAGCTATTGAACGTTTTACCATTGGTAACGCCACTGGAAAGACAAAATAAATTGTATCACCATTTAACCGAACTAGTTTATGGGAAATAGCACTAACAGAAGATGCCAAATAGTTATTGAAAAATATCCAAATGATTACGGAGCGGCAATGGGAGATTTAAGGATAAGGGGACACCGCATTGGCAAAATAATACAAAACGGAGTAGTAGGGAAAGAACGAAAACTACTTTGGGATGAATATCATGAAATAAGAAGGTTGTTGGATGAATGGAGTAAAACAGTTGTCAAAATAAAACCGCACGAATTATTAATTCCCAAAAGTAAAAGCACTTAAACAGAAAATATATGGAAAATAAATATTGGTATTTAATCTATGGATTTTTATTAGGGTGGGCTACCAAGATCCCTTTTCTAATAAAATGGTATAGGCAGTTAAAAAAGACACGCGCCTATGAAAAAATGCAGGATAAAATACATGTTGCCGAGATCAAAGAGAAGTACAATAAAATGTTTCCTGAAAATAAAATAGAATAACCTTCCCAACTTATTCAAAAATGAAAGGAATTATATCACTGCACAAAAGAAACGGGGAACAAGCAGACCTGAAGTATTATTCGTCAAAGAGAAACAGAAAGGATATTATCTGGACATGGCAAAGGCTATATGCAAAAGGAATAGATAGCTGCCATTTCATCATTACGCCATTTGCAGAACCAGATTTAGTAGACGAAAACGGGTTTAATAAAAAACCTGAAATGAACATACAGCACAAGGCATTGAAAAAATAAGTTTGGTTTGTGTATTACATTCGAATTACATTTGCCCCATGCAGAAAAAAGGACATACAGTAAGGTGGGGGAAAGAGGTAGAGGAGGCCATAGAAAAGGCGATAAAAGAAAACCGGTTTAAGAATATGACCGAAGCGGTTACTACTATCCTTAAAAAGTACTTCAAAATTAAACCATGATCAAAATATGATAACCACATCACTAAAAACGGCTAAAGCTGGGGTATCTCCTGAAGAAGCCCCTGCCCTTGATAATTTTATTCAGCGTTTAAGTCTGTCGATAAACCAACAGAGTGCGATTCTGTCTGAAATAGAAAAAAGCGTCAACCAAATACTGAACCTGTCGGTTGACAAACATGATGATGAAGAACAACCACAGAAGGATGCGCCAAATAGTTTTATTGAAGCATCGTTCGAAAAACTTGCGCGACTGGATTATAATTTGTGTGTGCTTCAGGGCATAGAACGTCATCTGAATAGGATAATCTCCAAAGATTAATTAAAATGCCAATAAACACAGATAAAATACTCAAAGAGCTTTCCAAAGGATCAGCAGATGAACAGTATGAGGCTTGGATACAGATAAAAGAAGCTGTTGGAAAGGCATTGTCAGAAGAGCAAAAACAAGTCGAAAACAAAGCAACAGAATTGCAATCAAAGGTTGATAGGGTTTTAAATCTTCAGTAAGTATGGTACCTGCGACTAAACAACCATTTGCAATTGAAAAGGCTTGGGGATGCGAAAAGATAATTTACAATGGCGCGGACTATTGCGGTAAACTTCTTTGCTTTAACCAAGATGCAAGCGGAAGCCTGCACTACCATTTGCTAAAAAAAGAAAGCTGGTATTTGCAATCTGGTAAAGTTCAGGTAACCTTAATTGATACATTGACCGGCGAATTGTCGTTGATAACCATGCGGGAAGGCGATACGATCACAATTTCACCCGGACAACCCCACAAAGTAAAAGCCATAAAAGAGTCAGTTATTTTTGAGGTTTCCACCACTCACGATGATAGCGATACTTACAGAATAACCCCCGCGATGATATGAGAGAGGTACGTGCAATAAATTCATCAGAATTGTTAAAAACAGGGTGGGAAGAAAAGAAAGTTTTGATACCAAAAACAATCTACCAAAGAGACGCGGATACCCTTGTTTTCGAGAATGGGTTTTGGATTTTAAATAATAAACAAAAGATCAATTATTTTGAAGACATACAATTAATAAAAAACTCCGGCAGTTGGCCGGAGCAATTCTTGTAGGGCGGATTAGAAACGAGCCTAAGCGTTCGCAGCAGTAATAACAGTAGCGAGTGCAGTCGGTGTAAAAAACACCGAAACTGAAGGAGAACCCGGGTATACATCCCCTGTTGGCAGTACAGTGATTTGGGTTACAGTTGTTACCCCATTGTAAACGGAATTTGCCGGGGCGCTTTCAATCATTAGGCGGCTTACAGGAAGGCCAATAGTCCGACCCTGTGAAGTGCCGTAGTTCTGATTGTTGCGGCCATAAACGCTTACGGAAAGAATTTGAGCCATGTTAAAAAATTTGATTGTTTTTAATTAAAAATATCGTAGGTAAAAGTAATGTATTTTTGAATATTGTCTAAAAAATGTCAGACTTTATTACGTTTAAAACAAGCAGCCCCGCAGGAGACTTAATTAGTTTCTTGGCGGGTATTAAACAGTTGTGGCACCAAACGGGTAAAAAGGCTGTTATTTATCAAAGAATTGGGATGATAGGATCTTCCTACTTGGGAAGCGTTCACCCATTCGAAACAAAAGACGGCGAACCAGTTTGCATGAACGAGTATATGTTTGATATGCTTCGCCCATTGATAAAATCGCAACCCTATATTGAAGACTTCAGAAAGTATAAAGGGGAAGATGTTATATTTGATTTTGACCTTATAAGGCAAGACCGGTTCACTAATCAGCCTAATGGGAGTTTAAACAGGTGGTATAGTTATGTATTTCCTGAAATGACTTCAGATTTATCAAAAAAATGGATCGAAATCCCAGAGACTATTTCGAATTTATATAGCGACAAGGGAATTATAAATTTTACACAACGGCATCGAAACCCTATTATCACATATCACTTTTTAAAACAATACCAGCACAAACTTGCATTTGCTGGACTACAAAAAGAAAGAGATTTGTTTTGTAGAGAATGGGACTTAGAAATACCCCTGTTACAGGTCGATAATTTTTATGAGTTGGCAAAAATAATAAGCGGAAGCAAGTTCTTTCTGGGGTGTCAAAGTTTTTGCTTCCAACTGGCTGAAGCCACCAAAACTCCGAGAATACTTGAATGTTTTCCATTAAATCCCAATGTAATACCTATTGGGGAAAAAGCATATGATTTTTATAATCAGCTAGCCGTTCAGTACTATGTTTATAAACTTTTTAATAATGAACAGCAAAAAAGCTAAGGGATTGCGCAAACTGGCAAGGTTAGCCATGAGTCAAAATAATCCGTTGACGCTAAAAGAAACTTATAAAATGATGAAAGGGAAGTATAATATGTTTAAACAAAATCCTAATGCGAAAACTAAATAATGTAAGCCTTATTTGCGTTGATTGCTATGGATATGGGTCTGCCGTGTCTGCCATAAATAAAAGCGTGTCTGAAATTCAATTTGAGCGCGTTTTATTCTTAACGGATATTCCGATAAAATTGGATGGGATCGAGGTTGTTCAGATACCTTCAATCACATCCAAACGAGCATATAGTGAGTTTATGGTTAAGCAGTTGGTTAAATACATCCCAACCGATTATTTCTGTGTTATTCAAGGGGACGGGTATATAATTGACGGTAGTCAATGGGACGACCGGTATTTTGAGTATGATTATATTGGCGCTAGTTGGGTATTTGACCATGATAGGCAAGTAGGCAATGGTGGGAGTTCGTTTCGCTCAAAGCGACTACATGAAATACTTGCCAGTGATGAAACAATAAGTGTACTACACCCCGAAGATCATTCTATTTGCATCGTTTATAAAATGTACCTTGAAGAAAAGTATGGTATTAAATTCGCTCCGGTTGAGTTGGCGGATAAATATTCCTATGAGTTAAAAACACCTGTTCAACCTACTTTTTCATTTCATGGTAATTTTCATGAAAAGTTTAAGCCTACAATAGTAATATCCCGTAAAGCCGCCTTAGGTGATGTAGTTCAAGTAGAGCCGGTTATGCAATACTTCCACGATAAAGGGTATAGGATTGTTCTTGATACCTTACCGCAATTTCTTTACTTATTTATAAATCATTATTTCCCCGTATTCTCACTTCAAACCGTTGACCAGAGATTATTAGAAAACGCGAAGTATATTAACTTGGATCTTTCATACGAAAGTAAACCGCGTGAACTTCATTTGAAAACCTATTTTGAATATTCTGGAGTGTTGGAAGAAGAGTATAGGCCTTACATAAAAAATCCAACCTTATCGTTAGGCTTTCCCATAGATGGAGCAACAAGGCTATTTAAGAACTATGTAGTTTTTCATACCGATAATAGGCCACAAGGGGGCAGACGTATCCACGGAGTTGATTGGGGAAAAGTAGTTGACTATGTTATAGAATTAGGATATACACCTATACAAGTTGGTAAAGACGACACAGCAATAATTAAGAACGCCATTCAGGTAAATTGTACCAACGAAAACTTTCTGTGTTACGTTGTAGCGGGGGCGTCTATGATGATAGGGATTGATTCGGGAATTTCGCACATAGCCAGCGCTTTTAAAGTTCCGTCAGTCATTTGCTTTGGCAGCGTTGACCCAAAAGTAATACACCCTGACCTTTCAGATAAAGTTATAATTCACAACCATGATCAAAATGTTTGCGACAAGCCATTTTGCTGGAATAGTGTTATTGGTACTTCAGGGGTAAAATGCTACATAGACGAAAGCCGTCCACTTTGTAGCATATTTAAGATCGAACAAATAGTCAACGGCATAAAAAAGCTCCATGACAATAGAAATAAATAAAATTGGTAGTGGAGAAATATACTTGCAGATAATGAAACTTATTTGTGGCGATGTATCTGACAAATCAGTAGTGGATTTAATGTGCTATCATTCGCCATATATTCCGCAGATGGGATTTAAAAAACGAACCTACGTAGATATTCAGGATAGAAAATTAGACGATAAGAGAGAGCAACAGTTTTTTGTCTTAAGCGACGTATTCGATTATTTAGCACACAATAAAGAAGTGGTGGATATAATGATTTCAAGCGATGGGATTGAACATTTAACAAGCGATAAGGGATTAGAACTTATAAGCCTGATGAAGCAACGTTCAGATTGCCAAGTCCTATTCACTCCATTGGGGGAAAATATGGTTGACAAGAACGCTATTCATCCCGATACGCATAAATCAGGGTGGACTCCAGAGATAATAAACTATCATTTCCCGGACTATTTTTCATTTATTGTAATGCCAAGGTTTCATACCTCCTTCGGTGCATTTTTCTTCTGGCATAACAAAGACAACTATACAAGTCAAAAGATAAACGAAAGTTTAAAAAGTATACAATGGTAAGTACTGAAGAAAAAATAGGAATGATAAAGGCGGCTATCGAAAAAGCAGATAAAATGGAGTCACCACATGGGCACCTAACCTATGATGTGCCAGCACTAACAAGTCTTAAAATACGTCATTTATTAAACAATATTGGCGCGTTAGGCCGTAATTATTTAGAGTGCGGGGTTCATCGAGGTGGTACATTCACTGCCTCAATACGGGGGAATAGTAACTTGGAATTTATAACAGCGGTCGATAGTTTTGAATCCGATCACATGAATGGAGAAGGTGCTAGGGTGGATTTTTTGAATAACTCCCAGTTACATAAACCAGATAAGTGTGAACTAAAGTTGGTGATAAGCGATTCTTTTGAATTAGACATATCGGATATTCCTAAAAACGTTGACATTTATTTGTATGACGGAGACCATAGCGAAACGGCACAAAAAAAGGCGCTTACTTATTATATTGATGCTATGGCAGATGAATTTATTTATTTGTGCGATGACTACGATTGGTCTGAAGTTCAGAAGGGTACACAAGACGGGATAAGGGAATGCCAATTAGAAAAATTATTTGAAAAGCATTTGCAATCGGATATTTCAAGACCTGATGGCGGCCACGATAATAATTCGTACTGGAATGGATTTTACATAGCATTGCTAAAAAAGAAAAGCGAATGAAACTAGCAGGAACTACATTTATAAGGAATGGCGTACAGTACGATTACAGTTTTAAAGAAACAATCCTAAGCCTGCTTGAGTGTTGTGACCATGTTTTCGTAGTGGAAGCAGGAAGCGATGATGGAACTGCCGAGATATTGAACACATTGCCGAGTGAGAATTTGACAATAATAACCCGGACTAAACAGGAATGGGATGGACAAAAAGGTACAGGATATGCCAAACTATGCTATTTTACAGATATAGCTATTCAGGCAGCAAGGGAAGCAGGATATGAATATCACTTGTATGTGCAGTGTGACGAAATAATTCATGAAAAAAGCTATCCTTTTATAAGAGAGGCAATATCAATGGACGCACCGGGGTATATGATTAAAAGAGTAAATTTATGGGCATCCCCTTATTACAAACTTGATGTGCCAGTAGAAAGGCTGCCATGCTCGACAGACATTATAAGGTTAGCTAAAACAGATTATAAAGCGCATGGCGATGCTGAATCGTTGGCTGTCCCGTTTGCAGATATTTCCTATTTAAACCAAATAAGGATTTACCATAATGGCTTTGTAAGAAAACGGGAAGTTATGATTAACAAGATTAAGAATATGCAACAGGGTGTATTTGAAATGATTGATTATGATAAGAAGCTAGATCAGTGCGAAATGTTCGACCCTTACCTATGGTTCTCTAAAGAAGATTTGAAATTGATTGATGAGCCTCTTCCAAAATTAATGCAAGAGTGGGCTAGAGAACGGGTTTATGAAGATTAATAAATATTTTTTAACTTTAATTATATGAAGGCGTTAAGGAATTTTGCAATTATAAGAATAAATGTAAAACAACGAGAAACATTAGCTTTTGATAGCGGCCTTGAAATATATCAAAGTACTGGGTGGGAATTCAACCTACGAGTAGATCGCGGAACAAGAGGTTATTGTTTAGATTGTGAAGGCATTCCTGAAGGAGCGCAAGTATTGGTAAATTATCTTGCTATGGAAAAGAGTTATGATATGCCTTACCAAGAAGATTTTTTAAGTGAAAAAGAAATAGCAGACGGCTACCAGATAAGGAATATTCCCAAAGACATGATCTTTGCATATTTAGAAAACGACGAATGGCAACCATTTGAAAACGTATTGTTAACCAAAAGGCTATTTAGAGAGTACGAAGGCAATTTAGTAGGCATCGAACCAGAAAGAATAATGAACCGTCTATATATCGTTAAAGGGAAAGATACGTGGGATGGGGAGCAAACAGATTTATCAGGAAAGGTTTGTGCAGTAACGTTAAACTCTGATTATGAGGTGCATTTTCATGACGAAAAAAACAAACCCCAATCATTAATAAGAACTCTACATAGAGAGATAGAAGGTATTGATGAAGGGTTAACAGAGCAAGTTAGATGTGGGAAGATTTTAGTAGGGAATGGGTTGAAAGATGCAAAAGTGTTAAACTAATATATTATGCAGGGAGAAGTTGATTATAAGAAATTATACGAGGACGAGAAGGCAAAATACTCTGCTCTTGAAAGGAAATTTGATCAGCTCGGTTTAAGGGGCAAGGCAAAACTTTATTACGCGTTAAACCGCAATATGGCAGATATAGCAGATATGCTAAATCAAATAGCTTTTAAACAAATCAATTTAAACGACAAAGATGATAAGACAATGGAACGACTAAAAATGTTATGGGCATCAGCAAAGCCATTAGTTGAAACGCTAAGTCTGTTAGAAACATCGGCTAAGATAACGGGCGATGAAAAAATAGACACGGCTAATAAAAATGTGTTGGAGTTCGCAGAGACAAGAAAATAAATAATGAATTTAATTGAGGTTATATTTAATGCCGAAATCCGTATTCCTGAACCCAAAGACGATTCAGTTATAGAAAAATGGGAGGGCGATCAAAAACAAAAATGGCGCAGGAAAGAACTCCCATCTATTTTTGACGATGTAATAACCGAAAGAGATGGAAAAACTGTTACTCCAATCCTGAACGAAGAGCAATCTTATTACATAAAAGAAGAGGTACGGAGATGTAAAGAAGGATTTTATTTTATGAATAACGGCGTGCTTACCTATATAACGGGTAAGCACTATTTTTATATCCAATGGTGGAAACTGGAAGATGACATTTACCCAGAATATCGTGATGTGGACAGAAGGTATTTTCTTTTCCTTGGTTATTGGGAAAGAATAATGTGGTGTTTGGGTATTGTGAGGGGCAAAAAAAGACGAGAGGGTGCAAGTTCTCAGGCTACTTCTAATCTTATATACGAGTGTATTTTCTTTAAAAACACCAATAGCGGCTTGGTTTCAAAGTCTGAAAAAGACAGTAAGGAGACCTTTACTGAAATGGTTGCTAAAGGGTATAGGGAATTACCATTCTTCTTAAAGCCTAAATTATTAAATCGTGAAAACAGTGTAACAGAACTTGTATTTGAATATATTTCATCAGATCCAAAGGAAAAATCTGCGAGGTCTAAAATTAATTATCGTGCCCCGGTACTTAACGCTTATGACAGAGGACGGTTGAGCAGAGTCCTGCTTGATGAGTTCGGAAAGCTAGAAGCTGATATTCCTGCTTCTGTTTTGTTCGCTATATTGAAAAAAGTTTTAGTAAAAGGGGTTAAAAGAGTAGGCTTCGCAGAAATGCCATCTACGGTAAATAGCTGGAAGAAAGGAGGATCAGAGTTTAAAAAAATATGGGAAGGTGCAAATCAGTTTAGCAAGGTTGGCAATGTAACTGCCAATCGCCTTGTTAAATATTTATCGGCGGCTTATGATGGGTATGAAGGTTTTATTGATGAATACGGGATGAGCGTGATCGACGCTCCGACTGAAGATCAATTTGAATATTTATGTAGTAAATGGGTGTTAAAGGATGAGCATACAGGGGAAATTATAAGTGAGCTTACCGATGAAGATATTCGTCTTGGGGCAAAAGCCTACGTGTTGATTAAAAGGAGAGCAGGCTTGGCCGGAACTGATTTAGAAGAAGAGATAAGGCAAAACCCCTGCAACGAAGATGAAATGTTTATGGCCGCAAATGTGGATTGCGCATTTGATGGGTATGCTATAAATAACAGATTGAAATATCTAAAAGATAATCCTGTATTTAAACGAAAGGTGTTATTTTACGAAGATCAGCAAGGCATTCCAATGTGGAGGGATATAAAAAAAGGGGAAGAAAGTTTTTGTTGGGAGATGACTTGGTTCCCGCCTAATGGGCAAGAGAACAAACAAATTAAACCCGGGTTATTCCCATTGCCCGGCAACCCTGCCGATGGCGCCATATCTGTGGATAGTTATTCCAACAGTCAGGGCGGTCGAAAATATGGGTCAAAGGCTTCTGCATTAATAGGTAGAAAGTTTGATGTTCTTGACCCAAATAACTCTGGGAAGGTTACCGGGCATTTATACGGGCGGCCCCCTGAAAAGGATGATTTACATTATCAAGTAATGTTGGCGGGCAGGTTTTTTGGTTATAAAATTTGGTACGAGCATACCGCAGACGATTATGATGGGTATTTTAAAGACCGTGGCATGAGAGGGTATTTAGGAGTATATCCAATGAATTTGATCGATCCGAAAAAGAAAGAAGAAGACGTAGAAAGACACAGGGGCACTCCAATAACTCCGTTTAGTTTAAGTAAACAAATGGATTATGGGGTATGGTATTTTAAACACTATTCTCACCTTATAGACTTTGAGGCTATACTTGAAAACGCTTTAATATTTGATCCCTACAAGAGAACTGAGTTTGATACGATGGTATCTTTTTTAATATGGCTAGCTTGCGTGATGCAACCTAACTATACGCCTTTGCCCCCGCCCGATCCCGTTATCAAGGTATATGGCCAGCAACAAAAAAAATATGCAAACCCAGTCGATGCGAGATATTAGAAATTTATTTGTTTTTGAATAAGATTTCTGTAATTTTATCCAAATAATTCCCTACCCTCTTAGAAAATATGCAAAATCCTGCTTCTAATAGCAATGATTTGAAGTTTGCTGGCATTCCCGACAATGCCCTAAAGGCATTCCAACTCTCCGGAGATGCTAATAAAAAAACTGATATTAAGTTTGGGGAAAGGATCGTTCTGCAATGTGAAAATATCATCAACAGCGGATATTTTACTGAAAGGAATGCTAGGTTTGCCTTAAACCGTTCTTTGGGAGCAGGGAAGATGGATATGGTAAAGTTTATGGATTTTCTAAATATTAACGGCAAGACCAACTATGTTAATATCAATTGGAAATCTATAATGATAGTTAATACTATCATTTCCAGACTAGTAGGTCGGTGGATGACTCAAAAGCAAAAAGCCTCTGTTACAGCAACTGACCCTATTTCCATAAAAGCAAAAAAAGATCAACAAGACGAAGCCGAGTTTTACATGGATAATAAAGAGGTGTTGTTGCGGTTACAAAGTGAGAGCGGATTGCCAACAATTCCCCAAAATTCATTTATTCCAGAAGACAAAGATCACCTTGATCTATGGGCAGCCGAAGAACAGCGTTTGCCAGAAGAAATATTAAATGAGAAGGGCATCAATAATGTTTTAGATGAGTGCGGCTGGAATGATGTTCTAAGAAGAAGAATCCTTAGGGATAGTGCGGAGGTTGGTTTAATAGGCACTGAAACTATTGCAGACAGCAAAGGCAAGATAATTGTGAACTATTGCAAGCCTGAAAATATGTTTTATTCGTATTCCGAATACGACGATTTCAGGGATGCAGATATAAAGGGAGAAATAGTTTCTTATAAAATATCACAACTAAGAAACCTTTATCCGCACTTAAAGGCAGAAGAGTTGTTTGAGATTTCTAAAGCCTCTAAACAATGGCAGGCGAATAGCAATATAACATTCGATTCCACGTGGAACATAAATACTTATTTGCCCATTGATGACTGGAATGTAGATGTTGTCAGGTTTACTTTAAAGTCATTGGATAATGCCGGTTACGAGATGAAAGTAACCAAATCCGGAAATTTAGTTGTCGATAGATTAGACAGAAAACCGGCGAATGACAGTGAATATGTAGAAAGGAAGATATGGAATATTTATCGCGGAGTATATATTAGATCGTCAAAAAAAATACTGGAATGGGGTCTTGAGAAAAACATGATTAAACCCCAAGACTATGAAAAGATAAGCGAAGTATCATCTCCGTACAGTTTCTATATGTACCAGAATGTGGGGATGAGAAACCTTGCAGTGCCAGAAAAAATAGAAGAACCCGTAGAGCAAATGATTTTGGCAAGGCTGAAAATTCAGCAACTTGTTGCCAAGTTACGTCCCTCTGGTTATCAGTATGATATTGATGGGATGCAGGCAATGGACTTAGGCAATGGTATTGTAAAGCCGTTGGAGTTACAGAAAATAACCGATCAGACCGGTAATGTTTACTTCAGGAGCCGCGATGCTGAAGGGAATAGAATAGAAACGCCAGTAAAAGAACTTCCGAATGCTGGTAGTGTCCAACAGCTTCAGGCGCTTATAGAAATATACAATTATCACCTTCAGGTATTAAGGGATGAAATAGGAATAAATGAATTTGCCGAGGGTCAAACCATTAAGCCAAGAGTAGGGGTTCAAAATGTCGAAACTGCCTTAGAGGTAAGTTTTAATGCCACGGATTACATCCGCGATGCTGTTGTATCATTAATGAATGAAACAGCGGATAAAATAGCGTGCCTTTTGCATGATTCCGTAGAATTTGGAAGTGAGGAGTATAGAAAAATACTCAAAGAAGAAAACGTAAAAGGGAGGAACTTTAAGGTTAAAATAGATATGCTCCCGACGACTGAAGAAGTAACACAGTTGATGAAAGACGTGGATCAATACGTTATAACCCACCCAGATTTCATTTTATATATTAGCCCCTTTAAAATAAGGGAGATCGCCAAAGAAAATACAAAACTTGCAAATTTATACTTCGAGAGAGCGCAAAAGAAGGCGCTGGAAGGTCAGATGCAACAAGCCCAAGCGCAAAGCGAAATGAATGCCAAGCAACAGCAGGCTAGTAATGAGCAGGCAGCGCAAAAAGAAATTCAGTTGGCACAAGATAAGTTGTCGTTCGAAATGAAAATTAAAGAATTTGATTCTCTTCAAACGATCAAACAAAAAATAATTGAAGGCAGTTTCCAAATTGCATCGAAAAGCCAAAACCCGGAAATGCCTGCATGGCTCTTGCCTATTATTCAACAAGTTATGCCCGGGCTTGAATTATCATTAGGGCAAGAAAACCAAGCGATAACAAATAATATTCAACAAAATCAAGAGCAACAAGCGCAAAACCCAGAAGGTATGCAGCCTGCCGCGTAAAATAAAAACAGATTTATGTCAGAAACAGTAACACCAGTTGAAACTACCCAGTTAGCTCCCGAAGTACAAAATTTTTTTGATACTGATACTTGGAAGTCCACACCTACAATCATAGAACCTGCATCTAATAGTAAAGACCCGGTTATAGATGAGAAGGATAAAAAGATAGAGGAAACGAAACCGGAGATTACCGCTCCCGGGCAACCAGAAAATACGCCAACAGCAACTCCCGATCCTATTCAGAATAGGCCAGCCGACGCAAACGCAGAGAAAAAATCAATTCCAGCCAAGCCAGAAGCGACAGTAGGCGAACCTATTACATTCGCAAATGAAGAGAGTGAAAAAGTTTTTAACCTTATAAAAGAAGGGAAAACGGACGAGGTTCTTTTAATCTTAAATGAGCAAAAGAAGTTGAAAGAAGTTGATAAAATGCAACCCGCTGACATATTGAAATTAAACCTTCAGTATCAGCACAAAGAATTTACGCCAGAAGAAGTTAACGACCTTTTCTTAGAACAATACGAGATGCCTGAAAAACCAGTTCAGGGAATATCGGAATTGGATGAGGAATTTGCGGATAGGGTAGCGGCGCATGAAAAGAGATTGCAGCAAATAGAAAACAGGATCAAACGAGATGCAAAGCCCGCAATGGCAGAACTTCTTAAATTATCAAAGGAAATAGTTTTACCAGATATTAAAGCAGGGAATATTCCTACGCAAACAGAACCTACCCAAGAGGAATTGGCGGAACTAAAATTGCAAAAGGAAAACTTCCTGAAAGATGTAGAATCCAGTGCTAAAACCTTCAATGGCTACAATGCTACCTTCAAAGACAAGGAAGTCGAGATACCAGTAGCATACGTGGTTACAGAGGAAGAGAAAAATTCCATTAAACCACTTCTTGAAAGTGCTTTTACAGACCTCGGAGACTTCTTCACCAAGGTTGGTTGGGTAGACGAAAAAGGTCAGGTAAAAACAGCTAAGATGATGGAAGACTTACACCTTATACAACATAAGGAAAGCGTGTTCTCTCGCCTCGTAAGTGAAACAGGGAATAAAAGGCATCAGGAATCTATTAAGTCGATAAAAAATATCGATTATTCAGGCGTTAAAAACAATAACGCTGAATTAGGTATTACCGTTGAACAAGCCCAACAAGGATTAGCAAATGCTTTCTTTGTATAACAATTTTTAAAAACAATTTAATCCGAACAAACAATGCCCGGAATAAGTACCTCAAATATTGCGTCCCCGAATGTCGTGAGTTTACCAGCAGCCAACTACGACTTTATATCGGCACTCAATATCTTACAACCTCACAATTATCGTCAGTTTGTAACAAAATATGGCCTGCAAGACTTTACAACATGGCTTTCAACTTTTGGAGGCATGGAAAAAGTAGAAGGAAGGGATTTCTTTCACTTCGAAGATTTAGGTAAATTGATGGCTGCGGTTACTAATAAGACGGCCGTTGTTGCGCCAGCAGCAGGGGCAACCGTAACGGTAGCGATTTCTACAAATGATCACTATAATGCAGGAACCCAGTCCCCTATTCGTGTAGGTGAAACGGTTCGGCTCGCATCGAATGGCGTTGAAGGTAAGGTGCTTACTGTAAACAAAACAGTAGCCAACGCGCACACAATGACCGTACGGCCATTGAAATCAACACAAGCATTTGTGTCAGCAGGAAGTGCCAATCTTTTGGCGGGTGAAATCATTAAACTGGCGTCCAATACCGAAGCAGGGGAAGCCTCTACCAACATTGACCCGCAAATCCCAATCGACGAAAAAATAACTAACAGTACAACCGTTATTCGGGATGACTGGAAGGCGACCGATCGTTCTGAAATGGAAAAAATCTACTACGATTATGTGGAAGATGGCGGGTTCATGTCAGCCGGTATCAAGAGAGGTAAGCAGGGAGCCTTTACTTATAAAGGCTTGGTTTTGGCAAACCGTCGTTTCCTCAATAATGTTGACTTCAAACTTTTGTTTGGCGGTCTGCAAAATAATACTGGATTAAACGCAGGAGATGTGGGTACAAAAGGACTCGTTCCTGAAATAGTATCTCGGGGTAATGCAGTAACCTATTCTTTGGGTTCTTTGGGTATTTCCAAACTACACGCTATTACAGCCCAAATGATGGTGAACGGAAACGCTCAACAAAACATTTGGTTGATGGATATTTTCCAAAGGCAAGAGTTTGATGATACGCTTTTTGCTCAATACCCAGCGGGCGCGTATGTTTGGGGTAGCGGTGCTGCTTCTGAACAAGCAAGTGTAGCTTATGGATTTGACAGCTTCAAAATTGACAACTATATGCTTCAATTGAAGATGTATGGTGGGTTCAATACAGAGGTTACTCACGGTAAAACACCAGACGTTGACCAATACAGAAACTTTGGTATTATCATGCCGCAAGGTGAGGTAACAGCGAAGTATGGTAACGGCGGCGGTGCGCCAGTAACCGGGCGACTGAAAAACGTACAGGTAATGTACCAAGAACCACTTGGAGGCGGTACAATATCCAACGGAGTAAAAGTTTGGGAGTATGGCGGAAACGCAGATGTTAACCAAACCGGTACTTTGGATCACACTGTAAGTATGGTTACGTACAAGGCCGTTAGGGCTGCGGGCTTGGCTCAGTTCTTTACCGTCTCGGGTTCATAAGTATATAAAGGGAACCGTTTACTAGACGGTTCCCTTCTTTTAGTAATCAATAATTAAAAATAAAATGAAAAAAGATCAGCCGGACACCATAAGCGATACAGAAGTATTGCAAGCCCCGGAATTAACAGAATCGGTGTTTACGCCAACAACTGAAACTCTTGTTTCTAAAAAGGCAGTTAATAGAATATTTATACTGTCCAATGATAAAAGGCAGGGCAAAGTAATTTTAGATGTGGAAGAAGATGTGATTGACCCAAAAACAGGCAGACAAAGAAGGATGCGACTGCTTAGAGGGGCAAATACTATTTGGTTTGATGAACAACCACCGTCCGTATTCCCCAAAGAGTACGTTGCTAAAAATGTTGAGTGCTTGGAATTTGATAAAGGGATTTGTATTATTCCTATAAATAAACCTATGCACCTTCAGGCGGCGGAATTAACAATGCGAAATCAATCAAATCAAAAGAAGTATAAGGATCAAGCACGTCCCAAAGATATTTACTTTTATGAGTGGAATCCAGTAGAATTAAATCAAGTGGCAATTGCTGAGGAAAACGATGTGATAAAAGCCATGCAACTCGCAATGACCACGCCTATTGCAGAGGTAATCCCTCACGCGAAATATTTAAATATCGAATTTCAGGATGAAATGGGCGTTGAATTGGATGAAAGCGCATTGCGTAACGCCTATATCCGCTATGCAAAAAATAACGCGAAAAAATTTCTTGTTAGTATTCAGTCACCTACCGTAAAAGTAGCCCACATGGTAAGGCGGGGGATCAATGAAGGCAAGATAGATTTAGGTAAACAACCCGGTGCAGCATATTGGGTTGACGGTGGATTTATTTCCGCGTTGCCGGAAGGAAGAGATGCGGTAGAATATTTAATTGAGTTTGCACAACTTCATGGGGAAGATAATGCTAACTTTAGCAAACAATTGAGAACGTTTTTCGGATAAAAATAAAAGTACCCTAAAGGATGAACGTAGATGAAGTCTATCGTACGATGTTGTATGTAGTAGCTAAAAACCTACAACAAGGCTATCTTAGCCCTGAAGACTTTCATACGGCAATAAATCAAGCGCAGAAAAATTACGTCGCTTATCTTCTAGGGGTATTTCAACAATATACACCCGGTCGACCGGTGGCCAGAGTTGAATTGGGGCAAAATTCAGTCGTAAGGCAGAGGCTTGCCCCAATTATTTACGGGTATAATTTAAATGTTGATGTTAACGGATATAGTCCATATCCCGGTAATTACTTGCAGACAGATGCAATGTGGAGTTTATACGGCTTTCAGCGAATAAGATATGCAGATCAGCATAAGTTTGTTTCGATATACAATAGCACAATCGATCCAGTATCAACAAACCCAATTTACGTTTTAGAAGATACAGGGTTTGTTTTTTATCCGCAAAACAGGCAGTCAGCCAGATTACATTACGTAAAAGAATGTCCGGATATGGTGTGGGGGTATACATTTGATATTAATGGCATCCCGGTGTATAATCCCGCCACAAGTACGCAGCCGGTTTGGGACGAGGTAGCTATTTTCGACATTATTTCACGCGCGTTGATGTTAGTCGGTGTTAATTTGAGCGCAGGCGCTGTAATGCAATTCTCTCAAGAACAAAAACAAAATGGTCAATAATGGCAACTACAATCGACTTTACAAAGCAAGGCAATCAAATTCAGGTAACAACAACAGTTGAAGGTGTTGCAGGAGCAATACAATGTTACATAGGATTCCCGGTTATGTACTCGTTTAATTCAGCGGGTACAACGATAAATGTGCAGATAGGTACATTTGGCGAGTATTCTTGTGCGTTGGCAGATTTGAGGGTAGCTGGAAGCGGAAGTGCGCCAGCGAGTGTTGCAGCCGCGTTAACTGCGTTGAGTTCGGTATTTGGCGTGTATCCATAAAACTAGTATAAAGAATGACCAGAAGGACTTTTATAGAAATGTTGAGGCGGCAGGTATACGGCGGGTTCCCTGTCGATGAGGCTGATATAACCGACAATCTTATTAACCTTTGGATTAATCAGGGCATTGCAGTGGCCGCCAAAAACAACTATAAAGAAAACATTCAACTTGAAGGGATAGGTTTTGTAAACAATAGCTTCTATTCAACCTTTAAAGGACTTACTGTCACAAAAGATGAACAGTTTTTATATAAGTTTACATTGCCGCAAATACCATTATCAATAGGAAACACAGAAGGTATTTCGAGGATATTATTTAAGGACAGTAATAGCAACATAAGCTATCCCGCTGTCCTGTTAAGCGAAAACCAAGTTGGCTATTACAGGTCAATGAGAGTCATACCTAATAAAGTGCTGGCTTACCCGGAAGGTGAATTTTGTTTTGTGATAACTACTATCATAATGACAGATTATACAGCAACGGTAACATTGATTAGCGGGGGTGACAGTACGAATCTAAACAGTACATTAAACCTGCCTGACGATAGTTTGCCAATCGTTGTGTCCTATATTCAACAACAACTTCTATTGGAAAGAAATCAACCTGTAGATGCTTCGAATGACGGCCAGCCAGCAGTAAAAACAACGTAAAAATTAAATTATAAATATTATGTACACTTTAACGCCAAATGCCATAGCCTCTCTCCTTGTTTTTATAAACAAGATACCCGATAGCATCGTAAAATCAAAGTATGAAAAATGGTTCGCAGAAGTAGAACCAACGGAAAGAATTACTTCGGAGCAAATGGAATATTTTGTCGGTCTTTCTACGCACCTGCCAGTTGAGTTGCAAAACTTTCCACAAGGTTTTTGTATGGCAGCCAAGAACAGTTCAGAGCATACCAATTCTACGGATAATAAAGCCGGGCATACCGTTGAAAATGCCGATCTCATTGAATTGGTAGATGAAACAATTGATGCGCTGCCCGATTCCGATGCACCGGATAATGAAGAAGAAACACTTCATAAACTGGCATCCGATGAGAAGCCATCAAAAAGCGATAAGTCAGTGCAGAAATCTAAGAAAAAATAATATTTAATAATGTCGCAGCGCAGGCAATGGATAACGTTAGATTCTGCTATTTATGATTATATAAACAGGGCAGAACTTTCGCAAAGCAAATACTTCAAACTATTTCATTTAGCATTCACGCTTATGGAAGAGTTGGGGATAGATTTTTTTTACCAAGTCAAGTCAGTAAAATTGCCCATCAATGCGAACAAAACCATTACACTACCCGCAGATTTTATCCACTACAATAAATTTGGTGTCTTAAATGGTGCAGGGGAAGTAATCCCGCTTAAGTATAACGAAAAACTTACTACGTTTGCAGATTTGCAACCAAACAGGATTGCCCAAGTAAATCAATCAGAAATCGCGGACGTTTATTCTTTTAGTTCACCTGTTTTTTTTAACTACTGGAACGGTGATAGCTGCGATAATTTCTATGGAATTGCCGGGGATTATAGTTATGGTGGTGGCTTTAAAATTGATAACCATAACGGTGTTATACTCTTGGGCAGTGACTTCTTATGGGATAATTGCATTTTGGAGTACACCGCAAGTCCAACGGAAGGAAGTGAATATTATATCCCCGTAGAATTCAGGGAGACAATGATATGCTGGTTGGCTTGGCAGGACATAGCTAATATGCCATCTTCAAGGAAAGGGAATTTAGGAGATAAGCAAATCAGAAGACATGATTATTTTGAAGCCTTACGAAGAGGCAAAGCAAGATTCCGCCCTTTTTATTTGGATCAGGCATACATTCAAAATTTAGAAACCAGCCGATTAACTGTAAAAGCATAAATGTCTCTACCTGTATTTTTAACCGCTGGATACGTTTCCATATATGGAAGTGGGAGTAGCACATCTTCAACACAAAATATAGTCCCGCCTGACACAGGGTTCCTGTTTGGGGCAATAGATCAGTTGTGGGTTAACAATGGAGAAAGAACCGTGGGTAGTTCTGTTATGTTTAAAAATACTGATATAGTCGGAGTATTTGTGTATAATGGGCAGTCGTATACAATTATACCAGAAGCAAAAATAATTTTCACAGAGTCGGCAGATTTGCCATAAATTTTAAACGTGGTTGTTGTAAAAAGATTTGCGGGGGTTTTAAATTCGGACGATCAAAACCCGGACATACTCCCTGCGCAGCATATACAAGCCCTCAACGGTAGATTTTATGGCGGTGCAAACGGGCTGTCATTTCAAAACATTCGCGGTAATTATCTAATAAATAACGCCAGCCTTCCGGGGGGAGAGAATGAGTGTATCGGCGCGTTCTATGATTCCGTTAAACGCCGGATAATTTGGTTTAACTGGAATAGCAACGGCGATAATGGTATTTACCAGTTGTCAATTAATACCGAACTTATTTCCCCGATATTCATTTGCGGGACAAACAGCGCCACAGACATTTTAAATTTCAGCCCCAACTACCCGGTACACTCCGCAGCACTCGTATACAGGACGCAAGGAGACGGTGATTTACTATATTGGACTGACGGAAATAACCGGCCAAAGTATCTTAATCTTGATACCGTAGCAGCATTATCTCCTTTTATTTCAGATATGCTAAATGCCGGGAAAGATTGGCCGATGCAAACGCTTTCCGTGATTTACGCTAATGATGCTAATTTTAATGTAAATAATTTAGCCAAACGACTGTTTAGGTTCGCATACAGGTTTTTATTCTCCAATCTTGAAAAGTCTGCATTTTCTTCTCTGTCGAAAATGCCACTCCCAATCGACGGATTCAATCAAACCAACCTGACAGACCCGACAAAAAATAACACTATTATTATTGAAGGGGTGGCAAGACTAAGCGATAATACAACGGTTGGTGATATTACAGGTGTGGAAATAGCGGGACAGGAATGCCAAGGGAGCACATGGAGCGACTATTTTTCTATTACCACTATTCCAGCTTCAGATTTTACACTTGGCACGTTTACCTTCCGGTTTACAAATGATTCCGTTTACACGACTATCCCAATAGAAGAAAGTGATTTATATTACAGCTACCTTCCAGATAAGGCAAATACTTTAGAGGTATTAAATGGCAATGTAATTATCTATGGGGGTATTACAGAAGGCTATCCAAACCTTGCTGAATCCCAATGTGAGGTTTATATGTATTCAGGTCTTGGCGAAGGGGAAGGAGCATTAGTTATAAACGCGGAGAATATTTCCGATACGGAACTTACTGTTATTATCGGAGGCAGCGCTGCCAGTAATACAACCATTCAGCTAAGGGTTAGGTATGATAACGGCGTTGTGTTCACAATTGATGTTAGCTATACGCCGGGGTTAACAGACACACTTTCAGATATAACAACAGCCTTTACGGCGCTATTGAACGCAGAGTTAGTTACACTTGGGATTAACACCGAAGTTTCTGCAACGCAGGCAGGAACGGGCAATACTATTTCTATTGTAACAACTAACCCGGCAGGATCATTTCCTGACCAATATGTGGAATATACTAACCTTTCCAGTTTCACAGTTCCATATCCAAACTCAGTTTTAAAATGGTCAAGTCAGTACCGTTGGGGATTGATTTATTTTGATGAACGTGGGAAAACAAACGGGGTTATCTCCTTCGTTAATACGGAAACTGTACTGAATAATTTTGGATATAACAGCCGTGACTTTGCTACCATGTCAGAGCCGCCATCAAATCAGTACATACCGTACATGATGGCTAGTATTAACCACCTGCCGCCAAGTTGGGCAAGACGTTTCCAGTGGGTCAGAACATCCAATCAAACAACTAATTCATACATTGAGTTGGTAACTAACGATTATCAAACCGATACAGATTATTTATATTTCTGCATTCAGAACCTGACTTACCTTAAAACAAAAAACACCGGATTTATCCCTTCTTACGATTTTAAAGAAGGGGACAGGATCCGGGTAATTGCAAATTATAATCCCGCCAATGGTGACAGGACGTTATATGCCCCGGTACTTGATTTTGAGGTATTGGGAACGGTTCAAAGGACAATGACAAGCCCGGCATCGCTAGGCAGGTTTATTAAAGTTAAAAAGCCAAGCACCTCCTTCCCGGCATATACGGCCAATTCTTTTATTGAACTATACTCGCCACTTCTAAGAACAAACGGGGATGAACAGGTATTTTTTGAATTTGGTGAAACATTTGAGATCAATGCTAACCAGCCCGGAAGCGGTCAGTTATACCACGGAGGTAATTTACAGGAACAAAATGCCACACAACCGGCAACATTTCTTTTTTATAAAGGGGATAATTATTTTAAGCCAAGAATATTTTATCTTGACGTTGATGCCACAACAACCAAGACCATGACCGTAATGGACACTGGTTATAGTGATTATTTTTTAAGTAAAGTAAATTCTGATGGGCGCGGATGGCCAATAAACCCCGATGCGAAAACAGAATATAATGGTGTTTTAGTAAGGTGGGGGGGCGCGTATCAGCCCGGAACAAATATTAACCGGTTGAATATTTTTCAGGAAGACGAATATGATGAAGCAATCAGAAGTTATGGCGATATAAGAAGGTTTAAAATACGCGAAAAAATACTCCGGACTTTTCAGGACAGGGGTGTAGGGCAGTGGGGGGTATACTCCCGGTTTATTCAAAATAATGATGGCGACAACCAACTAGTAACAACCAATGTAATTATCACACAGAATAATATCAATTATTATCAGGGAATGTATGGGTTGGGTGGTTACCCAACCAACCTTTGCAGCAGCGCAGATGCCGATTATTTTAACGATGTGATAACAGGGCGGGAAGTGAGACTTGCGGGTGATGGCTTAAATGATCTCGGGTTACTATACAAGGGACAATTTACGTTATCGGGATATGTAACGCCATATAACCGCACTCAAATAAGACCAAACGGGTTTATTGCCAAAGTGATGAAGTATTGGGATAGCTTTGAGAGTGAAGCCCATACTATTCTGCAAGGGACGAATGTACTGCCCGACCGGAATTATTGTTTTAATGAAACAAGAAATGGATTTACTGGCGATTTTGACGAACACCCTGAATGGGCTTTGAGCGCAGATGACAATGTATATATGTTCCTGAATGGCCAACTGTGGAAGAAAAGTGATTTAGCCCCGTATTGTAATTTCTTCGGACAGCAATATGACTGTTCGATTACCGTTGTTTTTAACCCTGAAGGGATGCCCAAAAAGGGGTGGCAAAGCATTTCCGAGGATGCGGATGTAATATGGGCGGTACCTATTGCATACACTGATACAAAAAGTTACGGGGCGCAGCGTCAGGAAACAAACCTTGTAGAGGCAGAATTTAAAATCCTGGAAGCGATGCCGTCCGCTAGCTGGAAAAGAGATGTTAATTCAAGAGGCGGAAAATGGAACGGTGATTTTATGAAAGGTAATTGGCTCGTAGCAAAATTTCAAATTACAAACGCGTCAGAACTCGTAAATTTGAATGAATTAATCTGCCGATACATTGATAGTCCCTTAAATGTACGCTAACCCTATAAAAAGTATACAATGCCGTTACCTTTATTGCCATTAATTACCGCCGCAGCGGGAGGTATTCAGTCAATTATTAATGCGGGCAAAGCCAAGAAAGCGCAGAAGGAATTGGAAGGCATGAACTCGCCTTTGTATAAAAAGAATCAAGGCATTCTGGATTACTATAATCAATCCCTTGACCGCTATAACGTTTCTCCAACCGATAGTGCAATGTACAAGCGCCAGATAGGGAACATCAACCGAGGGGTGGCAAATGGTGTTGGAGCATTACAGGACAGGCGTAGCGGCATTGCGGGTATATCTTCTATTTTACGCGGTGCAAGTGATGCGACACTAAATGCAGAAGCTACCGCCGAACAGGAAAGAAATAATAGGTTTAACCAATTGGGTACAGCCACACAAATGAAAGCAGGGGAAGATCGTACAGCCTTCGATATAAATGAAATGCAGCCTTTCGAAAGAAAGTATAACCTGAAAGCTATGAAAGCAGGCGCTGCAAACCAAGGCGTTAATGCCGGTCTGTCTAATATATTCAATGGGTTGCAGAACTACACTAATATGCAAATGCTCAACAAAGAGTATGGCGCCGGGAGCAACTCAAACAATACCGAAACGTCAGCGAGTGGAAATAATAATGGCTTATCCGGAATAACCTCAGATTGGCTATTGAGAAACAGGAAACGTAAATCAATACTTGGTTAATGGCAACCCAAAACGATCCAAGGCTTTATAGCGGAGGCAATGTAGAATTTGACAGTACGCCAACGGTAAACCTGTACGGGAACCTGTTAGCTAAAAGGCAGGCTAAAATGGATGCGTTAGACCAATATGACCGTGCCCGTATCAATAACATCAACCCGCAAGGGTTAAGAGATGTAGACCGGCAGGGGTTCGACCAACGGTTAAGTAATGTTCAGGCATTCTATAATTTAAACAAGGATAAGATACGAAAAGGAACGACGCCGGAAGCGTTTGAATATGAAAAGATCCTTCGTGATGTAAGCGGCTATGTAAACCAGAGCAAAGAAAGAACAGCGAAGCAGGACATGGCAATGAAACTCTATCAGGACAGGTTAAAACAGGACGGGGTAGTGCCAGATGATTTTATTACTGAACTACATCTAAATGATAAAGGGGTTGATGAAGACGGGAGCATTAGTTTCGATGGCGTAAAATGGCTGTCTCAGCCAAAACCATTCAATCAACAAACATTTCTAAAAGGCTTTGGCGATATAAAAAGGAATAAATCGAAGGTGTACACAGAGCCATTGAAAGGGAATGACTTAAGACTGAGCGAAATAACTGAACTTGGTTTTGATGATGAAGGCAAACAGGTTATAGCGAGCCGGGCAGCCGATAAGTTTGAAAATAGCTACAGTTTTAGGAGTCAGGTACAAAATGAAATAAAAGACCCTGTTAGACGGGCTGCACTGGCCAACGTATTTAAATCTCAATATGGTGTTGATCCATCTATCCCCGAAGATTATGCTACAGCTTACTCAATGGAATTGATACAGCCTACCATAAAGTTACCGCCAAAACAGATTGATAACAAGGATGCCATAATGAAACGCCAAGAAGCCTTCAGAGAAAAAATGTTCAACATGGCTGAAGGGGGAAGAAATTACAGGGCTTCATTAAATCAGGAAAGGCCGGGATTAGGTGATTATGATATATTCGGTAATTACGAAACAAATAAGTCTATTGAGCCGAAAACAATAAAAGTAAAAATAGACGACGGAAGCCCATTCCCGCATTATGAAGAAAAAGAAGTAATGATCATACCTTTTAATAAAGTAGACGTAAATCATAAAAAATTATTTGGAGACGTGCCTCCTGTTGTTGATGAGAACGGGAATAAATACTACATTAGAAGGGATGACGGCGATTGGGAAGGCAGAAACGGCCAAGTCATATCAAGAAGAGTGGCCGCACAAAAAAACATGGATCAAACTAGTGTTAACGAAGTTAAAAGAGGGCGATTGAAAGATGACATTGTCCCGAAAACAAACACTGCACCGGCTAATAAAAAAACATATAAAGTAGGCAGCAAAACACTTACTGCCGATCAGATTAAAAAAGGGGCAGCTAAATATAATATGAGTGAATCAGATTATCTTAAAAGCATTGGAGCGCAATAACTATGGGAAAAGGTACTTTAGATCAGGTAAGGTTTGATAACGACGGACTTCCAATCCCTAAGGGAGTTAAGTCAGATGTTGAATTTGATGACGAAGGATTGCCAATTCCAAAAAAAAAAGAACAGTCTGGATTTTTATCAAATCTTTTTTCTTCCGTTTCAAAAAGTGGTGGGACAGTTGGTACGTCCGATGGCCAGTCGCAAAGCGCAAAAATGACCTCTAAACCTTGGTGGGAAAGAGAATACAAAACCAGGCAACTTCCAGAACAACCAAAGGACAACGGGGCTACAGGATTAACGCCAACCGGGAAAACTTCGGGTGGAATACCTACTGTTACGATGGACGCTGGTAGCAGCGACTTAATTCAGGAAGGGAATATTGACCTTAACAAGCGCCCTGTAGTTAAAAATCAGGACGGATCAATTTCCACAGTAAGGAGTATTTCAATAGGCACTGATAAGGGGGAGGTGCTTATACCAACGGTTTCGGATGACGGCAGAATAATGTCCGAAAAAGAAGCTATTGCCAATTACAGAAAAACTGGCAGGCATCTTGGGATATTTAAAACACCGGAAGCCGCGACTGCCTATGCCCAGCAATTACATAAAGACCAGGAAAGGCAATATGCTGATAAGAAGAGTCCCGGCTCCCAAAACAAAAACCAGCAAGACTTTGACGAATGGATAAGTGGTAAAAAAATAATCATTCCAGATAATGATGACCCATTAGGGACTGCATTAAATGCAGAAAAAAGGCAGGCTGCACAATATATTTACCCAGACGTTACATCAGGTAAGCCAACCGGGGTAACAGCATTCGATACATTCAAAGTGTCTAAAGCACTTCAGGAAAATTCTAATACCATTAAAAATGCGTTTGGCGACAACAAGGACGCTGCCGAACAATATCTTCAGGAACGCCTAGCAAAAAAGGGCGCCATGTTATCCCCTAAGTCAACCGGGGTTATCCCCGGACTATCAGAACAGATCGCTTCAGAACAGAAATTAAGTGCATCTCAAACGCCTATCCAAGAGTTTGACGCAGACGAAATAGCCAAACATATAGATAAAAATAATGTAACCGAGGTCTCTGCGTTCAATACCATGAAACGTATGAGAGCGTTAGAGGATGCTATTCAAAAGGGCGGCTCTATACCTGAAATGGCATCAAGATATAACGGGAAAAGGCTTGAAGAAATGCCGCAAGCAATGGCCGGGTTACGGGTGGATGAGTTCTTAAATAATCCAACCGTCATTAAACTGGCTGAAACCGATCCTGAGTTTGCCCGGCAATACAGGGACGAAAAATTCAACCTGTATAACCAGTTCCCGGCGTATGCCCAAAAGAAAATAGCCTCACAATTAGCGCAGAAACTAGAGGATGAGAAAATGACTGGCTGGCTGTATGCTAATCCTTCCGTAAAAAAGACAGATAAGGCAGCTAAAATGCTCTTGGATAATGGCGACTGGACTCAACAAGAATATGACGTATACAATGAGAAGATACGACCCTATGCAGTTATGGGCGCTTCTGATGCAGTAATACCATTAACCGATCTTGTTCATAATGCAGGATATGGTATCTATAAAGGGGTTAATGACGTGGCGTCTTCTGCACGCGACATTTTAAACAAAACAGTTGGGGGCGGTTTTTTAGACCCTAAAGGGAATAGTTTGTTCCAGAACTTAGGCTTAATGGAAACAAATGAAGACCGGTCAAAAAGACTGGAAGAAGAAGAAGCTAATATGCCAAGCGTAATTCCAAGTACGGGCTTCAGGAAAACTATTCAGCAGGGCGGTCAATTTGCTGGTTTTACAGTTCCGATGATATTGGGCGGAGAGTTAAGAATCCCGCAAGCGGTAACTATGGCTCTGATGTTTGAGGGTCAAAATGCAGACAAAGCAAGAAAGGAGTTCCCCAACGACATAGGCAAGCAAAACCTGTACACGCTATTATCAACCGGAATTGATATGACATTAGGGGAGGCATTGCCAACTAAAAAGGCGGCGGAAGGCATCAAAAAATTGTTTTCCGAAGAAATTGTCTCAACTATCGACGACTTGGCAAATAAAAAAATAACTGAAGCCACTGCAAAAAGCAACTTGGGAGATAAGTTATTTTCCTTGCTCAGCAATACGGTTAAAGAAAACGCCAAGACCGGGGGCGTACTAACAGCGTTTACTACTGCACATAATGCACTCGACGCCGCATTCGGGCAAAGAAAATTTAATATTGCCGATGAGGTTACTGACGCGATCACAAATTATAAAACAAACTTTCTTACGCCCACATTTTTATCTTTAGCTGGTGCAGTTGGTAAATTGCCGGTGTCCAAGGAGAATTTAGGACGTACCTATCTTGAAATAGCTAATAACGGGGATAAGTACAGGGAACTTGTTAATCAGGAAGCCTTAACTAATCCACAATCTGCTAAAGAAAAACTAGCCAATATTGAACACTTGGAATCCCTGAATGAAGTCTTAGAGACAAAGGGAGTCCCCGCGGAAGCAGCCGGTAAATTTATGGTCTTATCATTACGGGAAAAGGCTTTAAAAGACAGGCTTAAAAACAGCCCTGATCAGTCATTAGTACGTAAAGAAGAAAGGGATTTAAGAGTGATTGAAATTGAAAAAGAGATGGCGTTAAACCCGGACATGTCTAATACTAATTTTATTGAAGAACTTTATGATAATGACTTATTAGGTAAGTCAAGTATGGAACTTTTATCTGTAAGAGATGAAAGCGGAAGGCCAACAAACAAGTTTGACCCAACCAAAGTAGGAGAATTTATAAAAGAAGTTGCTCAAAGAGCAAATAATCTGGATTCGGAATGGAAAGAAAACACAGCAGGAAATTCAAGTAAAGCAGCACGGGAAGCGTATCCGCAAACATTGATAGAGGTAGCAAATAAAAGGTGGGAAAAGGAAATTGATAAAGCGACTGAGGGGAAAGAAAAAATATCTGAACCAATAGAACTTGACCCGGAATTACCTGAAGGGTATAAACCACCTGAACAATCGCAACCTGAGTTTGAGGTAAACATACCAACCATAGACCAACAAAGAGAACTGGATAATGGGAATGAACCTTCACAAGGAAAGACAGAAGCCCAAGTACCAAGTTGGAACGACTGGAAGAAAGAGAAAAATAAAAAAGGGGAAGTTTGGAATAACAGGGGTACTGAGTTTAATGGTTCAGAAAACGGGGAATCATTTATAGCCAAAAACGGGGATCAATATTACATATCAAGTTCAAAGGGAGAAAACGGACAAGTAGTAGTTGAAGTTAAATCAGGGGATGGAGATGTTGTTTCATCTGCTACTTTTGAAAACAACGGCGACAATTCGTATTCAATTGCATTAGGATCTGATGTAAAATCAAAAACCAAAAATATCGGACTCGCAAAAGCCATCTACGATTACGTGGATAAGAATGTAGGCAAGGTTAAAAAAACAGACACTACAACGCTGGAGGGGGATAATTTATGGAAAAATAATTCAGTAAAAGATCAATCAAAGAATGAAAATATCCAAGAGCCAGTTAAAAACAATGAACCAATCCCCGCAGAAGAAGTCAGCCCTTCAACTTCAGAACCTGATAAAAATAGCGAAGCAGCAACAGAAGGAGGTGCAAAAGAACCGCCAACAGCAGCGCCCGGAGAAACAAAACCCTTAACTGAAGGAAGTGAACTAATAGGTATTACCCATGCTGAAATGAATAAAACAGCTAAAGAATTAGGGTTGCCAGATTACGAAAAAGACCCTGAAACGGTTAAGGGGTGGGATGAGCAAGTAAATGAAAGACTCGCAAAAGACCCGAACGCAGTAGCAAAAATGTTGAACCGGTTACGCGAGGGCAAGACTGATGACCCGATAGATCAGCGGATGATGTTAAGGTATATAGCTAACCTTAAAGCAAAAATCAATAAGAACCCAACCGATGAGTTGTTAAGTGAATTTAAACGAGCCAGAAGTATAAGTGATATAGCCGGAAGGGCGATTGGTAAAAGTCTGGTAGCCAGAAAAGGGTTATTGCCAGTAGAAGAAACACTGGCTGATTACTTGCTCAGAGAAATAGAGGCCAACAAAGACGCACCGCTTACAGAAAACCAGAAAGAAACAGTCAAGAAGGAATATGAAAATATTAGTGAAGCGCAAGAAAAATATGACGCTAAAATTGCTAAGCTGGAGGCAGAAAATGCCAGATTAAAGGCCGAAGCAACCATAAAAAAAGATGCGCCCAAAAGGTCTAGGAAGACGCACAGCGATTTCGTTTCAGAAAGGAAAGAAATACTGTCTTCTATAAAGGAAAAATTAGCAAAAGCCAGAAAAGATACGCAGGTAACAGTTATTCCCTATGCAAAAGAACTGTTTGCGATTGCTCCGGACGTAGCTAAACTTGTAAAAAACCTAGTTGAAGAAGGTGTAACTAAATTGTCAGACATTGTAAAAGAAGTTCACGGTGTTTTAAAAGAAGAAATAAAGGACATTACTGAAAAAGATGTGCTGGATATTATTGCAGGGGAATACAATGAAAAGAAGAAGACACGAAATGAGTTGGCTGCCAAATTGCGGGATTTAAGAACAGAAGCTAAACTGATTAACAAACTAGAAGAACTTAATGCCGGGAAAGAGCCATCTTCAGAGAAGGAAAAAATAAAACGTAATCAGGACATTGAGGCGCTAAAAAAGCAGGTCAAAGAGCACGACTTGTCAAAACTGGCAGATTATAAAAAGCAGGTGAAATCCCAGATTGAAAAACTTGAAGAACAATTAAAGTCAGGGGATTTTGAAAAAGAACCGCCAAAGCCGGTTGTTCTTGACAAAGAAGCGAGAGCGTTGCAAGACAAACTTATTGCATTAAAAAATGAGCGGGAGAAAAGAATACTTCAGGAAGAGTACAAAAATTCTTCAGCCATAAATAAGGCACAAAACGAAGCCGCCAATATCCTAAACATACCTCGTACCCTAATGGCTTCTGTTGACTATTCAGCGCCCTTAAGACAAGGGTTGTTTGCAGTATTGGGGCATCCCATAATTGGAACGAAAGCATTTGGAAAAATGTTTCAGGCTTCTTTTAGCGAAAAGGCTTATAACAGGTGGTTTGAAAACCTGAAGGAAAGCCCTAATTATGAATTGATGAAAGAGTCTGGACTTGCCATAACTGACAAAGACAACCCCCATTTAAGCCAGAAAGAAGAAGCGTATATGAGCAACCTGCCGCAAAGAATACCATTATTGGGGCGACTGATTAAAGGTAGCGAAAGGGCGTATTCCATGTTCCTGAATAAAATGAGGGCAGACTTGTTTAATAACTTTACTGCCTTAATGCAAAAAGACGGTAGAAATTTTGAAAATAGCAAAACGGAATATAAAGAGCTTGCATCTTACATAAACAATATAACTGGTCGTGGAGATTTGGGAGAAACAATGAATCAGGCAACCCCGTTGCTTAGTGGGCTGTTCTTTTCTCCCAGACTAATGGCTTCTAGGATCAATACATTAACCTATCTGGCGCAACCAAGGTTTTACAAAAGCCTTCCAAAAGAAGTAAGGTTAGATTATTTTAAAAGTTTATTAGCTACGGCTGGTGTAGGGCTGACCATCCTTGCCTTAGCAAAAGCGGGAGGTGCCGAAACTGAAGACGATCCGCGAAGCCCGGATTTTGGTAAAATAAAGTCAGGGAATACCCGGTGGGATATTTGGGGTGGGCATCAGCAGTACATAAGGCTGGCAGCTATGTTAATTACGGGGCAAAAGAAGTCTTCCACCAGTGGGGCTATAATTAATATGGATGGTAAAACCCCATTTGCAGGCACAAGGCTTACGGCGCTTAGTAGCTTTTTACGCGGCAAGTCAGCTCCCGTAGCTTCAGTAATGTGGGATATTTTGGATGGCAAAACAACAACAGGCGATAAACTAACCACAAAATGGAAGGGTGATGACGGGGAGGTTGGTATGGGGAAATATTTGTTGCAACACCTTACTCCACTGACATTCTCAGGCATGGATGAGTCAATAAAAGATCAGGGCTGGAAATCTCTATTTACTGTTACAGTGCCTAATGCGTTTGGTGTAGGCACACAAACCTATGCGGCTAAAGAGGCAAAGACATTTGACATAAAAGACCCGGTAACATTCAAAAAAAGGCAAGCTACAAAAAAAGAAAATGAGGAGTTTATAAAGTTGAGCGAAAAAAAGATGGAAGACTTGCTTAATCTATACAAAAATGATTTTATATATGTAGACGCTAGTGGGGAAATACACCTCTCCAAAGGGACTACAAGCGATGCAGAGGCAGGCACATGGGACACTATTTTAGTTAAAAAACTGGACAAAAAACAACGTGAGGACTTTGAAAAAGAGGTAAAGCAACAAGCCAGACGGGAAGCCAAAAAAGAACTTTTTGGTATGGAAGAATAAAAGTTTGTAAAAAAATAACCTCATTTGATAAAGAATTTTCAAGGTAATTAACTTAATTTCGATAAACCTTAAAAAATGCCCGCATCCTTCCAAGTTAGTCAAAGCGCAAGTACTCCGGCTAATGTCACCATTACGGATGATTCGACCGGGTTAAGCGGGACAATCACTCAACGGCGCGTCTTTGTTTCCCAAAGCGATGGCACATACTTGACCGGGGACGGGACGGTAAACTACACAGAATGGCCGCTTGCTCAATCCTCAATTACGTTGGATATTTTAGTAAACGACACGGCGGCACTCATTAAAGTTCAATGGCTGACGGTAACTAATGTAGTGGTTGATGAAGTGGAGAACACTTTTGCACTGTGTCAATTTGGGATGCAGTTTTTTTACTATCTCATAGGGTTGCAGGGGCTAACTCCCGGAATTTATCAAGACACAAATTATTCGGGCAATCTGGCGATATTTTGGACAAACTTAATTGCCGGTATCAATGCGATAACATACGGTAGCGATTTATCTGCGGCACAAGCCTGTTTTGATCGTGAAATATGGATGCAGCAAAACCAAAATGTATTTTTCTAAAATGGCATATCCAACAGTACCAGAAACAACAATACGCGGCGACATAAGTACGTATTTGGCGGCTAATTATAATAGTCGTGGTACTTTATTTGGGGGGACGAAAGCGCCGGTATCTGCCGTTACAATAGCTATGGTTACGGATGCTTTGAGGTTTGGATATGACGGGGGCGCACAAACTAATGAATCATTACGAGCAACGGCAAATTATCTCATTTGGCTAACGAACATGTGGGGGCAGGAGGCGCAAGCGATTTCTGGACAAGCAGGTGGCGGAACAGTTACCCCAATAAATCCGGGTGGTTATCCAGCCCCTTACGATTTTATTGTTAGTAGTAGTTCATTTGTTAGCGATGGGTCTCCTGACGTACACATACCATTGTTTATAGGGTATAATGTTTTGTTTGTAAGAAATGGAATAACTCAGTCAGTAGTACCAAACGGCGCATCGTATTATTCTTGGGACAAAGTAAATGGGATTATGTCGTTCTTGTCAGATGATGTAAACAGCCCTACGTACCCGGAAAGCCCGGCACAAGTAGGCGAAATATTCCAAATATATCCTCAATTATAAAGAAACTTTTTAACCATTTTAAACAAATAAAATTCGACATTAATGACTTCGCTTAAAGTTGTGGCGGGTTTCCCCGGAGGACCATTATTAGGGACTAATTATTTTACCAGTGAGATTATACGTAATGCAATTGTGCATTTAATAATCATCGACAACGTACCGCAAAACGACTTGGAGCCTTCCCCGGATTACGTATTTGACAGTACAACAGGAACAATAACCATTCAAATAGGTACATGGGTTACAAATAATAAATTAATTATTTTATATACTAAATCAAATTGTTGTTAATTATGAAGCTGGTTTTATCTTTTGTATTGTTTTTCATATTTTTAAACGCATCGGGTCAATACCCAATAAGTCAATCATTAGGCGCAGACTCAACATTAGTTACGAGCAGGGGTGGTTTAAAGGGGCGTATCATTAATTATGTTTATGCAGATACCACAGCGGCCAACCTCGAAAGAATAAGGCAATACCCGGGAGCACAAATATTTACCAGCGGCGACACTTCCATTTGGATCAGGTCAATAAATGCAAACAAGTGGATTAAGCTTGGAAGCGGCTCTGGTGGTGGTGGATCACAAAACCTGCAACAGGTGACTGATATTGGCAATACTACCAATAATATGATACTGGTATATAAAGGGAGCGATGAGTTGCAAATGAGGCCAGATACCTTAACATTTGTACAATCTACAATTCCTGCCTACCTTACTCCTAATCCATTATCGGGAACAAGACGTTGGAATTTACCCGATAGTTCAGGCACTATTGCATTGAAACAAGATTTAGCTAATATAGGTAATAGCAACTTAACCTTAACAAGCGAAAGGACGCTGACCGGGGATGAGACATACGGGTTAACATTTACTGACTTGGCAAAATTTGATGTTTTTGCATCACCAATCCGGTTTAATAATAATAATAATACTCTTTTTATAACCGCCGATTCCACATCAACAACAAGACGGATTATATATCCCGGATCATTATTTACCCCCAATTCTTTAGTAACAAGACGGTTTGTAGTCGATTCTTTGATCGGAGGGGGAATAACCGCCGATAATGGTCTAACAAAGACAGGAAACAATATTCAATGGGGCGGGACATTGCTTGATGCTACTGATATTAATGCCGGGGGAAACGACATAAACTTTTCCGATGTTGGACAATTTAGTGTTACTGCTGACCGGATTAATCTTAATACACCTGATTTAAGAATAAATACTTTGCCAATATCCGATACAACACAATACATAACAGGTATTAGTGTAGATGGGAAGTTGGTAAAAACACTAAAGAGCGGATTGCCTAACATATACAATAGTAATGGCATATTTACAGCTAATAGGTCAGTTAACGGCGGCGGGTTCGATTTCGATATTACCGATGTTGGGCAATGGACATCTTCAGTATCAGGACAGGTACAGCATGATGCCGGGGATAATATGCTTTTACGGGGTTCAATAACTTCAGGTGCAATGTCTTCGTTAAGTTTGTACGACTCTTTATTGTTAAACAATACAGCAGGAGATATACGAGCAAAAAACCTGTCGCTTACCGATACAACCACCTATATGGTAGGAATTACTCCATCTGGCAGATTGGTTAAAACATTGAAAAGTGGGATTGCCAACATCTATAATACAGACGGAACATTAACAGGGAACAGAACAGTAGACGGCGATGGCAATGATCTGACATTTGATAATAATGGAGAATTTAATATTGCCGCATCAAGCGGAATGCTGTTCAGAACTACGGTTGGCGACAACATATCGGATATTCAATCTATCGGGGCTTACAATAGTTTCCAAACATTCAAAACAGGCGCAGCTTCCGACTTTTATGTGTATCCGGATTCAATTATAGCCAGACCACACTTGGGCAGATTTATTATTGATAGTGTTCAAGCCGGTGCAGTTACCGACAGCGCATTAGTATGGGATCCAATACATGGTAATGTCGGAAGGAGACAGGCTGGCAACATTAATACGACAGGGGGTGTTACAGGTCAGGTAGTAACGTGGGTATCCGGTAATAATTTTATTCTTACAACTCCAAGCAGAACTGACAGTACGGGAACGATGAATTTTATAGTTGGGCAGCCATCTTACCCTGAAATAGGGGATTCAACAATTACAAATACTGGTTTTATAGGGAAGCACATAGAACTTTATCGAAACGGGTTATTGATGCAACCGGACACGACCTATGGAATAAGGGTTGACACAACAATTGGCCGCGTTCAGATATGGCCTGCATTTGATACCCTGGACAGGATAACAATCAAGGCATATAATTATAGAAGTAACTACAGAATAACCGGCCAAAACACAGGCTGGAAGGATTTAACATTTACAACCCGATATAATATAGCCGTAACCTCAAATGTCTGGACTCCTGTAGGAGGGACACTTTGGGATCAATACGGGCTTGATTCAAAGACACTCACAGGCGATGGAAGTTACCGTATAAAATATCAGGCAAGTGACGGTGAAAGTATAATAATAGGGTTTAATTCCTCGAACGTAAATGAGGATTATACACATTATGAATATGGCATGTACCTCGATCCGGGTGGTGATGTATATTCAGTTACTAACGGCACACCGGCTCCCACAGGATATATTCTTTCAGTTGGTGATTATGTAATGTTAAACAGGACGGGTAATTTATTTACAATCCAAACATCACCAGATGGCAACACGTGGACAACCAGACACACCTTCGGCACAACCAGTACCGCAACCTTTTATTTAAACCTGAATGTTTTCGTGTCAGGAAAATGTTACTACCCTCAGCAATACGGTTTATGAGATACCTACTCGCCATACTTATTTTTATAATCTCTTTTTCAGCAAAAAGCCAAAACATAGTAATTGGAACGGTTGGGAGCCCGTGTATTGGAGCTTCGGGGATTAATTTCTGTGATAAAACCTGTGTATTTATTGGCAATTCTATTACCCGGGGAGTGCTGCCTGTTAACCTTGGTAACCAGAAATGGACTAGTGTATTTTGCCACGCAAAATACGCCACAGAACTCAATATGGGCATTGACGGGCAAACTATGAGTAATTCCTGCGGGATTGTTGTCTTTAATCCGGCTACGATTCCAGCCTACAATCCGTCAACACACTCGGCACTATTTATTTCTTTAGGCGAAAATGATATAGGATGGAACTCCGGGGGTGCAGGATCAACACCAGCAGAATTTAAAACAGCCTATACGACGGCCGTAACAAGTGCAATATCAACTTATGGGTGGCCGCCCAGCCGGGTTATTCTTCTTGCCCCTTATCAGCCATATTCATGGAACGCTTATGTTGGCGCCTGCGGAACTTCTGTTGCAGCAGACGCAGCCCGGGCATTATCTTATGTAAAAGTAACCGAGGATGTTGCAAGTGAAAACGGTTGTTTGTACAGAAATGTATACGCAGCAATGAACGGGCTGGATGCGACATACTTCGACGTTGACGGACTCCATCCGAACGCGGTGGGAGATTCAGTTATAGCGAACTTTTTAATAACTTCATTGTGAAAATATGAGAAACATAACCGTTTTATTGTTATTTCCGATCAGCGCATTTTGCCAGCATACGCACGACGTGTTTGCAGCACTTGTCCCTTTGTAACAGTTTTAAAATATATTGATACGACTAAAAATGTGAAGTGAATGATGCCGATAAGATACAGGAACTGTCGATAAAGCAAACTGAAATGTCGGGGCAATTGGAAAATATCAGGTTGCAAATGCTTCGTATAGCGGCCGATCAGGAGAGCGAAAAAGGAACAGTATCAAGGGCAAACGCAAGGCTTCATACAGAATATGACAAACTGCATGACTTGCTTTATAATCAGGACACCGGCGTAATGTTCCAGTTGGACAGGCTGAAGCAAAAAGAATTAAGAAGGGATGCAGACCGTAAGTGGATAGCAGGAATTGCGGCAGCGGTTATATTGCTGATATTAAAAGATATTATATCGTATATTCAAACTATAAAATAAATTATTAAAAACAAAATACCATGCCAGAGACTATTGACACTTACGACACAAAGTTCTTAATTGAACAATACGGAAACTATGCAAACCCGTTTACGGCTGAAGAAATTGTTAATGAACTAAAAGAAAGGGTAGTTTCCGATACCGATGAAGATGAAGCTATGCGCGGTGGGATTCACCCAACAAGACCAAGCGGGTCATGATTATAATAGCCTTTATACTATTTTACCTGATCGGCAACGGTTGCTTTCATTGCTTTGCGGATTTTAATACGTCTTATTGGTGTAATGCCTACTATTTGTGGCAGGTAATTGCTCACGGTGGGGTGTTTGCGTGGGCATCTCTTTACTCAATGCTCGATAAAGAACGTCGGAAAATTGTTGAGCCAGTTCTTTATTACTCCATAGCGATGGCAATATGGGAGGTAGTTTACCACTATACAGGGTTTGCAATAAATGATGAATTACCTGTAATGGTGGCATTTCTATTGCTTACAGCGTCAGTAGGAACTATATCATTCTATGCGCTATGGAAAATAGAAAAACATATACCCTAAAACATATTGCTATGTATGTGTTGCCTTCGATCGCATTATTAAAGACTGTCAGAATGTTGCATATAAAATTTATTATTGGTGTTGCTGATCTGCTTGGCATAACCGGCATACTGGCGGGAATTGTGAGTGATATTAACGATGTTAAAATAGCGATCGCTTTTATAATGGGTACCGTTTATGGAGCGGGAAGGGTTTATTTCTACTTCAAAAAGCAGTTCCGAATAGAGCGCCAGGAAGAGATTGATATTAAAATGAAAGAACTTGAATATAAGGAACGACTGGCAAAAATTAAATGAAGGCGTTAAAGCCTTTTTTGCCATGCTGGTAATTATGGCTATCTTGATACTATTGTCTCAACTAATATAATCTATATGCCACAACAAACGGTTACGACCTCGAAAAAATTTTCCCTGAACCTTAACGACTTCACGCGCGGGTTGCTGATGGCCGTCATTACGCCGGTGCTTGCAATAGTAATGGACTCGCTTAACCAGGGCTCGCTGACATTCAACGTTAAACTGATTGTCATATCCGCCCTCGCCGGTGGTATTGCTTATCTTATAAAGAACTTTGGTACTCCTGCAGAGATAACGATCAAGAATGCACCGGAGGCTACGGTAGAAGCGGTGAAAGACGGCGATTCAACGGTTAAAGTAGTGGAGAAATGAGGACGACCCTTGCCGCCACTATACTGTGCATTCTTTTCGTCTCCTGCTACTCTGAACGAAAGGCTAAGATAGCACTGGGGAAAGCCGTTACGACCTTCCCGCAGGTAGGGCAGGAGTATTGCGCTATTACTTACCCTCCGAAGGTTGGGACGGTCCGGCGCGATACTATTACCAGGCGCGATACTTTTTACACAGAGGGGACAACCTTCTACGATACCCTTTACAGCCACGATACGGTACGCATATACAAGACCGTGCAACTTCCAGGCATCCGAACCGTGGAGCGTATTACCATCCACGATACTATCGAGATTGAAAATACAGCCGCCCTGGAGCTAGCCCGCGGCGATTCCCGGCGCGCAATCACCTTACTTGAAGCCAAGACCAAGGAGTACGATAAATGGCGAAGGATAGCCATTATACGCTTCTGGATCATCATCGGGCTGGCCGCTGTACTTGGCGGCGGGGTTGTGTGGACGGTTAAAAGGAGGACAGTGTAATGCAGATGCCCGGCTGGTTCGCCCGCCTAATATCATCCTTTGCTATAGATAAAATGCCTAAGACTATGTTCATTACCCGGGAACAATTGGACGCAGTGACCTCAACGTTAAGTAAAGAACGTTGCAAGGAACTAGCGGATTTAATCAACGAACTATGTACCCACTATGGGATAACAGAGAAATTGCCTTTTCGAATGTTCTTGGCGAACCTGCTTCAGGAGAGTGGAGAATTTGCGCACAAAGAAGAAAATATGAATTACAGCGCGCAGGGGCTCGCGAATACTTTCCCCGGCCGTTATTCATCCACTTCGAAGCCGCCTTATATCCCCAACGACCGGGCGAAGTACTTCCACCGAAAGCCCGTTGAGATTGCCATAGATTGCTACGGGTCAAGAATGGGAAATATTCCCGGTACAAGGGATGGGTGGACGTTTAAAGGCGGTGGGTTCATAGGACTAACAGGACGTGCTACTTATGCCGACTATGGAAAATATAAAGGTATGACACCGGAAGAGGCGGCAGAGTTTGCGCAAGATACCGATACAGGCGCGCTCGATTCTGCTTGCTGGTTCTTTGCCGTATACCGAAACCTAATCTCACTGTCCAAAACAGGCACCTTTAAACAGGTGTGCTCTGTCATCAATACAGGCAGTAAAGAGCGTACAGCTATCGGCTACGACGTACGCCTGAAATACTACAATAAGATCAATCAAGTATTGGGGTAGCAAATCAACTTTATTTATATTTAGCAGACATTTTTTGAATACTATCAATAAGTGGGCGACATATATTCCACGCTTCTAAAAAACCCTGCTTATAATACCTTACTGCGCAAGTATTGGAAACCGAATCAACGTATTCTTGGCTATACATTTTATTCTTTGGCGAATGATTGCAATTTGTTAAAAACAAAACAAGGGCGCAATAATTTAAAATCTTATTAATCACTTTCAAGTGTTTTAAATCCCCGCCTACATTCCTGCAAGCGGGGTGTGGATTATTTTTGATTCGTTAACGCCCGGGAGGAAAATTGCTTGTTTCGTCACCAGTAGGCGGCGGGAAAGATCCCTGACCGGTACAGGCCAGGTTCCAGCTCGCTAAATCACGCCCACATAACCAAAGTGCGCCATGAGGATTTGGATAATTCAATGCCTGTTGGTTGCATTGCACAAACGTTGCAACGCCGGTCATTAAACATTGGGCTACTTGCACGGGGTTCCCGGGATGACCCATTTTTTCCAGTTCAGTAATATTGCCCATGAGAATCTGAAAATTCGCATCGTGCTCCGCTTGTGTAAACGCCTTTGCTGCATTCAGCATATCGTTAAATTCTGTAGAAGCCATAGCCTGACTTGGAGTTGCGTCATGCGTTGCATACCATTGGGTGAACGTTTGCGCCTGATTGACGTAGTTGTTCATTTTAGAAATGTAGGAAATGGACTGCGCGTTGGTTGTTGTGAGTGCTGCACAAAAGAGCACTGCAATTAGTGTGAACTTTCTCATTGTTTTTGGTGTTCGGTAACCCCGTCCCCGGTTTTAAATAGTTAACGATCCGTAAGATCTTTAAACAAAAATCCAGTGTCGCTTATAAGTTCATTTCTTTGTCCTTTGTATAGCGGGGTACTATATTTACCGTTTTTATAAAAGATAATAGCATAGCAATCCGCTGATAAAGGGCTGTCCCCAAACTCTACGAATACCGCCCTTTCCCATTCTGAAGGCTCGGCGGTTTCTTTAGTTATTATTGAAAAGTCAGCGCCTAATTCAGTGTAACCTTCAGTTACGTGCTTCCCGTTCGGGAAGGTTGTTTTTAATACCATAGTTTAAAATGTTTTAGGACTGTAATGTATAAACTATCACTGGTTTTTATTTTACGGGTAACCGTAGTTGCTACAACTTCACCTCTAGTTCTTTACCAGTAAGGGCGAAGTATAGGTTTTGGAGCTGGTGCAGGGATGGGATGTCTACCAGCGTTGTTTTGTCATAAAAAACACCCCTACATTCCGCGAAGCAAAGTACTCTATGATCTAAAAGCAAATCGCTGTCAACAAAGTCAGTCGCGCCAATATGCCTTAACAAATGTTCGGTTATTTCTATTGGCTGAAGTTCTTCCTCATCAAAACAACCATCGTTTCCTATAATGGTTATTAGCCCAGACTTGCTAACAGAGGCTATTTGGCCACTCCAAAGCCCTTTGAACGAAACCCAATTCCCTATCCGTAGTTCATTACTTACTATCATATATATATCTTTTACTCCCCGTTAAGGGCTTTTATAAGGGCGTCAGCGTATTCAACTGCTTCCTTTGCGAGGTTCGCAGGCATGTGGTGTACGCCCGGATTAGAGTTAGCGCATAGTCCCTGCATAGCTCTGGATGCAAACTCTTCCCGGATAGAAAGGCCGTAACCGTCGTTTGCAATAGGTTCAGCCGTTATAGGCATCGCTGGTTCATTACCTGTAATTTTATTCATTGTGTTTGTAGTTTATTTAGTCAGCAATTCCGGGTTTTCGTAGATGTTGCCAATGACTTCTATTTCATCAATTTGGTAATACCAACCAGTTTTGTTAATAAGCCCACCTTGTTCATGCCACATAAACTGCCAAATGTGATTATTATCTTTAGTATAACAGTCAGTTAGGTTTCGTCCAAATAATTTGAAGCCTCCGTTTCTCCAAATAACACTATCCTGAATCCAATAACCACTTGTACCATCTTTATCTTTTTGTTCCTTACGAAACCCTTTAAGAATGTCGCTTTCGTAAATTCCCGTGCCATTCTTATCCTTCAGGCCGGTGAATTGCATTACTTTAATTATATTGTCATCGTGGTACTCTTTCCAGTTACCATCATCTTCGAGATACGCGAAGGATCCGTTAGACCCAATACTCAACGAATGACCCGTGTACATTTTTGGCGAAAGGGTGTCAAAGCACCTAAATCTTAGCTCTCTCATTGTGTTTGATTTTACTTTTGTTGGTTAGGGGTGATTAATTTTTGTTCAAGCAAATAGATAAGCATCGCGGCGCGGGCTTGTGCTTCGGTTGGAGCAATTTCATAGTGACCTATTTGAGTCATTCCAGCGTCAACAGCGCTAGCCAAATCTTCAGAAGATATTACACCGGATTCAACTTCCCACGGTATTATAACGCACGCATACTCGTCATTTCTTCCTTTGTAAGAGGGGCAGAACTCCGGCAGCATTTCGCCTAATTCTGCTACGGTATAAGCGGGATAACTTTCGGTGGCATTTCCCGCTTCATTAAGAGTCCCGATCTTCCAAACGTAATCCTCATTTTCGATTGTCAACCAATGAACAAAAAGGCTTTCAGTATCCTTCTCAATTAATTCGTACAATCGTTTTCCTTGTTCAAGCGTACATACTTGGTTTTTAAGTTCCATAACTTATAATTGTTTTACCAGCACGCACCTGTCTGGCTGCTGGTTGTGTGATTGAATTAAACTGTTGAGAGATTCGATGGCGAAAAGGCCGTAGACAGGAGAACCTAAAGAGTAGTCGCGGCAGAACAAACCCTGATCGCTATAACTTTCCACCACTTTTACCGCCTCCTCATCTGTTATCTCACTGCATAGCCCTTTGCCTACTATTTCGTAGGTGCCGGGTGGAAGGGCGATGCTATAACCCTCTGTCATGGGGCCACAATAATTTATAAATGACCCATGTTTCATTTGGGTCAACTCAATGTCTGTACAAGGATCGAGTACCGGAACAATCAGGTAATTCCCGCTAGGTAAGTTTATTGGTATCATGGTTGAGGGGTTTTACAGTTTTATGGTATGTAACCATCAATAGATGGGGAGTGTTGGCAGTTTACACCAATGGGTTACATCTAAGTCTTCACTTTCACACTCCGCCACGATCTTACCGTTTTCTGAATATATTATTCCATTGCTTTCAGCCCAATGCCAACTATCCTCGAAATAAACTCGGCAACCCAAACATAACCAGCCGGTTTTTATATTTAGTAGCCAAACCGTTTCTAGTTCGCCAGGCAACCGTTCCTTCACACTCACCCATTCATTCGCTAGTGCGTAGCCGAATTGAGCACCTTCTTTGTAGTCGCGCCTTCTTTTAGCAATAGCTTTATGATTACTTTGGATGAAGCCATATCCAACACTCTCTGCGACTTTAAACTTTTCATTTAATTGTTCGTCAATCTTCGCCTGTACTTGTAGTGGTAGTGTCATGGTTGATTAATTAATTTTATAAACAATATCAGGTGAATATGGGGCAACCTGACTATGATTTTCTCCTTCGAGCGGAAACTCAACCTCGATAGTTCCATCTTCCCAGATATCAAACACAGTCCCTTCGTTATTTGGTTTAGCACCTTTTGGAGCGAATTGTTGCATCATCAACAATCCCTTATCCATTACGCGAACCCTGTCGCCTTTTTTTAATTGATCCTTCATGTTTTACTTTATTGAGTTGATGTAGTCGGTTTTATTTTGGTTTAGAACTATCTAAATCGTATTCTAGCCTGATCGTAGCCCGAGATAAACCCTTTCCTTTCAATCCTTCTGTCCCTTTCTGCTAGCTCTTCGTCGGTAAAACAATGCATCGTTGCTGGCTTGAGGGAAAACACTTCTTCAGTATCAACGAATACAAACAGATCTTTTTCGTCCATTAGTAATACTTCGTTGTCGCCAGCATCGTACCCACTTACCGGCACTTTGATATATACTTCTTGCTTCATGGGTTAGAATATAATAGTTTTAAGTATCTGTTTATCTCGCAAGTTCTATCGGCCACTGTTGACATTAATCTCTCTTTCTCAAAGTGGTCTTTAATAATTCTGTTCATAATATAGAATTTTGCACCTTTATTCAATTCCTCAAATTCTTCCTTTATTTCTCTCATTATCTTTTTATGCTGAATACCCGCGTTTACCTTACACACATGCTCCCAGTTTTTATATGTGTATTCAACACCTTCTTTCTCGCATCTAAAAAGATTTAGATAAATAAACGAAGACAGCCATTTCAGGGGTCGGTGTTTATTGCCTACGAGCGCGTTATCTAACCATTCGTTCTCCTTCTTTAGGTTTATGGTTTTAATTTTGTAATTCATGATGTATGACTTTTAAAATTTGCGTAAATCTTCATTGCTTATAGGTTTATCTGGTTAATATTTTAGACCTTCCGCCTGTTGCTTCAATCTCTCTACTTCGGCTTTCATCGATTTCAACGCCGGTAAAATAGACGTGCTAATATCTGCCCCCCAAGGCAAACCAATAACCTTAGCGCACTCCTGGAGATCGATATTGTTCATTACGGTCATTGCCGATTCCTTCCACGCCTTGAATTGTTCCACTTCCTGCTCTAATGGCTGGCGGTAGGATTGCATGGCGGCTAAAACATCGTCGGAACGGAATGCGTCGCCACCGTTAGATGTTTCTATCGGGGTGAATTTATATAACACATCCTCCGCCTGAATGGTAGATGCGGACTTTTCCCGCCACAACTCCACCCGGTAACCATTGTGATTTGTAAATGAAGAACCATTAAAGTGACGATCGGCCTGCGCGCCAACGTGGTCAATTGTCTCATAAGTCCCAGCACTTTTCGGCAATAATGAAGTGACTTTGTTCCAGTATTTCATAACGTTTATTTTACTGTGGTTGGGAGAGAGGGTTTATCGATGGCGTATGAGGCTGTATAGTTATTCATAAGCCTACGACCATGCTTTATGCCATGAGATACGCCTGAATGGGAAATGCCGATAAACTCGGCGGCTTTCTTTATAGAAGGGAAATTAAAAATAGTGTTGTTTATTACATCTGTAACCAAAACAGGTTTACATAGCGCGATTGATGCATCTGACAATCTTTTCAGCCTCTTAGGACAAAAAGGATTTGACAGCCCAATGGCGTAGGCGTGTTTTACGTTATATGAAGAGGTACACCACTCAAGATTGCTCTTAGCAGAATTTAATTTATTCCCATCTTTGTGGTTCACAACTTGGAAATTGTGTGGATTTTCTATATGCGCCTTAGCTACCAACCTATGAACCCGTAACGTTCTTACTTTATTATTTACGGTAAGCCCGACCTCATAATAGCCGCTTTTGCATATATATCGTTTCAATAATTTGTTGTTTCGTCTAACGCTTCTTATCATTCCTAAGTCGGAAACATCATACAGTCCTTCGTATCCTACAACTGGCAGCCATACTTCAATTTTCTTTTCCACGATTGTTTACTTATTTAATTGTGGTTGGTGAGCGGAGAAATTATTGTTACAAAGTCAGGTATTCGAACTTCAAATATTCCCTGAAAGTTCTTTGTTACCACATAATGACTTATCAAAAAATTATAGCTAAGCAAACGCCGGTTGGTGAGTGGGAAAGCATACCGGCCGGGCACAGATTCAATGCAAGCCCCTTGCTCGTGTTCTTCTGTCATTGGTACGCCTTGGTTCCATTGAACAATACACAAGGCCTTCCCTGCGTTAGGACTGTCCTTAGACTTTTCTTTATCACAGCAAATCAGTATATCGCCCGTGAATTTAAATAGCCTCATGCGGGTCTCGATAGTCTTTTCCCCCGTCATCACCTTTGTGGCATAAGGCTCATTAAGTATTATTGCTGGTAGAATCACGGTGTTTACTTATTTACTGTTAAGGAATAATTGGTAGAGTTCGGATGTGGTTGGCAACGGATTTTCAGGATTAGCGTCTGATTCATGTATCCAAACGGGCTGTTTATCTCGTGTTGGTGTGCCAGGAAACGTTGGCCAAAAGCTCCACCCATTTCTACTGCACCATTCTGCGAACAGACCGGCCTCACTCTCTACGGCAGGTGGGCGGGACGCTCGCCACGATGCACCGGCGAGGAAAGCCCTCTCAATTAAATAAATTGTTTGCTCATCTGTATCGCTTCCAGCCAGTCCAAATCTTTTATCTTTTGCATACTCCTTAGCAGCATCTTTCCCTTCTTCAGGGGTGCTGGTAAGGAAAGCTATATCCCCACTGTGTATTTTAATTATCTTTTTAGCTTCATTGGCAATTGTAGATAAGCAGGTCATCAGAGCGTTGTATTGTTCCGTGTCAGCTTCGTAAGCGCACTTCATACCGTGATGAGTTCCTAAATCAGCATAATTAAAATCATAGTCATCGGAAATAACATCAATACACCCAATCAGATTTTCATGTTGAGGCATTTCTATTCTTATAATATTTATACCGTTATTTTTCGCCTTCTGCGCTCCTTCTGTAACTGATGGGGTGGATTCATCCACAATGAAAACTTTATTCAGCATAGAATTAGTTATAGTCATCGTGCCGCCTTTATGGTTAAACTCGTAACCATTATCGGTTACATAGAAAGTTCCTCTAATCCAAAAGTCCCTATCCTTATACATTGCCAGATAATCAAAGGCAAAGCCTTTCATATCGCTTGCTTTCGTCCATTTCATATTTTATAATTTAGAGGTTAGTAGGTTTGGGGGTTATACTTGCATTCCTGCGACTTCGATTCCATAATCATCTTTGAGTATCACAGATAAATCCCAAATAGCATCGCTATATCCTTTCAGTAGTTCTTTTGAGTAACTTTGTTCTTTCAATAAAGTATATTCTTTTACCAGTTTGTTATAACAATCCACTACCTCCTTTACTCCCTCGGGGTGGGCTTGGTTTGATTCGCCCGGAGTTTCAGGCTCGTAAGTCTTTTCAAAAATGTCGGGCTTACAAGGGTAGAACTCACCGTTAATCCCTTTTATAATCCAGTCCATTTGGTTAGCAGTCATTACACCTTCAAGAGTAGGAATTTGTATTGTTAATAGTTCAAGTGAATCGTCGTTGGAATGTTTGTAACCGGATGGGGGTTGACTAAAGTGAAGATTTTGGCCTACAAATTTTATTATTTGGTGCCCGTTATAACCAGTCCATTGAATGGCTTCAATTTCTACTGGCTTCTTTCTGAATTTCTGTATCATTATTTTTGGTTTAAGAGTTCATTTGTCCATTCAATGCCTTCTCTTCCATCGAAAGAATTATGAACGATAATAAAATGATTAAGCACATCCGGATTAAACTGTGCTTCTGCACCACATTTGCATTTTGGGAAAGGTATGTTTCCCATAATTTCATTATAATTCACATCTTCACAATGTGTATGAGTGTCATTTATTGGGACGATATGCTTAATTGTTGTATTCATTATGCTACTCGTTGGTTTAAACTGTCAATTAATTTTATGTTCAAAGCATCTTCAATTTTTTCAACGGTTTTAATGGTAAAGTTGTGGCTACCGCTAACCCATTTTGTAACAAGGGACGGACAAACTCCGACCTTTTCCGCTAATTCACCTTTCGCCATCTTGTGATTAAACAAATAAGATTTAATGGCATAAGCAATGTTTATTGAGTGGTAGTTTGTATAAATCATATTTTATAATTTTGATATGGCGTATTTCGTTTTCAAGTAGCCAACTATTTTACTCGCACGATACGGGTCAAGCCCAATGCTTAACTTTATTGTTTCTTCCACATCTGCCCAATCCTTCCCGCTTGCTGATGGCGGGGCGCTGGTGAGGGCAACACGAACCTTTCCTTTAGCAAATAATTCAGTAGCGGTATAAATGGTTTGCCTTTCTTCTTCCGTCAAAAATGACAGATTGAAACCGCTATAAAACTCCTGTACGGTCATATCGGTTACCGCTTCTTCATCCGGCTCCACATATTCTACCACATCTGAGGGAAGGAACATTCCCCAATCCCATTTACCAGATCCGTAACAAAATCTATGATCGCCCTCATAGTCAAGACTATGATATATAACTGGATCGCCTTGTTTATATGAAACATCTCTAATCCACTCATGGAATTTAATCCCCACACTTTTACTCACTGGCACATACTTATTACCTATCACTAAATCTTCGGCGGTTAATACTTTACTCATAATTTGACTGCTTTTATTTCTTTGATAAATTCAATACATTCCGGGCATGTAATACGCCCCTCCTTTTGTTCATATTCACAATGGCTCCCTCCAAAACCAAAGAATTCACCACCACAAAAAGTCATTTCGCCACCAGCCCTATTGACAACTAAACACCATTTTGGCTGCTTAATTTTTTCCCCGGCATCATTTGTTGTTATCTTAACTACTAAGGCCATGATATTTATTTTTTAAAAGAAGCCCCGGAGTCAATACCGCCACCTACGGCTCGTCCGGGGCTTTACACCTGAAAACTACCAAACAGAAATATTCGCTTTAAGGTACCTACCTCTTTTTGTTTTTAATGGGGTTATTTGCAGCCATTCCCCGACAGTTGGAGCCGGATCATGCTTACTCCATCCATAACGCAAAGTAAATATTTCCCCTTTATCGTTTATTGCTTTGATTACAGCGGCTTTCGCGCCCTTGTTTTTAACCTCAATTATCTTTACCGAAGTAGTTTGCGCCTTTAAAGAATAGGACAGTAAAAGGGTTGAAAATGCTACAAGGATTGTTTTTTTCATTTTGCTTGTTTTTTAAGGTCAGTAGGGAGTTCGGTAGGGGATTCAATTACTCGTGTATAGTAGTTTGCATGGTTGAGGTTTATGTTTGCCCCTCTTTCGATTCGATCAATGTTGTGTTGGGATTGAGTGGATACATCAATGCGCGTATCAACATCGCCATTGTAATGAACTATTTCTAAATATTTCTTCATTGTTCAATATTACTAGGTGTGTCAATGTGGTTTTGTTCTGGTTCTGGGAGTATGGCTACGCCTTCGAATAATCCCTTTCTTTCTGCCGCCTGTACCATTTCTTTAATGATTTCACAAGCGGTTTGGTCGTTCTGAAGTAAATGGACTGCTTTCCCAACCAATTGGTACTTATCTACTATGCTTAGGTCAGAATACAGTTTACAATTCATACGCTATAGTTTTTTCGGATGTTAGGGTTGTCTAAATTAGTTAACAGGCTTGGTTGAGTAAGTATAGGTTTAGATCTTTCATATTCCCGAAGGGTTATCCATTGATCGGCAACAAAAGTGACAAATTCGCTCCCTGCCATTCTCCACAACCTGTTATCCCTTTCTTCCTTTGCCATTAAATACCTTCTTACGGTATTTCGATTTTGGAATTGCATGCGGTTGGGGTTACGTAGTTCCTTTTTCATGAGCATTGTTTATTTAGGTAGAAATTGGAAATTAACGCCCTTATCCTTTGCATAATCTATGGCTATTTCATGGCTGGTTGCGGGAAACGCTTTCATGATTGAGTTATATATGCGTTTTTCAATTGGCGATAACTCTTTGATTAGCTTATGAATTCCGGGCTTCATTTTGGTTTCTGATTTTAATACTAGTCTTGTAATTGGGTTAAAAGTTTTTCGTCCTTATCTTCCAATACTTCCTGCATAGTGGCTGTATCGGTGTTTTCAAAAAGAAAGAACTGAACGCTTGCAGATAGGTAACCCAAGGCTTTTGAATGCGCAAGTGGGTCTGTATCAGTAGTATTTGATACTGCATTAGCGTGTCTTAAATCGTTTTTGAGCGCTTCAAAGGCTTTGCCTAGGTCGACTCCTTCTTTTATTTTCATAAATAATATAAACGTTATAAAAGTTTAATAATGTGGTTTACTTATTGAGTAATGAACTTGCTATTTTCATTTGAGGCCAATTAGTTATCTCGGTTCCTTGTGCCGCATTAACCAACATCTCTAAAGATTCTTGAAATTCTCTCAACTTTGCGCCTCTTTCAGTAAATATTTTTTTCAATTCCTCATTCTCTTTTCTCAATGCTAATACCTCTTTTGCAAGGGATGGGGATAGAGCGATTAATTTGGCATTAGCTTCACTTATCGGCTTTTCTCTGTACTTGAAACAAGGAATGGCTATTGCGTATATGCTTTCATCGGATCGAATCATGCGATCATAAGCAACTGAATCAGTAAAAAACCATTTACCCTTTGAAATATTTTTAAGCAACTCTTCCAATACGGTAGAAGATGGCAACAATTCCCCCAATTCTTTAACCTTTAATTCTGCCCGTTGTACGGTATTATCCAATGCTTCAGGATCGGTTGAGCCATCGAATGTATCATCGTCAATATTGGCTATTTCTGGACGGGGGTTTTTGGGTTCGGCTGTTAATTTCTGTTTCATAATTTTAAGGTGTTAATAGGTGAAGGGGAATTGTTTTAGAAAGCAAACTGAATAATGAGTTTTTTAGCGCATTCCATCCCAATTGGGAAGAACCCTTGACTATTTTCTATATCATCACCAGAATAGCTAACGATATTCCCATTAGTCAGCAGGTGGACTTTCTTGAATTTAGCAGTCGGTTTGATCTCTTTCCCGCAGATTAAACAGCGGTGATTTCCTTCATTGCTAAGTTGTCGCCCTTTTTCAGTTTGGAGCTCGCTTAGCGGGACTTCGATTATTCGTTGAATGGTTTGCATAATTTCAGGTGTTAAAAGGTGAATTAAAGCAGCTATTATTTTGGGGAATAGGCTAAAAGTCACAAACAGCGATTTCTACGCTTATTTTTGTTCCCTTCCAATCGTTTTTAAACATTTCACAGTCTAACCCGCAATTTGGTTCCAAAACAATACCAGTTTCCTTATTAAACTTTTCGTAGCCCGAAGCCGTTTGTTTTTTATAAAAAGGAGACATTCTAAATGGGACTGAATTAGGTGGCAATACAAATGCGCCTCGATCGGAAATTTTAGAAGCAATTTCTATCACTTTAAATTCGAATGACGATCCCTTATATTTTAGATTTCCATTGCTACCTGTCATTATTTTACCATAAGAAGGGTTCGATATAGCACAATTATATCTGCTTGTAAATTGGTGTGTCAGGACGTCTGCGCAAATCCATTCTGCTTCAGGGAGTATTTTTTTACCCACCGCCACAAATTCAGGGTTAAGTTCTACACAAGTCACCTTTTCTACAGAGTGATGCCCCAAGCAATAGAAGGAGAGCATTCCAATGCCAGCACATAAATCAATAATATGCTTGCCGTCTACCTCTATCCTGAATGATCTGGCTAGTTCGGTAGGTGTAAAAAACATTCCGGAATATCCTATTTGATTATTATAAGCCGGATAGTAATTATCAAGTACAAATATTTTTTCATCTTCCGTTAAACGACTCTGAGCAAGAATCTTAATACACTCCTCGTGCATTTTCAACTGTGGTTTAGTGAGTTTCATTAATTATTTTGGTTTAGGTGTTATTATCTGTTTATTAATCTTTCTTCTAATTGATCATAATCTTCACTAGGGTATTGAAGGTGCAGAATGTCGATATTATACCCGTCACTACCTTCTGGTGATTTGGTGTGGTTAAGTACCGCTTCTTTCCAATCTGCCAATTTTACGCCTTTATATGGACACAGCGACCATTTGCAGGTGTGGCCAAACAAACTATCAATTTTCAAGCTGTCAATGGGGTCAAGAAAACAAGTATCGCCATCTTCAAGATAGGTAACAGCGCGCAAACCCCGTCCGTCATCATCGGACAACTGAATTAACTGTCGCTGTACTGGCTTTTTCTCATTTGTTGAGCATGAGCTAACAAAAATTGCAAACAAAAGCAATCCTAAAAGGATGTGCAGGGTGTAGTCTTTGGTGTGTTTCATTTATTTAATTTTTAGGTGTTTTTTAAAAATGCTGCTGTACTCCAATTGCCCCGGCAGCACGTTACTACTACAATTTAGCTCCAAAGTTTTTTAGCGATAGCCAAATTCTTTACTGCTTCGTTCAAGTTTTTTTTAGCGTACGTGAGGGTAAAGGAGTGTTCCCGAGGGTATTTACCTGACTTTATACCTTCGTGGCGTTCTTTGGCAGTTTCCACCTTGTATTCAAAATACTCAACGCTCTCAGGCATTGATAAATTAATATCATTAGCCTTACCTTCCCAATATTCTGCTTTGCTTTCATGCGATTCAGCTTTGTTGCTCATTTCAACGCTTTTCCCCATCCTGTTCCAATTGCGATCTATTAAAGCCCTGTGGCGCTTTTCGCTATGGTGTCCAACCTTAATAGGTTCACCAAGACTTAAAAAGTCCCGTCCTTCGTTGGATGCTTCATAGTATTTAGCACTTTTCTTTTCAGCACTTGCAGCCCATTGGTTATATCTTTCGGCTTTGGCCTTGGCTCGTTCTTGTACATTATATCCGTCAGCGCGGACAATAGAATAGTAAAAAAATCCGTCTCTTTCAGCCACTAAATTGAATACGATGCTATCATTATCTTTACCATATTGTGTTGTAACTGGTATTATTTCGCCTTTCTCGTGTCTTTCAGGGCATTTAGCAACCCATACATTTGGGCAATACTTAGCGTAAGTGTTTTTAATTTCCGGTGTCATTGTAGTAGGTATTTAGAATGTGTATAAAAAATCTTTCTGCCTCCAAAGCCCGCTCCATTTACGGTAGCGGGCTGTTAGTGTTTGACTGACAATTATGTGTATTTATGATCTTGTTGCCATTTACCTGACTTCTCACATTTTTTAAATGATTTCATAGCCTGCTCGCCTTCGTACTCTGACAGCCTTACTCTAATAGGCGGCATTTCAGGGTTTTCTATATCTCCGATATATAGCTCCCATCCATCGCCATAGGTTCCCAAGTCTGTTTTTCTTAGTTCTACGTTCGCTAACATAATTGATAGTTTTTAATTAGTTAAGTGCGATTGACAACACAAATATAGTAACGTTACATGACAACTCCAAATTTATTTATCACATTTGGGAAGATCGAGTAAAAATACTCAAGGATTCTTTACTAGCGTAATACCTAGTTCCGGCACATCTAAATAGTCGATTTTAGGCTCGCCTTCTCCCGCTTTAGCTCTTTTTACCCATTGGGAGACAGTATTTAATTTCTTCCCTGTTAGCCGTGCATATTCAGCTTGTGTAATCCAGCCCTTTAGATCAATTTGTCTGTTTTTCTTCATTTGATTCGCCTTGTTTTTTAAAATGATTTTCTATTTCCGCAGTGCCTTTTTCAAAATGCCGTAACCGAACCTTAAAGGCCTCTTCTAGACCATCACCTAAATGCAGCGGACAGTAAGTGCCAATTATATCGCTCAGTCTTGCAGAGCCAAGAAATATACCGTATTTATCCGGGGCACTCCGGCATACGCTGCATGTGCTGTTGTCGGATAGTCTAATAGGGTGTATCATAACAGTTAGACTGTCACCAAGGGATTTTATAACGTCTTTTTTTGTTGGTAGTTGTATCATGATTAAAATTTTATCTACATAAATATTGAATCGGGGAGTATTATTTTTTCTGCGGGCATCTCAGGCACTTGGTAGAATGATGATATTCCGTCTAGATGTAATTGTATCATTACAAAAACCTTTAATCTTTCTCTCATAGCTTTGGTAAAATCTTCAGGTTTAAAATGCGTATAAGTAGATATGAATTTATCAACTACCTTTTTGCTAAACGAGATTCGCCCGCTTCTTAATTCATATACATATTCAGCCGCAAAACTGTTCTGCTGTCATAATTATTATATTTTAGTTAGTTTCAGATATTACGCCCTTGCTCATTCTTTCCAGAAGGTCATTTAGTTCTTTAGTCTTACCGCCTTTGTCGTAAGTCCACCAGCGGCCAACTAATGAAACACTGCCTGTCGCTTCCCACTCCATGCCGTCTGGCGCCAGAGCTTCAATAACATAGCTGTTCTCGCTGTCAGCCCATATTTCTATTTCTGCCCCGAGTTCATCGGCTTTAGCTTGTATATCTTTCCTTACGTTCATAACACAAATATAGTAACGTTACATGACAATTCCAAATTTATTTTGCATATTCCTGAAAATAGAGTAAAAGTACGCATCTCCCTACCTTCCCTCCAGTAAACATCCAGTTCTTTGACACCACCCAACATCCAACCCAGCCCTCCAACCAGCCTTTCCCCCTGAACCTCGACCAACATACCAATTTCCCCCAGATA
>Ga0247755_1000013_pt1 | contig 77101 bp, 112 predicted proteins | sample UWRJL096311B4_FD_180948 | JGI IMG/M metagenome (GOLD analysis project Ga0247755, IMG submission 180948) | Plant litter microbial communities from Arlington Agricultural Research Station in Wisconsin, United States - UWRJ-L096-311B-4 | ecosystem: Environmental > Terrestrial > Plant litter >... | reverse complement strand
TCTAAACTTACTTCTCGGTGTAGCTGATGAGATTGACGGTTTCAGATCCAAGGAGGAAGTTAGAGGAAATGTTACAGGAAGAGTCCCACAGAATACTGTAGAGGGTATTCTTGATATGATGCGTACCTCATCATCTACTCGATTCCCTAGAACTTTTAAGAATGTTCGTATCTCTTATCCTCGTTATCTTGGATCTGCTATTCAGAGGCTTACTGCGCAGAGTCGTGAGGATATTGAAAAGCGTGGAGATAAGTCACGTCACTATGTATCTGGTCCTCTTCCTACCTGGGTAGTTAACCCTAACTTCAAGCAGTTTGAATTGGTTGCTGTAGAGGGAACTGATGAGCTTGTACCGGAAGTTTATGTATCTGATTATGAAGAAGATGCAAACATGGCAAAGGCTAAGTATGAATGTAAGCCTAGCAAGGCATCTAACCCATTCTTCAGAAATGAGTTCTTAGTAAGAAGTTCATTCAAGCCAGCAGCTCGTCAGCCTATTGAAGTATCTTATAGGCGTGATGGTGATGGTTGGGAGGTTGAATATGATATCTCACCTGATTTAGTACCTATTAAGGGTGCTCAATATGCAATGCATGGTGATCTTGCGGTAACTGGTGACCGAGCAGGAATTGCTATGGCTCACACAGTACGAAAGGAAGAATTTGAATCTCAAGTAACATTAGAGGATGGAACAGTAAGTACTTCAAGGGAGTTGAGACCTATCATCAAGGTAGATTTCGTATTCTCATTTGAGGCATCTAAGGGTGTTAATCCTCCACGAGAGATTCAGATTCGATGGGCTCGTGAATTAGCATATGAACTTCGCCGTAGAGGTTTCAGGATTAAGAGATTCACATTCGATGGATATGAATCTAGGGATTCTATGCAGCAGCTTGAAAAGATGGGTGTAGAATCCAAGAAGGTATCTACAGATCGATCTAATGAGCCATGGCGTAACCTTATGGACGTAATGTATGACGGTAGATTAATTGCAGCACATCGAGAATTACTAGTAGATGAATTGCTAGGTTTAACAGTTCTACCGAACGGTAAAGTTGATCATCCTAGATTAGGTTCTAAAGATGAGGCTGATGCATTAGCATGTGCAGTTTTTGGAGCCGTAGAGCAGGGCGGTAGAGAAAATGAGGATGGAGAACAAGCTTTTTATAAGAAAGCTGAGATTTTTATGGGTCCTCGCGTAGAATTACCAATAGGTATGTCCCATACTTTGATGATGCCAGAACAATTTTAAGTTTCTCCTGCCGATAGTTTAAAAAGCTAACGGCAGGAGGAATTAACAATGGCAAGAGATGATATGGCAACTCCGAAACCACGTTCTATGGTTCAAGTAGGTTTCGATGATAATATGCCATTCACAGAACCTTATAATGGTTCTCACCTGGTGCATAAGCACTCAGAGGTTACAGTTCAGCAACTTGTAAGAATGCGACGCACAGATGGCCAGGCTAGAGCCCTCTATCGTTTGGTGACGTTGCCGATTCGTGCTGCCCTACAAACAGCGACATTCGTACCAGCTCAGATTGAAGAGGGTGGAGAATCCGAGGCTGAGTTTATTGAGCAACTATTCACATTACCGCCTAATGCTGGTGGAATGAGTGTCCCTCTTACTCGTGTTATTGCTCAGATGCTTCAGGCAGTATTCGATGGATACTCACCGTTTGAAATGGTTTTCTGGCAGCCTAAGACTGGTCCATTGAAAAATAAGTGGACATTGAAGAAGCTTAATTACCTTCCGGCAGATACAGTTAAGTTCTTAGTAACCGAGGATGGTAGCTTCGATGGATTCAGACAGGTAACACAGAAGCCTGGTGGAAAGATTCTCGATGTAAAGATTCCTAGAGAGGCTTGCGTATATTATGCAGCTCAAGAGGAAGAGAATAAGTTCTATGGTTTAAGCTATTTCGAGTCAGCTTATTACCATTACGATAAGAAGGTAAAGCTTTACTACTTAATGCACCTTGCAGCTCAGCGTTCAGCAGTAGGTACTCGTGTTGGTACTGTTCCTGAAGACCATGATCCAGCAGAGCTTGCAGCATTCCGTCAGGGTATTTCTGATATTGGTGTAGCTCAGTGGATGACAAAGCCTGAGACTTATCTTGTAGAGCTTCTAAAGGAAACAGGTAACTTTGATTTCCTTTCATACATCAACCATCATAACTCTCAGATGTCTAAGTCTATCCTTGCTGCATTCTTTGATGAGAACCAGGGAACAGGTGGAGATGCATCACTTGTAGACTTTGGTAAGCAGACTGACTCATTGTTTGTAATGATGCTTCAGACTATTATGACAGAAATTGCATCTATCATTAATCACTACATCATTCCTCGATTCATCGATTGGAACTTCAAGTCAGGTAAGTATCCTGAATTTCGTTGGGGTCCATTCACAGATGATGATAAGGATGCTATTCAGGAAATCTTCAAGGCAATTGCTGGTATCCAGGGTGGAAACTTTACACCTGAGTTTGCTCGTGAGATTGAGAAGAAGATTTCAGATCAGCTAGGTCTTGAAATTGACTACGAGACTATCGAGAGGGAAGAGGATGAACTTGAGCAGGCTGAGGCAGTAGACCCTACTGGTCAGATTTCACCTGCTGGGGAGGTATCACCTGCTGATACTATTCCAACAGATATGCTTCCTGAAGGATTTACTCTAAGCCATCTAAATGATATGGGGCTGGTTGAATTGGCTGGAATTAGAAAGGTTAATTCACAAGAAGGTGTTCGTCGTTACGGATTACCTATTGGAACACCTTTAGGTACAGGCCAGGGTGGAGCACCGCAGCCACGTAGTTCAACTAGAGCACCTGCTGATGGGTCATATGCTAAGTCATCAGATCCACGAGTAAGCCAAGGTACAGCAGGAGATCCAGCACCTAAGGGTGAGAATGCTACAAGCAATTCTGCTGTATTAAGAATTCTATCTAGCCCTAAGCTTCCAGGAGTTAAGCTTCTGGTATATGCAGATGGGACAGTTCAATTCCAATTCTCTAATGGTACCAAGTCATTGCGTAAGAAGTTTGATTGGAAGAAGTTCCAGAGTACAGGCTGGGGCGTAAGCAAGAAGGAAAAGGGTGTTAAGTAAGTTATGAATCAGTTCACACAGGAGTTTCGTGATGCTCTGGTGGAACTTGGTGCAAAAGGTTGGACACCTAACCCAGAGGCCAAGGAGCCCGAGTTTGTTAAGTTTGCTGGTAAAGAGTTGAAGCCAGGAAAGTATGGCAGAGCTAAAGGATATGCTAAGGCATTCCTTATAGTTGATTCTGATGGTTTAACTTATTACCAGAATAAGCATGGAGACGTAAGCAAAAGGCTTACTGAGAAGGCATTCCTTACTCACTGGGATGCTGGAATGTCAACTTATTTGGGAGAAATTTAAATTCTGCCGATGATATCTATTGTTATGACAATGGAGGTATATGGTGAGCGATCTAGTAATTATTCCTAGTAAGGATTCTGTAGCTTACGATGAGATGGATGAAGCTCGTATTGAGCTATCTCGCAAGAGTACAGGAACCCTATTCAGGAAGCATATCCTATCTAAGGGTGACCTGATTCATCCTACAACAGGTAAGAAGATTAAGATTGATGATGCTTTCGTAAAGCAGTTGAAGAGTAACTTCGATAATAAGGTATGCCCTATCGTTCAAGTACCTCTTGCTAACGACTCTAACCAGCATGTAGAAGATCCTGATCGTAATGTTGGAGAAGTAATTGACGTAGAGATCAGTGGTGACAAGGTATATGCAGTTATTGATGCACGTAAGTCTGTAGATAATTTCAAGAACAAGACTTACATTGGTGCCTCTGCAATGCTTTCACTTGACTACACAGATACTTCAACAGGTAAGAAGTCTGGTCCTACATTATGTCATGTTGCGGTTACTAATAGACCGTACATTACTAATTTAGAGGATTATGAAGAAATAGTTAAAGCATCAGCCGATAATTCAGAAGAGGCGGTTCTACTAACTGAACCGGTTGAAACTGTTGTAAACGACGATTCCGGTTCAGAGAACGAACCAGAGGTAGAGGAGCACAAAACAATGACTAAGGAAGAGCTTATTGCAGCTCTGAAGGATGAGCACAGCATTGATGTTGTAGCTCTTCAGGCTGAGGCAGCTAAGCCAGCCGCTACCGACTCAACTGCCGAGCTTTCAAACAGGCTTGTAGCAGCTCTAACAGATGCAGGTGTTGTAAAGCTATCCGCTGATGACACTTCTGCCCCTGTTGAGCAGGTTGTTGGCGCTGTAGTAGAGCTAGCTAGCGATAACGTAAAGCTAACTAACCGAATTGATGCTCTTGAGCTATCAAACCGTGAGAAGGATGCCAAGGCTGAAGTTAAGGCTAAGGTAGCTGAAGGATTCATTGACCCTGCTAGCGCAGATGCAATGATCGAGCTTTACATGAGTAATACTGATCTATATAACAAGCTTCTACCAGCCGAGCCAAAGGTTAATCTAAGTGGCCAGGCTGTAGGTACTTCAACTGATGCTGAAGATTCAAAGGTAGAGCTAGATGTAAACGCTGAAGTAGCCCGTCTAAGCGCTCTAGGCGTCTAAAGAAATTATAATAGAGAGAGGTTGATTAGACATGGCAACGGATTCTTTTGAGAAGATTCCTTCACCAGGTTACAGTAGCCCTACCCATTCATATGCTCCAACTGAGATTCTTTACTCAGCAGTTGGTCTGCGTCAGAAGGGTGTGACACTAGCTGCTAACCAGGGAATTCTTCCAGCAGGTACAGTTCTAGCACAGCATTCAACAACTAAGCGCTATCACGTATACAACAACGCTGGTTCTAACGGACTAGATACTGCTGTAGGCGTATTGCGTCGTGCCGCTGATACTCGTACAGGCGAGCAGCAGGGTAATATCGTAATCAGTGGAGCCCTAAAGCTCTCACTTGTTTCAGGTGCAGATGCTTCCGCTATCACTGACCTTAACGCACGTACTAGTGCAGCAATGGGAACATTCGTATTCTAGTATATGCTTTACAAATTTGGAGCCTTTCGAGGCTCCTTTTTTGTTATCTAGAATTAGTTGTTTATGTTTTCTTACTTTCAAAAGAAAACTTGCCGATACTTAAATTAGACACAGACCAACTGGAAGAGCCAAAGTAATGGCGGTGCAGGTCGGGCCTCTTTGAGGTCGCTACTTATTTTTTTGGGAAAGCAAAAACTGCGGCCCCTAATTAAAAAGGAGACTCAAAGTGCCAGATATTAGTCTATTGGAGCCTTTGGTTCTATTGGGCGTCGTAGAAAAGCTACCCGCCGCTCAGAACATGATTCTGATGAATAGTACACCAAAGCGCCAGGTACCAACACAGACATTCTCATGGGACATCATTCGTGGTTCTCGTATGATGGCAAAGCCAAACGTTCCTAACTCTGAAGCCCACATCGTAGGTCGTCTAGGCCGCGAGCAGGCAAGTGCTAGCTTGCTATACGTTCGTGAGAAGAAGGTTTTCGAGCCTACTACTCTAATGTGGCTACGTGAGGTTGGAACTGTAAACGGTAAGGTTAATGCAGAGCGTGAAGTTGTTCGTGAGCTTCAGGACCTAAACAGCCGTATCGATGCATTCGTAGAGTACACTCTATGGAAGGCAATTGGTGGTAACCTAGTTCTTGACTTCCCAGATGTTCAGGCAAGTATTGATTACAAGTTCCCAGCAGATCACAAGGTTAACGCAACTACTGCATGGGCAACTGCTTCACCATCTGATATTATTGAAGATGTTCAGGCATGGCGTAAGCTTATCCTGAACCATGGTCGTGTAAACGCAAACAAGGCTTATGCTACACAGAAGACTCTTGACCGCATTATGCACAGCTTCGCAGCTAACGCAGATGTAAACGGATCTCTTGTACTACAGGCTGGTGGAGCGCTACTATCTGACCGTCTGAAGGATGCATACGTAGCTACAGGTACTCTACCAGGATTCCTAGGACTTGACTGGACTGCTGTAGAGCATGTATACGAGGCTGATAACGGTGATGAAATCGGATACCTAGCAGATGACACAATCATCCTTGGTAACTTCGACACTAACCGCCCAGTTGAACTTGTTGAAGGTCCAACTGCCGACTTCAGCGCACCTGCTAACTTCATTGGTCGTTTCTCAAAGAGCTGGACTGAGCCAGACCCTTCAGGTCGTCAGATCCTAATTGAGTACAACTTCCTACCGATTGTTACTCGTCCTGAGCAGTTCGTAATTGCAGACGTAACTCCTTAATCTGCCTGATCCATCTTGAAGCCACCCAGTATTGCACTGGGTGGCTTCTTGCTGTAGTATGAGTATAAGAAATCTACGCACAGTAGTTGTTGGATACATGATTCGCCCTGTGCTACACTAACTTAAGCTGCTCGATTATTACGGGCGCTCACATTAAGGAATAAACTTTGTCACAACCTACCGAATGGACTGATGAAAACAAGAATAAGCTTCTTCAGTGTTCAACTGTGGAGGACTTTGAACTTGCTTTTCCAGGCCGAAATGTTGAAACACTAAAGCGCCGTCAGCGTGAATTTAGAAATCTTCTGGATACTCACTTAGAAGAAATTGATAAAATTGCTGAGCAAGGAAGTATTTCTCTTACTGGCGATACTGGTGTAATTAAGACTGGTGCTGTACCTGAGCCTATTACTGACTGGACAGATACTATCAAGCTGTGGGGTCTTGACCCTGAGCAGTTTGAAGTAATTCAGCCCGTAACGATGAAGGCTTGGGGGAAGCCAGGAGAGTTCAGATATAGCTACGCTGCTAGAATCCAAAAGAAGGAGGAAGTAGCTAAGCCTATTGAAGATACTCTTGACATTGCAGGGTGGCGCGAAACCCTAAAGGCTATGTCTAGTAATCCTGCCAGTAAGATTTATAATGGAACTGGGCTTACTTATACCATCCTGGTAGCAGATCCTCAGATCGGTAAGCCAGGTACTCAAGAGGCTCTAGCTAACTGGTCAAACGGTATCGAGGGTCATTCAGATAGGATTCGCAATCTTATCGATTCAGGAATGCCTATTGATGGTATTGCTCTTGCCTTCATGGGTGATGAGCATGAGGGTGCTGTAGGTAACTACTCATCTCAGCCTTATGAAGTTGAAATGGGGTACTCAAAGCAGATCGAGCTAGATTTTGATATGCGAGTATGGAGTATCAGGCAGCTTCTAGGTTTTAATCTACCTATGCAGATTTCTTCTGTACCATCTAACCATGGTGAGCATACTCGTTTCGGATCTAATAAGGTTCTCACTAGTATCTATGATAACAGCTCTACTATGGTAGCTAGCCTGGCCAAGAAGGTATTTGAAGGTACTCACGTCAATGATCTACTAACGTGGCACATTGCAGAGGATCGTCAGGATACTAACCTAGACCTTAGTGGTATTAAGGCTAACTTTACTCATGGACACATTGCACATGGTTCTGGTACTAAGACTGGTGGAATCAGTTCTAAGAATGCTATCGAGAAGCAAATTCTTGGTAGGTTCGAAGAGATTGGTAATACTGAACTATTCTTTACAGCTCATTATCATCACTTCAATACATTAGAGGATCGTGGACGTACCTTCTTCGGTTGCCCAGCCCTTGAAGCTGAGAAGTCAAGTAGGTGGTTCTATGATGGATCTGGTGTATGGTCAAGGCCAGGTATGCTAGGTATGGCTGTAGGATCTGCTGCTGGCGAGCGTGGATGGACTGAGCTTTCTGTAATCTGATAGAATTGTTCAGTTTTCTTAAGTAGTTCTAAAAACTGAACAAGTACACTGTTGACTATATAAGCCATAAATGAACCGATTAACTTAATAGTAAGCAGTGTATAATAGCCGGGCGCTTACGAGCGTTCCGGCTATTTTCTTTATTAGGCAGGTCACGGTGGAGGTTCAGGGTGTGCTAGATGCAATTGGTCCATGGATCGGTACAATCGGTCCTTTGCCTTTGCTATTCATTGCGCTTGCTCGTGGTTGGCTATTAACGCCAGCCGGTATGCAAAAGGCATTCGAGTCGCAAGAGGCTAGAATTCAAGAAGCTAAAGCTAACGCTGATGCAAGAATTGCAGATGCCAAAGAGCGTGAGAGAGAATGGAAGATTAAGGCAGATGAAACTCTCGCTATTGTGCAGTTACAGGGAAAGCAGCTTGACGTGGTAACCGAATTAGGGGAGACCTCAGTTAAACTGCTTGAGGCAGTTCACGGCAGATATAATGGCGTAGCTGAAGAGCAGAAGGTTCGCACAACTCACGTAGTGCGTCCAGGCAGGGAGGGATAGAAATGACTATCCACAATGAGGACGAAAAGCGTGGCGAGGATCTTGATGAGATCCAGCACAGAATAGAACAAGCTAAGAAATCTACTAGTGAGCGCTCAGAGAAGGTTGACGATTTAACTAGTAGGTTTAGGGAACTTAGGCGAAAGAATCACTTTAGGCTTATGCTAGAAGAGATTTTCAATGATTAGGGGGAGGCAACAATGATAGAGCTATGGGGCGATATTGGCTTCCTTGTCTTTACTGCATGTTCAATGGTTTTCACTTTGCTCTTCTTGACTCTATCAAGATGGTATAAGTCATTTACCGCTACATTAATTGCGATTTATATGGTAGGTGTAGTATTTCTATGCACTTATTTATCACTTCGTATTTGGGATATTCAGGTACCAGGAGTTGAATGGGTAAGGCTTACCATGTTCTGGGTACTAGGTATTTCCATGCTGACTGCGGTTATTGGATTCCTAGAAGTACAATTTGGTAAACGCGGAGCAGGAATTAGGAAGCGTTTAGCGAAGAGATATTCCGATGTAAGAAATAGCGATAACGCTGAAGTAGAGAGGTAGTGATTGTTGTGCCAGCAAAGCCAAGGAAGACAGCTACAAAGGCTGTAGATCCTACAGTAGAGAATCAGGAAAATCCTGGAACTTCTGAAGAGGAACGTCCATCTACTGAAACAGATACAGATGCGGCTGCCGTTCCACCTAAGATGGCACCAGCCTTTCCTGTAGATGAGACTGTAGTAAACCAGGAGAACCCTGGAACTTTTGCAGTTGATCGTACCCCAGAGCCACAGATCGTAACTGATTCTGCTGGTATTGCTTATGATGTAAGCAAGGGGCCATCCCCTCAGCTAGTACAGGAGGATCGAGAGGAAGAGAAGAATCGTGTTCGTCAGACTACCGCAGCTCTAGACGGTCGCAGTGAGCCTACAGATGATGAAGATTATTTCACTATTAACTTCCTTGAGAGTGGACTTACTTATGCACAGACTGTGTGGAAGAAGGGTGAATTTGTTCAGGTTCATAAGTCTAAGGAAAAGCCTTGGATGAGTATGGGCGATGAAGAGCAGAAGCGTCGTTTCGGCGCTGTAAAGTTTGAAAGAAGGTAACTAGCATGAGTTTAACGCCACCAACTGTAGCGGACTTAGCTACTTTTACAGGTAGGGCCAGCAACACATTTGGCGACTTTGCTTCAGAGGCGTTAACTCAAGCTACCCTGCTATTTTACTTAGCTACTGAAATAGATGAGTATCCGACAGATCCTAACCTATTCAATTTAGCTAAGTACGGAATCCTGGATATGGCTGACAGTCTTTACTTAAGTCAGCCATATAAGGAATCTACATCCTCACCATTCCAATCTGAGACAATCGGATCTTACTCTTACACTAGGCTTACTAAGTCTGTGAAGAAGGGCAATGATACCGGAGTAACCTGGTTTGATCTTGCCGTAAGTAAATTACGTGCAGGAGGATCTGCAATCGGCTCATCTGGATCTATTGAGGGTATGGAATGGGATGGGTTAGAAGAGGGATCAGGCAGGAACGGAAAAAACAAGATCGTAGGCGCAACAGGATCATATAATGATGATTTTAGGGGTGCCTGGGAAATTGATACTTGGCCTGAAGTAATTCACCATCACCCATTACCCTAGGAGATTACAATGAGACATTTATTTGCTTCTCGTGTAGAGATCCTAGAGTCGGTTACTACAGTAGTAGATGCTGCGAGAGTGCAGACCTGGGCTAAATCAGATGATAACTTTGATCCAACATGCGCACCAGGCGAAATGAAATGCAGACTTGATCTTATTTTCTTGCGCCCAGGAAAAGATGCACCTGCTCCTGTAGTAGCGGGAAGAAGTCCAGATCGTACGGGAGTAATGCTTTGTAGCTACACTCCCGCACTTCAAGGTGGGCAAATTATTAAGGTAATCGATGGCCCGCATCTAGGTTCTATGTTTCTATTGAAGATGCGCCCCGATGAAGCTCAAGGATTCAATGCTACTCATCATATTGAAGTCCAGGTTAATGAAGTAAACCAGGCGGGATTTGCATATCCATCAGGAGCGTTGAAGTGATCAAGATAGAACGTACTTATGCTGGGATCGAGGCTGAGGTTAATCGCCTAGCTGATGGACCATCTAGTGCTGACCTACTTGCCTTCGAGATCGTTCTAGAGGACCAGTTTAGGGCCACTCAGGCGGCCGTACACGTTATTACTAGATCCCTGAAGGGTTCAGGTAGGTCTGAGTTTAAAATGGATAATAATTCCTGGCAGGGTGAGATTTCATACGGTGGCCCAACTACCGGAATCAATAATCCAGTTGACTATGCTGAGTATGAAAGAGAGCGCGAAGGTGCTCACGATTTCCTAGCACCAGCAGAGCGTTTAAGCTCAGGATACATTCAAGCTATGCAAGATTTCTTTAAGGGGTAGAGATGGCTGACACAGTACAAAAGGCAGCATCACTATTCTTGCTGACTAAACCAGATGTAGTTGCTGTAGTAGGTGAAACTGATGATGGTATCCCATTCATTTTCAGAGATGAAATTCTAGTCAATCTAGAACATGATCAGTATTCAGAGGTTAGTGCTCTAGTGTTAGAGGATGGTGGACCTTTAGCGGTTAATACTCTAACAAGATTTAGAGCACGTAGACTTCGTGTAACTATCTGGGCTAATGGTATTAGAGATCCTTTAGGTAACCTTACTAACCCAGGATCAGTTAAAGATAAAATCAATGAGACTTTCTTAGTTATTGATAAGTACTTGCATAGAACTGATTCATCTACTGTAATGTGGCATGATTTACGTACCATCAGTTCTGACAGAATCGGAGATATCTCTGAACCTGTATCTGTTATTGATGGTGACGGAATTCAAATCGCTACAGTAAACTATGCAGTATTTTTCTAACCGATAATACCTTTAGCTGACGAGATCCCAGGAGGATAAATGCTAAAGGTATTATTGAAGACACCTATGTCTGTGTATACAGGTTATGGTAATGACGGAATTGGAATTGCTAGAGCCTTAATGCGTAGTGGTGCAGATGTATATTTGCAACCTACGCATGTAGATGCTCCGCTACCAGAGGATATTGCGATGCTTCTGACGAAGCGTTTAGTAGCTCCATTTGATTTGATGATTCACCATGTAGATCCAGCACAGCTTGGCCTTATGCCTGAAGAGCGTAGAGGTTCTAAGGTCACTGTGGGGTGGACAATGTGGGAATATACCAACCTTAAAAATATGAAGGGTCGCTCTAAGCTAAAGAAGGCCCTAAGAAATTATGATGTTATTTTTGGTTATGACGAAGTAACAAAGGCTTGCTTTGAACCTTATGCAGGTCCGAACAATACCTTAGGAGTTCTACAGGGTGGATACCTACCTGAGAATTGGCCTAAGGTAGAGCGTGATTGGTTCAGTAATCGCTTTGGGTTTGCTATGTGTGGAGTTCTTAACGATCGTAAAGATCCGTTTGTATCAATTATGGCATTCAAGGAACTTAAGGAAGAATATCCTGAGGAGTTTGAACCCGCTGAATTGCATTTAAAGACAGTAGCACCAGGTCTACATTCAGCTATGGAGCAGTGGGTACCTAAGCTTCGCGTACATTATGCATCTTGGCCTGAAGATGTCCTTAAAGAGTTCTATAGTATGCAGCACGTACTATTAGCCCCCTCTCGCGGAGAAGGTAAAAATATGCCAGCATTGGAATTCCAATCTATGGGTGGAGCAGTTATCGCCACTAATTGGGGTGGACATACTGGATGGTTATCTTCAGAATATGCATATCCTCTTGATTATAGATTAGCTCCTGTAGATTTTGATTTTCCTGATACCTACAATGCCAGGGCTGATAAGGATCACATGAAGCAGCTCATGCTTCACACCTTCAGAAATCGTGCAGAGGTAAAGCAGAAGGCTGATCTCGCAGCAGAGATCATTCCTCAAATGATGAGCTGGGATAGTGTAGTAAATCGTTTATACCAGAAGGTTGGTCAGCTTATCCCTGGCAAAGGTACAGAAGTTTATCAGAGATCACTTATGTCAGGAGCTAATAATGAATGAAGATAAAGAGATTTGGAGATTACCTCCCTTCTCTGAAAAGGGTCCAGTATTTGTAAAAGATGGTATTGAAATACGATGCCCAGGTAAATTCAAGAAGCTGTTTCTGGTATTGCTTCAGGACCATATGCCCGAGCCAGGTACCTATATGGAGATTGCCTGTGCTGATTGTGCCAAGTGGGCAAGAGCAAACGGAGCACCAGGAACTAAGAGGTTACTACATTACTACGATACTACAGGTAAATGCGTCGCTAGTAAGGCAACTAGTTCTTAATTAATTACATCAGAACAATAAGGGTTTGACCGATGATATAAAAGAATACTAGTAGAGGGTTACATTTCCCTCTCACGTTCCATTTTATTTGGACAGAAAGGGAAAGACAGTGGCAGGATCAAATTTCGAAGGCTTCTCAATTAGCCACGCAGCCATCCTAGATGGAACTGACGGTACTGAGGAAGAGTTCGGTGACATTTTCGGTGTACGTTCTGGAACGATTGCCGCAGATACAGGTAACTATGATAACACTGGTGATGACTACGTTCTATCATCATGGTTCTGGCTGAACTTCGCCACAGTTACCGTTGAAGCTGGTTATCTTCCATTCAGGACTATTGGTCTTCTATCTGGTGCAACTTTAACCTCTTCAGGTACAGGCCAGGGAACTACATATGAAATGGGTCTATGGGAAGAAGATTCCGTAAACCAGCCAGCTCGTCCGATGCTTATTCGTGTTCCATCAAAGGATAGCGATGGCCAGATTCGAGTAATGGACTTCATTCTATACAAGGTAATCTTTGGTCCTATTAACTTCACAGGACCATCTTACAAGTCTGGACTTCTACTTAACTACACAGGTCGAGCAGTTATTTCAGACAAGAACGAAAAGGGTGTAACCCTAGCTAAGCGTGCTATTGGCCGCGTAGTTAACCGTGCAGCGTAATTAAAACTTAAAGCCCACTGAGACCAGGAGTCCAAAATGGCAAAAGCAAGTCCAAAAGATGTAGATGTAATTATCAATGCAGGAGATTCTGTAGTATTATCTTCAGGAACTAAAGTCGTTATTCAGCCTTTAAAGGCACGACAGTTCTTCAAGTTACTACGTATCGTAACCCACGGTGCTGGTGGAATGCTTCTTAACGTTAAATTCTCAGGTGACGATACCCCTGAAGAGTTTGGCGCAAAGCTATTTGCTCTAGTTGGTTTTGCTATCCCTGATGCTGAAGATGAGGTTATCGACTTCCTTCTAGCAATGGTTGAATCTGAGGGAGTAAAGGCAGGCCGTAACCTTAGCAAGGAAGAGAAGCAGACAAATAAAGAACTTACTGAGTCCTTGTTTGAAGAGCTTTATAACCCAGAGCTAGAAGATGTTATTACCATCATTGAGGCAATCGTACAGCGCGAAGCTGAAGACTTGCAGGCACTGGGAAAACGTCTAATGAGCATGTTCGATCTAGCGAAGAAGACAGGCCAAGTACCTCAGACAATGACAGAGCAAGCACCAGTAGCGGAGTAGTTCCGCATATTCCTGGAATTGATCTAGTAGGCCCTATATCAAGAGCGTTTAATGTCATCAGTTCTACCTATGGGTGGACTGATGACATTATTCTCGATCTCACTTTACGTCGTATAAGGCAGATACTTGCGACTATTACTGAGGCTAGATTCTTGGAACAAAGAGATCAAAGACTTCAGCTATCCTGGCAGACTAGAAATCTAGCTATGGTAATGGCTGCGGCAGGCTCAAACAGCTCTGAGGAACTAATGAAGTTTGCAGCTAATCTGACGATAGATAAAGAAGAGTTCGAGCTATTCGGTCAGGGTGATTTCAAACCCGTACAGATAGATAAGAAGGTAGCCGTTAACGCACAAACTCAAGAAGCTCAGGCCCAAAAGAACTATGAGGCTGCTGCTGATAGGAACAGTATGGATATGTTAGCCATGTTCGGAATGAAACTATCAGAGGGTAAGCCGGGCCACGATTAAATGAAACCTTGGAGGTTGCACGGTGACTAGCCCATCAGGCTCAGAGCATGTATCTCGTTATCGTGCCCTCGCAGAGTTCGACAACCTTATCCGCGAGGCTAAGAAGGCTCAGCGCGCCCTACGTGAATTACGTGAAGAGGAAGCTAAGCTAAATGCTCAGTCTATGGCTGAGGATAAAAAAGTTGCAGCATCAAAAGCAGACAGAGCTAAGGCTGAAAAGCAGAGCGCTGATTCTGCTAAGAGGTCTGTAGAGGATCTAGGTAAGAATAAGGCTACAGCCGAAAAGGCTGGTGAAGATACTGGCGCATCCTTTACTAAGGGAATGGGTCGTAAGCTAGAGCAGGATTCCAAGAGTGGATCTAATGCTCAATTCCTATCTGCTGCAACAAAGGCATTAAGCCAGGCATTTGCTAAAGCTGGAGATGAATCCGGAGCAGGTTTCGTAGGTAATGTTAAGAAGAAGATTACCAAGGATGCCCCCGAATTAGGTAATGACTCTACATTCAGTACTACGCTAAAGAAGATTCAAGATAAGTTCTCTAAGGAGGGAACTAGTACAGGTAATGCATTCGTACAAGGCTTTGCTACTAAGCTACGAGATTTGAATGCAACACTAAGCGTACTTGGTTTCGATAAGCTTGATTTAGATGTAGACACTGAAGATGCCAAGCAGGCAATGAAGTCTGTAGAGTTAGAACTTCGTAAGCTAGGACATGAATCAGCTAATCCTCAGGTTACTATCGATACAACCCGAGCATTGAATAGTCTACGTGCTATTCAAAAGCTATTTAAGGATGAAGTTGCTGAAGACATCATCAAGGAATCTAAGAGAATCCAGGATGAGCTTAAGATTATTGATGGGCTCCCTTCAGGTAGAGCATTCAAGTTCTGGGCATTAACTGCGCTATCTGATATGTCTCGTGTATTCAGTGAGGCCGAGAAGGGAACTACTGTATTCGAAAGGCTACGTAGAGCCGCTGCGGCAGGTGGAGGCGGTGGTGGAGGAAACTTTATCCAGTCATTTGTTTCTGGATTCGATGACTTCTCAGAGGCAAGCTCTAAGCTACTACAGCGCCTAAGTCGAGTATCTGGCGAGCTATATAGAATGCCTGGACTTATCGGTGTAATCGTATCTGCTATTCCAGCACTTGTTTCAGGAATTGGTGCTCTTGGTGGTGGAGCATTAGGAACTGCTAGCGCACTAGGATCACTTTCTGGATTACTAGCTGCTGGTCCTGGATTGATCTTTGCATTTATTGGAGCTATTGGAGGAACTAAGCAAGCTCTTGGTGGAATGGCTGAGCTTCTAAAGAATGCCCGTCAGGCTAGAGAGCAGCAGGCTGAAGCTGAGGAAAAGGCAAGATTAGGAACTGAGAAGGCTCTTACAGCTACTCAGAAGTATGAGCTTGCCCTAAAGAACCTTGATCCGGCAACACAGAAGGTTACTGAGGCGTTTGTAGCGTTCACCGAAGCATATGCTGAAGGACAGAGACGTGTTAGCGAAAAGTTCTTTGTAGAAATTGCTGATCAGACTGAACGTCTTAATAAGCTACTTCCTATCTCAGAGAACTTCTTTGGTAAGTCAGCCTCTGCTGTAGGTAGACTTGCTGATGAAGGTATTAGAATGCTTACCTCAGGTCCGTGGAAGCGTGACTTTGGTATCATCGCTAATGAAAATGCTAAGAACATTGAGAATATGGGTAAGGCCGGTTTCGCGTTAATTAACGTGTTCCGTAATATCGCCGTGGCTGCTGCACCATTTACTCGCTGGGTAACAGGAGCATTAAAGGATGGCGCTGAAGCATTTGCGGAATGGTCAGCTCAAGCTCGCTCTGATGGAACTATTTTAACATTCCTTGATCAGACAACTGAATCCGCTCAGATTCTATGGCAGATCCTTAAGAACCTAGGTAATGTAGTTAATTCATTCTTCCAGTCTACAGTAGATCAGGGACAGGATTACCTAAGAACTCTTGAGGATATCACTGGTGGATGGGCAGATGTAGCTGAGCAGCAGGAAGCAGCTAACTCACCTCTACGTAAGTGGATGCAGGATATTCAGCCAGTGCTAACAAGTATTGGTGCTCTTATCCGTGATCTAGCTCGTGGAATTGCTGGACTAGCATCTGACCAGGATAGTATCTCTACAATGGTTGCATTGCTAGATACTCTACGTACTAGAGTTCTTCCACCTATTCTTGAAATTCTACGTCAGCTAAATGAGTCAGGAATTGCTGTAACAGTTACAGAGGCAATTGGTGATCTTCTAGATGCTATCGCTAAGTTCTTGGATAGTGGAGCAACACAGGCTCTTAGTGTATTCGTAACTGTACTGGCTAGTTTTGCAGAATTATTATTCAACATCGCAGCTCTTCCTGGTATTAGTAATGTTCTAGGATCTGTTGCTGCTGGAGTTGCTGCTATTGCTGCGGTATCTGTAGTTGCTAGGTTTACAGGACTATTCAAGCTATGGGACTTCTTTACATGGATGACTCGTAACAAGGGTAATCTATCAGGTGCCTTTGCCGATGCTGCACGTGGAGCTGCCGGACTATCTACTGTTGGTGGACAGCAAGCATTACCTAAGAATATTCCAAGCACTGTTGGATCAGTTGGTGCAATCGGGTCTGAGGTATTAGATCAGCAGGCTAAGGCAACTGAACGAGTAGGTAATGCATCTACTAGAGCTGCTACTCAAACTGGTAGATTCGCAAGTGCTCTTAATGGTGTACGTGCCGCTGGAGGTGTAGCAAGAGGTGCATTAAGTAGCCTGTCATCATTTGTTGGCGGGCCATGGGGTGTGGCATTAATTGGAGCTACAGTTCTAGTAGGAGCTATCACATCTGAATTAGCTAATAACAAGCAGGAGGCACAAGATACTAAGGATGCATTCCTAGCACTAAAGAATGCATACTCTGACCTATCACAGGGAGATTCCTCTGGAATTGACCAGCTTGCTCAGACTGATGAAAAGCTTAGAAGTATTCTTGAAAGTTCTAAGAGTTATGGCCTTAGCGTAAAGGATGTTTCTGGTGCGCTAAATAACCAGTCTCAGAGCTTGAGTAGAGTTAACGCTCAGCTTGATGCTCAGATCAAGTATCTTCAGGCACAAGTTCCTGAGAACTACAATAGTATTGGTGGCCAGGGTGAAGCTGATAAGTTAGCTGGTAAGCAGGGTCCTCAGGATGCTGTGAATGCGGCTATTGCATATAAGAAGCAGATTAACGAGGTAGCTGATGCTCAGACTCGTCAAAATGCTGTCATGAGTAATGCTGCTGATATCAGTAGAACTTATCAGGATAGGTTGAGTGGACTTACTCAAGAGCAAGTAAACAGCGCTACTGCTGCGGGAGAAATCCAGGGTAGAATCCAAAAGCTATCTTCAGCTCTTGATACATTATCTAGCGCTACCTCATCTGCTGAGAACAAGAGTAGTGCCCTTAGGGATATCATCAATGATGAAAAGGGTGCTATGATCAATGCCACTGAGGCAACTGAATCATGGTCTAGTAGAATGCTTGATTTAAAGGATTCTATTTCTGCTAACGGTAGAAGCCTTGACGTTCATAGTAGAGCAGGTCTACGTAACCGTGATGCCCTTGAGGAAGCAGCAAAGGCTACACGTGAGCTTTATTTACAGGATATCGCATCTGGTACTCCTATGGATCAGGCATTAAGGCGCCACCAGGCTAGAATTAAGGAGTTGCAGAGAGAGGCTGATAAGGCTAACTTGAGCAAGACTGAAACTCGTAAACTTATTGATGCTTATGGTGACGTACCTGATGATGTTAAGACTAACATTGAAACTCAGGGATACGTTAAGGTTTACCAGCAAATGCAGGATCTTAAGGCATTGCAGGCATCCCTACAGAGTGGTAAGAGTCTAGATGAGGCTGCTAAGGAAGTAGAGCAGTCTAAGGCTCGTGCTAATGCTCATGGTTATGCTACTGGTGGTCCCGTTTATGGTCAGGGTACTCGTACCTCTGACTCTATTCAGGCATGGCTATCTAACGGTGAGTTTGTTCAGCCTACTGATGCCGTAGAGTATTACGGTATGCCTTTGATGGAAGCATTAAGAACTCGTAAGCTTGATAAGGCAGTTATTCAGGAGGCTTTACCTGATGATGGTCATGGATTCGCTAGTGGAGGTTCACATAGTAAGAATTGTCCTGCATGTGCTTCAGGTGGTCATAACTTCGCTAAGGGTGGAGGTGTTGGATGGCCATTCCCTGTAGATACATCAGACACTATGATCAAGAAGGCATGGGCTAATGATTTAGGTGGCCTTGGTGGTGCGGCAGGTGGAAATGGTTATAAGTGGCAGATGGCAGTACTTCGTCAGGCATTCCCTGGCTTGCAGCTTATCTCTGGTTTCCGCCCAGGAGCTAGAACACTATCAGGAAACAGGTCTTATCACTCTGTAGGTAGAGCCGTTGACCTTCCGCCACGTAGAGATGTAGCTCAGTGGATTCGTGCTAACTATGGTGCCCGCACCAAGGAACTTATTACTCCATATAACGATCTTAACCTACACAATGGTAAGCCACATCGTTATACTGGTGCAATTTGGAATCAGCACAACTTCGCTGGTGGAAATGCTCACGATCACTGGGCTTTCAAGGATGGTGGTCTGGTAGACCTTATGAAGATGATGGGAATGGATAACCTGGCACCAAGTCAGCAAACTCCACTTCCTTCAACTCCAAGAACTCTATCACCTGCTGCAAGCGCAGTAGTTAATAATTCAACAGATACTTCAAGGACATTTGGTGACGTTATCATTAACAACCCTGTACCAGAGCGTGCAGGAGATTCAATCAGAGATGCCCTTTACAGGACTAATCTACTATTCTAGGAGGGAGGTAAAGAATGTCTAACAGTTCAGATGAGTATTGGGAGATTGGTGGAATATCTCTCAACCAGTATTGCCATTCTATTAAAACAGTTGGAGGATCACGTTTAGCTGTACCTAAGCTAAGAGGGGATAACGTTCTTTACCCCTTCCGTGATGGTAGATCATTCAGAGCCAAAAAAGCTGACTCTAGAATCATTACCTTAGCTATGTGGGTTGCGGGAATTGATCCTGATACAGATCAACCAGGTGAGAATCAACTTACCCAATTCAATGATAACTGGCGAGCATTGCAGAAGGCATTCTGGTCACCTGATGAGCAATTAGTTTTGACTCGTCGTTGGTGGGAGAATGCCTCAGCCCCAGTATTGCGAGAGGCTACTGCACTCTGTGAATTAGCGGGAACTATGGACCCTACTATGACAGGTCGTACAAGAGCTGACTTCGCAGTTGACCTACTACTCTCAGACCCCTATTTCTACGGCCCAGAATTAACGCAGACGCTCGAAGTAGGGGATCTGGTAGTAGTGAACAACCCTGGAGACATTGATGCCTGGTTGACTTTAAATATTGAATTATATGGTGAATTAGTTTCTCCTACCCTGACCAATCAGACTACCAATCCTCATACCTGGTTTAGAGTAAATACCGCAGTAGTAGCCGATGAGGTAAACGTGAGTGTTGGTGATTTTACAGTTACTAATACATTCGATAACAGTAACCTGGTAGGTTCAGTTACTCACTCAGGTTTCCGAGCTTGGATGAGATTAGCGCCAGGTAATAATACTTTGAAATTAACATCTCTCGGTAATAGTTCCGGGAACGCGGTCATTACATTCAGACCAGCATATCTGTGAAAGGTTTATAAATGCGTTACTACAGCAACGTTGCAGTTCTTACTACTCTATCTAACGTAGGTGGTATCTCTACAGGTGCTACCGAAATCACTCCTGCCTCAACAACAGGTTTCCCTTCACAGTACCCATATACTCTTAGATTAGAACCAGATACCTCAAATGAGGAATTGGTAACAGTTACAGGCCCTAAGGGCGGATCTCCTGGTACTTTAATCATTACTCGTGCATCTGACGGTACTACCGCCAAAACTCATGCATCAGGTTCAGCTATTGTTCATGGTGTATCTGCTCGTGACTTCCAAGAACCTCAGGACCACATGGCTAACACTACACCTGCTGGTGTGCACGGATTACCCGAATCAGCATGGGAATCTACATTCACCGTATATAAGTCAGTAGATCAGGGTTATTCTAGTGATGTAACTTTGAATGACGATACCGTGTTGAAGTTTGCTGCTGTAGCCAATACAAAGTACAAGGTAGAATTATATGCTATCTGTTCAGGTGGTGCAGGAGACATTGTATTAGCTTGGTCAGTACCATCTGGCGCCGGTGGATTAAGATCAGTTCTTGGCCCTACTGCTGCATCTACTAACCGAGACGATACTAATATGAGAACTGGTGCTCATGGTTATGGCGCCAGTATCGCATATGGTTTGAACAGTGATGATAACTTCTGGACATCTATTCAGGAGAGGTTCGTAATCTCTATTGGTGCTACACCTGGGAACGTAACTCTTCAGCACGCTCAGAATACATCTAACGCTGCTCAGACAGTTATGCGAGCATCTTCATATATGACAGTTACTAAGCTAATCAATGGTTAATTTTAGGAGTGTAAGGCCGTGAGTCTAGCATCACTACCTCATAAGATCCCCTTCAATTTAGGTGGCCTGGTTCGCCCAGGGACCGTGAAGGCATATGGTTTCACTGGCGTATTGCCAAAAAGGCTTCCATTTACTTTAAGTGCTCTCGTATCGGAACCAGAAATTCCGTATGGAAGTATTGGGTGGGAGCTTATTTGCCGTGCTCATGATGATTTTCAAACTGAGCTTTTGAGGACCAATGACTTTACTAGCCTTACATTCTCTCGTGAACTAAGTGCATTCGGTGCATCATCATTCTCACTTAACTTAGATCATCCACTGTTTCAGAATACTCTAGCTAATGGTTCATCTATTGAAGAGCTTTTTGATTATGAGAATCTGTGGGAAATCCGTTTCGATGGAAAGATTCGTTTCCAGGTTTTAGGTACTGCTGTAGTAGATTCCCAGATTAATGATGCAGAGATCCGTTCCGCTACTGTCTCAGGATCAGGAACAGGTAAGGTTCTTGAATGGGCTAGCGTATACCCTACAGGATTCCCGGATAACATTATCACCAAGCTAGAGACATTGGTTGATCCATTTACCGGAGAGACACTTAATACTGACATCTGGGAAAATACAGGTTACCGTACTGGAATCTCTTTAACCTCCCTTGGCGCTAAGCAGGAGGCATCAGCAGATCACGATAGATTTGTTGAAGCTAATAAAAACCTAACTGAAGATGTTACTCAAGCTACTGCTGCATACAATGCTGAGAAGGTTGATTATGCGGCAGTGTATAAGGATAAAACATCTACTGCCGCTGAGAAGAAGGAAGCTACTAAGCAGCTTAATGAGGCTAAGGTAGCCCTAGATAAGGCTAAGGCAGCCAAGGTAGTTAATGATAAGCTAACTGTATGGGCATTAGCACGAGATACATTTGCTAATGGTATTGTTACAGATGACAGCTTTGGACACCTTAAGCTAACTCTATCCTCAGCAGGATCTATTTATGTGCGCTCAGGCGAGTACGACTTTGATAGCTCTGGTATCTCCATTGGTGTAGATGTCGCCCCATCAGATCCAGCAGCAGATGGACAGATCCATACTGTACTGAAGCTTAGCTATGCAGGGTCATCTAACAATTATGCTCGTATGTATACTGCTAGAGTAAACAATGAGCTAAGAATGATTGCTGAAGTATCTAATAACTCAAGCGTAGCCATTGAGGACTGGGCTATGAATATGGGCGCAATGAAGTATTGGAGAATCCGTGAAGATAACGGATTTGTAGTCTTTGACACTTCACCTGATGACACTGTATGGACTGAGAGGTTCAGATCAGCTTACACCTGGGATGCTTCACCTGTTGTAGCTCAACTAGGACTTGACCTTATCGGTAACGTAGGAATTGCATTACCTCTATCAGCATACTTCTTTAAGATGAACCTGACTGCTATTCCTGCTGTAGAGCCTGTAATGGCACTGTTCTTAGAGTTGTTGGGTGCTGCCCAAAGTCGTGGAACAATTCCTTACGTAGATCCTGACTTTACTGATGCAGTTGATTCTCGTGGATTAGCTTGGATTGGTAAGCCTATCGTTGATGTGCAAGAAGGTACTAAGCTATCTCTAGCATTAAATGACCTTGCACAAATCCAGCAGGCTGACTGGATTATGGACCCTGATTTCAAGCTGAAGATTTACCAGCGTACTAAGGGTGATATTGTTATTCCTCCTGTATTCTTCGCTAAGGAAGATGTAGTATTTCATGAGGCGGGATCACAGATCAGTAAGGAACGTTCTCGCAGTAGAGACCAGATTGCTAACTCTATCGTTGGTAAGAATGCTGCTGGAGAATATGCTTACATTGAGGATGCTGACTCTATCGATAAGTTTCAGAGGCGTGAGGCATTTATTCAGGCCGGAAACGCTGATGATGTAGCTAATCTAGCTCTAGTACTTGATTCATCCCTGGAAGAATTAAAGGGTGAAAAAACATCTTGGAAGGTAGTAGTTGCTGCTGACCAGCCAGGTAGGCGAGTATTTGAGGATTACGATGTAGGAGATTGGATCTCAATCGAAAATATCGATTCCAAGAATAACATCACTGTTGGTCAGTGGAGAGTTGTCGGGATTGCTGTTCAGGTTGTTAGCGATGGAATTACTACTGTAGAACTAACTCTACAATCACGAATGGAGCTACTAGCTCAAAGACTTAAGTCTCAAGTTGACAATATGTCACCTTCAAGCGCTTCTGGTGGAACAACACTAGGAAGTGCTATTAGTGCTGCCGTATTACTTGAGCAGGCTACTCTAGCAGGATTGAAAGATGTAGTAATTCCAAACCCTGTAGAGGGTGATGTACTTACTTACGCAAATGGATTCTGGGTACCTGCTGCGCCGGGTGATAAAACTGTACCTATGACTCCTGAATTTGTTTCAGTATTCAGTAATGTTTACTACCCTGCTGATGGAGTATCTGTCCGCGCTCAGGCTGAATTATCATGGACACTTCCTACCAATACTGATGGATCTATTATCAGTGATGGTCACCACTTTGAATTAAGGTACCGTCCTGATGTAAGTGCTGATTACCCTGCAACATGGGAGGAAGCTCACCAGTATGATTGGAATGAGGTTTACACTTGGGGTCAGCCTACAATTCCACCTATTACTAATTCAGGGTGGCAAGTACTTTATGTAGGCTGGGATGATCTTAGTACAGTAATCCAGGAGCTAAGCCCTGGTGTTGATTATGAAGTTCAGATTCGTGCAGTTGATTCTTCAACACCTCAGCATTTCTCTGAGTGGTCAGATATTTACACATTTTCAGCCAATAGAGATACGATCGCTCCACCTATGCCTGCACCACCTGTAATTGCATCTAGTTTACTAGGTATTCAGGTGCAGCACTTCTTAGGTAGATTTGATGGAGGACAGTTCAACCTACCTCCTGATATGTCTCACCTAGAAATTCACGTAGGTGGCCCATCATTCTACCCTGATGAATCTACCAGAGTAGGAAAGATTATTGCTGATCAGGGTATGATTAGGTCAGGGACTCCTGTAATCCAGACATTCAATTTGGAAAGTACAGATAATATTTGGGTAAGAGTAATTGCTGTAGATAAGGCTGGAAACAAGTCTGGCCCATCTCCTGCTGTTACATCTACTATTAACCTAATCGATGATGCACATATCAGTGATCTGACAGCATCAAAGATTACTGCCGGTACTATCAGCTCATCTATTATTTTGGCAGGTGTTATCAAGACAGCGGAGACAGGTGCTCGCGCTGAAATGAACTTTGAAGGATTCAGGATCTTCTCAGAGGATGAGGATGCTACTGTTAGCCTTCTAGGTAACCCTGCTGAAAACGGTAACTTCCTAATGATCAAGGATCTAGAAGATCCTACTCAAACATTAGCAGGAATTGATGGTACAGGTAGAGGTTCATTCCAGAGCGCTACTATCTCTGATGATATTACTATTCAAGGAGAATTACTTCTAGAAGAAATCATCAACCCTCGCTCTAAGGGAGTTATCTCAATCGGTAGCTATACCGGTGCATCTTATGTAGGTGCTGGTGTAAACATTGAACGAGGTTTCATGGAGATCAGCTTCATCGCTGAGGAATCTAGAACTTATATGATCTGTTTCGTAACTGAATGGGAATCTACTGTAGCAACAGATAGATTGGTATTGCGTTTAAGAGATGCTGGTGAAGATGACCCATCTCTTGCATTACCATATCTTCAGCAGGCTATCGCACCAGGCGTTGATGGTCCTGCCGCTAACCAGGGCGCTCAGATTATTTACTCAGGTACATTCACACCAGGGCTACATAGAGTACTTGTATCATTCTACTGCACTAATGGTATTGCTACCCTTAACCCTCCTGGTGGATCTGGCCAGCCAGAAAACACTACCCTGATTTGGGTTGAGGATGTAGGTCTACCTAAGACAGATACAGTAATTCTCAACGATGCTGGAATTGATGTTTACAATGCACCAGCGCCTACAGATCCTACTAACAATGTATCAAAGCCACCTAAGCCAAAGCCTAAGGTTGAATACACTAAAACATATTCAGCTACCTGGTCTGGAACTTATCGTTCAAACGGTGACTATTCATCATCTCATGGATCACAAATGGTACAAGGTGATTCCGGAGCTGATTCATGGCTAAACGATGCACGATCATTGTGTGGATTCAACTATGCTCAGATTATGAAGGATACTAAGGGCGCGACAATTAAGGCATGTTATGTTACACTGTATGCAAACCATTGGTACTGGAATGATGGAGGAACCGCTCGTATCGGTACACATAACTATACCGGTAGGCCGGGATCATGGTCGGGCTCAAGAGTAGATGAGCAAAGAGTTTCATCATCTAACTGGCCTAAGCCTGGAAAGCGTAAAGTAAGCCTTGGTACTGGAATTGGAAATGATTTCAAGTCTGGTGCAGCTAAGGGTATTGCCTTGGGTCCTACCTCAGGCTCTAAAACTCAGTACGGTAAATTCAATGGTAATGGACAGTCTAACGAGCCTGTCCTAACTATCGTATACGTCAAGTAAAGGATGAAAGTGTTTAAGAGTATTCTAGCAGCATCGACAATTACAGTGATGACTCTCTTCAGTGCTGCACCAGTATCCGCTAAGCCTAAGGTACCTGTAACAGTAAGCTCTACTACTGTAGAATCTATTGCTCACGCTACAGGTAAGGGTGATGCACCTGAAAATACTATTCAGGGAATTGATAAGGCAGCGTCATTAGGCGCTACCTGGGTAGAGATTGATATTAGATGGAACAGGTCTAATATGCCTATCGCTATGCACAATGCAGAGGTAGATCCTACTACTAATGGAACAGGTCTACTGAATAGTTATTGGCTTGGACCTATCAATGATTTAGATGCTGCTGATTATGATCAGTGGGATGATAAGAATGCTAATGGTACTTGGGTATATCCTCAGTACCATGGTACCTATGTAGGTGATGGTGGCGATGTAAAAGCTAAGGTTCACCCACCTTATGGTTGGGAATTCTTTAATGCTGCTTCAGTAGATAATATCAAATTACTCATGGACATTAAGGAAACTCCCACACAGGAGCAGGCAGAGAACCTGTACTACTATATCACTAGCTTCGGGTATGAGTCCAAGGTTATCTGGCAGGGAACTGCCGCAAGTATTGCAGCTATGAAGAGCTATGGTTACAATAACCTAACTTATTACTTGTTTGAGACTCCTGCATCAGGAACTATGCGCACAGGAGAATCAATTCAAGCTATGGGAGCTTCAGGAATTACTGTAAACTGGCCTGCTGTTAATACTAACTTTGTCAATTACTATCACGCATACGGTCTTCAGGTATTTACTTGGACTACTAATAATGCTGCTGATGATGTTCCTGCAAAATGGACTGCTCTTAACAACGCTGGTGTAGATGCAATTATTACAGATCAGCATGATGTCTTGAGAGCGATGTTCTAAGGGACAGATACTTACCTACACTTGGATCTGAGTGGAGAGAGTACCGATTTAGTAGTAAGACTTAACGTGTAACCTAGGAGGTACAGATGTCAGGAACAACCCCCAGAGTGGGACTTTACTTACCAGCAGATGATGGTAGTGAACCAATCAATGTAGCTACGGATCTAAACGACAACTTAGAGAAGATAGATGCTACTATGGGGTTTGTTCCTGCTCTGGAATCTACTCCACCATCAACTACATTCAATGGTATGGGTAGGTACAATACTGATACTGGTAAAGTAAGCTATAACAAGGCTGGTGTATGGACCCAGATTCTATCTGCTGGTGCGGCATTCGTAGGAGATATTCTTATGGATACCGCTAAGAAGATTGGTATCGGAACTTTAGTACCTAACTCAGTAATCGATGTTGTTGTAGCTACAATTGCAGCACAACCTACTCTATTAAGATTTAGGCAGGCAGCAGATACTCAATCACGTATGCAGCTTGATCATGATGGAATCAAGTTCGGACCTGGTAACGCTCTACCAGAGGTGCACTTGTACCGCCCTACAACAGCTCAGCTAGCTCTAGCGGGGGCAGGTCTATCACTAGGTAGTACTCTTGATGTAACTGGTGCTACGAGTGTAAATGATTTAGATGTGGCAGGCGATTTAAACCTTGGTGGAGACGTAGTTACCGATTTAAATGTCGTAGGAGATATTTCAGGGACAGGTAAAGGCTACACCCAGGTAATTCGAAAAACTACTGATGCAACAAGGACATCTACTGCTACAACTTCAGTAGATCCAGATATGGTTGTAGCATTAGCAGCAAACACTAACTATCTTATCGAATTCTATATGATGATCTCAGGAACAGCAGGAGACTTTAAACTTGCTTGGAATGCACCTGCTGGATCTACGGTTTATCGTTGGTCTCTTGGTCCTGATGTAGCTGCAACATCTAACTCTAACGTAACAATGAGAACTAGTATTCACGTACCAGCCTCAGAACCAGCATTCGGAGTATTCTCAGATACTTCATGGAGTGGAGCGAAAGAAACAATTATTGTCCTTAATGGTGCAACAGCAGGTAATTTCCAATTGAAGTGGGCACAGAACACATCTAATGCTGCGGTAACTACATTAAGAGCCAATTCATTTATGTTAGTCAGAAAAATTGACTAAAGTAACAAGATCAATTATACTTAAGATAAGTAACTGTTTTACTTATCTCCACAAGGAGGAAAGAAATGGGAACCCTAGCTCTTATTGCTGCTGTAGTAAAGAAGTTTGTTGACTTTGTACGTCAGCTACGTGGTAAGGATACAAGTGCAATTGTTACTCAGCTACTAGCTTGGGTACTTGGAATTGTGGCTGTATACCTAACTGCTCACGTAGACTTCGCTTCAGCAGTCAGCTTTGCAAACATGTCTCTAGACCAGATGGGACTATTGACACAGACTGTTCTAGGTATTCTAGTAGGTTCAGTTGGATCTGTTGGTAAGGATGCCCTAAAGGCCCTTGACAATAACCAGACAGAGGCAGCACCTAAGTTGGTACCTGACACTTACGAAAAGTAGAGGATAATTTGACGAGCCGACTCCTACATTCACCTGCCGCTTCCCCTAACTGGGACAGGTATGCTACACTCTTAGAAGATGCATACTTGGCATTCCAAGAAGACGTGATCTACGTCGTGCAGGTAGTGGAGTCGGCTCGTTCGATTTCCACTAAGAAAAACAAGCGAACTAAACTTTAGGAGTAAGCGTGCTGTTTGAGGCTAGTAAGCTGCCAGCGGCAAAAAAGGCAGCCGCAGCCAATAGAGTTAGAACACTAAAAGACGTAAAGCTACCAGATTTAAAATACTTTAATAGTGATCCTTGTGCTAACCATGAGGTCCCAAACCCTGCCTGCCAACAGTGCGGGGTTATTTTTCGCGCTCATCAGCGAGTGGGGGTAGCCTGGCTATTCTTAGCTGAAAAAGGATTGCTAGCTGATTCTGTCGGAACAGGAAAGACTATTCAAGCCGCTGGAATGCTCGCTATTATGAAAGAGGCCGGTGAGCTTGAAGAGGATAAAGTATTAGTAATCTGTAGACCTGCTGCCGTACCTCAGTGGGAAGATCAGCTAAATAGGCTTCTCAAGGACGTAAAGGTAATTGTAGGTGATGGTCCTAAGAAGAAGCGTATTGATAAGTACTTAGCGGCAGATTGGAATATCTGCGTCATTAGCTATCAGATGCTTATCAATGATTTAGAGGCACTAGAACTTGCCTTTAATTTCCGTGCTGTATTTATTGATGATGTTGATCCTCTCCGTAATGGAGATACTGCAACATCATATGCGATCAATAGAATTACCCGTAAGAGTGCACGTATTCCTATTCTTACAGGAACGCCTCTTCAGAAAAGGCTGAATGACCTTTATCACGTACTGCAACCTCTCAATATTAGAGATATCTTAGGCTCACCCATCTCCTTTGAGAGAAGATACCTGGATAAGCAAACTGTAACTGAAACATCTAATGGTAAGATGATTACTAGTAAGCGTGTAGTAGGTTATAGACATCTTGATGAGTTCAAGGAAAAGATTGCTCACTTAACTCTAAGGCGTACAGCAGCAGACATTGATGACGTTGATCTACCTGCTGTAATTTCTACTAACGTATTTCTTGATCCTTATCCATTACAGATGGAAAAGTATAATGACCTAAAAGCCGGTGTATTGAGGATTATTAAGGCTGAGGGTACAGAGGTCAAAAGAGCTACAGCTATTGCTAAATTCATTTACGGAGCACAAATCTGTGGAGGACTTGCAGCATTAGGTGAGGCTGATAGGCCAAGAACATCAGTTAAGCTGGATTGGCTTGAGGATAAACTAGTAGATGGTGACCTTAGTGAAGATAAAGTAGTAACCTTTATCAATTTTAGAAATAATGTTCGTGCTCTTCAGGCAAGGCTAGATAGGGCGGGAGTTCAATACGTTACTATTTGGGGAGAGAATAAGAATAATGCTGAGCGCTATGCGGCACAGCAAGAATTCTGGCAGAACCCTGATTGTAGAGTATTGATTGGTACAACCTCAATTGAGCAGTCACTAAACCTACAGATTGCTAGGCATCTAGTAAATGTGGATATGATTATGAATCCTTCAAGAATGGAACAGCTAGCCGGGCGTGTAAGGCGAGATGGCTCAGCTCATAAGTCAGTTTACGTTCATAACCTTCTTACTATAGGTACGCAGGAGGAAGGTTATCTTCCTGCTCTTGAGCGTGAGCAGGCCCTTATTGATCATATCTGGGATTCTCGTAGTGAATTGTTTGCTGCACTATCTCCACTTGAATTGCTTCAAATGATCGGGGGTAGTAGTAGGTGAATTACGATAAAGATACTCTGATCCTAGAGCATCTTAGTTTGGCTAAACAGATTGCGCTGCGAGAGTGGCGCACTGCTACCCATGCATTAGATAAAGATGACATGCTAGGATTAGCTTATTTAGGGCTTACTGATGCGGCTAATCGCTGGGAATCATATTGTGAACGTAAAGGATATGAGCCTAGTGCTGTGCAGTACTTTAAGGTCTTTGCTAGCTTGAGGATTCGTGGTACTATCAGGGATAGTATCCGCTCAGATGATTGGGCTACTAGAACTCTGAGAAGCAAATCTAAGAAACTAAAAGAGGCAGGTCAGGATGAGGGAGTACCTGTAGAGGTACTTGCTGAACGTACTGAGATGACTGTATCTGAAATCAATAAGGTTAATGCTAGATTAGCTGCCAGGCCAGTTAGCTTAGATGCACACCTTAATACATCTGGATCAGGATATGAACCAGGTAACTCTAATGAGAATCAAGTAAAGGATGAAATCGATACAGAGGGCTCAGTCTTTGCAAGAGAGATGACAGATATTTTCATTGACACTGTCCGCAATCTTCCAATGGCTGAGCAGCTTGTATTGGTATTACATTACTACAGTAGATTAGATTTTAGGAAGATTTCAGAGGAACTTGATTTAGCTGAAGCTAAGATTTCTCAACTCCATGCATCAGCAGTCTCTTCAGTTAAAGAAGCATTATTATACGCAGCAGTAGAAAGAGGATAAGTGTCACTACCTATTAAAATTAAAAGGCTACATGATTTAGCCAAAATTCCTACATACTCTAAGTATGGAGATGCCGGTGCAGATATTTACTCTATCGAGTATGGAGTATTAGAACCAGGAGAGCAAAGGCTAATTTCTACAGGAATTGCCATTGAAATTCCCTATGGCTGGGTTGGTCTTATTCATCCTAGGTCTGGACTAGCAGCTAAGCTAGGTGTGACTGTATTGAACTCTCCGGGGACTATCGATGCAGGATTCCGTGGAGAAATTAAAATCAATTTACATAACACTAACGTAACACCATACTCATTCTGCATTCACGATAGAATTGCTCAGATTATCTTTCAAGAAGTCGGTATCGCTGACTTTGAAGAGGTAGACGAATTAAATGAATCTGTTCGTGGTTTAGGTGGGCATGGATCTACAGGAGGTTTCAATGCCAGCAGGATTTAGGAATAAGACAGTAAAGCCTGACCTCTCTCGTCCTAAGGTTGACTTAGATCGTACAGGTGTGACAAGGGAGTGGCGTGAGGTAGAGGTGCAGGATCTTGTCGAAGGTGATACAGTAGCGGGTATGGGTGTTGTGGTATCTACCACACCAACATGTCGAGGTGAGATTGTCCTTGAGGTTGGATTGCCTATAACTAAAACTCATTTTATTAATGAGAGTGATATCCTTAAGGCATTCGTTAAGAAAGGAAGTTAATGGCTCGTACCTCGTTAGAGCATAGTAAGGTAGTACTTGGAGCAATTCTTCCTAAGCGTCTAGACCTTCTCAATAAGGCTTTGATTCAGCTTACTGTAGATCATTTCCCTGATCCTCAGTATAAAGCTCTTTACATGCTTATGGAGCGCTACCTAGAAACTGCTGGTGGTGTACTTACTAAGAATGCATTGATTGAGCAGCTTAGTAAGAGGAATGTAGATGCAGGTAAGATTGCTCTATATGAGACTACTTATGATGTACTTGCTGCATCAGAGGTAGATGAATCTGATTTTAAGTGGAGTGTCGAGCAGCTTAAGGAATTAGCTGCTGCTCAGGATACTGCTCAGGCAATTACTGAGGGTATGGAAATCCTTAACCGTGGAGCTAAAGACTCTAGAGGTGAGGATTTATTCGGGCACGATGATGCACGTAAACATATCCTCACTAAGTTTGCTGAAATCGATAGAGACCTCAGTATGCAAGAATCTCCTGAGGGTGATTCACGTACTGAGGCTGAAGAGATTATGCAAGAGTACTTATCAGCTAGGACATTCGGTGGTATCAAGTTTGGTATTCCTGAACTAGATGATAAGCTTGGTGGAGGTTTACAGAATGGTGAACTGGATCTAGTAGTAGGCTATTCATCATCTGGTAAGACTAGCCTTGCAACTATTCAATTAGCTTGGCACGCAGCTATCATGCAAGGAAAGAATGTAGTTATCTGCACCTCAGAGACACTACGCCCGCAGGTAAGGCGTAAGCTAATCTGTAGGCATAGTAAGTTACCTCAATTTGGGCTTGATGAAGGAATCAATTCACGAGACCTAAAGCGAGGTAAGGGATATCTTAAGCCTGAAGAGGAAGCTATTCTTCCTGCTATCCTAGATGATTATACATCTGATAATCCTAATTATGGTAAACTAGTTATCGTTCAGATTCCTAGAGGTGCTACAATCGGTACAGTAGAGGGTAAACTACTCAGATATCAGCGAGAGTTCCAAGTAGATTTGGCTATCGTAGATTATCTTGCTCTACTAAGATCAGATCGTAAGCGTTCTAGTATGCGTGAAGAGCTTTCAGCTATTGTGCAGGAAGCTAAGCAGATGGCTACTACATTTGATGATGGTCGTGGTATTCCTGTAGTGAGTCCTTGGCAGGTTAATCGTGATTCATGGAAGGAAGCTCAGAAGGCTGGTAGTTATAATTCATCAGCTCTTGCAGAAACCTCTGAGGCTACCTCATCATCTGATGTTGTAATTTCTCTACTTGAGCCAGAGGGTGTGGACTCTCGTTACACTGATTTGATTATGCAGGTAGTAAAGAATCGTGATGGTGAGAAATCTAATAGAATTGATGTTAGTGTAGATTACGCAACTAGCTTCTTTTCTACAGATAGAAGAAGTACTGGAAATAGTGTAGGTAACTTCCTTCTATCACCTGATACCGTCTTTGGTGGTCTGTAGGTACGTTGACAAGGTCAGTCTGATACACTAGACTGACCTTGCTTCATATCCGATAATTTTAATATGAGGTACACGCCACTGAAAGGGGCTTAAATAATGGAATCACTAACTAGTTCTGATAGGTGTGACAGTTGCTACGCCCAAGGGTATGTAGTTGTCGTAAGAGAGGGCTACTCAGATTTTATTTTCTGTGGACACCATTACGCCAAACTAGCAACCTCACTTGAGGCAGCAGGCTGGACCGTATCAGTAGATACTCGTGATCTTCTAACTCGTAGGCCAGTAGGTGCAGAGGTAAGTTAATGAAACTAGGTCAGAGAACATCATGGATTGACCAAGCCAATACTAGTATTAAGATAACTGATGTTCTAGAAAGTATAGGAGTATTCGTACCTTCTACTATTCTCAATGGTGGAAATAAGAAGATCCACTGCCCATTTGGATTTTATCATTCAGATGGTGGGTATGCCAAAGCTATGCGTGTATACCTGACGAATAACACAGTGTGGTGTTTCTCGTGCAGTAAAAGATATAGCCCTGTCTCGCTGGCATCTGCTGCGTGGGACATCTCTTGGCCAGCAGCCGCTATGAGGCTCTTAGAGGACTCTGGTTTTAAGCCTAAGAGCCTAGAAGAGCGCTGGGCTGATGCAGTAGCTACAGAAAAAGTAGAGCCGGATTTATTAGCTCTGGCTGATGCCTTGAAGATGTTCTGCTCAGGAGTTAGGACAGATTGGAATATAGTTCAGTTAGATGATAAGGTAGGTACTAAACTTAATCAATGCCTGGACTTACTTGATGCAGTAAAATCAGATGAGGATGCTGCAAAGTGGCTTAACGTCTGTAAGCAGGTAATGACTAAAACTTTAGGAGACCTATAATGCCATGTACTGAAACAGTAGCACGAGGGCAGAAGGAATATGATTTCTTTGCTCAGATGACTATGGATACTGATAGGTTAGCTTGTTGTGGGCCTATTACTACTTTAGCATTTGGTGGCCCTGCTCTTGAGCACCTACTACTAGCATTACAGCAGATTGGGATGGATGAGGGTTACCTTGACGCCTTTAATGCTGAGGTGGTAGACTCAGAGTTCGTCTCAGCTCAGATGTGTGCTAAGCACTGGATTATGCATAGTAGAACGATCGGTGCATTAGCATTACACACAGAAGAGCAGACACAGGCAGAGATTGCTTATTACATTTACATGCTTGTGTGCGTCGCTAATGACTGGGACAATAAAGAAATTAGCAATTATCTCAAGACGGTAGTTGCAATGGAAAAGAAAGAATAACTATGTCTAAGATTATGTTGCTTGGTGATACTCACGGCAACACCAAGTTTATTCTACAGGCTATAAAAGAAGCTAAGTCTCAAGGTGCTTCCTGGATTTACCAGGTAGGAGATTTCGGGTACTGGGAACACTCCCCTTGGGGAGCACTTTATCTAAATGCTGTCAGCCAAGCTCTGATGGATGCCAAAATTGAATTAGTGTTCATTCAGGGTAATCATGATAAGGTATCTTTGATTCCACAAAAGTACAGCTCAATGCAGGGGTTTTATTCTATTCGCCCAGGACTATGGTATGCACCTAATGGAACCTTCTGGGATTTCCACGGTACATCATTTCTAGTTCTCGGTGGAGCCTACTCTGTAGATAAGGATATTCGTCTAGAGGATGAGGACATTAAAGCTCATCAGGATGCTAAGGTATTGTTCGCTAAGAGTGGATATCCTTGGGCTCGTTGCCTAGATGAGGCTCGTCAGAAAACTGCTGGAACTTCTTGGTTCCCAGAGGAAGAAATGTCAGATAGTGATTTGGATAGAATCCTAGATGAGGTTAAGGACGAGCGAGTAGATGTTATTCTAGCTCACGATAAGCCTATCTCTAGTAATCCAATGATTAAACTTCTAACTATTCCAGAAACAATTCCTAACCAGCGCAGATTGCAGAAGGCTGTAAATACTCTTCAGCCTAAGATGTTTGTGCATGGACACTTGCATGTACGCTATAGAGATACTATTCGCTGTGGTGACGATAATGCATATACACTAGTTGAAGGACTTGGTGCTGATGTACCTAACTTCAATCAATCCGGAACTGATTGGCGCGCAAATGATGTGTGGGAGATCCTAACTATAGGGGAATGAGAAACTTGTGTTAACTGTGGATGAGCTTATTACAAGGGAGTTTGAGCTTTACTTACTGTTCTGTCGCAAGGCAGCACTTCACGATTCTGAGGAAGTAAAGTGGCGTACGTTAGCTCACATTACTTTTTATCATCTGGAAGAGTTGCGTGTAATCGATCGAGTAAGGTACATTCCACCGATTCTTAATAAGTGGCTAAATACAAGCCCTGATTGAGATGAGGTAAGGTTATGGCACAGTCAAGCAAGTGGCATGAAACTCGTGAGGCTCGAATGAAAGAGCTTTTCGATGGTAAGCAATTTACTGTTGAATCTGAATTCAAGAATGAAGAGCCTCAGGAGACTCCATTAGGATATAAAGTTAAGAGTGGTTGGCGTCTAGTCTCTACAGATGGTAGTATGCACATTGTAGTAGGCAAGTCACTCCTTAATAAACTAGCTGATAGTGGTGCGGTTGAGAAGCCTGCGACCAGGAAGCGTGGAAGGCCGCGTAAGGCACAACCGCTTGAGCAGGCAGAACAGTGGGCATCAAGAGATATTCCAGATGATGCTCAGCAGATAACTCAAGCAGGACCAACATACGATAATCCTAACGCAGATCAGAAGGCTTAATACATGTTAGTAGGTCACCAGGGGGTAATTGGGGCATTAAGTTCTCAGTTGCCCCCGGTTTCTATCATTACAGGTCCACCATCTGTGGGCAAAAGACTTATCGCAGCTCATGCTGCGATGACTAATAATATTTCTCGCGTAGATTTCACGGAGGTGCCTAAGCTTACAGTTAGCGAAGCTAGTAGAATCAAAAGTTTCATGTCTGTCAGCCCTATGCAACAATTGAAGTTTGCATTGATAGATTTGGATAATGCTAGTATTCCAGCGATAAATGATCTACTGGTAGCATTAGAGAATCCTCCTAGCTATGCTAGATTCTCATTGATCTCTTCTAGTCGTGTACCTAGAACATTACGTACGCGCGCAGCTAAATTTACTGTAGGTCTATTATCTCAAGATGAGTTACTAGAGATTCTAGTAAGTAAGGGAATCGATGAAAAAGATGCATCTAAAGTTAGTAAGCTTGGTAGAGTGGATCTCGCTATTGAGGCGTGTTCTGGTATCGCATCGAGGACAACAGCTTTAACAGTTCTACAGGCAGCAATAAGCAATGATTATATTCTATTTGCACAAGCATATAAAGCAGTAGATGATAACACAGCGAGAGTAATTCTTAATATCATGGAAGAGTCAGCATCCCAGAAATGGAAGCTATTCAATCCTGAGTATCTAGGAGCTTTTGCTGATCGCAGAGTAGCGCTAGCTGTGCTATCATCATGGAGTAATGTCTCTGCTGCACGCCCTAAGCTGGCAGTCAGAGCAGCACTAGAATCAATTATGAGAGGCTGATGTATGTCAGATAAGGAAAACACTGCTAAATTCTTAGCAGATTTAGATGAAGCTCAAAAAACAATAGACCAGCTAAGCCAAAGTAATGTTGCTAGAATCGAGAATCTAGCTAATCAGGGTATTCCGCTGGGGCCTGAAATCTTAGCTCTTCTTAAGGTGGAGGCTCTTGTTGAGACTGTACTAGCCTCCCGTGAAGCAAAGTTGATTTTCCAGCATAACCTTGAAACTCGTAAGAAGAACTTTATTGAGGATCTACTAAAAGAGATTCGTCAGATGCAGCTTACTCAAGGTGTAGCTGCCGCTCGAAGTAAACTGATCACACCAGGGAAGTAGCTCATGAATTTTAATCAGTGGAAGGGTTTTGTAGATAAAGGATCTCTACCTAAAATTATCTACTGCTGTGGGGATCAATCAGCTCTCGTTGAATTAGTAGTTGAAGATGTTAAGAATCTACTGCAAGTACCTGTAACTGATTTTATTGATATTGATGCTAAGCAAGATTCATCCGTTTGGGATCGTGCTAGCCAGTACCCTCTAGATCCTAGTAGTAATAGGCTTATAGTAGTTCGCAATGCTGAAGCTATCGATAACTGGTATGAACTAGACCCCTGGCTAGCACAAACCAGGAATAACAAAACCAACTACATTCTATTTGTATCCTACAATACTGATGCCCCTAGTGTTTATGCTAAAGGGAAGAGAGTAGGGTATACTGAGCATATTGAAATTATTAGAGCTAAAGGTAAGTTTGTCAAATGCTCTCAACCTAATGATGAGGATCTTGTCAAGTGGGGCCGTAGTTATGGGCTTACTGAGCAAGCATCTAAGTACTTAGTAGAGCGTACATCAGGTGATACTAATATGATGCTTGATGTTCTCCGCAAGGTTCATATCTGGAATGGCTCACCTAGCGTTAAGGCATTAGACCTTTTATGCGAAGAGCAAGCACTTGACTCCTTCGCTGATTACTTGATGCTACGTGATAAGAGAACTGCCTATATTGCGCTGTCTACTATGTCTCATGAGGATAAGGCTAAAATTATCTCTCATTTAGATTATAGGCTTGATACTATGATGGAAATCTCACGTTGTGTACGTAAACGTATGTACGCTACTGATATTGCTGCGACAACAGGAATTAAGATTTTCCTAGTGAAAAGGTTTCTACCTGTAACAAAAGAGTACACAGATGCAAAAATCAAGTATTGCAGGCAGGTGCTTGCCATGATAGACTCAAGCCTCAACAATGGTGTCAAAGTAGGATTATGGGAGACGTTAATAACATTATGGTAAAGCGCAATTTTCAACAAAATCCACTCACGCAAGAAGAAATTATTTATTGTAGGTGGTATGCTGTCATAGATGATACTATTGGTGGATGGGCTATCAGTAATGTCCCCGAGCCTGTATCAGAACTAAATCCCTATGCCGGTAAGTTCGAACTGGGGTCTTTTATGACAGCATATGAAGCTAAGCACATTGCATTTGTGCACAATGCCTGGTACGATTCTGTTGTAGCAATGAGTTACATTGAGAATATAGGCGCTAACTTCCTTACTTACTGCAACTATGCTGAGTTGACAAGAGCTTACTAGAGTGCTAGGCTCTGGGTATGAAGCGACATGATAACCTGATCCGACGAGCTGTTCGGGTTGCTGAGCAGAGTACTTATCGATGGAGGCATGGAGCAGTAGTAGCTAAGGGTAATAAAGTACTAGGGTCTGCGCCTAACAAATTTCGTAATGCTCCTGCAATTGATGAGCATAATGTTAGTGATCATGCTGAGCGTGCAACTCTTCGAGAACTTCTGAAGGTTAGGGATGACTTGAGGGGTTGCACGATCTATATTGCTAGAGTTGATAGTAGGGGTGATACTCAAATGTCTCGACCTTGTACTTGGTGTATGTGGGCTATTATCTCAGCAGGCATTAAAGAAATCGTCTACACCAATGAGTTGGGTTCCTACAGTGTTGAGAAAGTCAACCCTGGACGCCTGACCGATTGATGTGGTAAGATGGAGTTGTTCCTGAGGGTGGGCTGTTCTGAGGCTATAGACTCTACAGCATAGGTGGACTGTAAGACTTAGTTATAAGGTAACTAAGCATGTAGGTAAGGAACACATGCCAGGGTGGCGTAACGGCAGCCGCGCTCGACTCAAAATCGAGTGTCCGAAAGGGCGTGAGGGTTCGATTCCCTTCCTTGGTACTTTGTAATATGTAAAAAGGAGAAATAACTTGAGCGAGAACAAGAAGCCAACTTGGGAAATGAGCTACGATGAGATTTTCCAGGATTGGTCTGGTCGTTATCATTTTGGCGCTAAGGGTGAACTAACACCCGCTGAGGCCAAGGAAGTCCACCAGAAGTGGATGCGACTAGGCAAGGAAGCTTCGGCAGGGTTCTAATGCTTACCTCAGCAATTCTTTTTGCTGTATTCTTGGGGACTGCTATTGTTGCCCATCAGGTAGCTGATCATTTATTTCAGACTGATAAGATGGCAAGTAACAAAGCAAAGCCAGGTCGTACTGGCTGGTCTCATATTTTACAGCATGTGTTTGTATATCATATAGTAATGTTCATTATGCTTCTTGTTACATGTGTATTTCTTAATGTACCTGTAACACTACTTGGAGTATTTTCATCATTGCTATTCTCAGGGGTTAGTCATGCATTCCTAGATAGGCGTTGGCCTGTTAAGTGGTTCTTGAATCATGTAGGGGCATCTAACTTTGCGGAAATACAAACACCTATCTGCGGTATGTACTTAGCTGACCAGAGTTTGCACTACTTTTGTTTGTGGATTTCAGCACTGCTATTTGCCTGTCTGTAGGTTTAGCCTATGACAGTGAATCCATTAAATTGTAGTCTATCTCAGTGGTCAGGAATAGATGATGAATGCCGCTGGTGTAGTTCTAAATTAGATGCAGTACAAAAGCGGTGGTGTAGTGGCACATGTCTTAATACATGGCGATTGCACCACCGTTATTTTTTGGCGCGACAATTAGCCCTGAAGCGATCAAGACGTAAGTGTATGTGCCACAGACCTGAGAATGGGCAGCGTCATAGCTGCTGCGCTAGTTGTGGACGCTGTGAAGTAGTGGTAAGGTTACGAGGCGACGAGATAACCTGCGATCACATCATCCCACGTAGGGGCGATAAGTCAAGGTTTAGTTGCAAACATCATCCTGATAACTTACAGATATTATGCTCTACTTGTCATAATACTAAGTCCAAGGAGGATGAATTATTATATGGGAATTAAGTGGTTATCCTTTAAGCAAACCACAGATCAGGAGAGCAGATGTCTACAGTTAATAAGAATTATGATGTAGTACGTTCCACCGAAGAGCTAAAGGAATTTTTCGATAAGATTGTCGCAGAGGGTAAGCCATTTGGTTTCGATATTGAAACTGGGTATCATGGCCCTGATGATGATCGAGGTTCGCTTAAGCTAGAGACAAATTTACTTGTAGGTTTTAGCTTTACTAATTCTCTTAACTGGGCTAGGTATGTACCTCTTGCTCATGATTTTGCAGAAAATATTACAGATCATTTACGAGTAGCTGAGATTCTATGGTCAGCATTCAAGACAAAACTATTAGTAGCACATAATGTAGGGTTCGAACTTAGGCGTATGGCTAGGTTCTTTCGAGAGATGCTATCTGATCACCCTCTATATAGTAAAGAAGTTACAGAGGCTAAAGGATATTTTCCTGTTCGTTCTTGTACCCAGGTAGAGGCATATATTCTCAGAGAATTCCAAGAGTTTGGTCTGAAGGATCTGGTACTTAATAAATTCCAGCACCAGATGATCAAGTTCGAAGAGCTATTCGATAAGCTAACTGAGAAGAACAAGAAGGCATTTCGATTCAATGTACTTGACCTGACAAATAAGGTTATTAAGTATGCTTGTGAGGATGCACTCTGGTGTTTAGGTCTTCATCTAGATGCTTACCCTAAAGTTAAAGATCAGCTTATGTATAAAGTGGATATGGAAATCTGTTATGTCATTTGTGATATGGAGGATTGTGGTATCCGCTATGACTGGTTCTTTATGCAGGAGGCATCAGCAAGGGCTAAAGACTTCACAGCTTTGTTGAACGACGAGATTCAAACTGAACTAGCTCACCTACTGGGTATGGGTGAAACTAAGCTCAACGTAAATCTGGCAAGCCCTAAACAGCTATCTGAGATCCTGTACGACCGCCTAGGTTTGGTAGTCAACATCTACACCACAAGTACTAAGGGTGCGGCTAAGGCTGATAAGAAGATGTCTACAGGTAAAATGGCTCTTGATGCGCTAGCTGAGAAGCATCCTGTCGTTAAGAAGATTTCTCAGTATAAGAATCTTAAGCGTCTTACCGGGTCATTCCTGGATAAGTATGCAAAAGATTATGGATATGCTCCTGATGGAATGGTACACCCATCACTTAACCAGAGTTATGTACGTACTGCTCGATTCTCATCAGCTAATCCAAACCAGCAGAATCAGCCATCAATTAACATTAAGACACCAGAGGGTAAGTACCTAAGCTATTGGTACACGCTTAATAATGGAATTGAATTTAAGCTGAACTTTAGGGATGCGGTAATTGCACCAGAGGATTTTTACATCCTTGGATTCGACCTTTCACAGGCTGAGTATCGTGCTGCCGCAGGACTTGCAGATGAGACAGCTCTTATTGAGGCATTCGCTAATGATGAGGATGTCCACACTAAGGTAGCTGCTATGATGTTCAAAGTTCCTATGGATAAAGTCACTAAGGAACTTAGGTCAAAAGCTAAGACTCTGGGCTTCGGTCTATTGTTCGGTATGACTGCATCAGCCCTAGCAAAAAGGCTTAACTGCTCTATTGAAGAGGCTGAGGATCTGTTTGCCCAGTACTTCGCGGCATTTCCTAAGCTTAAGCGTTGGACAGATAAGCAGATCGAATACGGCTATGAGCATGGTTATGTAGTAACTAAGTTTGGCCGTAAGATTCCTATTTGGGAATTACAGGATTCTCGCCGCTGGATTCGTGAGGGTGGAGAGCGTGCCTGCTTCAACTATCCTGTCCAAGGTGGTGCTACAGGTGACTATGTTCGTATTGGAATGGTTAGAGCCCGTAAAGTAATTCAGCAGAATGGTTGGCAGGATAAAGTTCGGCTGTTCATGAACGTTCACGACGCTCTTGAATTCTATGTTCACCGCAGCCTTGATCCAGTAGAGGTAATCCATGCTCTACAGCCAGCAGTAATTTTTGATGTTCCTGGTTGGCCTAAGATGGTAGCTGACTGGCATATTGGAAAGCGTTGGGGATCAGTAAAGGAACTAGAGCTAGATTCAGATGGAACAGTAAGAGTTAAGGATGGTCCTACCCTAGGGACTAGATACTTACCTACACTTGAAAATGAAGAGGTAGCAGTAGAGGAACCTAGTAGGGATACATACTTACCTACACTTGGATCTGAGGATGAGCAGCAGTCTAAGCACATCATTGTAGAGCTGAAGAATATGCCTACCAAGGATAAGTTCAAGGCTTTCATTGATTACGCGACTAAGGTAGAGGGAACTAACACTATCGAAGTCAAGACTCCTGTAGGTGTAGCTGCAATTCCTATTACTACAGGATTAACTCCTGAAAAGTATGCATCTGTTATTCGTAACTTGTTCGGTGATGCTGAGACCTACTACAAGGTTTCTGAGCAGGCGCTTGATGATCTTGCTGCTGACATTGCATTCTAAGTAAGACACTGCTAGACTTGACTGATGAGCAGCGATGAGTTTTCAGTTAAGTGTCATAATTGTAATGGGGAAGTCAGTGGATGGTATCAAAACATTCATTATACGTTAACTGCTGAGCGATCAGTTCAAGGTGCTCAGACAATTTACTTATCATGTGGATGCTCCATTGACTTCCCCGACTGGCAAGTTGATGTTCGTACAGGCTTAGTCAGAATTTTAGACTTTACAGGAAACCTATTCATCGAATTTGAAGATGATGAAATGCTTTTGGAGGAAGAAGATTGAGAGTTCTAAGAGGCGGAAGCGCTGAAGTAGCATCGAATAAATGGTTTAAGTTTGATATTGAGTTAGATGAGTCAGACCTTCAGGCAATTGTTATCAAGAATGGCCTTGATGCAGATAAGCTGACAGTTGGTCAGAAGTACCAACTACTTGTCTCTCAAGCTGAAATCCTGGTAACATTGCAGATGGAAGGTCAAAACCTTACGGGCGAGAAGTCATCTCGTTTACTTATGGCAGAGTTAAGTTCCCTCATTAGTAGGATGCCTCATGTTGATAGCGTTTAGTGGCCTTAAGGGCTCAGGTAAGGATACTGCTGCTAAAGTCCTTGTTAATGAGTACGGTTTCACTAGAATTGCTTTTGCTGATGCTCTACGTGAATCACTTTTAGTTCTTGATCCTTGGATTCCTCATTACGGGCAGTACGGAACTTTGCCACTCTCAGAATTGATTGACGATGCTGGATGGGATTGGGCTAAGAATAATGTTCCTGAGGTTCGTAGACTTCTGCAAGTATTTGGTACTGAAGTTGGTAGAATGCTTTTCGGTACTAATGTGTGGGTAGACTTAATAGCTGCAAAGTTTCCTGACATTGTTGATGAAGAATCTCGTTATGTTATTACTGATTGCAGATTTGATAACGAAGTAGATTTTGTTCGCAACAATGGCGGAATAGTTACTTGGGTCGAACGACCTGGATTACAGTCAGATGGTCATGCATCAGAGTCAACTGCTATTCGTGATCTAGCTTCAGTAATTCTTCATAATGATGAGACAGTAGAAGAGCTACATGAAGATATCAGGTTGATGATGTTCATGAGAGGAATTGATCCTATTGAGTGAAGAGAATACATTACATACTGAACTTGGTAATCTGATCAATGAAACTATCAAACTTCGTATGTCAGTTAGTACCCTAGATGCTGACGCTGAGTTTCCTGAAATTCATACTGAACTTATTAAGTGTCAAGGTGCATTGACAGGAATTGAAATGTTACTCAGTAAGGCAATCAGGGCTAAGGCTAAACTTGATAGGCAAGTATTTGTTTTCAAGATGAACCATCAAGAACAGTGGGATAGGGCAATTTCTGCGCCATCTAAGCGTGTAGCCTTCAGTGAGTATGCAACAGGTAAGGAAAAGGCCGCAGAGGCTAATCTAGCTACCTTAAACAGTGCTCGTGAGCTACGCAAGGTAGAGGACACTCAAGCCTTTGCTCTTGAAGCAGTAGAGGTCATTCGTCTACACTATTATGGGCTAGATAAGGTACGACAGGATCTACGTAAGAGACTAGATATTCTCTCAGCTTGATCCAAGATCAAGACTGTGGTAGAATAGATGTAGCGATCCAGAAGCGTTCGCTCGAATCAAAGAGAAGAAAAGAGATTAATTTTATGGCTAAGATGTCCTTCAGTTCAGAGAACAAGTCAGCAAGTTCAGAGCAGTTTCCCCGACTAAAGCTAGTCCAGGATGAGACAGCTCGTATTCACATTTACGAGGCACCTGATGTAGGTTATGTTCACAACCTACGTATGCCTACTCTAGTAAATGGTATGCCTAAGTACAAGTCAGGCCCTAAGGGTGAAGAGATGGAATTTGATTTTGTAGGAAATCCCATCTGCCTAGGTAAGCCTGATATTCTTCAGGATCGTGGTATGGACCCCAAGAACTGCCCTGCATGTAAGGCAGCAGAGACTAACCCTGACCAGTTCCAGCGTCCTAAGCGTCGTTTCGCAATGCACGTTTTCCAGTACGCAACTAACGGAACTTCAAAGCCTACTAAGAGCTTCCAGGGTTCAGTTAAGATTTGGGCATTCACTGATAAGAAGTTCAATGAAATTGCTGACCTTCGTGATGAGGCACCTAACAAGGATCTATCTAAGATCGATGTTATTCTCGGTCCTTGTGAGAACCAGCTATTCCAGAAGTACAAGATCATTCCTTCTAGTATGGTAAAGAAGGATGAGAACCAGGATCTCTTTGATGAGATTATTGAAGAGAATAAGGTTGAAGACCTTGAGCCATTCCTAGGTCGCGTTGTCAAGAAGGTTGAATACCTTGAGGATGACCTAGATAAGATTCGTGCTCGCTGGCGTGTAGTTAACGGCCAGGCAAGTGAGACTAATAGCGATAATCTAGTAGGCGCTGAGCGTAATCTAGATGCTGGTCTTGAGGGCCTACTAGATAACGACACTAAGGCATCAGCTACTAAGGTAGAAGAGAAGCCTCGTAATAAGCAGGATGCTGTAGACCTAGAGGATCTACTTAACGGTCTCTAGGATTATATGATATACTGATAACTTCATAGCGACTAATACGATTGAGGGTCAGGATAATGGCACAACCTAAAGTAAAATCATGTAAAGATTGTGGTTCTACAACTAGGAAGTTGCCGCATCCTGGCCCTCGCTGTGTTACCTGCTTTAGAGCTAGGAAGAAGTTATTAAGAGCTAACAGTCACTCTAGCAGAATGCTCAAGGATTACAAGTTGGCACCAGGGGAGTATGACGCTCTCTATGAAGCACAGGGCGGAATGTGCTACACTTGTGGTCCGTGGACAGGTAATAGAGGTCTTAGTAAGAAGCTGTCTGTCGATCATGATCACTCCTGCTGCCCGACTACTCCAATCTGTGGTAAATGTATCAGAGGGCTTATTTGCTCTCGTTGCAATAGTTTATTAGGAGAGCTTGGAGACTCATCGGGGCACTTGTTTGATAGAATCGATAAGATCCGAGATTACGCTAAGAACCCACCTGCGCAGAAACTATTGGAGAAGATTCGTGAGTAGTAAAGCTGATCGTTATTGGCTTACCAGGTCTAATGTCAATATTACATTTGAGGAGTAATATGCATAAAAGGCAAGAATGTAAGCATGGTACTTTAATAGCTCAGTGTAGATGCCCAGCACCAAATAAACAAATCATTATTTTACCTTGTCCAGAATGGTGCCCAAATAAAGAAGAGACGGAATAGCATATGCCACCAAAGGAAAAAGCTAAAGCAAGTATTGCAGATATTCTAGCAGAAGCTAGTAAGAAATATGCAGGGAAATACACTGAGGGCTTTGTAGCTGATGTAAACTTCCTACCAACTGGTAATATTGGCCTAGATGATATTTTAGGTGGTGGCGTTGCTGTAGGTCGCATTGCTCAATTCTATGGTAAGTCTCAGTCAGGTAAGACTACCGCAGCTCTACAGACAGCAGCAGGCGTTCAGAAGGATATTTTAGCAGAAGACTCTGATGACATTATCCTTTACATGGATTATGAATGTGCTTTGGATGAGGCATATGCACGTAGTCTAGGTCTTGATGTGCATGATCCTTCTTTTGGTCTATTTCGTCCTACGGATTTTGAGACAGGCGCAAACCTTACACGAGACCTTATTAAAACAGGTAAGGTTAGACTACTAGTATGGGATTCTGTAGCCGCAGCAATGCCCTCAAGCCAGGTAGAGGATGACCTAGGTAAGCCTGCCGTAGCTCCACTAGCTAGACTAATGTCTCCATTCCTAGGGATTCTTAATTCAATTCTGCTAACTACTAACACTACGGCTATTTTCATTAACCACGTACATTCCGCTATCGGCGGAATGCCAGGATTTGGCCCACCTCAGAAAACTCGTCCAGGTGGAGAGAAATTAACTTATTACTCCTCACAGATGGCTGAGTTTATTGGAACCAGTAAGGAGAAAGGAACTGTTGTCAATGTCTTCGGTGAAGAGGTTGATGTTGCAGTAGCTACTGAAGTAAAAATGATTTGTACTAAAAATAAAGTATCTATGCCTCAGCGCGAAGCTAAAGCCCTCGTTCGTTACGGTATTGGCTTTGATAATCTTTGGGCCGCACTTAAAGTACTTCAATACAATAAACTTGTATTGAAGTCAGGTGCTTGGTATAAAATAGATGACTCTTTAGGTGCAGACAACTTTAATGGTATGGCTAAACTAGTTGAACATGCTACAGAGAATCCTGAATGGCGTCAAAAAATTATTGACGCTGCTGTAAAGATCCTCGCTGATGATCGTGCCAAGAAGGCTACTGGCACTGAACCTGTTGACTGACCGCACTGATTCTGATAGGATGGATGGGCAAGGGCGAAAGTCCAACCCATCCATCCTTTAAGGGAGATATTTTGACCATCCTAATCGATGACGTAAAAGATAAGCTACTTACGCTTGACACTGTTCGTGAAACCCTAGCCGCTACTGAGCCTGTTCGTGCCTATGATTTTGAGGTAGGTGGAAACCAGGTTGCTTTCAAGCTAACTGAGGGTTTCAATCATGAGCTAAAGGCTACCCAGGCAGATGCACCTCTAGAGGGTTTTGTTACTGTCAGTGGTACTGAGCTTCAGCTAACTCCTGACTCTCTTTATGGTCTAGCTGGTGAGGCATTCATGACTAAGGGGTTCGTACAGAACTATCCTGCTGAAGTCATTGAAGATGCCCTTAACCATCAGTACAATTCTGGGCTAACTGGTAAGGACTTCAAGATCCTTGCTGTAGGTAATCGTAAGGCAGCAGCTATTACTCGTGGTGCTCTACAACCTTATTCAAACCTTCGCTTCCTTGAGATTGCTCTTGAGGCTATTGAGAAGAAGTACGGTAGCGGTGAGGTATGGGCAGATTACAAGTTTGTTCATAATCTTAAGCAGACTCACCTTCGTCTTATCGTTCCTGAGCACATTCGTGTAATGCAGAATACAGGTACAGAAAATGATACCTGGTCAGCAGGTCTTCAGCTAAAGAACTCACTTAACGGTGATGAGCAGACTGAAATCAATGCTTACCTATTCCGTTACTGGTGTACTAATGGTGCTATCGATACTATGAATGCTAGTAATAGCGTTTGGTCTCGTCGTGGCGCTGTTGGTAAGGGTGATGCAGTATTTGATTGGGCTAAGGATGCAGTTGATGAGGCGCTATCAGGTCTTGAGGGTTCATTTGATGCAGTACAGTCTCTAACTGATGTGAGTATTGAGGGTACTGCCGTTGAGGCTCTTCGCGGCGTATTTGATACATTCAAGATTCCTCAGGCTGAGCGTAACCGTATCACTAGTACAATGGTTAATGAGGATACTCTTACTATGTACTCACTTATGCAGGCTGTAACTCAGGCCGCTAACAGTGCAGATGTAAAGCCTCACATTGTAGATAGCCTTATGCGTGCAGGTGGAGAGATTCCTCTTCTTGTAGCTGAGGGTCGTTGTGACTCTTGCCACAGGTTCATGGATCACCAGCACTGATTTAAGCTTGACTGATTGGGTGTCCTCTGATAGGCTTCTGGCCATGGAAGGCACCCAATCGGTGTATCTGGATATAGCCGAATATGAAAGGACAGTAGCTCAAGGTAGCGAACCTGAAACATGGTGTACGCACGTTGAAGGTTACTGGGTACAGGTAGTTCCAGCTATTGTGTATGAATTGGAATATAGAGGACTTTTAACAGCAGAGGAAACTCTGAGCGTATACATTGAAAGGAAACTGTAATGGATTACAACTTTGATTATGCTGACTGGGGACTAGAGATGGTTCTTCAGACCGCAGCTTATGATTATGAGTGGGATATCTTTACTATCTTCAAGGAAGCTGACACTGGCTACTATTACTGGGTATTTGAAAATGGTTGTTCATGTACTGGCCCTCTTGAAGATATAATGTCAAAGAGTGACTTTATTCGTGGTAGCAAGCAGGAACTTATGCGTGCTTTTAGTGAGTGGATCAATGATAGCTCGATCTATTCACTTCGCCCCCAGGGTGCTGACCGTACTGAGTACCTTGCAGACCTAGCGAGGATTTAAGTCTTGACGGGAGCCTAGTGAATCTGCTAGGCTTTCCCTATAATTACACCGCAACTAAACGAAGGGAGAGCGGTGATGTTAACTGGAAGTGTAACAGTATATAACACAGATGGTGTTACCGTTCTTCACACCGTATCTGTAGCTCACGCTATCAGAATGGTTATTCGTGAAGTTGCGGAGGTAATCGAAGAGACTGAAGAGCTGATCGGGAACTTTTTTCGCCCTGTTGCAGTTAGGTTGGTCAGATACCAAAAGATGCAGTGGAGGTATCAAAGGCAACCTAAATGGAGTAAGAATGGTGTTCTGAAAAGGGATAACTACACTTGTGCATTCTGTGCAGGTAAAGCAACTACTATCGACCACGTAAAGCCTAAGGCTCAAGGTGGAGGCAATAGTTGGAAGAACACTATTGCTGCATGTTCTCCATGTAATAACAGGAAGGCTGACAGAACTCCTGATCAGGCTAGAATGCCCTTGATGTTCGCACCAAAGGTTCCTGACTGGTCAGATGTTTATAAGAGGAAAGCATAATGACAGAACAAGAGCTTGCTAAATTTAGACAGCATTTGATTGCTAAACCTCATTATATGAAGCCAAGTTCAGCTAATTCTAAATCTATAGAATATCTAGTAGAGTGGCATACCCATGATCATGAAATACATGAAGTATCTAGAGACCATAGTGAAAGCCATATCTTTAAGAACTAAATAAAAAGAGCGAACCGATATTGTAATAGACGTATCGGTTCGCTCTTTTTATTGTGAGGTATCTTTCATGGCGCTGCCAACTATAATTACTGTCAAGGGTACCTACCTGAAATTAGATGGTACGCCAGAGACAGGTTCTATCACATTTACTTCTAAGGTATACGTTCTTTATTCAGAGGATGAATTTTCCGTAGTACCTAGTTCAAAGACAGCTATTCTAGATGAAAACGGTAGCTTCGAATTAGAGTTACCGGCATCTAATGACCCTGACTGGACTCCTGTAGGGTGGCGCTATACTGTATCGACTAAGGTTAGTGGAGATTACTCTGTATTCCAGACTGTAATTCCATATAACGCTCCTGGTGGAGAGGTCTTTATGAATGATCTACTACCAGTAACCTCAGGCGGGTCAGGGCTTTATGCAGCTTATTCTCACACCCATATGGGTTTTGTTACTGAGGATGATGTTACTGAAATCGTAGAGGCATCTGTTGGTGCAGTTGTAGAGGATGCTGTTGCTGATGCTTTAGTTGGAGAATTAGTTAACTATGCTCCGATTAGTCATACTCATGCAGCATCAGCTATTGTATCTGGTACTATTGCAATAGCTCGACTTCCTGTAGGCGTAGGATCTAATCAGGTAGCTGCTGGTGACCATACTCATAATTATGATGCTGTATATGCTCCACTAATTCATAACCATAATGGAGTTTATGCAGTAGTTAATCATAACCATGACGCTACTTATTCACCACTAGGTCATAACCACGATACTTTATATGCACCTATTAACCATAACCATGCGGGAGTGTATGCTCCTGTATCTCACAGCCATGCAATCTCTGATGTTACAGGTTTGCAGGTAGCACTTAATGGATTGCAGCCAGCAGGAAGTTATTTAGTAGCTGCTGATATTGCTAACCTAGCAACTACAAGTGCATTAACTAGTGGTTTAGCTCTTAAGCTCGATAAAGCTGGTGGCGAGATTGTAGATTCTACTATTACTGTCCGCAAGGGCGATAACAGCTCTGGTATTCGTATGCGCTCATCAGGTGGTGCTGTTGATTTTGATAAAATGAATGGTGACATCATTGTTGGGTCCTTCGCTGGCCCCGGGTTCTCAGGAACACAAACTAATATCCAGCGTTGGAGAAATGATGGAACTACCTTTGTAGGTAAGACATCTTTCAGTGCATCAGCATACGGTGAAGAGCAGGTAATTGATGCTGGATCTGGTGAGGCTAGAATTGGCGCAAAGAATGGTTTAGGTAATCTACGTTTTTGTGGCTACACAGCAACCAACACCTCACCTGCATCAGGTACCTGGACATTAAATGATCTCGTCCTGGACACTCTGGGGCGCTTGTGGAGGTGTTCTGTAGCTGGTACTCCTGGTACTTGGGTGACTGTTGATAAAACAGCTATTGGCCTATCTAATGTTGATAACACAGCAGATACAGCTAAGCCAGTAAGTACAGCTCAGCAAACAGCATTAAATCTAAAGGCTAATATTGCATCACCTACATTTACTGGTACTGTAGGCGGAATTACTAAATCTATGGTTGGCCTAGCTAACGTAGATAATACCGCTGATACTGCAAAGCCTGTATCTACTGCGCAGCAAACAGCTTTGGATTTAAAGGCTAACCTTGCGAGCCCTACATTTACAGGAACAGTTGCAGGTATTACCAAGTCTATGGTAGGGTTAGCCAACGTTGATAACACATCAGATTCAGCTAAGCCTATTAGTGCTTTACAGGCCGTAGCTAATGCTGCTAACGTAAGAGCATCAGATCATAACTATGGCGGATGGACATTTGATCCTGCTATGGTTCAGGGTAATGGTTTAGTAGTTACTTCAGGTCTTACTTATGTCATTCGTTTACGTATCATGAGTGCATTAGTAACCAACCTGCATTTCCATATTACTACTCCTGGTGCTACCTTGACATCAGGTCAGTGCTTTGCTACGCTTCATGATGATTCAGGAGTATTGCTTGCAGCTAGTGCTGTTACATCTGATCTATCTGGATCAGGTACTAACGGATGGCTGACAGGTGGACTTAAGACTCATCCACTAGTAGCTGCACAGGTAACTACTCCCGGTAACTGGTATAAAATTAGGTTCTGGTTCAATGGAACTACTGGACCAACCTTCTCTCGTGCGCTAAGCTCATCATCTGCTATCCTGAATGCAGGACTATCAGCTCCTAACTTCAGGTATGCTACAGCAGATACAGGAGTTACCACATTAGCTAGTGCACCTGGTACTATTGGTACACAAACAGGTGATTCCATCGCAAGATGGGCAGCAGTTTCCTAGGCTTGACACTCTGCTAGAGTTGATGTAAGGTAGTATTTGTTAGCGAGGTAGTGAAGCAAGGTGTGGCGACCTTGTGAGGAACGAGGTGCGCTGAGGACCCGTATTCTGCATATAGTGGCAGGGGTTACTCGATCTCGCTAATAAGCCACTTGACAAAGACTTACCGATGAGGTAAGGTAGTACTTGTAAGCGAGGTTAGAAGCCCTTAAGACGGAAAGCCGCGAATGAGCAGACTACCGGATCGCTTACATCAAGTCCGCATAGCTCAGTGGATAGAGCGCTTCGCTACGAACGAAGAGGTCGGGGGTTCAAATCCCTTTGTGGATACATTAAGCCTGTGTAGGACCGAGCAGGTGTTATATTTGTGGAGAGTATGCTAGGCTCCAATCTAGCAGAATCAAAACATGCTGAAGAGCTATCGGTCCAGTCAAGCTTTCGTGGTGTAAAGGTTAGCATAGTTGATTGTCAATCAACAGGTGGGGGTTCGACTTCCCCTCGGGAGCGCATGGCCAAGTGGATAATGTGCCAGACCTGTAAAGGTTATGGTGTGATTCAAAAAGAAATAAAACCTGGAAAATGGAAAGAACTTAAGTGCCATGCTAAGTGTAATAAAGGCAAGGTAAATATGGGGACAGTATGAGTAATGAACCTATTAATGTAGTTGAGTTAACTCAAGACGAGTGGGATTCTCTGGTAAAAGATATGCTTGACAGAATGGGTATCTCAGCTTTAGAATTGAAGCGTCGTCATGATGAAGACAATATGACAAGCAATGAATTTAAAGCTTGGATGTTTTTAAGCTCTAGCACTTTGCTAGATTGAAAGATGCGATATTAGCACAATGGTAGTGCGACTGCTTGCCATGCAGTATACAGGGGTTCGATTCCCCTATGTCGCTCGGGAGATTTTCGGTTGCAGCTCAGCGGAGCAAGTCCCACCACGTCTAGTACGCCGCTGAAAAACCGTTTATGCGGATATGATGTAGTGGTAACATAAGTGATTTCCAATCATTTCTCGCCGGTTCGAACCCGGCTATCCGCTCGCAATAGATTATGCAGACCGGATAATGTCGCTGGAGGGGAAGGGCTTATGTATGCTATAGCGATCCCCAGCAAGTCTCTGACAAAGCTGCTAAGGACAGAGACCATAATCTTTGCAACAACTACCTAAGTTATTCTGTAGGTTTTATTTAACAGATTGATATCAAATACACAAATAGATATCCTTAGGTTTTGCCGTCGTAGCTTAATCAGGTTAAAGCCCTCGCTTGGTATGCGATGAGTAGTGTGTTCGAGCCACACTGACGGCTCTTTATGATTACAAGATAAGGGTAAATCTTAAATAAGGGAACCTAGCGGTCAAGGATATGCTGAATTCGGATAAGCTAATGCCTTGAAAGTTTCCGTCGCTCAGCCGTTAGCGGGGGAGCCTTATTTTAATGCCTATAAAAAGTAGCTGGTGGCTGCTGCTCGTCTGCAAAACGAGTCTAATTGTCTGCGGTTCGATTCCGCTTATGGGCTCTTATAGTAGGTCTAGCACTAGAGAAAAGTCTGAAGCCCTTACAGAAGTGTAGAGGAAACCCGATTGGTAGAGTGCTATGCTCTCAGGACTGCCTACTATATTTAACCGATACTCCTATCACATAGATGGGAGTATTTTTATGTCAGAAATACGCAAGACACGAGTCCGTGTAGCTGTAGGTCCAGTAAAATCTGTTCATGATGGTGATACATTCACTATGGAATATTTAGATTTAGGCTGGGGTGTTAGGATCTATCCTATAGATGAAGGTGAGCCAGGTCACTGCTCTATCAGAATTACATTACCTGATGGCGGGTGGTATGACGCTCCTGAGACTAAGGATAAGGCCCGCTCTAAATTAGCTACTTCATACTTGAAAGCAATAATTCCTCAAGGGACAATTGTTTCTCTTGTGTCGTATGGATTTACTATGGGAAGAACATTAGCGTCAGTAACCTTGCCAGATGGTCAAGATATTGCTACACTTATGATTCAAGCAGGCCATACTAAATAGAAAATAGAGACCAAGCTCTAGGGTGCTGTATTTAGCCGAGACCTTTTATGGTGCCTGTCGATGAGGTCTCTATTTTCATGGGGAGACATGAGTGCTATTATCTAATAGAGATATCTTAGAAGAGAAGCGATTTGACAATATTGTCATAGAGCCCTTCCATCCTGAATTAATGCAGCCATCTAGTTATGATGTAACTCTGAGCTGCGAATTTTTAGTACAGAGGCGTACTCACCCTGATTACCTAGCCTTCAATGATGTAATAGATCCTAAAGTAGATAGCTCTAATCATTTCCAAGCTGTTACCGTACCCAAGGGTTCAGCTATTGAGATAAAGCCTGATAGCTTTATTCTCGCTTCAACTCATGAGGCTATTGCTTTAGGAGCTAATATAACTGCAAGGTGTGAAGGTAAGTCAAGTTTAGGTAGATTAGGTTTACAAATTCACTCGACTGCTGGCTTTATCGATCCAGGGTTTGAGGGAACTGTTACACTAGAATTATCTAATAACGGTACTACACCAATCCTATTGTATCCTGGAATGAAGATTGCTCAGTTATGCTTTTTCAAGCTACCTCAGCCATCTACTATTCTTTATGGATCTAGATTTGCTGGCTCGCACTACCAAAACCAGAGCGGCCCTACCGCTAGCAAGGTTCATGAGAACTTCAAGATTTATGATGTCTACCCCGTTGACGAAGGCTCCACAGTAGAGTAAGCTCATCTCATGGCAAAAGATAAGAGGGAAGAGCCCAAGGGTGGAGCACACCGCAAGGGCAAGTATCGATGCAAGGCACAAGGTTGCCCTGGTCACAAGAGTAAAGATGGTTTCTGTACTCTCCTGTAGTACTTGACGAATCTGACAGAGTAGGATAAGCTACTTACATGACCAAGACAGTAAGCTACACCACTAAGAAGTGTATGTTCTGTGGTAAGTCGAAGAAGATCGACCTACCTGAGGATGGCTTTAACAAGTGGAAATCAGGTGAGTTTGTGCAGGTTGCCTTTCCTGGGCTATCCGCTGATACTCGTGAACTTCTGATTACGGGTGTTGACAGTAAGTGCTGGGATGACAACATGGCTGACGAGGACTAAATAAGTACTTGACAGCCTGTAAGACATGGTGTAAGGTAGTAGATGTAAGTGATGTTCCTGAGTACATAGCTCAGACACCTGGCGGTGACGGCCCACTTACATTATGGGATCGTAGCTCCAACGGTAGAGCGCCTGTTTTGCAATCAGGAGGATGACGGTTCGAATCCGTCCGGTTCCACGTAAAGAGTGAAGTAAATGGCAGTAACAGGTTCGATTCCTGCTTAGGTATGGTACTAAGGCTAAGCCAAATTGGGGGCACCCGCTGGAAAGGTTCAATTCCTTTCACTTTACTCTTACAGATTTAGAGTACACAGTAAGTTACTTGTCCATGTGGGCGCTAATTAAATGCTAATGTGCTAGATGTACTCTAACATACATAAATCTTGGATCTGGGAAAGTGTGCTAGACTAACGGTGGGAGTCCGTGTTACGATTTATGCTAAGCTTCTAGATTGTTATAGCTGTGGGTAACGATAATGCGGTCTAGAATATAGGGTCAGTTAACTTAAGCTCTTGCTGATCTGAAAATTTCCACGGCACCAAGCCCGGTTCGTCTAATGGGAGGGCCGCACGTTTACACCGTGCAGACGGCAGTTCGATTCTGTCACCGGGTACTTGAAAGGCAATTATGGATCGGTAGCTCAGCGGTATAGAGCAGTGGACTCTTAATCCATTGGTCGTGGGTTCGAATCCCACTCGATCCACCACCTCGTCTGTGAACGAATCCATTATAAAGCGGGTGCCACCCTAAGTTGGTGATGGATAAATCATGTATGGTTCATTAGCTTAGCCTGGCTAAAGCAGCGGCCTCTTAATCCGAAGATCCTCGGTTCGAATCCGAGATGAACCACTTGAAATTGTATGGGCATAGACATCCCCTTGGAATAAAGGGCATAGCCTTTCCCAACAATTTCATTTAATGATCCATTAGCTCAGTCTGGTATAGAGCAGCGGACTTTTAATCCGAAGTGCGTAGGTTCAAATCCTACATGGATCACGCAGGTGGGGTGCTAGTATACTTCCCGTATGTATGGAACTAGCAAGTACGGTTGGCCAAAAACTTATGTGCCAGCATTCGTTATTCAGGGTCGGGAGACCTTGGGGACCGTAATGGTAAAAGCAGGGCTGGCACCCTGTTAACTAATGCCTCAGTAGCTCAATGGATAGAGCAGGCGGTTTCTACCCGTCAGGTTGGGGGTTCGAATCCCTCCTGGGGCACGTGCCTAAAAAATGTGAACAACATGGCGAAAGAATAATTATTACTAAGGGTATTACTCGATGTTATCACTGTGGTAGAGCCCTAACTCCAAATCATATTAAGGGAAAACCTAAAAATAATGGAGTGTAAAAAGCACGGCCTTAACATGTTTGTAGATGCGCAAGATAATCTACGATGTAAGGATTGCTATGATATTATTGCTAGGGTCAAGCGTCCTGGCGTAAACACTGCAAATGCAGTTCAGCGAGTTAAGAAAGATAAATACCCTACAGTTAAAAAGGGTGATAAAATCACTTGTGCTGGCTGTAAAGGTAAGGGTATTGTTCTTGTCAGACCTGCTAACAAGAAGACAGGTGAACTTGCAGTTAAAGATACTTGCAAGGGCTGTAAGGGTAAACGATACTTCGTAGTCTGAGGAATTAAATGAGTAGTAAGTATCCTAAACCCTTAAAGGGTTCCAGAGTTACGTGCTTAGCATGTAAAGATGGAAAGATTTTAGTTCCAAGGGCTAAACTTAAAGACGTTAAGTTTATTAAGTCTTCTGATAAATTTGTTGCTGTAGATTGTGGACCTTGCGAGGGCAAGGGTTACATCATAGCAAAATGATGCTATACTAGAGCCACCAGCCTGAACAGGGTTCGGTGGCTCTTAGCGTATGGAGGATTAGTGATTCACTCTATATCATGTAAGAATTTCCAGAGTCTACAAGATGTAGAAATTGAACTGGGAAAGTTTACTGTAATTGTCGGTGCATCTAGTAGTGGAAAGTCAGCTTTAATCAGAGCTATCGAGGCCATCGCTAGTAATTCATTGAACTCCGATAATATAATGCAAGGAACTAAACATGCATCTGTAGCGGTTACCACAGATAATGCTACAGTAACTATTGAAAGAAGCGTAGGAGGATCTAGTGTTTACAAGATTACTGAGATTGGTAGCAAAGAATCCAGCTTTACTAAGCTTAATCGTCAAGTACCTTCCCAAGTTACAGAAGTTCTTGGTATCCCGCCGAGCACAAAAGAAGTAAAGTCGATAAGTTTCGCTAGTCAACATGATGCACCTTATCTATTGACTGAGACATCTAGCAATGCTGCAAGGATTCTAGGGGAATTGACAAATGTCTCTACTATCTTTGCAGCAGTTAGTAAAGCTAGTAAGAAAGCAAAGGCAGCATCTACATTACTGAACCTGCGTAAGAAGGACCAGGAAGCAGTAATGAAGCAGATTGTTGAATATACAGATATTAAAGCTCAGGCTAGCACGATGACTGAGGTAGAGGATATCTGGGAGGAACTTTCAGATATCAATGCTTGGCAACTCAACCTAGCTAGCTCTGTAGATAGGGCACAACAAGCCTCAGATGCCCTCAGCAAGGTTAGAATAATTCCAGAGCCTCCTAGTATGTCTGAGCTAGTAGAGGTGCAGGATCAACTCAGAGGCTTTAAAGCTGCCCTAAAGTCTGCTATCCTAGCTACAAAGAAGATTCAAGAGTTAGTCGATCAAATAAATACTCTAGATCATGCCATATCAGATATCGAAACCGAACTACACAAACTATTAACTAATGCAGGGCAATGCCCACTATGTCACCAAGAGGTTAAGTAGAATGCCAAAGGGTAATTTCAAAGTTCCTTACAATGAAGCTGGCGATTTGATGAAGTCTGTTCATCGCTGGGCAGTACCTGAAGAGTGGAGAGCTAATACTCCATTCCTCGCTAAGCTAAAATTGGATGGTTGGTTAGCGCCTAGTGCAGTCAGGTTTAAAGATGTGGATACTGGCTTATGCTATCCGATGTTTCTTACAGAGCTGGTAGAACTTATTAAGGTCTCAGAGATTTCTGAAGGCGTAACGCATAAGATGCACTGGATGGTTGTTAAGAAATATCAAGATTACGGTATTAGATTGGCGGAATCTAATGAGATCCAAGGATAATAGAGGAATCAAAAAGAGTATGGATTCTGAGGAATTCCTCTTGGTATTTGACTCTGAGGACCCAGAATTTGCAAGGGGATTTGCTTGTGGTGAAATCTGGGCTTGCCTCAGTGATGATGTAGCAGTAGTTAAAGCAGTTATTACATCAGATTGTACTGAGATGGTTATGCGTATGGCTGAAGCTGCTAATTATGATTTCGAAGCCAGGGATCTGTCAGTAGAGGAATTAGTATTTCTACAGCAGGATAATCCTGATGAATGGCTTATTGTAGTTATGAGGGCAAGAAATGCCTAATGATGATGGTGTACTAGATTGGGATAACTTATCTGATGAAGATAAGGATAAAGTTCAGAAACTTTATGAAGAGCTTCAAGAACTGTTTAATAAATATACTAAGAAAGAAGAGGAACCTTGCGTAGATTCAACCTCCGTAGATTAGATGATGAGACAGGAATCTCAGGAGTAGGTATAGTAACTGAAGGTGTTCAGTTTACTGATGGTTCCTGCGCTATGAGGTGGATGACATCTACCAGTTCTGTCTGTTTCTATAAAAGTATTGCTGATGTAATTATTATTCACGGTCATGGCGGTAAGACCGTAGTAGAATGGCAGGATGATGAGTGAATCCACAACACCTTATGTAGCTCAATTAATGAGCGAGCTAATCTTTGTTATTAAAGACATTACTGAAAATGCCAGCCTGTATAAGAGATCAGAGCTAGAGGGCTTTAAGGTTCGTGCTCAAGAGTTGATTTCTGTAGTCGATGTAAATATTAGAAACGATAATTACTACGACGCTTGACACCTCAGACCTACTCTGATAGATTGAAGTCATGAAGGGAGCTGACATGCAAACTTATAAGCGCAAGATGGATGCTGAGGAACTACGTCAGCTCCTAGAACTTCGCCGCTCTAACGCATCTTCTAAGCATAAGAATAGGAAGAAGTATGATAGAAAGCGACTCAAGCGAGAGTCTATCTGATTATTGTGGACCTTACTACTCCATGGTACAAGTTCATCTTGAGCGCCTTGACGGGAGTAGTGAATCTGCTATAGCATTAATGACAGGCGTTGATCCTGATCAGTATGGTGGAATGCCTAAGCTTGACTCAACCAATAAGCCTGTTGTAGACTTGCTGGTATGAAGACGGATAAGAAGGCACCTGCTAACTGTGCAGCATGTGGACATAAACCCACACCACTTAATAAACTTGTAAGAATTGCAAGTGGTAAGTGGATTCATAAATCTCATATTTCAGATCCTAACAGCGGATTCTACAAGGCAAAGTAGTTGACAAGGTTTAACTGCTCTGCTAAGCTGGTAGGAGCAGGCCGGGTTAGTTTAAAGGTAGAACGATGCTCTCATAAGGCATAGAAGATGGATCGTTACCATCACTCGGTACTAGCGGATTGGAGAAGTGGTATCTCGCAAGCGTCATGAGCTTGAAATCACCTGTTCGACTCAGGTATCCGCCACGTAAGATTTTAGATAGCCTCTGATGCAAGCTACTAGAATCATAGTAATCCAAGGGGTCTCGTCGAGGCGAGCGGGTATACGAGAAGCATGAGCTTCCCCTGGAACACTTGGTGTCTGTTGATTTTGACAGAGTCATCTGTTAGGGTTCAGATGAGACTAGCGTAAGTCCTTTGCGCGGCTTGACCAAACCTAGGAGTGCAAGTAAGTATGATATGAGGGATCGCAACCCTCCTTATTGAATCTCCGAATTAATGCCGGTTTAGTATAATGGTAGTGCGGCGGCTTCCAAACCCGCGTCTGTGCGAGTTCGATTCTTGCAACCGGTGCTCTCTGAATTAAGGACTAATTATGAAGCTATCACCACATGAAATTGCTGACCTTGTTATTAAGGCTGGCTTCAGTAAAACTACAATTGTACCCGGTACAACAGATACCGAGGCTGTTGTTGCTGTGGCGGTAGCTTTTGCCGAATCTAGTGCAGACACAGAATCCATTTCTCGTACTACTGCACCTATTACTAGTGATCCTGCTAGTATTGGGCAGAGAGATCATGGAATCTTTCAGCTCTCAGGGCGTTGGCAATATCCTAAGATTCAGGCTGCTGGTGGTAGATGGAGAGATCCTGTAGTAAATACTGCCGCAGCATATGAAATCTTCAAGGGTGCAGGGCGTACCTTCACTTCTTGGTCTGTATTCACCAAAAACGCAAGTGGTGTTGCCCCTTACGAGCAGTACCTACCAGATGCTAGACTAGGTGTACAGCACCCTTGGCCTTATGTAGATGAGGATCTTTTAGCTATCAGTAAGTTATCTACTGAGGTTGCTAAGGTGGCCGCTAGTCTGGTAGAGTTGAACAAGGCGGTAGCTAAGCTATCAGAATTAACTGTTACCGTAGCAAATCTTAATACTCAGGTAGCAGAGGTAAGGAATCATTTTAAATAGGTTTCATGCTCGTATGGTGGAACGGAATACACATCACGCTTAGAACGTGACGCCGAGAGGTATGCAGGTTCGACTCCTGTTACGAGCACTTAGGGGTATGAGGTCGCATCTCATACCCCTGTATTTAACTGACATAGGAGTAATTCAATTGGCTAAGATTACAACTAGAACTGATGCCGAACGTGTTATTGAACGTATTATGAATAAGATCGCTGTTGAAAAGCTAACTACTAAAGATGCAAAGAAGCTAAAGGCTCTGAGGAAAGAACTTCAAGATGCTAAAGCTGTCCTTGCTGCTATCAACAAGAATGGCTAGTCAGCCGATATACTAGATGTTCGTATTCAGGTATATCGATGGGAGCTAGACAATGTTCATGCGAGATGTTACAGTAGCTACTGTAAAGCCAAAGCCTGCTGATGAGGGCCATTGGCAGAGCGCAATCACTGCTAAGGATGGCGATACTACCCTTAAGTTCACTGCTGGTGGACAGGGAGAGCAGCCAGTTTGGGTACGTGAGGGCAAGGTTCTTAACGTAACTATCGAAGTTGATAGAGAAGAAGTTTAATTATTAATAGTAAGCCCTTCGGGGCTATGCCGATGTGACCCAAATGGCTAGAGGTGCCTGACTTAGAATCAGGATGTTGAAGGTTCGAATCCTTTCATCGGTACTTGGGGAATAGTTTAAGAGTAGACAGAACACTGCCCTTACGGGACAGAAGTCTGACGCCTGATCGTCGGTTCCTCAACCATATCATTTTTGAAAATAGAAAGAATTATTTTGCCCAAAAATGCTAATACTCTGAAAAGAGTGCAAGACGCTGATGCTGCTGTAGCAAAAGCTAGGAAAGAAAAAAGGCTGAAAGGGAAACAAGTACCTGATAGTGTACTTAAAGAACTTAGAGATGCCATTAAGGAATATGAATCGTAATGGATGATAAGTTAAAAGCTTATTCTCGTAGTGTAGTTAAAGCAAATGATGCTTTAATGAGAGCAAAAGAAGAAGAGAAGGAACGTGGAGTTCCTGTCCCTAAGAAGCTTAGAGATAATTTAAAAAATGCTATTGCAGCGTATGAAAATTATCTAAGAGGCGGCAAGAGCTAATGACTAAGCCTAAAAAGCCTGACAAAGGTAGACTAGATTACCCTCGTAAAGAGAAAATCTGTCCACCGCCTTGTGGCCACGGGCGTAGTCAGCATGACAAAAATGGTTGCACTAGTTGCAAATGTAAAACAAGGCACATCGATTTCACTTTATGATAAACGTTGGCGCTAACACAGTGCCAATCAAGCCTGTGTATCCCAATCGGTTAGAGGATGCGGACTTAAAATCCGTTCAGTGTGGGTTCGAGTCCCACTACAGGTACCCATTACTCTAGGAGAATTAAATGCCAACAGATCATGAGCCTACAACTAAAGAAGAGAAAGAATTTGTAAGGGCAGCAGAGGCATCAGCTCGTATGCCATCTACAGATAACAGAAAAAAGGCCCGCAAGGCTTTTGATAAGTTGCCTTCAAATTCACCCTTCAAGAAATATAAGTTCGAAGGATAATTGATAAACCCACACCAGATGGTGTGGGTTTTCTACTTGACAGACTTGTGTGACTCTACTAGGATGAGAGCATGACAGATAACATTACTAAGGTTGGCGTAGGTGTAGCACTTATCGACCGAGAGGATCGTATTCTTCTGGGTAAGCGTAAGGGATCTCATGGTGAAGGCCAGTGGGCTCTTCCTGGGGGACACCTTGAATTTAATGAAAGTTTCCAGGCTTGTGCTGAGCGTGAGCTTGAAGAGGAACTTGGCTCTAGTGTAAAGTACAGTGGTCTTCATGTTGTTTCAGTAATCAACCTCATCGAGTACTATCCCAAGCACTATATCGATATTGGTATGGTAGCTTATTATGATGGTGGTGTTCCTGAAGTTATGGAGCCCGATAAGGTAGAGAGCTGGAAGTGGCATTCAATCTATAATCTACCTAAGCCTATTTTTGCAACTGTAGAGCGCATTCTTAATGCAGCATCAGGTGGAAGTAGGTTCTACGACTGTGCCTGATTGGATTTGGATTACAGCCCTAATTGCTTTAGTGCTGGCATTCTTTACTGACTTTTATGGCTTAGGTACTATCTGGCAGAATAGAGGCTCATGGTATAGAGTCTACTATGATGAGATTCCTACTGTGATGGCTAAGCTTTATGCTCTTCACGCCTTCAAGGATTCTGATGGCCTACTTGAAGGTCATATTAAGGTCAGGGTAGAGGCACTTAACTATGATGGTGATGTCTGCTATGGAGTTAAGGTACCTAATTGGGTATTCAAGGATCTTAAATGCATTATGACTGAAGAGATGAAGCGTGAAACTCTAGGCTTGCATCGCTAGAGCAAGTCTGCTAGGATAATGTCAGTAAGTAAGACAACCTTCACGGAATGTGAGAATCATGAAGTTTCTTCTAGTAATCCTAGCTCTTGCTATTATTGCCTTTGTAGTATACAAGGTAGTTAAGTCTAAGAGTCGTAAGCCTAACAAGGTGCAGGCATCTGTGTATTCACAGCCTCACACCTATACCGGTAGTGCTTATACCTCCCGTAATATCGTTACTGAGCCTCGCAAGCCTGTAACCCGTACTAAGCCTGTTGTAGAGAAGCCTCGTAAGAAGTATGATGACTCCCCCTCAGATGATTATGTAGCCGTATCTGAGCCTGCTGACTTTGGTTACTGGGGTTCTGATTCAGGTTACTCTGAGCCTGATCGTAGTAGCTCATATGAGGCACCTTCTTCAAGCAGCTCTGATTCAGGATCTAACTACTCTAGTGGATCATCTGATTCAGGTAACTCTTCAAGCTACAGTTCAGATAGCGGATCATCTAGCTCAAGCAGTTCAGATTCAGGATCTAGTTCAAGTTCTTCAGATTACTGAGCTTGACAGGGGTAAAGTTTTAAGGTAAGGTAGTACTTGTAAGCGACGGACACCCGAAAGCTGGAAACAGAGTCGCTTACAACATGCTCCGTTAGAGTAATGGTTTATCTCGCTTCCCTCTCAAGGAAGAGAATACGGGTTCGAATCCCGTACGGAGTACTCTGCGCAACATCTAGCGGTTGCGAATGGCAGACGTAACAATAAAAGTATTTTTCTTGCCAGCCTGGAGCGGTCGTCTAATGGTTTAGGATGCCAGACTTTCAATCTGGAAAATGTGGGTTCGAATCCCATTCGCTCTACATGTGGGAATTTATAATTTCGATTCCAATAGCTATCGGAGTAGCTATTCTGATAACTTTGGCTGCTAAGTGGCTTATTGAGAGGTCATAGTTGAATACAACTTGGGTAAAATCAAGCTACTGCGGTACTAACGCCTGTGTTGAGGTAACTGTTTTGGAAACTAATCCTATTTGGATTGCTGTTCGAAACAACCTCGCTCCTGATGTTAAAGTACTTTTCACTGAAGATGAGTGGAAAGCTTTTATTGCAGGCGTTAAAGCTGGGGAATTTGATATTTAAGTATGATTGTCGGTATAGGTGTCTCGCTCATAGTAATTGGGTTGGGCACCTTAATTATTTTATGGGTATTAGGTGATCTATAATGCAAGGTGCAGTATTAGATAAGCCACAAATTACAGATGACAATGTTTCATTCTGCCATATTGTTTGCCTGTGTAGCCCTAAGCTAACTCTATGCGGAGCTTATAAAGAGCGCCCTTGCGGAGTTAGATATTTAGATGCTAAAGGTAACTGCCCTGTATGCGAAAAAGCTCTATGTGTTGATTGTGGCGATCTAGTAGAGTATGCATGTCTAAGGTGTGGTACATGAGGTTACTGATAACAGGCTCCCGAGACTGGGACCTATATGAAAGTGTTTCTGGTAGAATCGTTGAAGCTGTGATAGATTGGATCAAGGATCATCCAGGGCTTGAGAAAGGTCCGATTGATTGGTTAACTATCGTACATGGTAACTGTCCTCGTGGTGCAGATGCTATAGCAGATAACTTTGCTACTCAAGTAATGCGTGTGAATGTCGAAAGGCATGATGCTAATTGGGCTAGCTTCGGTAAAAGCGCAGGGTTTAGACGTAATAAACTTATGGTTAATACTAACCCAGATATATGTCTCGCTTTCATCAGGAACAAGTCCAAGGGCGCTACTAGTTGTAGAGACCTAGCTAAAGCTGCTGGAATAGCTACAGAAACATTCCTATATGAAAACGAGTTTGATATCTATGGATAAGTTTGACGCTAAGTACTGGGATAAAATAAATAAACGAAAGAAAAGCTGTAAGAACTGCGGGCATCTAATAGTCAAGGCTGACTATTCATCTACCGGGTGGATACATGATGGTGGAGATTGGGAAGGTATTAGATGTCAGAACATGCTATGTGGAGCTGAGCCCGCTACTTGACAGCCCACTAGCGAGGTGTTAGGCTAGAGCTAACAGGGACGGAGTTGCTGGTACAACCTTCCTCCATTGCGAAAACAATGTTTGAACCAGCACATGGGCATCTAAGGTCGGCAGGGCTCCTGCTTTCATAGGGGAACGTCCTGAGCCGTTCGATACGGCTAATGTCCACTCTGTAAGCTTAGAATTAACACTCGCTTATCGATTCTAAGTTAAGGGATAAGGATGGGTAGTAAGCGAGCCAATACTACCATTCTTCAGAACTTGGGCTGACAACGCTTCTATTTGATTCTGCTAGACGCTGATAGCTACAGTACAATCTGTCAGAATTATTTTAGATGCTAGGAGCAATCACGTGTAGGCAGGGTTCGAATCCCTCTCAGTCCACGCATTAAGGTCTGATCAACCTTATGTTGCATCAGGAGTAATTACCCTGATGAGTGAGTTAGTGTATAGTAACATAGCGAAATCGGAGCTGATCGTAGTAGGGCTGGCCGTTACAGGCAGGCCCGAACCTAGTAGGCGAAAGAGAGTAGCAGAAGCGGATATTCGTAGCGCCGCACTCACGCATGGGATTTAAAAAGAAGAAAAAGGAAAAGGTTACAGTTTGCTGGCCTTGTACTAATGATACCCATCCACGTGAAGCTTGTATTTCACGTACAGAAAAGAAACCCTGCATTTGTTTCTGTAGCGCAAAGGTTCGCTAATGAGAATTATACATGGCGGAAAATTCGGTACAAAGCATAAATCCAAGTGTGGGCTTTTCCGTTCAGCTATATTTGCTGATGGTGATATATGTTTGCGATACATTGACGGTATTGAAGAGGTAAACTGTCGTAAATGTATTGCTCTACATAAACCAGGGAAGTGCTAAATGGCAAATGATAAAGTTAAGGCCCTTAAGGCAGCTCGCAAAAAGCTAAATGATTATTGTGCTGGGTTGCCTAAGGGTAGTGTTGAAACACCTAAGTATCGTGAACTTAATGCTAAGGTAAATGAATTACTCAAGCAGGTTCCTTGGTTTTATCGCTAAAGCGACTTGACAGAACTTGCCAGGTAATGTAAGATCGTAGTTACGAGCAAGAGCGGGGTCAGTACCCGAGCTGGGAAGTCAAATCTCCCGGTACTTAGTGTAATGGTAGCACAGCTTGCAGTCCTAAAGACAGGACATTGGTTCATAATAGTCTGAGACCTGAAGCTGTACTAGCAATAGGGTAATCAAACGGACCAGCCTCATTTGGATGAGTACATTCGGAGTTTATGCCTTGAGTATAAATTCGCGGGGTGTTAACGAGTGCGAGGAAGATGGTAATCCGCTTGCTTTGGGAGCAAGATAAACTGAGTTCGATTCTCAGGCATTCGACATGGCAAAGTATGATGAAGGCGATGAAGTTCGACTCCGTAAGAGGATTTCTTTTCACACAACCCACCTTAGGCCCAATACCCGAGGTACAATTACTAAAATTGAAGGCGGGTTTAAGAAGAAATACCATATTCGTTGGCGCGGTACTAATTTCGATATGATTATGGTAGGCGATAAAGACTTTGTGCCACTAAGTGATGGCGAAGGTTAAGATTTAATTTACGATAGGTACATGTAACGAGGACGCTGAAGCAGACCAAAGGGGAGTACCTACCCGAGCTAAGGTCATAACGCGAGGTACGTTAACTTGGTAGACGGGGGCCTTTGGAAGGCTCAGGTTCGGGTTCGAATCCCGGCCTTGCGACGTTATAACAACAGGTTAAGCAGAGGTGAGGCGCAAGCTGTTATGCAATCCTGTCAGCAAAAACCTCTGCAATGGTGTTCGTAGCTCAATGGTAGAGCGTCCGACTGTGACTCGGAATACGGGGGTTCAATTCCCCTCGATCACCCTTGATAATTTATGTACGAGGACAGAATATCTGCCTTAAATGTGGTAGGTTATATAATGGGAGCAGTTGTCCACTAGGTTGTAGGTAAAACTTATGGCAATTAAAATCTGTCCGAAATGCAATGCGGCATGGGACACAGAAAAATCCAAGACTAACAGATGTCCTAATGGGCATTAAGTAATACCCCACTCACTATGAAAGTGAGTGGGGATTTTTTTATTAGGAGATATGATGTTTACGTTACTACTAGATGTGGATGGAGTTCTTAACGCTAGTAAAGCTGGATGGTCAAGGGCACCTAAAAGAGGGTTTGCTCATGCTGAAGGTGTAAGCTGGACTATGCGATGGGAACCTAAGGTAATAGATAGGATAGCAGAGCTTAACAGAAGACCTGATTTAGAGGTTATCTGGGCCACTACTTGGGTTGGGCACACTGATGGGCTAGAGAGATTATTTGGGCTCCCACATTTGCTCTCAGCGGGTTCTAGGGCTATGTCTGTGGAGGACAAGCAGCAGGCAGCATTGAATGTACTTGCCTACCCTCAAGCTAAGTTGATCTGGGCTGACGATGTAGCTATACCAACTAGTGGTGATCTCTACAATAAACTCACCCAAGATGGTAGAAGCCTACTGATAGCCCCAAATCCATCCAGAGGTCTACGCCCTGAGGACTTTGACAAGATCGATGCATTCGTGTTAAGCTTCGATCATGACAATGACGCTCAACTGGCCTGAGACACGTGATGTAGTCTTTACCTCTGATAGGAAGACTGTTCACTACTTCACAAAAGGTCAATGTAATGCTCTAGCTTATGAGATTTGGAAACTGACAGGTTGGCCTATTGGTCAACTTAGTGATCTACCTCCTGGGAATGTTGATTTGTTTGGTCATTTCTTTGTGGTTCATCCTAACGGTAAGTTTGTGGATATTCGTGGTAGGATGGATGAGCACGAGTTTATACAGTTCTGGCCTACTCTGAAAATCAAGCATATCTTTCCTAACATTAAAGCTTTTAGGCAAGAAATGAAATTATGGGTAAATGATACACCTTATGATCGTGATCCTCATGCTACACGTTGGGCTAGGTATATTGTCGATACACTAGGTAGTTAATTCTCCTACAGTTAAGAGGCCCTTTCATGATTGCTATTGTGAAGGGCCTCTTTTCTCGTATTCCAGATACTACAATTCACATTACTTTAGCCCTAGTATGGATATGTTTAGCTATTCCTACAGTGTTGTTCTGGTCTGAATCAATTCTTTGGATTCTCATGATCTCAATTTATGCTAATGTAGGTGCACATATCTCTGCTTGGGAAGGTGCTAAGAATGATGATAAAATCGATGAAATCCTAGCCCGCCTCAAGAGGCTTGAGGATCTAGGTAGGTAGTGGTAGAATCAGGCCATGGATAACTTTCAGCTTGCTACTATTTTGCATACTACACAATGTCATCAAGATCATACTGAGTATTGTGGTTGGTTTTATGAGGTCAATAGAGAAAGTACTTGGACAGAATTTACTCATCAGCGATGGCTACAAAAAGCAGATATGCTTATAGCTATGACAGGACTTGAGATCGAGGATATTGTAAAGGTTGTGTCACTACTATGACTAACTATTCAAAGATTATTGAAACAAATAGAAACGATGAGGATCTGAAGTATGCTATCTTCATGGACCTGTCAAAGGATTATGCAGCCTATGCCGAATCAGCAACTTATCTTCAAAGAATCTATGATAATGCTGTACTAAATCGTAGCGAGGTTTATAGCCTGCTTATGAAGTCGATTTGGTATAGGGACTTCCTGTACCGAGTACTTGAGGGATATCCTGAGGATGATACTTATATAGGAAATCAAGCAGCTTTCATGAGTGAGGACGAGGTTAAAGCAATAAAGGAGAAGTACGCTGAAAATCTTACTGATAAATGATCTGCATTTAACCAATTCAAATAGTCATCCGTCAAGTTGCACAAGTGCATACACGGATGACTTATTTGATTTACTGTACCAAATCAATGAAGTTGCTGAATTATTCAATTGCGAGGCTATTATTCAACTAGGAGATTTCTTCCATATCAAGTCTCCTAGTCGTAACTCTCATGAATTGGTTATCAGGGCAATGAAGTGGGCTAGGTCTAGTCCTTGTCCTGTATTTGCTGTACCCGGGAATCATGACCTTACCAATGATAGGCTTGCAAGTCTCGATGAGGGGCAACCTCTTGGGGTTATGTTCTCATCAGGAGCAGTAACTAGAGCTGAGGGCTACCTAAAGTTACCAAGAGGATTGAATAACTTCCTACCTGTTTATGGTGTACCTTGGCAGCAATTCTGGGATGCGGAGCATACTGTAGCTGATAGGGCTGTAAAGGATGCCCTAAAAGAATTTGAGCCATCAGATACTCCACAACTTATTGTTACTCATGCACCATTCTTTCCAGAGGGTAGTAATCCAGCTTACGAGCACTATGCAACAGGTAAGTTTGCTAAGATGGTTAACCCATCTGGAAAATCAAATGTGCAGGTGTGCTATGGACACATTCACGACTGGCATGGTCAGTACGTTGTTAATGGGGTCAGGTTCGCTAATTATGGAGCACTCTCAAGAGGTAGTCTGACAGAATCAAACCTCACTAGACCTGTCGGAGTTACCATCTGGGATTCTGTTACGGGTGCATTTGAGTTTGTTGCACTTGAGGCTAAGCCAGCAGAGCAGGTATTTAGAATAAAAGAAATAACTGAGGTTAAAGCAACTCAAGCTAAACTAGATGATTTCTTGGCATCAGTTGGGCAATCTACTATTGAAGTTACCTCTATTGAATCCGTTATGGATAAGGTAAGGGCTCTCAAACTAGGTAAAGAGTTTGAAGCTGTAGTAGAGGAATTGCTAACGTCAGAGTAAGGTGATTAGAGTGGACTACATGAGAGTAATCTTTGATTATGACTACAAATGGTATTTCTTTTGTTGCTCATTGTGTCCGCTCTATTTTCCTTTTCTAGAGGAACGTAATGCCTACATTTATAGTCAGGGACATAAGCTGAACAGCTACCATAAAAGGCGCCTTGAGCTGCAAGGATAAGCTGTGCTATACTTGATCTACGACTATTTTGAGATGAGTTCCACATGACTAAAGATGAACGTTATAAGCTATCATGGAGTGCTCTACAGCGCCATGAGCTTTGTAAGCAGAAGCAACATCTTATCAGCGAAGGTTATGGAGTTAAGGGAAGAGATGTAAGAAACTTCCTTGCGGGTAATGTTGTTGACTCCATTCAAAAGACTTGGCTAGATAATCCTGTAGGTAGTATGGTAGACCTAGTAGATGAGCATTTCGATAAAGCTATCGCTAAGGCTCAAGAGCAGGATACTATCAAGTGGCGCAATAAGAATGATAAAAAGACTATTCACACAGCCTGTAAGGCAGCTACCTTATTACTAGAGCCTATTCTAAGGGCTCGCGTATTACCATTTGATTATGAGCCTGCTAAGTGGTTCAGTGTCCCTGTTAAGATTCAGAATCCTAAAACTGGTCAGGTAGAAGAGATCATTCTCCGTGGAGAGTTTGACCTTCTGGTAAGAGATAATAATGGCAAATTCATTATTTGGGATCTTAAGACTACTGCTGATAATGATTACTGGAAAAAGACAGTAGGTCAGTTAGTATTCTATGACTTGGTAATTCTGAGTATGTTCGGTGAGCCTCCTATTAAGGCTGGGCTTATTCAACCTCTCTGCGATGAGCAGGTTAAGGAATTTTACTTTGACAGTTCACATAGAGCTGAAATGTGGGGACGCATTAATATGATGATGCGTGATGTATGGGATGGCAACTTCGACCCAAAACCTGATAATGCAGGATGCTCATTCTGTGAAGTTGCACATAAGTGCGCTAAATTCCAAAGGAAACTATTTTAATGGCGCAGAAAAGAGTTCTAGTAGTACTTAGTTGTGGACATAATAAGGCAGTAGTTATTCATGTGGCAGAGCCAGGAGAACTTGGCTATTGTGATACGTGCAAAACTACTAAAGTCATTAAAAAGAGGTACTAATGGAAGATATTGACTCAGCTATTGAACGATTAAAAGCACGTAGCCAAGAATTTATGTCAGCTAAGTACAGAGCAGAGGCTACGAAAGAATCTGCTGAGAGGCAATTAGAGCAGGCTATGCAGGTACTCAAGGATGACTTTGGGATTGACAACTTAGCTGATGCTCGTGCTACACTAGCGAAGATCCAAGCCAGGGCTCAGGAGTTAATTGATGAGGCCGAACACAAATTAGATGCTATGAACCTTTAGGAGTTTGGGAATGTCAGTTGATCTAGATATCTTAGGCTGGCTTGAAAAGGAAGAGTCAGTTACGCCAGCAATAGAGGTTAGGTCAGCACATACTAACTCTCTAACAGCTACAGAAGTATCTGGTACGTGCTTTGAAGTTCAGCGAGAGGTATTGCTCTCTTTACTTGAGAGAGCAATCTCTGTAGTACCATCAAGAGATATGGTTCCTGTACTTACTAATTTTCAATTTCATGTAAGTGAAGATGAGTTAAAGGTAATTGCAAGCTCTGAAACTGTCTCTATGGTAGTATCTACTACTCAGGTAAATACTAAAGTTGCAGGAGTAGATGTGTTTCCTGCAAGAACATTGCTTACTATCATTAAAGAAACTACTGTAGGAAGTACTGTATTCATTGAAGTCACTTTATCAGGTGCAGTTATTGTATCTGGTAGCTTTAGTGCTGAGGTAGCTATGGCATCTGGTCGAGACTTTCCTAAGATGTCTAACCTTAATGATGTTACATTCCATGAGGTTGATAGGCAGAGGTTTCTTAACGCTATTACTGCTGTTAAGTATGCGCTTCCTGGGAAAGACTTCTCTGGACAAGCCAGTATGAAGGTAATCAATATCAAAGGTGGTAAATTCACTGCCTGCGATGGTTCACGATTCCAACAGACTAGGATTGATGGTTTCAATCTATCTATGCAACTTCCATCTGATAGTATTGCAGTAATCCTGAAGGTACTTGGAAGTACTGATATTGAGACATTAGAGATCGGTGAGATTGCAGGTATTCCCGGTAAGCTAATCTTCAGGGTGGGTACTACAATTCTCTATATCAATAAGCTTACTAATGTCTACCCAAACGTAGAGCAGCTATGGCTACGTCCTGCTCTCAGTAATGACCAGGAGCTATTAGTGGATAGGCAGGAACTTATTACTGCTATTAAGCAGGTGAGGTTTGCTCTGGATTCAGTAACAAGCGCTATCGGTATGGTTATTGAAAACAACCAAATGCGTATTACTGCCAAGGGTGAAACTAATTCAGCTAATCATGTAATTGCTTGTAAGTGGTCTGGTAAGCCTAGAACTATTGTAGTTAACTGCTATCATCTAGCAGAAATGCTTAAGGCTCATCCGCAGAAAGAATGTAGATTCATGCTAGGTGAGGACACTAAGCTATATAAAGCTCCTATTCTTTTGAAGGATGATGATACTCTAGCTATCGCTACTATTAGCCAGCTTCTCAGTTATCGTGCTGGCTTGACAGATTAAAAGGGGTTGAAGTAAGATGTGCCCAGGTTCAGGGAAATCATGGGTTAAGACACATAAGCAGACCCAATGCCCTCGCTGCCACAAGAGTATTGCCAAGATCGGTGGACACCCTAACAAACCTGTCCCACCTCACAGTTGACAGTAGGGCTTAGGTCCGCTAAGCTAGTTCACATCAGCAAGACAAACTCTAGTTGAAGGATATCTATGAACTTCCGTAAGCTGGCTGCAATCACTTTGGGTGCTGCTATGATGGCCGGTACTCTGACAGGTTGTGGTGATAAGTCTAACTCCAACTATGACCTTGAGTGTGATAAGGGCGATCAGATCGAGCATGACTCTGATTGCGGCTACCTGGACGATAGCAACCAGTGGATTTGGTACAGTTGGGTTCAGCAGGGTCAGGTATCTCACTCTCCTGATAACTGGGAGCCTCCTGTAGGAGTGCAGCTCCAGGATGAGGAGGAGGGTGAGGAATCTGGCGGTTCTCACAAGAAGGCTAAGAAGCCCAAGAAGGCTGAAAAGGCTAAAGTTAATTCTGCACCTAAGGCTGTTCCTGCTAAGCCTGCACCTAAGATTATCAAAGTTAAGCCTGTAGCTCCTAAGCCTGTCACTGCAAAGCGCAAGTAAGTACTTGACAGGCAAGATAACAACTGCTAGTCTATAGTAACAAGGCCAGCCAGAGCCTATCTGGTGTAAGCCTCAGAGCATGGGTATGTGGCGCTGCCTGTAAAGCAGTAGCATGAAAGTTCGACTCTTTCCTGGGGCACAGAGAGGTACAAGGGTGGTAACCTTGCTCTATATGCCTAACCAGCTTTAGAGTGTTGAGAGTGCAGTCCTGCGTGGCTACACAATTGACTATCTCAGTGCTTGACTGAAAAAGGTAGGGTCACATAGAGGGAGCAGTTCAATTCTGCTGTAATTCTGGAAGCCTGGTGATCCCGGAGTCGTGCAAGAGACTCGCCCTCCCTATTCAAAACTTTGTAAACTAACCAAAGGATATAAATGTCTGATTATAAAGACCCAGATGATCCTCAAATGAGGTCCAAGCCTGAGCATAAGGGCGCTAAGACCAAAAAGGGTGATGGTAAAAGCGTTCTTGATGCTGAAAAGAAGGCTAAGCAAAAGAAAGTTTGAAAGCAAGGCACACCAATTGGTGTGCCTTTTCTGCGTTAGGGAGTTAAATATGAAAAGAATTATAGCAGTAGCCATTCTATCTTTGATGGTAGCAGTTCTGGGGTTTGCAGGGCCAGCTCAGGCAGCAGAGTATACACATTATGCTTATCTAACAGGCTATACTTACTGGGATAATACACCTCCTGGTACAGCAGCTATCTCTCATCCTGTAATCCACACTCAGGCAGCAGGAACAGGTACCTTTAATGATCCTATTACTCTAGCAGTAGGACATTCTATGGCATCAGGAAATGATGTAATTGATATTGCTCCTGGAGTTAAGTTCTATATGGTATCTCTTCAGAAGTATTTCATTGTAGAGGATACTTGTGGTGATGGCCCTCACCCTGAGAATGGTCCATGTCATACTAATGTTGATGAGCCAGGTTATCCTCAATACGATATGTGGATCGATGGAAAGAATGCTCCATCTGATGCAAGAGCACGCTCTAATTGGTGTGCTGAGTTTCACACAGGTATTCATAAGGTAATCAAGTATCCAGCTAATAACTATGTTGTACGTACTGGTCCTGTAATGGGGACTACATGTGCTAAGGCTTATGGGGAGACACCTATTAAGGTCTCTTGACATCTTAAGGTACTGCTGGTAGGCTCATAGCAATAGACAAACACAGAAAGGGCGATCGGTCCAGATGACCCGACGCATGATGTCGCGCCGAGTTGGTACTAGTGCTCTAACTCTAGCTCTTGTTAGTGGAGCATTGATGGCATGTGATACTGCCGAAGATCCTAATGAGGATGGACATGCGTATTGTTCAAATGCAGAGGGTGTAGTTATCGATGAATCTTATTGTGATGAAACCTCTAGCAATTACAATCCAGGTACATTCATTTGGATTGGTGGCACATCAGTTCATGGATCTAATGGAAACTATGCTACAGGATCAAGACTACCTGCTGCGGGGCACAAGTTCTCTGTGACAGATAAAGCTAGTCGAACTAAGTTTGGGCTTCCCTCTACTGGTAAGATTTCAAACGGTACAGTTAAGACTGGCGTAATCGGTAAGGGCGGTCCTGGATCTAGCGCTAAGGTTGGATCAGCAGGTGGTAAGGCTGGTGGAGGATCTGGCGGGGGAAAGTCAGGCGGATAAACGAAAGGGAGTCTTCGGGCTCCCTTTTCCGCATTATTGCTAATGTGAGTATTAATTAGGAGAGTAAATTGAAGGTTTATCATGACTGGGAATTTCTAGAGAGTGGTAATAGTGTTCATCCTCTCTCTGTAGGTATGGTAACAGATGATGGTTATGAGCTTTATTATGAATTTATTGATGCACCTTGGGGTAGAATCCTTAAGCATGAATGGCTAGTAGCAAATGTAGTACCTAAGCTATCCGCTAAGCATAATGCTGCTATTGTCAGTGGTGTTGGAAATAATATTGTTAGAAGTACCCTATCTATTCGCATGAAGGTTCATGAGTTTCTTACTGATGCGCAAGGCCGAGATAACAAGCCCCTGCAATTGTGGGGTTGGTACTCTGGTTATGACCATGTATGCCTAGGGCAACTCTTCGGCTCAATGGCTAATCTACCTGAGACTATTCCTATGTGGACTAATGATATTAGACAAGAGGCTCAAAGGCTAGATGTTCGTATTCCTGATCTACGTAGTGCAGATCAGCCTATTCATCATGCTCTGGCAAATGCTAAGGTTGAAAGAGAAATGCATGAATGGCTAATGGATTATGAGTTAGCTAGAACTGTAAAAGTCTCACACTCCCGTGGAATCCAGTTTGGCGATGGAAATACCCAGGTCAACAGGTATTGACGGTAGCTGGTGACTCTGCTAGAGTAGTTCTTGAAGGCACCGACTGGGGTGATACTTTCGTTCAGGATAGTAGGCCGCTAGACTGACACCTAGAATCCATGGTAGGGTGAGAGAATAAAGCAAGGTTCGAGACCTTGGCCTTAACAGGCGAGTGTACCGGTCCCGTCTTATAAGCGGGGGATTATAATGCCGTAGTTGGTCCAGGTGGGTTCAAGTCCCACGGCTCGTACATGGAAAACGATAGAGTACACGCAACACATTGCTGTGTCGATCACGGCTGTAAATATGGCAAAACTAATTGTCCTGTAACGCAAAAAAAGGTGTCTCAAGAATATCCTTGTGAAGTTTGTGATTATGATGAAGAGGTTCGTAATGCGTAATAAGTTTAAGGCTATTGCTGCTGTCCTTCTCATTGGTGCCAGCTTTGGTATGACAGCCTGTACTACTGATGATGCAGATGTTGTTAATGAGAATTTGAACAAGGACGCAGATAACTTTAAGGTTAACCGTCGAGTAGTGTTTTATAACGCTATCCTTGACAAGTACATCATGACTGTTGAGGGATTCTGCTCAGTTGATCCTGGTGATGCTAATCGTATGACTGTTACCTGCAAGGTTGGTAACGAGTATAAGCGAAATGCTCTTGGTAAGTCAGATAACGTACTGTGGTGGTATGAGCAGCTTGGTACCTCTGGTGTCAGCCCCAACCACTATAAGGTTGTCTTCAAGCCCTCTGTAATTATTCCTGAGGTAGAGGTTCGATAATGGATTTTATTTTTAAGCATTTCGGTAAGTTCTGGATTGCAGGAGTTCTACTAGGTCTGGGTATCTGGGGTGTTATTATCTGGGCTCTGATTTATGTAGTACTTCATCTAGATAACTGGTTTGGATGACATGGCTATTCGTCGTATGCATGTAACACTACGTGGATACTATGATGTAGACATGGATGAAGCACTACTGGATTATGGTACTTCTGATCCAGAGCAGATGCTACAGATTGATCAAGTGAACTTCAACAAGATTGCCTATAATCTGATGACATCACTTGACGGAGACCCCAAGCTTGTACTAAGCTGGGAAAACTGATATAATGTAAGGATGCCTTCGGGCATTATGGAGGGTAGCGCGTAGAGGTACGCAACCGGTCTTGAAAACCGGGCCAGGGTAACACCTGAGGGTTCGACTCCTTTACCTTCCGCATGAGTTATAATTTTCATTCCCCAGGTAAACTACTTGTGATCTCTCCACCACCTAATTGCCTTAGTGGCTACAGTATAGAGTATCTTAAAACTATTTTAGATTTGGCTGAGTTCAATCGCTGGCTAGATAATTATCGTGGTGTAAGGTATTCGGGAGTTATGTGCACAGGTAAAACACTAAATTATGCAACTAGCAAACTAGTTAATACTAATTGCGGTCCTCATGGTCATGTTATGAGTACTTGGGTCGTGCAAGGATTCCTAAAAGGCTATGAAACTTATGGATTGTATTTACGACTAACTAGAGTTGAGGATTCTAGATGGCACTGATCATTGGCTCTACAGCCATGCACAGACTATTTCCTAATGAAGTTCGTGAACCTAAAGACCTTGATGTATTTGCTCGCCCTCATCCTGAAATGGGATTCTATCCAGAATCTAGTGATGATTTCTGGCATGAAAGTTTTGCTGGTACGCAGCTAGACCGTAATGGTTTCGCTACTCTCGATGAGCTTTACACTATTAAGGTATCTCATGCCTACTGGGAATTGAAGAATGGTTCCTGGGATAAGCACATGTGCGATATCCTATTCCTACAGGATCGTGGTGCTGTTCTAGACCTTGAGCTACATAAGCTTCTTTACAAGGTCTGGATTGAGAAGCACGGCTCCAAGAAGATGAATCTAGCGCAGGCTGCTGGTATGTTCTTCAAGGATGCTGTGGTGCGTATCTATGATCACGACTCCATCCATGATAGTGTTGCTTATGGCGACCATCCTCTGTATGAACTAATCCTCAAGGATGGCGAAACAGTAGATATTGATCCTGATAAGCTATGGAATGGTCTTACCTTTGAGCAGCAGGTACTACTGTTTCGTGAGGAAATCTGTGCAACTGCTCTAGAGCGTTGGATGATTCCTACAAACTACAAGTTCTCTGCTGGACTGGCTTACAAGCTGGCATTGAAGAAAACTATTACCTCTCTAACTAAGGGTAGGTCAGCTCGATTTATTGTTACTAACTTCCGTGAGTTCATGGCACCTCATAATTATATGAGTATTCACATGGCAAAACGAAATAAGCTAATTCCTTTGGAGAAAGTAAATGGCTAAGCCAGTGCATCATGATAACGGTAAGCGTACAGATTGTTTTCTTTTGAAAGAGCAGGTGCAGGTAACTAAACTTTGGAGTAAGGTTACCTGCTCTGCCTGTAAGAAGATGAATAACGATAGCTGGCGAGGTATGTCTGGATGATTATTCACTTTAAAAAGAATGACTTCAGTAAGACTGGCTGCGGCAAAATTAATGGACAGTCTAAAAACATTAACTGGAATGAAATCAATTGCAGGGAATGTATCATGATTAAAGATCATCTTAAGAAAAAGAGATCATGAACGTAACGGATAAAATCGATCCTACCAAACCCGTAAAGCAATGGATA